>Ga0209595_100010_pt1 | contig 350584 bp, 302 predicted proteins | sample Porto_4metaG_FD_187427 | JGI IMG/M metagenome (GOLD analysis project Ga0209595, IMG submission 187427) | Marine algal microbial communities from Porto, Portugal - Porto_4 metaG (SPAdes) (version 2) | ecosystem: Host-associated > Algae > Red algae > Unclassified | place: Portugal: Porto... | reverse complement strand
AGACCAAACTTGGTTCAGAGTCAAACTTCTCGTGAGAGGCTTGCTCCGATATTTGGTGACCTTGTCACCACTCATCGGCAAGCGCTCACACGAATTACCTGATCAAATTTTTAAAGAGCGTCGCTGTGAAGCGAGGAGGCATATTCTACCCGGAACGCTTGAGAAGTCAAGCACTTGATGATGAGTCAGTCGACTGCCTCTAAGCATCATCAAGCGGTGAGGAGCGTTGCTCGATCACCTGTCCCGTAAGGAGTGCGGCGTATTCTAGCGAATCGCCCGGGATTGTCAATCGATGATATCGAAGCGGGCTTCAAAAACATCAAACAAAACAATCACCTGTAAACCTCTTTCACCGCTGGTAACGCCATGCGTCCCCGGCAGCGGATGCGTACTTTACGCACGAACCGGGCTGAGCACAAGGGCTTTCTTGAGAGAATCTCGCCGCAATGATGTTAGGCGCTCACAACGCGTTCGGCCCCACCTGATATGGTGGGGCCGAACGGGAGTCGACATATGCCAGCGTCTGCCAGCGTCTTCTCAGTACCTCTCAATTCCTCAGCGCGTCACGGTCACACGTGCGTAGCGTTTCTTGCCGGCCTGGATGACGATGGCAGTATCGAAAGGAGCCATATAAGAAGGCTCGACCACTTCGCCATCCACTTTCACGCGACCATTCTTGAGCATGTCCTTGGCCTGGGCACTGTTGTTGGCCAGGCCCGCGCGATTGATGACCGCCGCGATCGGCGCCACCTCGGCGCCCTCCAGGCTGACGGTGACATCCGGCATGTCCGCCGGCAGCTCGCCGTCGGCCAGCTGATTGCCGCTGGAAAGGTGTGCCGTCGCCGCCGCGTCTTCATCGTGGAAGCGTGCCACCAGCTCGCGCGCCAGCTCCATCTTGATATCACGCGGGTTGGCGCCGTTTTCGATGCTGGCCATCAGCGCCTTCACTTCATCGAGGGGGCGCAGCGACAACAGCTCGAAGTAACGCCACATCAGCGAATCCGGCATGGAGACGATCTTGTTGAACATCTCACCCGGGCGGTCGTTGATACCGATGTAGTTGCCCAGCGACTTGGACATCTTCTGCACGCCATCCAGACCTTCGAGAATCGGCATGGTGATCACGACCTGCGGCTCCTGGCCCCGCTGGCGCTGCAGCTCACGCCCCATCAGCAGATTGAACTTCTGGTCGGTGCCGCCAAGCTCGATGTCCGCTTCCAGCGCCACGGAGTCATACCCCTGGATCAGCGGGTAGAGAAACTCGTGGATGGAGATCGGCTGATTGCCGGTGTAGCGCTTGTCGAAATCGTCACGCTCGAGCATGCGCGCGACCGTACTGGAGGCCGCCAGCTCGATCATGTCTCCCGCGGAGAGCTTGCTGATCCATTCGGAGTTGAAGGCGATGCGCGTCTTGTCCTTGTCGAGGATCTTGAAGACCTGCTCCTGATACGTCAGGGCGTTGGCCTTCACGTCCTCTTCGGTCAGCGGCTTGCGCGTCACGCTCTTGCCGGTGGGGTCGCCGATACGGCCGGTGAAATCACCGATCAGGAAGATGATCTCGTGACCCAGGTCCTGCAGCTGGCGCAGCTTGTTGATCAGCACCGTATGACCGAGGTGCAGGTCCGGCGCCGTCGGATCAAAGCCCGCCTTGACCTTGAGCTTGCGCCCGGACTCGAGCTTCTTGATCAGCTCTTCCTCGACCAGTACCTCATCGGTACCGCGCTTGATGATCTCCAGCGCTTCCACTACTGACTTGTCGCTCATCCTGCCCTCTCTGACCGTTGCTGCTCCCCTCGTAACGGGGCATGTTGGCCGAGAATGTTAGCATGACGAGCATGGCATGCACCCCCTGCTGCAGGGCGGTGTGCTCATGAGCTTCACTCCCCTGTTGCACGCCCCCAATGATCGGGAGACCCCCAATGGCGCTCTACCTTGGCTTGATGACCGGCACCAGCCTGGACGGACTCGATATCGCCTTGCTCGATATCGTCCCCTCCTCGCCAGACCACGAACGGATTCGCTTCATTGATGGGCTCGATCTGCCGCTGCCCGAGACACTGCGGACTCGCCTCTGGCAGCTGATGCATTGCGATGAGGCATGCTTCGCGGATCTCGCCGCCGCCGAGAAGGCGTTGGCCGAACTGGCCGCCAGCGCGGTGACGCGCTTGCTGACCCGCCAACAACTGACTGCAGAAAATGTCGCAGCCATTGGCAGCCATGGCCAGACCATCGAGCATCGTCCCTATGGCTTCAGCGATCGGCCATGCCACACGCCCTACACTTTGCAGCTCGACAACCCCAGCCTGCTGGCCGAGCTGTGCGGCATCCCTGTCGTTGCTGACTTCCGCCGCCGTGATCTGGCCGCCGGCGGTCAGGCGGCCCCGCTGGCACCCGCCTTCCACGCTGCCCTGTTCAGCCAGCCAGGCCAATGGCATGGGCTGCTCAACCTGGGCGGCATCGCCAACCTGACGCTACTTCCCCCTCAGGACTCCACGGCTGACGTCATCGGCTTCGATACCGGCCCCGCAAACTGCCTGCTGGACGCCTGGCATGCCCGTCATCGTGGTACCGCGCTGGATCAGGACGGTCAATGGGCCGCCAGCGGCAGGGTGATTCCTGACTTGCTCGAGAGATTGCTGTCGGCCGATTACTTTCGCCGACCGCTCCCCAAGAGCACTGGCCGCGAAGACTTCCATCTCGACTGGCTGGCGCAGCACCTGACCGGCGACGAGTCACCGGCCGACGTGCAGGCCACACTCCTGAGCCTGACCGTCGAGAGCATCGCGCAGTCACTGGAGCAGACCGGCGTATCACTGGCCGCACTGACTCCCTGCGGTGGCGGGGCACGCAATGGCACCCTGCTCACGCAGCTGGAGCAGCGCCTGGCGCAAGGCGAGCAGGCGACGCCCCTCGTGTCCTGCGCTGACATGGGCTGGAACGCAGACCTGCTCGAAGCCAGCGCCTTTGCCTGGCTGGCGGCGCGCAGAGTACTGGAGCGCCCCGGCAACCTGCCCAGCGTCACCGGTGCAAGCGGCCCGAGAGTATTGGGCGGTCTCTACGCTCGCTGATCCTCATCGGATACGAAAAAGCCGCCCTCTTCATCACAAGAAGGGCGGCTTTTGATTGGCCAATCACCATGCTGACATCACCGACAGCTGGCATGACCGACACGCCTCAGTCGTCATCCCCCTGCAGCGAGAAGCGACTGGCGGCATTCAGGACATCCAGCTGGGCTTCCTGGGCGCTATCGGAATCGCCGAACTTGATCATCAGGCGCAGGTCATTGGCGGAATCGGCATGCGCCAATGCCACCTCCTCAGTGATCAAGCCCTGCTGATGCAAGGCATACAACGATTGATCAAATGTCATCATGCCCTGCTGCTGCGAGCGCTTCATGACGTCCTTGATCTCGACCACCGCGCCCTTGCGGATCAGGTCGACGATCAGCGGCGAACGCAGCATCACCTCAATGGCCGGCACGCGCTGGGTGGTATTGCCACTCCTGTGAGGCAACAGCTGCTGGGCCACGATGCCCTTGAGGTTCAGCGATAGATCCATCCACACCTGCTCATGACGCTCCTCCGGGAAGAAGTGGATGATGCGATCCAGGGCCTGGTTGGCATTGTTGGCATGCAACGTCGCAAGACACAGGTGGCCTGTCTCGGCGAAGGTCAGCGCGTGTTCCATGGTCTCACGCGAGCGGATCTCACCGATCATGATCACGTCCGGCGCCTGACGCAGCGTATTGCGCAGTGCCACCTCGAAGGACTCGGTATCGATCCCCACTTCACGCTGCGTCACGATGGAGCGCTGGTGAGGGTGGATATACTCGATCGGGTCTTCGATACAGATGATATGCCCGCTCGAGGTCTGGTTGCGGTGCTGGATCATCGCTGCCAGCGAGGTCGACTTGCCGGCGCCGGTACCGCCGACGAAGATCACCAGACCACGCTTGGTCTCGGAAAGCCCCTTGATGATCTCCGGTAGCCGCAACTCTTCCAGGCTGGGAATTGACAGCTGGATACGGCGAATCACCATGCCCATCTGGCTACGCTGGTAGAAGGCACTGATCCTGAAGCGCCCGACTCCCGGCAGACTATGCGCGAAGTTGGCCTCGCGCTCTTCCTCGAAGCGCTCACGCTGCATGTCACTCATCGGCGCGAGCACCAGCTCTCTCACCTGATCGACACCCAGCTTCTTGTCACCCAGCGCCACCATGCGGCCATTGACCTTCATCTGCGGCGGCGTGCCGGTGGAGATGAACAGGTCCGAGCTGCCCTTGCTGACCATCAACTGCAGAAGTTCATGCAGCCATTCATGAGGAGTCATGAGTTGTATCCCGATATGCGCCTTGAGAGTCGCGCCCAAGGCCTCGCGCTGAAATGCCGTCCCATGAACCTGAAAAGTTGACGTGTTCCGGCCCCTGCCCCACCTACCTGCAACGTGATTGTCGGCCCTCCTGGCGAATTCAGCTCAACAAGCCCTTGGCTTTCGCCTGAGCATCTTCATTGGTCACCAGCCCTTCCGCCAGCAGACGCGTCAGCGCTGCATCCAATGTCTGCATGCCCAGGGCGCCACCGGTCTGGATGGAGGAATACATCTGCGCCACCTTGTCCTCGCGGATCAGGTTACGGATGGCAGGCGTCGCGATCATGATCTCGTGAGCCGCCACCCTGCCACCGCCAACTTTCTTGAGCAGTGTCTGGGCGATGACACCCTGCAAGGACTCGGACAGCATCGAGCGCACCATCGACTTCTCCTCGCCGGGGAAGACATCGATGATACGGTCGACGGTCTTGGTCGCGGAGGTGGTGTGCAGGGTGCCGAACACCAGGTGGCCCGTCTCGGCCGCGGTCAGTGCCAGACGGATGGTCTCGAGATCCCGCAGCTCGCCGACCAGAATGACATCCGGGTCTTCACGCAGCGCCGAACGCAGCGCGGGCGCGAAGCCGTGGGTGTCACGGTGCACTTCACGCTGGTTGACCAGACAGCGCTTGGACTGGTGCACGAATTCCACCGGGTCCTCGATGGTGAGGATGTGGTCGTACTTGTTCTCGTTGATGTAATCGACCATCGCCGCCAGCGTGGTGGATTTACCGGAGCCAGTCGGTCCGGTGACAAGAATCAGGCCACGCGGCAGCATGCACATCTTGCGGAAGGCTTCACCGAGCCCCAGATCCTCCATCGTCAGCACTTCCGAGGGGATGGTACGGAAGACGGCCCCCGCGCCACGCCCCTGATGGAAGGCGTTGACACGAAAGCGCGAGACGCCCGGCACCTCGAAGGAGAAATCGGTCTCGAGGAACTCCTCGAAGTCACGGCGCTGCTTGTCGTTCATGATCTCGTAGATCAGCGCGCGCACCTGCTTGTCATCCATTGACGGCACATTGATGCGCCGCACATCACCGTCGACACGAATCATCGGTGGCAAACCTGCGGACAGGTGAAGATCCGACGCGTTCTGTTTTGCCGAAAAAGCCAGCAGTTCGGTAATATCCATGCAGTTCCCTCGCGAAGACCGAAGCTCTTGTACCAACGAGTCTTGTGTACTCTGGTGAAAGTGTGAAGTGGCTCTTCAGTAGATAGTGCGATGGGCACCATGTCACCAGGCCTGTCACGCTCATGCTATTGATGACACGCCTGATACCGTGCCAGCCATCGCCAGGTTGTTCCGCAAATTCTGGAGCCGAGCCGCATGACCGCAGTCCCCGACGACGAAGCTTGTGTTACCCAGTGTATCCTAGAGGCCCGCGCGCGGCTGGAAAAGGCATTGCAGACAAGTAAACGCAACGCTGATTCGGCGCAAGTGCTGGCCGTCAGCAAGACCAAACCCGCCACGCTGGTGCGCGCAGCCTGGCAATCCGGCCAGCGGGCCTTCGGCGAGAACTACCTGCAGGAAGCGCTGGACAAGCAGCAGGCGCTGTCGGACCTCACCGATATCGAATGGCATTTCATCGGCCCCATCCAGTCCAACAAGACGCGCGCCATTGCCGAGCACTTCGCCTGGGTGCATACCGTGGAACGCGAGAAGATCGCACGTCGCCTGAGCGAGCAGCGCCCCGATGAGCTTGGCGCGCTCGATGTCTGCCTGCAGGTCAATATCTCCGGCGAAGCCTCCAAGGCTGGCGTGGCACCGCAGGAATTGCTGGCGCTGGCCGAGACGGTGATCGCGCTGCCCGGGCTGCGCCTGCGCGGCCTGATGGCGATTCCGGCTCCCTGCGCCGCCGATGCCAGTGAGGCCGAGCGCCGAGCGCCCTTCCGCCAGCTGCGCGAGCTGCTGGAGCGACTGCAGACACGCTTCCCCGCCACCAGCTACCCGCAGGCCCGGCTCGATACGCTCTCGATGGGCATGAGCGCGGATCTTGAGGCCGCCGTCGCCGAAGGTGCGACACTGGTACGCCTCGGCACTGCCATCTTCGGCGCACGTGACTATTCCCACGTCCACTGAGTCCTACGCTCGCTGATGCAAGCCCAACGCTCACGCAAGGCTCTCGGGCTTGCCGCCAGCCCTCCCACTGAATGATCAGGAGCACCGCATGACGCACCAGAGCACCGCTACACCGCGCACCATCGCCTTCATCGGCGCCGGCAACATGGCCAGTGCCATCTTCGGCGGCATGGTCGATGCCGGCTATCCCGCGGACCGCATCATCGCCACGGCTCGCTCGCGCGAGACACTGGATGCCCTCGAGCAGCGCTATGGCGTGAGCACGACCCAGGACAACGCCTACGCCGTCTCGCAAGCCGATGTGGTGGTGCTGGGCGTCAAGCCGCAGATGATGCATGACGTCTGCCAGGCACTGACCCCTGCGGTGCAGAACCGCAAGCCGCTGATCGTCTCGGTCGCGGCCGGCATCACCTGCGACAGCCTCGAGCGCTGGCTGGGCGGCGACCTCGCCATCATCCGCTGCATGCCCAACACGCCGTCACTGGTCGGTGTCGGTGCCAGCGGTCTCTATGCCACCGCCCAGGTGACGGAGGAGCAACGCGGCTTGATGGATGAGATGCTGACTGCGGTCGGTATCGTCGAGTGGGTCGAGGAAGAAGGTCTGCTGGAAGCCGTCACCGGCATTTCCGGCTCCGGCCCGGCCTACTTCTTCCTGTTCATCGAGTCACTCGAAGCGGCAGGCATCGAGCTGGGACTGAACGCCGAGACCGCGCGCCGCCTGGCGATCCAGACCGCCCGCGGTGCCGCCGAGATGGCCTTCTCCAGCGAGCATGAGCCTGCCGAGCTGCGCCGTCGCGTGTGCTCGCCGAATGGCACCACGGAGCGCGCCATCAACAGCTTCGAGGAGGATGGGCTGCGCGATATCGTCGAGCGTGCCGCCAAGGCCTCCAGCGTGCGCGCCGCCGAGCTTGCCCGCGAGCTGGATCGCTGACAGCCTTTGCCCCACTGACATCTCCTGCAGGTCGCTGGCAGCCCGAGTCACAACAGGCCATCATGCGCTGTTCATCTGTTGTTGGCATGCTAGCGGCATGACGCGTGCACTATCGCGCGCCCACTTCTCACCGTCTTAAGGAAAGCCCCATGGGTGCTATGGGTAATATCGGACTTCAGCTGGTCACCATCCTGCTGCAACTGTTTGTCTACATCCTGATGCTGCGCTTCCTGCTGCAGCTGTCCCGCGCGGACTTCTACAACCCGGTCACCCAGTCAGTGGTCAAGGCGACCAACCCGCTGGTGGCCCCGTTGCAGGGCATCCTGCGTCCGCTGGGCCGCTTCGACATCGCCACCCTGGCCGCGGCCTTCATCGTCGTCAGCCTGGTGCTGGTCGCGATCGGCGCCCTGTTCGGTGGCGGCATGCTGCCGGTCGGCTTCATCGCGCTGACGGCGCTGGGCACCATTCTCGACAGCATCATCAACATCTACTTCTTCGCCCTGATCGCGATGATCATCCTGTCGTGGGTCGCACCGCAGGCCAACCACCCGGGCGCCATCCTGGTCCACCAGCTGGTCGATCCGATCATGAAGCCGGTGCGCAAGGTGATTCCGTCGATCGGCATGCTCGATCTGTCGCCGATCTTCGTGTTCATCGCGCTCAATCTGGTCGGCAGCCTGATCAACCAGACCCTGCCGTCACTGGGCATGCTGCGCAGCGCCTTCAGTTAAGCCGGCGCTCCGCCAGCCAGGATGGCTCGCACGCGCCCAAGGGCACGCGCCCAAGGCGCAGGCCGACGAGATCAGCGCCCGCCACGGACTCCCGTAGCGGGCGCTCTTGCATCGTGTGTCACTGGATCACGCGTGCGCACGCTGTGCTAGAGTGAGCCCTCGGCCGAAGCCAGAACCACGGTGCACGAGACGCCCACAAGGCGCATCACCGCGGCTTCGCGCCCCGGACACGGGCCTTGCCCCGAACACTCTGCTGGACATGATGCTGGAAACCTTCACCACGATGCCTGATTCCCTGCCCCCGGATTCGGTCGGTCTCGTCACGCCTCAGACTGCCCACTTCGATACCCCGCTGGAGCTGGCCTGCGGCAGACGCCTCGAGCAGTACTCGCTGGTCTACGAGACCTACGGCGAGCTGAACGCGGACGCCAGCAACGCCATCCTGATCTGTCACGCCCTCACCGGCCACCATCATGCGGCTGGCTATCACGCCATGAGCGACCGCAAGCCTGGCTGGTGGGACGACTACATCGGCCCCGGCAAGCCCATTGATACCTCGCGCTTCTTCGTCATCGCGCTGAACAACATCGGCGGCTGCCACGGCAGTACCGGCCCGACCTCGATCAACCCGGAGACGGGCGAGCAATGGGGGCCTGACTTCCCATTGGTGACCGTGCCGGACTGGGTCGAGAGCCAGAAGCGCCTCGCCGAGTCTCTCGGCATCACTCGCTTCGCGGCGGTGGTCGGCGGCTCGCTGGGTGGCATGCAGGCGCTGCAGTGGGTGTTGGACCACCCTGATCGCGTCGGTCATGTCGCCATCATCGCCTGTACGCCGAAACTCTCGGCGCAGAACATCGCCTTCAATGAAGTCGCGCGTCAGGCGATTCGCTCTGACCCGGAATTCCATGACGGCTGGTACTCGCGTGTCGATGCCGTACCCAGACGCGGCCTCAAGCTGGCACGCATGGTCGGCCACATCACCTATCTTTCCGAGCATTCGATGGGCACCAAGTTCGGGCGCGACCTGCGTCAGGACCGCCTCAACTTCGGTTACGACGTCGATTTTCAGGTCGAGAGCTATCTGCGCCACCAGGGCGATACCTTCTCCACCGCCTTCGACGCCAATACCTACCTGCTGATGACCAAGGCGCTCGACTACTTCGATCCTGCCGCCACGGCCGGCGATGACCTGTCCGCGGCCATGGCGCCGATCAGCTGCCCGGTACTGGTGGTCAGCTTCACCACCGACTGGCGCTTCGCGCCGTCACGCTCTCGCGAGCTGGTCAATGCCATGATCCATGCCGGCAAGTCGGTCAGCTACGCCAACATCGACTCGCCGCACGGGCATGATGCCTTCCTGCTGCCGGGCGAACGCTACGAGGCGGTACTGGGCAACTTCCTGACTCGCGCTTACGACCAGGCCTATGGCGCGCCAGCCACGCGAAAGCCGAGCAGCACCAAGGAGACCCGCCATGCGTAACGATCTCGCCCAGATTCATGACTGGATACCCGAAGGCGCGCGCGTGCTGGACCTCGCCTGCGGTGACGGCACCCTGCTGGCCTCCCTCAAGGAGACCAAGCAGGTCTTCGGCTATGGCCTGGAGATCGACCCCGACAACATCAGCGCCTGTGTCGCCCGTGGCGTGAACGTCATCGAGCAGAATGTCGATGACGGCCTGGCCAACTTCGCCGACGACACCTTCGATCGCGTGGTGATGTCCCAGGCATTGCAGGTACTGCGTCGCCCGGACCGTGCGCTGGAAGAGATGATGCGCGTCTCGCGTGAAGCCATCATCACCTTCCCCAACTTCGCCTACTGGCGTCACCGCCTGCACCTTGGCCTCAAGGGGCGCATGCCAGTCTCCAAGTCGCTGCCTCACGCCTGGTACGACACGCCGAACATCCACCTGTCGACCTTCGCGGACTTCGAGCGCCTGTGTCGCGCCCAGGACCTCAAGATCATCGACCGTGCGGTCGGCAATGGCGATCACGAACCGCACCCTGCGGCGACCTGGTGGCCGAACCTGTTCGGAGAAGTGGCCATCTTCCGCGTCTGCCGCGACAACTGCCCGCCCGACCAGCGCTGAGTTCAGGCGCCCTACAGCAGTCGCGCCAGGCACCGCAAGAAAACGGCCGACAGGACACTCCTGTCGGCCGTTTCGCGTCATGACACCACCGATTCTTCCGCGCCGCGATAGTGCTGCGCTATCCGGGCCATGCGCAGACAGTCGCAACTAAAGTCTATATACTTTCGAGGTAAACGCAGCTGAGGATCACGGCACGCACTTCCGGTGAGGTGCGCCGGCATCCCGAGGAGAGAGTGCATGAACTTCCATACCCGCAAATGGGTCAAGCCCGAAGATCTCAACCCCAACGGCACCCTGTTCGGTGGACGTCTGCTGGCCTGGATCGATGAAGAAGCGGCCATCTACGCCATCGTCCAGCTGGGCACCTCGCGCGTGGTCACCAAGTTCATGTCGGAGATCAACTTCGTCTCCAGCGCGCGTCAGGGCGACATCATCGAACTGGGCATCACCGCCAGCGCCTTCGGTCGCACCTCGATCTCGCTGTGCGTCGAGATCCGCAACAAGATCACCCGCGAGCGCATACTGACCATCGACCGCATCGTGCTGGTCAGTGTCGATGCCGACTTCAAGCCGGTGCCCCACGGCCGCACGCGCATCACCTATATCGAAGACCGCTTCCGTGAGCAGGCCGGCAGCAACGATAGCCACAACGACGGCCACAACGACGAGACGCCGCAGAAGGCGCCGCGTCGTCGTGCCGACAGCGCGTCGGACCTCAAGAACGCCTGATCGCGTCACTGTTCAGGTCGGGCCACGCAGGTCTCGCCACGCAGGTCGCACCAACGAAAAAGGCACCTCCAAGAGGTGCCTTTTTTCATGCCGGGCATTCAGCCCGCTGTTATGTCGCTGACTGGCCGCTAGCTGACGGTCGACTGCATCGTTTCCCGCAGGCCTTCACAGGCATCCGCGACTGGCGCCGTCGCCGGCGTGAACCACACCAGATCATAGGCCGGCGCCGCACCGGCGCTCTCCGGCAGATAGTCGGTGAGATGTGTCAGCGGTTGACCCGCGTCATCCCAGGCCACCGGCATCAGCGCCACGGACAGCGTGCTGCCATCCAGCCAACGCGGCACGCCGATATCACGACGGGCATGACCGGAGCCGCACACCAGCAAGCTGGTGGCACCGTCGGCCGCCAGGCCCTCCAGTCGTTCTGCCATCTGCTGATCACGCGCCAGCTGCGCTCGCAGCATCGCATCCAGACGCTCTGCGCCCAGCAGGCCGCAATGGCCTTCATCCAGTGCCTCACGCTGCAGGCGCAGTACCGCTTCCGGCAGCGCCAGCGGCGGCTGTCCTGCTGCCATGCTGGCCTCCAGCTGTGCCGCCGACAGGCTGGCAGACGCCAGTGGCGCACCACTGTCCAGCGCTCCGCGCAGCAGGGGGGCGTAATCGGTGAAAGGCCAACGCGCATTCCAGGCCAGCAGCTGCTGAAGCTCGTCATCCGGCAGCCCCGCGACCGCAAGCGAGGTGCGATTGGCCAGCGACAAGGCGGCATCCTGGGTCGTGTCCAGCATCTCCAGCGCCACACCGCCCAACTGACGCCGCGCGACCAACGCATCGATCAACCAGCGTTCCAGCTGGTGATGGTCCGGATTGTCGTGATGCTCGCCCAGCAGCACCATCGAGTGCGCCTGACTCCAATCGACCAGCGCCGCTGGCGACAGACGACGATTGCCCTCCGCGACCAGAATGCTGCCCAGCAACGGGTGGGATGCCTTGGGGTCATGCCAGGCTGGCAGCGGGGGCAAGGGCCCGTTGGCCGGCTGAGCGGCCTGTGCGAGCGGGCTGCTCAGTGCCGTACCCAGCACGTAAAGCCCGCCCGCCGAGGCGACCATGCCGGCCAGCAACTGGCGACGGCTCACCCCGGCCGTGCGCTCAGGCGTCTCGGATTCGTTGCTGGAGCGGAAGCTGGATTTGAGCGAGCGGCGGAATAGCGACATGAAGATGACCCGGCATGGAAGGAAGCGGCAAGACACGGTAAAAGACCACAAGAGAGCGTGCCAACGCTGCCATGATACCCGATGCGAGCCCCCTCATGTCCGAAAGGCCACCAACACTACCGCAAGGGCCTTCATCCAGACTGTGCTTGAGACTGCCGCTGCCATCACTGCCCATCGGCCGCAGCATGGCACTGACACTCGATGATGGCCGTCCGGCCCTGCTGGTGATGCAGCCCGATGGTCTGCGCGCCTTCCTCGACCGCTGCCCGCACCAGGGCAGTCGAATGCTGACCGATGACGAGACTGGCGATCCCTACATGGACGCGACCGGCGGCCTGATCCTCTGCCACCGCCATCAGGCCTGTTTCGAACCGCATCACGGCACCTGCATCAGCGGCCCCTGCGTCGGCCAACGCTTGACCGTGCTGGACATCGAGCTGGTGCACAACGATGCCTCGCCAGCACTGTTGCTGCTGTGGGAGGCCGCAGGCAGCGGTGGAGAAACGAGGGAGAAATGACGAAGAGATGATAGAGAGAGGTGAGCGCTGACTGACAGGCTGAGCGCCAGCGATCTGATCAGCCAGCAAAGCACGCGTCATGCAGTGGCAGCGCGCGCGTCAGGCCCAGTCTTGCTCGCCACAGCGGCTGGCCCGCGTCCGAGAGAGACTCCTCGAGCGTGATCTGCATGCCCAGCGCCAGCACCTCGACACCAGCGGCCTGCGCCTGGGCAAAGGCCTGTGCATAGGCCGGGTCGAGATGCGCCGCCGGTGCGACATCCTCGATCCCTTCATGCGCGACACAGAACACCAGCACGCAGCGGTGGCCTGCTGCGACCAGCGCCGCGAGGCTGGCCAGATGGCGCTGGGCACGCGTACTCACCGAGTCCGGGAAATAGCCGTGACCGTCGGATTCACGCAGCGTCAGTTGCTTGACCTCCAGATAGATCGAGGCCGCGCCCTCCTCCTTCGGCCACATCTGGAAGTCGAGCCGTGAACGCTCCGGCGTGTCATTGCCCGGCAGCAGGACCTCGACACGCGACTCGCGCTTGAGGCGCGCAAAGTCGGCGAGCCCCATGTCATGCAGCACGCTGACGCTGGCCTGCTGCAGCGCCGCCTCGACATGGGCATTGGCACGCCCGGTATGCACCGCAACCAAGGCCTCACGCCGACCGTCAGCGCCGGGCGGGGCCATGGGCAGGCGAATCAGCTCCCAGGTCCAGGCGAGCTTGCGCCTGGGGTTGTCGGACGGCGACAGCCATACCTCACAACCTTCCACGCACACCGCGCGCATCGAGCCGGTATTCGGGCAATGCGCCGTCACCACTTCACCAGCCCGCTCACCCTCGAGCAGCTCCACCTCGGCGAAGAAGCGCTTGTAGCGACGGATCAGGCGACCACGATACAGCCCCTCAAGCTCCATCAAGCCGACACTCCCGCCCGGCTGGCACGCCGCTCAAGGAAGCGCTCCATGCGGGCCAATGCCTCGCACAGACGCGCCTCATCGGCGGTGAAGGCGATACGCACATGGCGACGCCCTTCGGCCAGCGCGAAGTCCGTGCCCGGCGTGATGGCGACATTCTCTTCTTCCAGCAGTGCGCGACAGAAGGCCTCGCTGTCATCACTCAGGTGCGAGATATCCAGCCAGACGTAGAAGGCGCCCTGCGGCGGCACCGACGGCGCCAGCCCCAGGCGTTCGAGCCCGGCCAGCAGCACGCCACGACGGGCTTCCAGCACCTGCCGACGACGCTCGAGCTCTGCTTCGCATTCCGGCGTGAAGGCCGCCAGCGCCGCATGCTGGGCAGGTGTCGACGCGGCCAGGAAGACATTCTGCGCCAGGCGTGACAATGGCTCGACCGCGGCTTCCGGCGCCACCAGCCAGCCCAACCGCCAGCCTGTCATGCCGAAGTATTTCGAGAAGCTGTTGATGACGAAGGCATCGGGGCACTCTGCCAGTGCGGTGTGCGCAGGCACGCCATAGGTCAATCCCTGATAGATCTCATCCACCAGCAGGTGTGCATCTCGCGACTGGCACAGCTCGCCCAGCGCCTTCAATTCCTCGGGCGACAGCACGTGTCCGGTGGGATTGGAGGGCGATGCCACCATCACTGCCCGCGTGTTCTCGCGCCAGAAATCATCGGCAAGTTCGGCAGTCAGCTGCCAGCCACTCTCGGCATTGACGGGCACCACATCCAGCTGGGCATCCACGAGACCCATGAAGTGGCGATTGCAGGGGTAGGTCGGGTCGGCCATCAGGACGCTATCGCCACGCTCGGCGCACAGCAGCGTGGCCAGCAGCAAGGCACCGGAGGCGCCGGGCGTGATGATGATACGGGAGGGAGAGACCGTGACGCCGTGGCGACGCTGATAGTCTGCCGCGATGGCGTCACGCAGGGCCGGCAGGCCGCAGGCAGGGGTGTAGCGCGTCTGACCGGCCGCCAGTGCTGCCTGCCCGGCGGCGATCACCGGCGCAGGGGTCGGAAAGTCAGGCTCCCCCACTTCCAGATGGATGACGTCATGGCCAGCGGCCTCGCGTGCCTGGGCAGCTTCCAGCAGCGTCATCACGCGAAAGGCGGCGACGGATTCAAGGCGGCGGGCAAACGGCATGACAACACTCCTCAGGATGGGAGCTTCATTCTAGGCGCCTGCCAAGGCCCATTCCCAGCCCCTTCGTGCAGGAAAATCGGTGTTTTCCGATACGCACCTGACCACTGCCCGCTACAAACTATCGTCGGAGATCGGTTGCAAACTTGTCATTTTTACGCTAAATAAGCTGATCTTCTCGCGAGGGCAGCAGTCAGGACAGCCCCCTCGCCGTGGCCAAGGAGGCAGTGCATCAGGCTGTCGACGGCCCAAGTCACCTTGCGGAATGAGGCGGTCCCATGCCCTTAGCTGAAACCAAGCCAGAAGCGCTTAAGAAATTCGCCCCGTATGAGCCGGCTGCGGGTGAAGAGTACATGAACGAGAAGCAGCTAGCGCACTTCCGCCAGATCCTGATGGAGTGGAAACAGGAGCTGATGGAAGAGGTCGATCGCACCGTGCGTCACCTGCAGGAAGATGCCAACAACTATGCAGACCCTGCAGACCGTGCCACTCAGGAAGAAGGCTTCAGCCTCGAACTGAGAACGCGTGATCGCGAGCGTAAGCTGCTGAAGAAGATCAACGAAACCATCGATAACATCGATGAAGACGACTACGGCTTCTGCGAGTCCTGTGGCATCGAGATCGGGATCCGCCGCCTGGAAGCACGTCCGACCGCGACCCAGTGTGTCGACTGCAAGACACTGGCCGAATTGAAGGAAAAGCAGCTGGGCCGCTAAGCCCTGCTGTCGATGAAGCGACGTCAGGCCGTCGCCTCATCCCCCCATACGGGCACCCTCCTCGGAGCGGTGCCCGTATGCGTTCAAGCCCTGCTGTCTGCGAATTGCCCACCACGAAGGATGACGGAGCCCACATGCCTACCGCCTACCGTGGCCGCTTTGCCCCCACCCCTTCCGGCCCGCTGCATGCGGGCTCTCTGCTGGCCGCCGTCGCAAGCTACCTCGATGCCCGCCATCACGGCGGCGAGTGGCTGGTGCGTATCGAGGATATCGACCCGCCGCGCTGCCCCGCCGGGAGCGCCGATACCATTCTGCGCCAGCTGGATGCCTTCGGCCTGCAGCGCGATGGCGAACTCCGCCATCAGAGTCAGCGTCACGCCGCCTACGCCGAGGCACTGGAGCAACTGAAGGCCAGTGGCATCGCCTACCCGTGTGACTGCTCGCGCAAGCAGTGGCGTGAGCACGCCATCTACCCCGGCTGGTGCCGCGAGCGAGCTGAACCTCCCACGGGCGAGCATGCCTGGCGACTGGATGTGCGTGCCGCAGAGCGCTTCGGCGGCCCCCGGGCCATCGCTGGCTGGCAGGACCGCCTGCAAGGCGCGGTCCAGCTGGATCTCGCCGCGCTCGGCGATGTGGTGCTCAAGCGTCGCGATGGCCTGTGGGCCTATCAGCTGGCCGTGGTGGTGGATGATGCCGAGCAGGGCATCACCGATGTCGTGCGCGGGCTCGATCTGCTCGACAACAGCCCCTGGCAACGTCTGCTGCAGGCATCGCTCGACCTGCCGATGCCCCGCCTGACACATCTGCCGCTGATCACGGCCGAGAATGGCCAGAAGCTCTCCAAACAGAATCTAGCGCCGGCCCTGCCAGAAGACGCCAGCGCGATTCGAACGCTGCTGCACCACACCCTGACGCTGCTCGGCCAGGCGCCGCCCTCCGAACTGGCGACCGCCAGCCCCGCGGAGCAACTCGCCCACGCCATTCCTCGCTGGTCACTCGCGGCAGTCGGTACCGCGCCGTCACTCAGTGCGGCCACGGCTCCAATGCCAAGGGCTGCCGAGAGTCGCTGAGAGCCGACATGACATGCACTCGGGACACCTGACAACAGCCACGATTGTCGGATTGCCTCCCCTGTGCGAACAGGACAAACTCGAACGACAGTCATTCCCTCATGCACACCCTCAGGCGAGCGACATCACCCCATGGCCCGGATTCTGATCGTCGAAAAGGAAGGTGCTTCGCGCAACACGCTGCAGCATCTGCTGGAGCGCGAGGGTCACGACGTGGTGCAGGCCAGCGGCCTGGAGGATGCCCGGCTGCAGCACCCCGCCGACTTCGCGCTGGTGATCTGCGACAGCGAACTGGCCGGAGAGCACGCCGACCCGATCCTGCGCGCCAGCCGGCCAACTCCCGTGCTGCTGCTGGCCGACAACCCCAGCCTGCACGCCGCCATCGGCTGCCTGAAGGCGGGGGCAGCCGACTATCTGCCCAAGCCGTTCGATCAGCAGGCCTTCGCGCGCAGCGTGCGAGATGCGCTGTCGCTGCCACGCCAGGGGGTGCCGAGTACCGCGCCTACTCCGCCCCAGGCGCATGCTGGTACGGCCAAGCCGGTGGAGATGATTGGCCATTGTCGCGCCATGCAACAGGTCTACACCCGCATCCGCAAGGTTGCGCCCGCCGATGTCACCGTGCTGGTGCTCGGTGAATCCGGCACCGGCAAGGAGCTGGTCGCGCGCGCCATTCACCGCCAGAGCGAACGCCATCAGGCACCACTGATCTGCGTCAACTGCGCCGCCATTCCCGAAACGCTGATCGAGTCCGAACTGTTCGGCCATGAAAAAGGCGCCTTCACCGGCGCCACCAGCTCGCGCACCGGTCTGATCGAAGCCGCCGACGGTGGCACACTGTTTCTGGATGAGATCGGCGAACTGCCGCTGGATGCCCAGGCGAGATTGTTGCGAGTGCTGCAGGAGGGCGAGATTCGCCGCGTAGGAGCCATCGAGACACGCTACGTCGACATCCGCCTCATCGCCGCGACCCACCGCAACCTGCATCAGCTATCGGCCAGCGGCGAGTTCCGCCTCGACCTCTACTACCGCCTGAACGTGATGGAGATCGACCTGCCGCCTCTGCGTGAGCGCGGCGATGACGTGCTGGAACTGGCCGAGCATCTGCTGGCTGGCATTGCTCGCAAGCATGGTCGTGACGGCATGCGACTCTCTCAGCGGGCGCGTCAGGAAATCCATCATTACGCCTGGCCCGGCAATGTCCGTGAGCTGGAAAACGCCCTCGAACGAGGCGTCATCCTGGCGGAGCGCCGCATCATCGCCCCAGAGGACCTCGGCCTGCGCACGCCCGCAGGGGAGCCGCTTCAGACAGCGCCCGCAGGGCAGCCGCTTCAGACAGCGCCCGCCGCAACGGCAGCCCCAATGGCCCCGCCCACGGCTCCGGCCCCGAAGACAGCGGGCAGAGGGGCGGCGAAAGGAGCAATGCAAGGGTCGATGAACGGCACAGTGAAAGGCGCCGGCAGGAACGAAAGTCCCGAGACGGCCTCAGCGCCTGTCACAGGTCAGGCCGCGACCAGTCAACAAGACACCGGCCTGTCACCGCCTGCGGACACCCCACGCGGCGGCCTCTCGATGGTCGGCGATGCCGGCGAGGAGGAAGACCTCTCGCTGGAGGATTACTTCCAGCACTTCGTGCTCGAGCATCAGGACCACATGAGCGAGACCGAGCTCGCACGCCGCCTCGGCATCAGCCGCAAGAACCTCTGGGAGCGACGCCAGCGCCTGGGCATTCCACGACGCAAGGGCCGCCGCAGCTCTCCCGCAAGCTGACGCTGGCGTACTGAAGCTGGAGCGGCGCTGTAGCACGGAAGTCACTGCACTCAAGACCCTGCACCATGTGGGTGCCATCCCGAGCGGGCAACCCGCCTGCGCCGCCACCTTGCCTGCCACGGATCCACGCATCATCGCGGGCATCGCTAGACTTTAGTGTCGAAAGGCCTGCAAAAAACCCAGCTCAATCATTAGCTTGCAAGGCACTTCGTTAGACCTTCGCACCAATTGTTACCATCGACCCCAAATCATGACCCCAACCAGCGCACCAATGGGCACGTCAGGTAACACCTCGCACCTCTCTACACCTCACGTCTCAGCGACCTATGTCTAAATGACTGAATTGTTGGTTTTTTTTAAGCTGTGGCACATCCGATGCAATAACACGGTCAAGAAAAAGAACAACCGGAAATACGAAGCGCGCCCAACAACAACAAGAACGCGCAATGCTTCGAAAACCCTCGACACCAACAAGAACAATACCCGTCGAGCGCGTGACATTGATGATGAACCGCATGCCTAACTACATGAGTGGTGACAGGCAGGAGCCAAAACAAGAACAAACGGCCGCAGTTCATCATCCGCCGATCCAACAACAACAAGATATCGGCAGTCCGGAATCTACTGACCAGGACGCGACGAATCCGGCCTCGAGCACCAACAAGAACAACAGGCTCGACCCCGGATCACCCCCGAAACAACAACAACTCGCGGGGGGAGGCTACTCAGCCGTCGGTGAATGGAAGATTGTTTTGAATACGAGATGGTCACCGAACAGACAGCCAGACAACAACAACATGATCTGCAACACGAAGGATCTGTCTGCATTGATTTGTGACTGTGGTGCGTATTCAGGGCGATGCGCCATCACGAAAAAGAACATCCGCTCAAGGATGCGTGTACCCTACCTGCAAGGGAGACCGAGTGATCGGTCTCCCTTTTTCCTTGTCTGAGAGGTGATTTTCGCCTCGTCAGACGCCTTGAAGTGCAGAGTCGGCCCCTGGATGGCAGACCGGCGCTTTGCCAAGGTATCTGCCCTCGGCTACACTGGGCGGCCTGCCACGCACGAGTCGAATCGCTGCATGCTCAAAGGATTTACCCGCTTTCTACAACGCCCCGGTGACCGCTTGAAGACGCTTTTCAATGCAACTGACGCGCCCGCGGCCCCATTGCCCAGCCTGCGTGTGATACCGCGGGATGAGCATCCCGTGTCCCGCCGCCAGCTCAGCGAGAATGCGCTGAAGGTACTCTATCGCCTGCAAAGCGGTGGATATCAGGCCTATCTGGTCGGTGGCTGTATCCGTGATGCCCTGCTCGGACAACGCCCCAAGGACTTCGACGTGGCCACCAACGCCACGCCGGAACAGGTCCGCGAGCTGTTCCGCAATGCCCGCATCATCGGCCGTCGTTTCCGTATCGTGCACGTGCGCTTCGGTCGTGAGGTGATCGAGGTCACCACCTTCCGCGGCAAGCCGGCCGATAGCACGCCAAGCCAGCATACCCAGCAGTCGGAAGACGGCATGCTGCTGCGCGACAACGTCTTCGGCTCCATCGAGGAGGACGCGCTACGCCGCGACTTCACGATCAATGCCCTCTATTACGACGTGTCCGACTTCACGATCCACGACTGGGCCAATGGCGTACGCGACATCGAAGCGCGCATGATCCGCCTGATCGGTGATCCGGAAACACGCTATCGCGAAGATCCGGTGCGCATGCTGCGTGCCGTCCGCTTCGCCGGCAAGCTGGACTTTGACATCGAGGAGGCCACGGCCGAACCGATGTACGAACTGGCCCCGCTGCTGCTGCAGATTCCGCCGGCGCGCATGTTCGAGGAAGTGCTCAAGCTGTTCATGTCCGGCTATGCACTGGAAACCTTCCATCTCCTGCGTGAGTTTGGTCTGTTCCAGATGCTGTTCCCCGAGACGGAAGAGAGCTTCGCGCATTATCACTGGTCCATGCCGCTGATCGAGAAGGCACTGGCCAGCACGGACGATCGCATCCGCGAAGACAAGCCGGTCACGCCGGCCTTCCTGTATGCCGCCCTGCTGTGGCCGGGCGTCAAGGCGCGTACCGACCAGCTGATCGCCAGTGGCATGCCCGACATTCCGGCAGCCCACCAGGCAGCCCAGCAGGCGATCGCTCGCCAGCTCAACCATACCTCGATCCCGAAGCGCTTCAGCATTCCGATGCGCGAGATCTGGGACATGCAGGCCAAGTTGCCGCGTCGCCGTGGCAAACGCGCCTTCCAGACCCGTGAGCATCCGCGCTTCCGCGCCGCCTACGACTTCCTGCTGCTGCGCGAATTCGCCGGTGAAGTGAAGCCGGGGCTGGGCAAGTGGTGGACCGACTTCCAGGAAGTCGATGCTCGCACCCAGGTCACGATGATCGAAGGTGTCTCCGATGAAGGCCCCGCCGGCAGCAAGCCGGTCGGCACCAAGCGTCGCGGCAAGCGTCGGCGCAATGGCCGCGGCCAGGGCTAAGCAGTGGCTCGCCTGAGCCACTGCCGTCTCCACGCAGGAACTGTGCATGATTTCGACAGCCTTGATTGGCCTCGGTGCCAATCTTGACGATCCGCGCGCTCAACTGGAGCGCGCGCTTGAGGCTCTCGACCGGCTGCCGCTGACCCGCTGCACGCGACATTCTCGCCTGTATGCCAGCAAGCCGGTCGGCCCGCAGGACCAGCCCGACTTCGTCAACGCCGTCGCCGAGCTGACGACCCGCCTGTCTCCCCTCGCCCTGCTTGATCAACTGCAAGCCCTAGAACAGCAGCATCGTCGCGTGCGGCTGCGTCATTGGGGTCCTCGCACGTTGGATCTGGACCTGCTGCTCTTCAATGACAGCAGGATCTCGACGCCGCGTCTCGTCGTGCCCCATCGCGAAATGCTCAAACGTGGTTTCGTGATGCGTCCGTTGGCTGACCTGCTGGGCCCGCAGCGCCTCAGCGTACTGGGCGAGGAAAATCTCGAAACACTGGCGTCTCGAGTTGAGGGCGATGACTTGCTCCCCCTCGGACCTCAGGAGTAGAGTTTCGCCATCTTGTTACCGTCGTGCCCACTTTGGCCTATGCGGTAACACTTTCTGGTAACACCGGCCCGTGTCGCCCGCAGTCCGCCCTCGGCGGCCTTCTCGCGATCGCGGCTGCTCGACGCCACGGGCAGCCGCGTCATACGCGCCGCAACGAGTAAGCGTCCCGATGAAAAACGTCACCCTGAGCACCCTGCGCCGCCTCAAGGCCGATGGTGAGACGTTCAGTTGCCTCACCGCCTACGATGCCACCTTTGCTCATCTTGCCAGCGATGCCGGTATTGAAGTGCTGCTGGTCGGCGACTCTCTCGGCATGGTCCTGCAGGGCCATACCAGTACCCTGCCCGTCACCATCGATGACATCTGCTACCACACCGCCGCCGTGGCACGTGGCAAGCAAGGCAGCCTGCTGATGGCCGACCTGCCCTTCATGAGCAATGCCAGCACCGACATCCTGCTCGATCATGCGGCGCGTCTGATGCGGGCCGGTGCCGAGATGGTCAAGGTCGAAGGCGAAGCCTGGCTGGCCGATGCCGTCACCGCGCTCGTCCAGCGTGGCGTGCCGGTCTGCGTGCATATGGGCCTCACACCCCAGCACGTGCATGCCTTCGGCGGCTACAAGGTACAGGGTCGCGACGAGGCACGTGCCGAGCAGATCATCGCCGATGCGCGCACGCTGGAAGCCGCGGGTGCCGCGATCATCCTGCTCGAATGCGTGCCGTCCGAGCTGGCCGCGCGCATTCGTGATGCCGTCGAGGTGCCGGTGATCGGCATCGGTGCCGGCGTGGACGTCGATGGCCAGATTCTGGTCATGCACGACATGCTCGACCTGACGCCCGGCCGCAAGCCGCGCTTCGTCAAGAATTTCATGAGTGATGCCGGCAGCGTGCAGGAGGCCTTCGCGGCCTACCACCAGGCGGTCAAGACGCGCAGCTTTCCGGCGCCGGAGCACGGCTTCTGATGAAAACCGTCTCCCAGATCAAGGCCCTGCGCGAGCAACTCGCCCAGGCACGCCGCGATGGCCTGCGTATCGCGCTGGTGCCGACCATGGGCAACCTGCATGCCGGACACCTGTCGCTGATCCGTGAAGCGCGCCGCCATGCCGACATGGTCGTCGCGAGCATCTTCGTCAATCCGCTGCAGTTCGGCCCCGGCGAAGACCTCGACAGCTATCCGCGCACACTCGAGGCCGACCAGAATGCGCTGGCCGCCGAAGGATGTGACCTGCTGTTCGCCCCCTCGACGGCGGAACTTTACCCCGCGGGCCGCGACGGCCTGTGCAACGTGCAGGTGCCGGGTGTTTCCGAAGGCCTGTGCGGCGGTAACCGTCCGGGTCACTTCGATGGCGTCGCCACCGTCGTCAGCATCCTGTTCAATCTGGTACGCCCTGAAGTCGCCTGTTTCGGCGAGAAGGACTTCCAGCAGCTGGCCGTGATCCGCAAGCTCAACCGCGACCTGCACTTCGGCATCGAGATCATCGGTGTGCCCATCGTGCGTGCCGAGGATGGGCTGGCGCTGTCATCACGCAACGGCTACCTGAGTGAGCAGGAGCGCGCCATCGCGCCGCGTCTCAAGCAGTGCCTCGATGCCCTGAAGGCTCGCCTTGAGCAGGGCGTGGCGCGTGATGTGGCGCTGCGCGAGGCACTGGCCGCCATCAGCGAGAGCGGCTTCAAGCCGGACTACCTCGAGCTGCGCCGCGCGGCTGATCTGGGGGCGGTCGAGGATGACACACGCGAGGCGGTGATTCTGGTCGCCGCGCACCTGGGCCGTACGCGCCTGCTCGATAACCTGAAGGTCGCCTTGCCGGTGGCCTGATGCCTGATTAGACTGCGCCGCCTTGCACCCTGGCGTGTCACTGTCCGCCACGCCATACGCGCCAGGGCCCTGGGACCAGGGCCTTGATCTGCGCCCGGCGGCGCTCAACTGGAGACATCCTGATGCAAGCCATCATGCTCAAGGCTAAGCTGCACATGGCCCGCGTGACTCACGCCGTCCTCAACTACGAGGGCTCCTGCGCCATCGATGGCGACCTGCTCGACATGGCAGGCATTCGTGAGTACGAACAGATCCAGATCTACAACGTGGACAACGGCAAGCGCTTCACCACCTATGCCATTCGCGGCGAAGAAGGCTCGAAGATCATATCGGTGAACGGCGCCGCAGCCCACCAGGCCGACGTCGGCGACCGCGTGATCATCTGCGCCTTCGCCCATTACGCCGAGAGCGAACTGGACGCGCACAAGCCCTCCATGGTCTATCTGATGGAAGGCAATGAGGTCAGCCATACGGCCAACGCCATCCCGGTCCAGATGGCCTGAGCATCCCTTGCTGCCGGTTGCTCCACGTCCTGAAGGCTTGAGCTTTCAGGCATCGAGCCTTCCGCGAACGCTCCAACACGACGCCAGCCCCTGCCTGCCAGAGCGCTGGCGTCGTGCCGTCTGGACAGGCGATACGTATGGCTAAAGGCTGACACTGGAGATGCCCTTTGGCGATTGCCGCATCGCACAATACTGCCTTATGCTGGAATCTCACCTCAGCAGGACTGCGCCTCGCCCGCTTGATGGCATGGCCATAGTCGCAGCCAATTGACTCAGACAGTCTCGCAAGAGAACAGGAGCGTTCAGATGCAGGATGTGGTGATCGTAGCAGCCCGTCGTACCGCCGTAGGCGCCTTCGGTGGCAGCCTGGCTGGCATTTCCGCCGCGGATCTCGGCGCACATGTCATCAAGGATATCCTCGCCAGCACGGGTGTCAGTGGCGATCAGGTCGATGAAGTGCTTCTGGGTCAGGTGCTGACAGCAGGATGCGGTCAGAACCCGGCACGTCAGGCGGTCATCAAGGCAGGCTTGCCGGAAGGCGTGCCCGCCATGACCATCAACAAGGTCTGCGGGTCTGGCCTCAAGGCGCTGCACCTGGCCACCCAGGCCATCCGCTGCGGCGATGCCGAGCTGATTCTGGCCGGTGGGCAGGAAAACATGTCCCTGTCTCCGCACGTGCTGCCCAACTCGCGTGACGGCAAGCGCATGGGCGACTGGAAGGCGATCGACTCCATGGTCCACGACGGTCTGTGGGATGCCTTCAATGACATCCACATGGGCATCACCGCCGAGAATCTGGCCGAGAAATACGAGATCACTCGTGAAGCCCAGGACGCCTTCGCGGCCGCTTCTCAGCAGAAGGCCTGCGCAGCCATCGAAGCTGGCCGCTTCAAGGGCCAGATCGTTCCGGTCGAGATCCCGCAGCGCAAGGGCGATCCGATCATCTTCGATACCGACGAGAACCCGCGTGCCGGCACCACGGCCGAAAAACTCGCGGGCATGCGCCCGGCCTTCAAGAAGGACGGCACCGTCACCGCCGGCAACGCCTCGGCGCTCAACGATGGCGCTGCCGTGGTCATGCTGTGCTCCGCCGACAAGGCACGCGAGCTGGGCCTGACGCCGCTGGCGACCATCAAGGCTTACTCCAACGCGGGTGTTGATCCGAAGATCATGGGCATCGGGCCGGCGCCGGCGACTCGCCTGTGCCTCAAGAAGGCTGGCTGGAGCCTGGAAGACCTCGATCTGATCGAAGCCAACGAAGCCTTCGCCGCCCAGGCCCTGTCGGTCAACAAGGAGCTGGGCTGGGATGTCGACAAGGTCAACGTCAATGGCGGCGCCATCGCCCTCGGCCACCCGATCGGTGCCTCCGGCTGCCGTGTGCTGGTCTCGCTGGTGCACGAGATGATCGAGCGTGATGCCAAGAAGGGTCTGGCGACCCTGTGCATCGGTGGCGGTCAGGGTGTCGCGCTGGCCATCGAGCGCAGCTGATCGTTCACACCTGAACCCCCGCCTGAACCCTCCCTGCTCGCGCACTCCCGAGCAGGGAGACACGATAAAGCCCCGCCAGTGAACTGGCGGGGCTTTTTCTTGCCCAAAGGGCTCACCTCTCATGCAGAGCAGGCAAGACCGGGGCGGGGACTATCCGCGATGATCGGTCAGTCCTGGGCGGCGGCCTCTTCAGTCTGAGCAGCGGCAAAGGCCGCCTTTTCTTCTTCGCTGATCTCTTTCAACGACAGCTTGACGCGATTGCGGTTGTCGATGTCGAGCACCTTGACCACCACCTCATCGCCTTCGTTGAGGTAGTCGCGTACGTCATTGACCCGCTCCTCGACGATCTGCGAGATGTGCAGCAGACCATCGGTGCCCGGCATGAAGGTGATGAAGGCACCGAAATCGGCGATGCGTGCCACCTTGCCGGCGTAGAGCTTGCCGATCTCGGCCTCGGCAATGATGCCCTCCACGTACTTGGCAGCCGCCTGCGCCTGCGCCTTGTGCTCGGCATAGATGCGCACGCTGCCATCGTCGTCGAGATCGACATTGGCGCCGGTCTCTTCACAGATCTTGCGGATGGTGGAGCCGCCCTTGCCGATCACGTCACGTACCTTACTGGGTGCGATCTTCAGCGACAGCATCGCCGGGGCATTGTCCGAGACTTCCTGGCGGCTGGCGGCCAGCACCTCATTCATCTGCGCGAGGATGGTCAGACGTGCCTCGAGGGCCTGCTCCAGCGCCTGCTCAAGAATCTCCTCGTCGATCCCTTCGATCTTGATGTCCATCTGCAGCGCGGTGACGCCTTCCGCGGTACCCGCCACCTTGAAGTCCATGTCGCCGAGGTGGTCCTCATCGCCGAGGATATCGGTCAGTATCGCGACGCCATTGGCGTCCTTGACCAGCCCCATGGCGATACCCGCCACCGGTGCCTTGAGCGGCACACCGGCGTCCATCAGCGCAAGCGAAGCCCCACACACGGATGCCATCGAGCTCGAGCCATTGGATTCGGTGATCTCGGAGACGACGCGGATCGCGTAGGGGAAGGCCTGCAGCGACGGCAGCATGGATTCGATGCCCCGACGCGCCAGACGCCCATGACCGATCTCACGCCGCTTGGGCGCGCCGATGAAGCCCGTCTCGCCGACGCAGTAAGGCGGGAAGTTGTAGTGCAGCATGAAGCGGTCCTGCTTCTCGCCGGACAGCCCTTCGATCAGCTGTGAGTCGCGCGTGGTCCCCAGGGTGGCAGTGGCGATCGCCTGGGTCTCGCCGCGGGTGAACAGTGCCGAGCCATGTGCCTTGGGCAACACGCCCACCGCCATGTCCAGCGGTCGCACGGTGCGCGTATCACGACCGTCGATACGCGGCTCACCAGCGATCACACGCTGACGCACGATACGCTTCTCGAGCGCCGCGAAGGCCGTGGCGACGGCCTCGACACTGAAGCGCGCATCATCCTCGGCGCCCAGCAGGTCGATGGCCTGCGCCTTGAGCGCCGACAGGCTGTCCTGACGCGCCATCTTTTCACTCAGGCGATAGGCATCACCGATCTGGGTGGCGAAGCTCTGCTCCAGCGCCTCGACCAGCACGCGGTCGAGCTTCTGCGGCACCCACGCCCACTTGGGACGATTGACCTTGGCGGCGAACGTCTCGATCCCCGTGATGGCCTTCTGCATCTCGTGATGGCCATAGAGCACGGCGCCGAGCATCTCGTCTTCCAGCAGCTCCTGCGCTTCGGACTCGACCATCAACACGGCCTTCTCGGTGCCCGCCACCACCATGTCCAGCTCGGAATGCGCCAGTTCGCTGTAGCCGGGATTCAGGAAGTAGCCGCGCTGCTCGCTGAAGCCGACGCGCGCCGCGCCCACGGGGCCAGCAAAAGGCACTCCGGAGATGCAAAGCGCTGCAGAGGTGCCGAGCAGTGCCGCGATGTCCGGGTCGACATTGCGTTCCGCCGACATCACCGTGCAGACCACCTGCACCTCATTCATGAAGCCTTCGGGAAACAGCGGGCGCATCGGGCGGTCGATCAAGCGGGAGGTCAGGGTTTCCTTCTCGGTGGGACGCCCTTCGCGCTTGAGGAAGCCGCCGGGGATACGCCCCGCCGCGTAGGCCTTCTCCTGATAGTGGACCGACAACGGAAAGAAGGACTGGCCGGGTTTCGGCGACGCCTTGGCCACCACGGTGCACAACACCGAGGTATTGCCCATGGTCACCATCACGCTACCGGTCGCCTGACGCGCGATGCGGCCGGTCTCGAGGGTGATGGTGTCATTACCGTACTGGAAGCTGTGCGTTACCGGGTTCACGGCGCATGTCCTTTAATCTGATAGTCATCGATGCCAGGCGCTCATGGTAAAGCGCACCATAGGCAATGAAAAGCGGGTTGATCCCACGCGACAAGCGGGCTGCAGCGCGAGTCGAGCCTTTGATCTGAAGCCCGGATCACCTCGGTATCAGGCACAAAAAAACCGACACCGCCCGCAGGCAGTGTCGGTTTTCCTGTGCCCACCGGGGGCCCGCCATGCACCGAAGTGCATGGCGGCAACATCGCTGATCAGCGACGCAGACCCAGACGCTGGATCAGAGCGGTGTAACGCTCGAAGTCCTTGCGCTTGAGGTAGTCAAGCAGCTTGCGGCGCTGGTTGACCATGCGGATCAGACCACGACGGGAGTGGTGATCCTGCTTGTTGGCCTTGAAGTGACCCTGCAGGCCATCAATGTTGGCGCTCAGCAGAGCAACCTGAACTTCCGGGGAACCGGTGTCGTTCTCGCCACGGCCGAATTCGGTAACGATCTCAGCCTTCTTCTCAGCGGTAAGTGCCATCTGTCTCTCCAGTAAGCAATATGCTTGATAGATTAGAAATGTCGAAGACCACGCATATTTGCAGTCTTCATGCGGCTTGCGGCGAGGCCGCAATCAGCTCACCCAGCCGCCGCCTCGACGGCAGAACTGAGCAGTCGGCGAGGAGCGATGACGCCCTCCGCCGCAATCCGGACCAGCCCGAGCAACTGCTGGTCCTGATACACACGAGCCAGGGAGTCCACTTCCAGCGACCCTGTCGTCGTTTCAGCCTGTTGACCACGCAATATCATCCGCGCCATCTCGGCAGTGATGTCGAGACGCGGGAGATGATCGAGCAGGATGTCGACAGGTAACAGGACGCCTTCACGTGCCTGCTGGTCCGCAAGCGCCTCGAGGCGCTCGAAATCCAGCATGGCATCACCCGTGAACGGGCCTGTCTTGAGACGACGCAGTGCCGTGAGGTGGGCTCCACAGCCCAGCGCCTCGCCGATATCCTCGGCCAGACTGCGTATGTAGGTACCCTTGCTGACCGCCACTTCGATCTCGATGCCATCGGAGTGCCGCGCAAGAAGCGCCATATTGTAGATGGTAACGCGACGGACTGCACGCTCGATTTCAATCCCCTGGCGCGCCAGCTCATAGAGCGGACGTCCCTGGTGCTTGAGCGCGGAGTACATCGGCGGTACCTGATCTATCTCGCCACGGAACCTGTCCAGCACCGCGTCCAACTCGGCCTGCGCAATCTCGGGAATCTCCCGCTCGCGAATCACCGCGCCTTCCGCATCACCGGTATCGGTGACCTGGCCAAACTGGATCCGTGCCCGATAGACCTTGTCTGCCTCGAGAAGATGCGAGGAGAACTTGGTCGCTTCCCCGAAGCAGACCGGCAACAAGCCGGTCGCCATCGGGTCGAGCGTGCCGGTATGACCGGCCTTCTGCGCCTGGTAGAGGCGGCGAGCCTTCTGAAGCGCATAGTTGCTGGACATGCCCTTGGGCTTGTCCAGCAACAGAACGCCATCGATCGGCAAGCCGCGACGACGACGCGCCATCAGGCGTCCGGCGTGGTGCCTGGGGCACCATCTTCGCTGTCGTCATCACCACGTTCTGCACTGCGCTTGCGGTCGTCGGCGACCGCCGTATTGATCAGTGAAGACAGATGATGGCCACGAACGACGCTTTCATCGTAATGAAAGCGCAGTTCCGGCACGTGGCGCAGCTGAATGGTGCGCGCCAGCTGGGAGCGCAGGAAACCTGCCGCGCGCTTGAGCACGGCGAGGTTTTCCTTGATGCGTTCCGGGCTGTCGTCACCCAGCAGGGTCACGTAGACATCGGAGTAGGACAGGTCGCGGCTGACCTTGGCGGCGCTGACCGTCAGCATGCCAAGGCGCGGGTCCTTGACCTCGCGCTGAATCAACAGCGCGAGCTCTTGCTGGATCTGGTCCGCCACGCGGTCAGTACGGCTGTATTCACGCATCCGTGATCTCTCCTTGCAGGGGCGCTATCAGAGCGTGCGCTCGACCTGGATCTGGTCGAACACCTCGATCTTGTCGCCAACCTGCACGTCGTTGTAGTTCTTGACGCCGATACCACATTCCATGCCGTTGCGGACTTCGTTGACGTCATCCTTGAAGCGACGCAGGGATTCCAGCTCGCCTTCATAGATGACCACGTTGTCACGCAGCACGCGGATGCGCTTGGAGCGGTACATGTTGCCTTCGACGACCATACAACCGGCGATCGCGCCGATCTTCGGTGCCTTGAAGACATCGCGCACTTCGGCAACACCGACGATCTGCTCGCGGAATTCCGGTGCCAGCATGCCAGTCATGGCCAGCTTGACCTCGTCGATCAGCTGGTAGATGACGCTGTAGTAGCGCAGATCCAGACCTTCACGCTCGACGATCTCACGCGCGGAGGCGTCAGCACGGACGTTGAAGCCGACCAGGATCGCTTCGGAAGCGAGTGCCAGGTTGGCATCGGTACCGGTGATACCACCGACACCGGAAGAAACCACGGCCACCTTGACTTCTTCGGTGGAGAGTTCTTCCAGCGCGCCACGGATGGCTTCCAGAGACCCCTGCACGTCGGCCTTGAGGACGACGTTGACCTTGGCGACTTCGTCCTGACCCATCTGGGAGAACATGTTCTCCAGCTTGGCCTTCTGCTGACGCGCCAGGCGCACTTCGCGGTACTTGCCCTGACGGAAGTTGGCGACTTCACGTGCCTTCTTCTCATCCGGGACCACGGTGAACTCTTCACCGGCGTCCGGCGTACCGCCCAGACCCTGGATCTCGACCGGCATGGCCGGACCCGCGGAATCGACCTGCTTGCCGAGTTCGTTGATCAGTGCACGCACACGGCCGTAATGCAGACCGGCGAGCACGATATCGCCCTTCTTCAGCGTACCGTTCTGGACCAGCACGGTCGCGACCGGACCACGGCCCTTGTCGAGACGGGACTCGACCACGACGCCTTTACCCGGCGCGGACGGCACGGCCTGAAGTTCGAGAACTTCGGAGACCAGCAGGACACCTTCGAGCAGCGCGTCGATGTTCTCGCCGGTCTTGGCGGAAACGTGGACGAACTGGGTATCACCACCCCATTCCTCGGAGATGACACCGTGCTGGGACAGCTCATTCTTGACGCGGTCCGGATCAGCACCCGGCTTGTCGATCTTGTTCACTGCCACGACCATCGGGACACCCGCGGCCTTGGAGTGCTCGACAGCCTCGATGGTCTGCGGCATCACGCCATCATCGGCAGCCACCACCAGGATGACGACGTCGGTCGCCTTGGCACCACGAGCACGCATGGCGGTGAACGCCGCGTGGCCCGGGGTATCCAGGAAGGTGATGTCGCCGTTGTCGTGTTCGACGTGGTAGGCACCGATGTGCTGGGTGATACCACCCGCTTCACCTGTGGCGACCTTGGTGCGGCGGATGTAATCCAGCAGCGAGGTCTTGCCGTGGTCAACGTGACCCATGACGGTAACGACCGGCGCGCGGGTGATCTGCTCACCTTCGTAGGAGATGCCTTCGAGAACGGCTGTCTCGAGTGCGTCATCCTTGATCAGCTTGGGCGTGTGGCCCATTTCCTCGACCACGATGGTCGCGGTTTCCTGATCGATCGTCTGGTTGATGGTGACCGCAGCGCCCATGTTGAACATGGTCTTGATCACTTCAGACGCCTTGACGGCCATCTTGTCAGCGAGGTCTGCCACTGAGATGGACTCAGGGATGGAGACTTCACGGACGAAGGTCTGGACCGGCTTCGGCGGCTGACGGTTGGCATCACGACCACCACGACGACCACCGCGACGCTCGGCGCGCTTGACCTTCTTGGCCCCGCCACGCTTGCGTTCGCTACGGTCTTCACGGGCTTCGCGACGATCACGTGATTCATCACGCGGCGCAGCCTTGGCGCGACGCGGTGCATCACCACGCGGCTCCTTCGGCGGCGCGTTGACTTCCGGCGCAGCGTCGGCGGACGGTGCAGCGGCAGCAGCCGGTGCACTCTGACGCGGACGCTCTTCGCGACGGTTGTCATTGCCACGACGCTCTTCGCGCTGCGGTGCCGCAGCCGGCTTGTCCGCAACGGGAGCTGCCGGTGCAGCAGCAGCCGGTGCTTCTGCAGCCTGTTCTTCGCCCTCTTTGACGTAGGTACGCTTCTTGCGCACCTGCACCTCGATGGACTTGCCACGACCGCTACCCGTGTTGATGCGAGACTTGGTCTTGCGGGTCAGGGTAATGCGGTTCTTGGGCGCTGCCGGAGCGGCGCCACCACCGTGGCTCTTGGTGAGGTGATCAAGCAGCTTCTGCTTGTCGACCTCAGAGACGGCGTCGTTCTCTGACTTGTGCTTCAGACCCGCTTCATGCATCTGTTCCAGTAGGCGGGCTGACTCGCGGCCCACCTTCTTGGCGAATTCTTTGACTGTCATTTCTGACATGTACGACCCTCCTGAGCCCGTGACCTAGTTACTGTTCGCTTGCGAACCAGGGCGCGCGGGCGGTCATGATCAACGCCGCTGCTCGCTCTTCGTCGACGCCTTCGATGTCTTTCAGATCATCGATGGCCTGCTCAGCAAGGTCTTCCATGGTGACGATACCCTTGCTGGCCAGGATGTATGCCAGATGACTCTCCATGCCTTCCATGTTGAGCAGGTCTTCGGCCGGCTGTGCGCCGTCCAGTTGCTCTTCAGTGGCGATGGCGAGATTCAGCAGTTCATCCTTGGCCCGAGCGCGCAGCTCCTCGACCAGATCCTGGTCAAAGCCCTCGACCTCGAGCATTTCCTCGAGCGGGACATAGGCGATTTCCTCGAGTGAGGTGAAGCCCTCGTCCACCAGGACACGGGCTAGATCCTCTTCGATCTCGAGATGAGTGATGAAATATTCGACAAAACTGTCGATTTCCTGCTCGCGCTTGCCCTCGGCTTCCGCCTCGGTCATGACGTTGAGCTGCCAACCGGTCAGCTCACTGGCCAGACGAACGTTCTGACCGCTGCGACCGATGGCCTGAGCCAGGTTGTCCGCAGCGACAGCGACATCCATGGAATGGGTGTCTTCGTCGACCAGAATGGAACCGACATCTGCCGGCGCCATGGCGTTGATGACGAGCTGGGCAGGATTGTCATCCCACAGGATGATATCCACGCGTTCGTTACGCAGTTCATTGGACACGGCCTGCACGCGTGAGCCACGCATGCCGACGCAGGCACCGATCGGATCGATGCGCTTGTCGTTGCTCTTGACCGCGATCTTGGCGCGCGAGCCCGGATCACGGGCAGCACCCTTGATCTCGATCAGCTGCTCGGCGATTTCCGGGACTTCGATCTTGAACAGCTCGATGATCAGCTCAGGACGCGTACGCGACAGGATCAGCTGAGAACCACGAGCATCCGCGTCGACTTTCCACAGCAGGGCACGCACCCGCTCGTTCAAGCGGTAGCGCTCGCCGTGAATCATCTCACCGCGCGGCAGGAAGCCTTCGGCGTTGTCGCCCAGATCGATGATGAGGCCATCACGTGTCGTCTTCTTGACGATACCCGCGACCAGCTCACCTTCACGCTCGGCGTAAAGGCGCACCACTTCCGCACGCTCGGCCTCGCGCACCTTCTGCACGATGACCTGCTTGGCGGTCTGTGCAGCGATGCGACCGAACGCTTCGGATTCGATCTGCTTCTCGACCACGGCACCCAGCGCCAGCGGCTCTTCGCGCTGTTCGGCGATGCTGGCCTTGATCTCGTAGTCCGGCGTCTCGAACTCGTCGTCTTCGACGACGGTCCAGCGACGGTAGGTCGCGTAATCACCGGTGACACGATCGATCTTGACGCGGATATCCGCCTCTTCCTGATCGAAACGCTTGCGTGACGCCGAAGCCAATGCCGCTTCGACGGCTTCGAAAATCACATCCCGCGGCACGCCCTTCTCGTTGGAGATGGCGTCAACGACCAGCAGAATCTCTTTGCTCATGACTTTGCCTCGCCAGAAACCTGTCCTTGCGCATCGACCCGGGCTCGCAACGCGAGCGGTGTGCCGACAACGTCAGTTATTTGAACTGCGGCACAATGCGTGCCTGGTCGATGCTTTCAATGGGAAAGCAGTATTCTTCTTCATCGACCCGGATCACGACATCACCGTCTTCGGTGCCAGTCACCAGCCCCTGGAACTTGCGCTGGCCATCGAAGGCCTGGCGAAGTCGCAGTGCCACCACGTGACCGATGTAGCGCTCGTACTGGTCAAGCGTGAACAACGGACGATCCATGCCTGGAGACGAGACTTCAAGCTGGAACTGACCGGTAATGGGGTCTTCGACATCCAGTACGGCACCCACCTGACGACTGACGTTTGCGCAGTTGTCCACGGTAATGCCATCGGGATGGTCGATATAGATCACCAGACGGGACTGCTTGCCTTGGGAGAGATAGTCGATACCCCAGAGCTCGAAGCCCAGAGCAGAGACGACTGGATCGATAAGCGCGTTAAGCGCAGCGTCCTTGGTTGACACAGACGAGGCTCCTACAGCAGTTGCATCAGGCACCTGACCGGGAGTAGAGAAGAGAGCTAGGTGGCTGATTGGCACTGGTGCTAACAAAAAGCCCCTTCATAGGAAGGGGCCTTTCAAGAAACTTGGTAGCGGGGACCGGATTTGAACCGATGACCTTCGGGTTATGAGCCCGACGAGCTACCAGACTGCTCCACCCCGCAACAATAGTCGGACGATGGTAATGTCACCGAAAAAGGAGGTCAAGGAATGACGTCTTTCCAAGGTGGCAGAGTTGCGTCCAGACTGCCAATCGATCTAACAAGATGGTGCCGAAGGGGGGACTTGAACCCCCACGACCATAAGGTCACTACCCCCTCAAGATAGCGTGTCTACCAATTCCACCACTTCGGCACGGGGGCGGGTATCGCCTGAGACGTTACCCGGAAGAATTCAAAGTTAACGCCTTGAATTCCTTAGAGTGCTGGTTGGTCTGCGTTTCCGCTTTCCTCAAGCACTGGCGACGTATTCTCCACACTTTCCTCGGAGTCGTCAAGTGATGGCAGTGAATTTTTCTGCTGCTCGATCACGCTGGCATTCGGAATGCCCGCTTCGACTGACGGCTGATTGGCGTTGGACGCGAACCAGGCCAGTGTCAGAGAGGTCGCGAAGAAGCCCGCGGCCAGAACACCCGTGAAGCGCGCGAGGAAGTTGCCGCTACCGCTGGACCCGAAAACGGTCTGGGAAGCACCACCGCCACCAAAGGCAGCGCCAGCTTCGGCACCCTTGCCCTGCTGGAGAAGGACGAGCACGATCAGCGCGACCGCGAGTACCACATGGACCATCAGAACGGCTACTTGCATGAGATTCAACCTGCAGACTGGCAAATGGCTAGGAATTCGTCGATCTGGAGCGAGGCACCGCCCACGAGACCGCCGTCGATATCCGGCTGCGCAAGCAGCTCGGCGGCATTGGCAGCTTTCATGCTACCGCCGTACAACAATTGCATTGCCTCGGCGAGCGAGGCAGACCACTCGGCCAGGCGCGCGCGAATGGCCGCATGGACCTCCTGCGCCTGCTGTGGCGAAGCGGTGCGTCCGGTACCAATGGCCCAGACGGGCTCATAGGCGACAACCAGACGCGTGCGCGCATCGGCGGAGAGCGAGGAGAACACCGCCTCCAGCTGTCCCAGCACGACGCGCTCCGTGTCACCGGCTTCACGCTCTTCGAGCGTCTCACCGACGCACAGCACCGGTGTGAGGCCTGCAGCAAGCGCTGCCTCGACACGTGCCAGTACCGCCGCATCGTCTTCAGCATACAGGCTTCGACGCTCCGAGTGGCCGACCAGCACCATCGCGGCACCGACATCCTTGAGCATCTGACCCGCCACTTCGCCGGTAAAGGCACCCTCGCTCGCCGGGTTCAGCGTCTGCCCCGCCAGCGCCACGCTCACAGGCATGCTCGCGCGAGCGGCGCTCAGATAAGGGAAAGGCACTGCCAGCGCCACCTGAATGCCCTGCGGCAGCGAAGCCGCCTGCAGGCCCCGGGCAAACTCATCGACCAGGGCAAGATCACCATTCATCTTCCAGTTTCCGGCAATCAGCGGTGTACGCATGTGCTTCTCCCTTGTGAGCAGTGCGAGGATGGTAATGGAGCCGCCCTTGACTGACAACCTTCGCGACCCCTGTCAAGCCCCGTGATCCGGCACGATCAGGCTCGGGGCAACTGCCATGAACGACAACAGGCGCACTCGGCGCCTGTTGTCGTTCTGTGCAACCCGACCACTCGGCGACGTTAACCGTCGCCCCGGCGAGCTGTCCTGTCAGCGCATCACGCCGACATGCTGGATTCGACCGTCGCGGCGATCTGACCCGCCAGCGCATCGACATCGAAGTGCGGACGCCCTTCGACCATGACGCGAATCAGCGGTTCCGTGCCACTGGGACGCAGCAACACGCGACCTTCGTTGCCCAGCGTCTGCTCCACTTCGACCACCGCAGCCTGCACGGCATCCGCCGCCATCAGCGCCTTGTTGTCGCAGCCCGGCGCCAGACGCACATTGATCAGCGCCTGAGGGGCCTTTTCGAAGCCGACCAGCAATTCGCTGAGTGAGCATTCTTCGCGCGCCATGATCGCCAGCACCTGCAGCGCCGAGACGATGCCATCACCGGTGCTCTGGATATGGCTGCAGACGATGTGACCGGAGGATTCGCCACCCAACTGCCAGCCATTGGCCTCCAGACGCTCGATGACATAGCGGTCACCGACCTTGGCGCGTTCGAAGGGAATTCCCAGGCCTTCCAACGCAGCTGCCAGACCGAAGTTGGACATCAGGGTGCCGACGACACCACCGCCCAGCACACCGCGCTCGTGACGATCACGCGCGATCATGTAGAGGATGTCATCGCCATCGATGACACGGCCATCGGCATCGACCAGGATCAGGCGGTCACCATCCCCATCGAAGGCCACACCGAGATCGGCGCCCTGCTCGATGACGGCCGCGCGCAGCGCCTGCGGGTGCGTGGAGCCGACACCCTGATTGATGTTGAGGCCATCCGGCTCGCCCCCGATGACGCTGACCTTGGCACCCAGCTCGCGGAAGACGTTTGGCGCGATGTGGTAGGTCGCACCATGCGCGCAATCCAGCACCACCTTCATGCCGTGAAGGCCCAGGCGACCCGGCAGCGTGGACTTGCAGAATTCGATATAGCGGCCGGCCGCATCCTGGATGCGTGACGCCTTGCCCAGGCTGTCCGGGCCGACGATCACGATGTCGCGGTCCAGCTCGGCTTCGATCTCGGCTTCCAGCGCATCATCCAGCTTGGTGCCGGCAGCGGAGAAGAACTTGATGCCGTTGTCCGGATAGGCGTTGTGGGAGGCCGAGATGACGATGCCGGCATCGGCGCGGAAGGTGCGCGTCAGATAGGCGATCCCCGGCGTCGGCATCGGGCCGAGCAGGGAAACATCGACGCCCGCTGCCGAAAGGCCGGACTCGAGCGCGGATTCGAACATGTAGCCCGAGATGCGCGTGTCCTTGCCGATCAATACCTTGCCGCGGCCGTGACGGGCAAATACCCGTCCCGCCGCCCAGCCCAGCTTGAGCATGAAGTCTGGCGTGATAGGAAATTCCCCCACCGTGCCGCGAATGCCATCCGTACCAAAATAACGTCGACTCATCGTATCGTGCCTTCCTGTAGCACGGCCCATGCCATGTCGACAGCGTCGACAGTCGGGGCCACGTCGTGAACGCGAAACAGCCTGGCCCCGTCACGAACGGCCAGGGCCGTCAGTGCCAGGTTACCAGCCAAGCGATCCTCTACCGCGCGCCCGAGGGCATTGCCGATCATGCTCTTGCGTGACGTGCCGATCAGCAGCGGGAGGTTGAATTCATGTAACTGCGCCATGCGGTGATACAGGCGCAGATTGTCTTGCAGTGACTTGCCGAAGCCGAAGCCGGGGTCCAGCAGCAGTCGCTCACGCGCGATGCCCGCCGCCCCACAGGCCGCGATGCGCTCTGCCAGAAACGTCCGGACTTCCTGCTCGATGGACTGAGCGTAATGCGTATCCTGCTGCATGGTGTCCGGCTCGCCGCGCATGTGCATCAGACAGACAGGCAGCCCGCTGTCAGCGGCAGCCTCGAGCGCGCCGTCTCGATTCAGCGCACGCACGTCATTGATCATGCCTGCCCCCAGCCGTGCGGTTTCGCGCATGACGTGCGGGTTGCTGGTATCGATGCTCACCAACGTGCCCAGCTCGCTCACCAGTCGCTCCACCACCGGGCAGACCCGCTCAAGCTCTTCTTCGGTACTGACCGGCGTCGCCCCGGGTCGTGTCGACTCACCGCCGACATCGATCATCGCGGCACCATCGGCCAGCATCTGCTCGGCATTGCGCAGCGCGGCGTCCAGGGTCGCGCTGCGACCGCCATCCGAGAAGGAGTCCGGCGTCACGTTGAGAATCCCCATCACCCGCGGACGCGAGAGATCGAGAAGGTGTCCGGCGCACTCCAATGACATCAGATGGCCCACTCGAGGCTCGAGAGGCGTACTCAAGGCAGAATTCGTCATGGCATACCATGCAGGCGAGAGGGGGGGTACGAAGGTGTCTTCGCAGCCCGGTCAGAAATGATTGCGCACCACTTTAAAGAGCCAGCCCATGGCGCGCAAGGCGTGGAATGGCCGCCACACGGGGCGTCAGCAGATGGCAACGCCATTGGCTCAGACCTTTCACCCCGCGCTCATCACGGCGCTGACAATGCCCGTGCAGAGACATGAGTCAACGCCGCCACGCCACGGCGTAGGCCACTCATCAGCAGCACCTTAACTTTACCAACGTCATTGCTGCAGCGGTTCAAACCACCATTGCTGCAGACAAGAAAACGCCCGACTGGCAAGCCAGTCGGGCGTTCTTCCTTTCAGAGGCGCAGACGTCGCATGTGATATCGGGCGCCCCCTCAGGCCTAGATCAGGCCTAGATCAGGCGTACATCAATGACCGCTCGGACCCCCCAGCGGGTCAGACGGGCGACGGCGATTGCTGTCGTCGTCTTCACTGCCATCAGCGTCATCATCGGCCTTGGGAGCTTCCGGCGCTTCCGCCTTCGGAGTGTCGGCAACCGGAGCCACCAGGCCACCGTCACCACCGCTTGCCGGGCCACCCCAGTCCTTCGGCGGACGCGGCGTACGGCCGGCCATGATGTCCGCCAGCTGCTCGGCATCGATGGTCTCATAGGTCATCAGCGCTTCGGTCATCGCATCCAGCTTGTCGCGATTCTCTTCCAGGATCTGCTGCGCCTTGGCGTAGCACTCGTCGATGATACGACGCACTTCCTTGTCGAGACGCGAGGTGGTGTCACCGGACTTCAGCTTGCCGCCACCCTGACCCGGGCCACCGAGGAACTGATGGGACTCGTCCTCATCGTACATGATCGGGCCCATCTCGCTTGAGAGCCCCCACTTGGCGACCATGTTGTGGGCAAGTTCGGTTGCACGCTTGATGTCATTGGAGGCGCCGGTGGTGACACCGTTCGGCCCCAGCGTCATCTCTTCAGCGATACGACCGCCGAACAGCGAGCAGATCTGACTGATGATCTGCTGACGCGAGTAGCTGTAGCGATCCTCCTCCGGCAGGAACATCGTCACACCCAGCGCGCGGCCGCGCGGAATGATCGACACCTTGTAGACCGGATCATGCTCGGGCATCACCAGACCGATGATGGCGTGGCCAGACTCGTGATAGGCCGTGTTGCGCTTCTCCTTCTCGGACATGACCATCGATTTGCGCTCGGCGCCCATCATGATCTTGTCCTTGGCCAGCTCGAGCTCTTCCATGCCGACCAGACGCTTGTTGCGACGCGCGGCAAACAGGGCGGCTTCATTGACCAGGTTGGCGAGATCTGCACCGGAGAAGCCCGGCGTACCACGTGCAATGTTGACCGGCACGACGTCGTCGCCCATCGGTACCTTGCGCAGGTGGACGCCAAGGATGTGTTCGCGACCACGGATATCCGGCAGACCCACCATGACCTGACGGTCGAAGCGACCAGGACGCAGCAGTGCGGGGTCAAGCACGTCAGGACGGTTGGTCGCGGCGATGACGATGATGCCGTCATTCGCCTCGAAGCCATCCATCTCGACCAGCAGCTGGTTCAGTGTCTGCTCACGTTCATCGTGACCACCGCCCATGCCGGAACCACGATGACGACCGACGGCGTCGATCTCATCGATGAAGATGATGCACGGCGCCTGCTTCTTGGCCTGCTCGAACATGTCACGCACACGGGACGCACCGACACCGACGAACATCTCGACGAAGTCAGAACCGGAGATGCTGAAGAACGGCACCTTGGCTTCGCCGGCGATCGCCTTGGCGAGCAGGGTCTTGCCGGTACCCGGCGGGCCCACCATCAGGACACCGCGCGGAATCTGACCGCCAAGACGCTGGAACTTGCTGGGGTCCTTGAGGAAGTCGACCAGCTCCTCGACTTCTTCCTTCGCTTCGTCACAGCCCGCGACGTCGCTGAAGGTGGTCTTGATCTGGTCCTGGCTCAACAGCTTGGCCTTGGACTTGCCGAAGCTCATCGGGCCACCCTTGCCGGCACCGCCGCCCTGCATCTGGCGCATGAAGAACATGAAGATGGCCAGAATGATCAGAATCGGGAAGCTGGCGATCAACAGGCGTGTCCACAGCGACTGCTGCTCAGGCTTCTTGCCGATGACCTCCACCTTGTTGGCAAGCAGGTCATCCATCAGCTTGGGATCGGACGCCGCCGGCCGGATGGTGGTGAAGCTGGAGCCGTCGGCCCGCTCACCCTCAATGGTGTAACCATCGATGGTCACACTCTTGATCCGGTCGTTCTGCACCTGCTGGACGAACTGTGAATAGTTCATCGCCTGCGGCGAGGTATCGACGCTGAAGTTGTTGAACACCGTCAGCAGCACTGCTGCGATGATCAACCAGAGAATCAGGTTCTTCGCCATGTCGTTCAAGGGGACACCCTCATTGCATGAATCTGTCTTGGCATGCCGTGAATACTCCGACTGCCGTCTTGTGGTGGCCTGCCATGCTATCTGATCGTGCCTGCGGGGTATCAAGTCAGCGCAACGCGCCACTTCGCCTACCGAGTCACTCAAAGCTTGCCGTGCATTGTGCTACTTGCCTGCCAGTATCGGTAAGGCATTGAAACCCACCGAACTGTCACCGGCCCATCGTACTCAAGACCCAATGATATCGACACTACACCAGATGGGGGCTGGCAACCATTGCTTAAAGCCCGACAATGGACTATTGCGCCGATAGACAGCCTGCATCAGCCAGCGCCTGCGACTCGCCCGGACACATTGGCGCCAGTCTAGGGGAGCATCGCATGGCTCGCCTTAACCCGCGATGAAGCATGCGACCCGCAACGTGGAAATCTCGCCACCGCGAGCCAGTGCCTGCCGCGCGCAGCGGCATGCAAGAACACCGACCGTCAGCCCTTGAAACCCTGACCGAGCAGATAGACTTCGCGTGAGCGTGCACGCGACGCTTCCGGCTTGCGGGTCACGACCTTCTTGAAGCTGCCACGCATGTCCTTCAGATAGGCATCGAAGCCCTCGCCCTGGAAGACCTTGACCAGGAAATTGCCGCCCGGCTTGAGGGTCTGACGCGCCAGATCCAGCGCCAGCTCGACCAGATACATGCCGGCAGGTTGATCGATTGCGCTCATGCCGCTCATGTTGGGCGCCATGTCGGAGATGACGAGGTCTACCGGGCGGTCACCCAGGGTAGCCAGAATCTGGCTCAACACGGCCTCTTCGGTGAAGTCGCCCTGAATGAAGTCGACACCGGCCAGAGCGTCCATCTCGAGAATGTCGGAGGCGATGACCACGCCATCCATGCCGACGCGGTCAGCGGCGATCTGGCTCCAGCCACCGGGGGCTGCGCCGAGGTCGATGACGGTGGCACCCGGCTTGAGCAGGCGGTCCTTGTCATCGATTTCAATCAACTTGTAGCTGGCACGGGAACGATAACCGTCGGCCCAGCTGCGCTGGACATAGGCGTCATCAAAGTGTTCCTTCATCCAGCCAGCACTGCTCTTGCTGGGGTGAGCCACGTTGTCACCTGGAATGTCGGGGAAAATCGAATACTGGCGGGAGATAGCGCGGGGGATAACGACGACACGAAAGGCGTGGCAAGCTTGCGCACGGGTCGTGTCATGAGCGTCGTCATGGAGTAGAATGGCGGGTCCTGCGCGCGGTTCCGCCCGTGGGCACAGACATTGCCTGCGCAACAGACGGGTTCACACCCCTGGATTTCAAGCCCTGGAGTCGACCCTGTCTTTCGCTACGCTCCCCGCTCCCATCGGACGCCAACAGGGAAACTTTACGATACCATGAGCTTGTCACAGTCACAAAAGAAAGCATTTCGCAGCATCGGGCACCATCTTGACCCGATCGTCACCGTCTCGGAGAACGGCCTTTCCGAAGGCGTCGTGACCGAACTGGAGCGCGCACTGCACGATCACGAACTGATCAAGCTGAAGCTGGCGATCAACGATCGCGAAGCCCGCGGCGAGGTGGCTCGCCACCTGTGCAGCGAAACCGGTGCGACCCTGATCCAGAGCATCGGCAAGATCGCCCTGCTGTATCGCCGCAACCCGCAGGCCAAGCCGAAGCTGTCGAACGTACAACGCTTCAGCGAGAAGTAAGCCGCCGGACCCAGGCCTGACGAGGCTCACCTCGCACGCCACGCCTGCCGCAGACAGAAACGCCGCCCTCGTCGAGGGCGGCGTTTCTGTTTTCTGTTGCTGACAATCACGACCTGACGCGCTGATTCAGCTCGAAGGTGATGTCGTCCAGCGCCCGCTGGGTGACCTGATGACGCTTGAGTGTCGTCTGTCTGGACTCCCCCTCACCGCTGCCGGCATCGCGATACTTGATGACCAGCGTCTTCTTGTCGAAGGTGAAATCCTCGATCAGCTCATAATCGATCTTGCGACACCCCATGAGTGGTGACGGCCGCAGATAAAGCGACTGATTGCCGAAGTGCGCCAGCGGCACCACCAGGTGGAAAACTCCCCTCGCCAACAGGGCACTCCCCAGGGCCAATGACGGCGTCAACAGCGCCGAGTCCCCGGTGTACCGATAGGCAAACGACTGGGAGACCACATATGCCACCCCGAACAGCATGAACCCGAGCACCATGAAGATGGCCACCATGGAGATTGCCATGACGCGCTTTTCCGGCTGACGTCCCTGTACTTCCATTACTCCCTCCCTGAAGGATTTCGTGCCCGCAGGCAAGAAAACAGCCCTGCCGGGATGACCGGCAGGGCTGTCACGACATCAGGATCTGACGAATCAGAGGCGATGCACTTCAGATGTGACGTGCTTCAGAAGTGATGCACTTCGGAGATTTCATACTCCACATCGCCACCCGGGGTACGCACGACCACGACATCCCCTTCTTCCTTGCCGATCAGCGCTCGCGCGATCGGAGAGGTGACGGAGATCTTGCCATCCTTGATGCTGGCTTCATCTTCGCCAACGATGCGATAGCGCACTTCGCTATCATCATCGAGGTTCATCAGGTCGACCGTGGTGCCGAAGATCACCTTGCCGGTCTTCGGCAACTTGGTGACATCGATCACCTGGGACATGGAGAGCTTGGACTCGATCTCCTGGATACGCCCCTCGATGAAACCCTGCTGTTCACGCGCGGCGTGGTACTCGGCATTCTCCTTGAGATCGCCGTGCTCACGGGCTTCCGCGATGTCAGCGATGACCCGGGGACGCTCAGTGCCCTTTAGGTGCTCGAGCTCCTTGCGAAGGCGATCTTCGCCCTCGACGGTCATCGGACTTCTACTCATATCATGACTCCTGCATGCATATCCTGGAGACGACGGACCTTGACGTCGTTGCCGTAGGCAAGCGCCATGCACACGGCATTGGCACCCGCCAGCGTCGTGGCGTAGGGCACCTTGTGCGCCAGCGCCGTGCGACGGATCACGGACGAGTCATTGATGGCCTGACGTCCCTCTGTGGTGTTGACGATATAGGCGATCTCGCCGTTCTTGATCATGTCGACGATATGCGGCCGCCCTTCGAACACCTTGTTGACGGGTTCAACCTCGAGGCCGGCAGCGGCGATCACCTCTGCCGTGCCACGGGTAGCACAAAGCGTAAAGCCTAATGTTACCAGAGAGCGGGCCACCTCGATAACGCCCGCCTTGTCGAACTCACGCACGGACAGGAAAGCCTTGCGATCGCCAGTCAGGGCCGGGATGGCTTCACCGGCACCCAGCTGCGCCTTGTAGAAGGCTTCCGCGAAGGTATCGCCGGAGCCCATCACTTCGCCGGTGGACTTCATTTCCGGCGACAGGATCGGGTCGACCCCCGGGAACTTGGCGAACGGCAGCACCGCTTCCTTCACACTGTAGAAGGTCGGCACGATTTCCTGGGTAAAGCCGATCTCTTCCAGGGTCTGGCCGGCCATGCAGCGCGCGGCGATCTGCGCCAGCGACTGGCCGATGCACTTGGAGACGAATGGCACGGTACGTGAAGCGCGCGGGTTGACCTCGATGACGTAGATCACGCCATCCTGCCAGGCCAGCTGCACGTTCATCAGGCCGACGACGTTGAGTTCCAGCGCCATGCGCTTGACCTGCTCGCGCATCTCTTCCTGGACGTCTGCCGGCAGCGAGTACGGCGGCAGTGCACACGCGGAATCACCGGAGTGGATACCGGCCTGCTCGATGTGCTGCATGATGGCGCCGATCACGACCTGCTTGCCGTCGGACACCGCGTCGATGTCGACCTCGATGGCCGCGTTCAGGAAGTGGTCCAGCAGCACCGGCGAGTCATTGGAGACCTTGACCGCGTGGGTCATGTAGTTCTCGAGCTCGGCGGCGGAGTAGACGATTTCCATCGCGCGGCCGCCCAGTACGTAGCTCGGGCGCACCACCAGCGGGTAGCCGATGACCTCGGCCTTGACGAAGGCTTCCTCGAAGCTGCGCGCAGTGGCGTTTTCCGGCTGGATGAGACCGAGCTTCTCGATCATCTGCTGGAAACGCTCGCGGTCTTCGGCGCGGTCGATGGCGTCCGGCGTGGTACCGATGATCGGCACACCGGCGGCTTCGAGCTCACGCGCCAGCTTCAGCGGCGTCTGACCACCGAACTGGACGATGACACCGACCGGCTGTTCCTTGTCGGCGATCTCCAGCACGTCTTCCAGGGTGACCGGCTCGAAGTAGAGGCGATCGGAAGTGTCGTAGTCGGTCGAGACCGTTTCCGGGTTGCAGTTGACCATGATGGTCTCGTAGCCGTCCGCGCGCATGGCGAGAGAGGCGTGGACACAGCAGTAGTCGAACTCGATGCCCTGACCGATACGGTTCGGCCCGCCACCCAGCACCATGATCTTCTTCTTGTCGCTGACTTCCGCCTCGCACTCTTCCTCGTAGGTGGAGTACATGTAGGCGGTGTCGGACGCGAATTCGGCGGCACAGGTGTCGACGCGCTTGTAGACCGGACGGATGCCCTGCTTCTGACGGTGCTTGCGGAACGCCTTCTCGGACACGCCCATCAGACGCGCCAGGCGCGCATCGCTGAAGCCCTTGCGCTTGAGACGGAACAGACGATCGGCGTCCATCTCGCCCAGCGAGCTTGCGGCCACTGCGCCTTCCTGAGCGATCAGGTCGGCCAGCTGCACCAGGTACCAGCGGTCGATGTTGGTGAGGCGGAAGATCTCTTCGATATCGAGACCGGCACGCATGGCATCGGCGATGTAGAAGATACGCTCGGCACCGGCAGCCTGCAGCTCGCCCTTGATACGCGCCATGTTCTCGTCGCTGAAGTTCTCGACGATCGGATCGAGACCATCAACGCCGGTCTCCATGCCACGCAGGGCCTTCTGCAGGGATTCCTGGAAGGTACGGCCGATGGCCATGACTTCGCCGACCGACTTCATCTGCGTGGTCAGGCGGTCATTGGCCTGCGGGAACTTCTCGAAGGTGAAGCGCGGAATCTTGGTGACGACGTAATCGATGGACGGCTCGAAGGACGCCGGCGTCTTGCCACCGGTGATATCGTTCTGCAGCTCGTCCAGGGTGTAGCCGACTGCCAGCTTGGCGGCGATCTTGGCGATCGGGAAACCGGTCGCCTTGGAAGCCAGCGCCGAGGAACGCGACACGCGCGGGTTCATCTCGATCACGACCATGCGGCCAGTGTCCGGGCAGATGCCGAACTGGACGTTGGAACCGCCGGTCTCGACGCCGATCTCACGCAGAACGGCCAGCGATGCATCACGCATCAGCTGGTATTCCTTGTCGGTCAGGGTCTGGGCCGGGGCGACAGTGATGGAGTCGCCGGTGTGCACACCCATCGGGTCGAAGTTCTCGATGGCGCAGACGATGATGCAGTTGTCGTTCTTGTCGCGAACGACCTCCATCTCGTATTCCTTCCAGCCCAGCAGCGATTCGTCGATCAACAGCTCGCGGGTCGGCGACAGCTCGAAGCCGCGATGGCAGATCTCTTCGAATTCTTCACGGTTATACGCCACGCCGCCGCCGGAACCGCCCATGGTGAAGCTGGGACGGATGATGGACGGGAAGCCCAGCTCGGCCTGGATTTCCCAGGCCTCTTCCATGGAGTGCGCGACCTTGGCCTTCGGGCAGGCCAGACCGATCTTCTTCATCGCCTTGTCGAAGCGATCACGGTCTTCGGCCTTGTCGATGGTGTCGGCGTTGGCACCGATCATCTCGACACCGTACTGCTCGAGCACGCCTTCGCGCTCCAGCGCCAGCGCACAGTTCAGCGCAGTCTGGCCGCCCATGGTCGGCAGGATGGCGTCCGGGCGCTCCTTCTCGATGATGCGCGCCACGGTCTCCCAGGTGATCGGCTCGATGTAGGTCGCATCGGCCATCACCGGGTCGGTCATGATGGTTGCCGGGTTGGAGTTGACCAGGATGACCCGGTAACCCTCTTCACGCAGGGCCTTGCAGGCCTGTGCGCCGGAATAGTCGAACTCGCACGCCTGGCCGATGACGATGGGGCCGGCGCCGATGATCAGGATGCTGTTTAGGTCTGTACGTTTCGGCATGTCTCTTCCCGCAATGATCTGGTGACTGAACTCAACGATGGATCAGGCCCTCGAGCCTGCGCTCGGCTCAGCGTCGCGCGCGCATCATCTCGATGAAACGATCGAACAGCGGGGCGACGTCCTGCGGGCCGGGACTGGCTTCCGGGTGACCCTGGAAGCTGAAGGCCGGGCGGTCGGTGCGCTCGATGCCCTGCAGGCTACCGTCAAACAGCGACTTGTGCGTCGCGCGCAGGCTGCTCGGCATGCCCGCTTCATCCACTGCGAAGCCGTGGTTCTGGCTGGTGATCATCACCACACCGCTGTCGAGGTCCTGTACCGGGTGGTTGGCACCGTGATGACCGTGGCCCATCTTGACCGTGGTCGCGCCGGAGGCCAGTGCCAGCAGCTGGTGACCCAGGCAGATGCCGAAGACCGGCGTGTCGGTCTCGAGCACTTCACGAATCGCGGTGATGGCGTAGTCGCAGGGCTCGGGGTCGCCCGGGCCGTTGGACAGGAAGACGCCATCCGGGTTGAGCGCCAGCACCTCAGCGGCAGGCGTCTGTGCCGGCACGACGGTCAGGCGGCAGCCGCGGGATGCCAGCATGCGCAGGATGTTGTGCTTGACGCCGTAGTCGTAGGCGACCACGTGGAAGGGACGCTCGGACTCACGGGTATCAGCGTAGCCTTCGCCCAGTGTCCATTCGCCTTCGTGCCACTCGAACTGCTCGCTGCAGGAGGCTTCCTTGGCCAGGTCCATGCCCTTCAGACCCGGGAAGGCGCGTGCCGCTTCCAGCGCGCGTTCGACGGCATCATCACCCTGGGCATCTTCACCGGCGAGGATGGCACCGTTCAGGGAGCCCTTCTCGCGCAGGATGCGCGTCAGGCGACGCGTGTCGATGTCAGCGATGCCGACGACATTCTCGTCGCGCAGGTACTGATCGAGGGAGCGAGTGGAACGGAAGTTGCTGGCCAGCAGCGGGAGGTCGCGGATGACCAGGCCGGCGGCTGCGACATGATCGGACTCGGTATCCTCGTCGTTGATGCCGGTATTGCCGATGTGCGGATACGTCAGAGTGACGATCTGTCGGGTGTAGGAGGGATCGGTCAGGATTTCCTGGTAGCCGGTCATGGCGGTGTTGAACACCACCTCGCCGCTGGTCTGCCCATCAGCACCGATGGCGCTGCCGTGAAATACACTGCCGTCTTCCAAGGCCAGTATCGCGGGTTTGATCAACGCAACGTCCTCCCCATAGTGTCCACTTTCCTGCCCGGAATCCGCGGTCGAACACCGGACATGCTGCTTGATTATCGTGCTCGGCATTCGCCGAGCCTGTGTCCCGCTGCCGACTTCTGCCGAGAGTCTGTCACTGGACAGACGTGCGCCAGAAGCGGCAAATTCAGGTTGCAAAAAAGCGGGACGAAACCGAAAAATCAGGTTTCATCCCGCTTGTTATCATTCTTCGGAATGCTGCTGGCCCGAGCGCTGCCAAAACGGCAACCAATAGGGCGGCCAAGAACGTGGCCAAATTGGGTAGAGATTACCGGAATCCTTGAGTGCTGACCACCCCGCGCATGCCCCGCCAACAGGCGACAAGGCCCACGATACGGTCGTTTCGTCGCTGCGGTCAGCTTGACGAAACCCTTGGCCGAGCCAGGACACTGCACACCGCTTGTAAAGCGAAGCAGTCCAGCGGCACAAGGCGGCCCTGGTGGCTCACACTTGCGCCGCATCCTGCCCACCGAGACAGCTTTCAAGAAATTCTCCTGAATGTCGCCAGACTGTCATCTCAGCGCTTCGCTCTCCATTTCGCTCCCCACGTTGCTCTCCACTTCGCTCACTTGAGCCCCAGCACATCCTGCATGTCATAACGGCCGACTTCACGCCCTGACAACCATTCGGCTGCACGTGCCGCGCCCTTGGCGAACGTCATGCGGCTGGACGCCTTGTGGGTGATCTCGATGCGCTCGCCTTCGGTGGCGAACATCACGGTGTGCTCACCGACGATGTCACCGGCACGCACGGTGGCGAAGCCGATTTCCTTGTCGGTACGCGGGCCGCACTGACCTTCACGCGCGAAGACACCGTGGGTGGCGAGATCACGCCCGATGGCATGTGCCACGGCTTCGCCCATCGCCAGCGCCGTGCCGGAGGGGGCATCGACCTTGTGACGGTGGTGCGCCTCGATGATCTCGATGTCGTAGCCGGCATCGCCCAAGGCACGCGCGGCGGTCTCCAGCAGCTTGAGGGTCAGGTTGACGCCGGAACTCATGTTGGCCGCGAACACGAAGGGCACGCTGTCACGGTAGCCATCCAGCTGCTCGAGCTGCTCCGGTGTGAAACCGGTCGTGCCGATCACCATGCGCTTGCCGTGCTCGGCGCACAGCGCCAGATTGGCCAGCGTCACCTGCGGTGCGGTGAAGTCGATCACCACGTCAAAGTCATCCACCACGGCAGCCAAGCTATCACTGGCGACCACGCCCAGACGGCCCTGACCCGCCAGCTCACCGATGTCGACGCCCGCCAGGGAGCTGCCGGATTCGACGATGCCCGCCGCCAGCGTCAGACCTTCCACTGCACCGACGGCCTCGACCAACGTGCGTCCCATGCGTCCGGCGACGCCCATGATTGCGATACGGGTCATGCTGACTCCTGCCTGTTGTGGGTCTTGAGGGTGACAGCCCGCGAGAATGCCCCGAGCGTGCCACCGGTACTGTGCCGACGAGTATATCAGCCGCCTGCAGCGTTGGCTGACGTCATGTATTTGTGCCGGTTACGCGCTAGAGTAGCCTCGTACCAGGTTGTCTCCTGTTGATCGTCATTTTTCTCATCACCGCTCAGTCTCCGGAGTCAGCATGCCTGCACGCCAATCCATCGCCTCGCGCCGCTGGCGCATGCTCCAGACCATCGCTGCCACCACGGCGCTTGCCGGCCTGTTGAGCGCCTGCGGCGTTCACCCGCGCCCCTATGCGCTGGCATCGCCGGAACAGAAGAGCGAGTTCCCGGAAATCCAGTGGTGCGGCACGCTCAGGTTGCCGGGCAAGTGGTTGGATGACACTCCCGTCGGTGGCCTGTCGGACATCGGCTGGGATCAGGACGAGTCACTGCTGTATGCCGTGTCGGACCGCGGCTGGCTGCATCGTCTGCGCCTCGCCTTCCGCCATGGTGAGCTGGTCGGGGCCAAGGCGCTCAATACCTACACCCTGCGCGACGAGACCGATGTCTCGCTGCGCGGCGCCCTTAGTGACGCCGAGGGCCTGCAGCTGCTACGCGCGAACAATGACCGCCGCGGCGACTCCCGCCTGGTGATCAGCTTCGAGCAGCAGCCACGCGTCGAACACTTCCTGCCCAGCGGCCTTGCCGTCAATGAGCCCTTCACCCCGATGGGCGCGCGTGGTGCGGCACCCAACAACGGCATGGAAGCCCTGACCCTGCATCCGAAATACGGTCTGCTCGCCGGGCTGGAAGCCACGCCGGAGGGCATGAGCGAGGGCATGACGCGCATCTTCAGCCTCGATGACAAGCACGAGTGGAGCTACCCGCTGGCCAGCGATACCGGCTCGAGTCTGACCGCGATGGAGATGCTACCCGATGGTGACATGCTGATGCTGGAGCGCGCCTTCTCGCCACCCTTCCCGCTGGTGATCAGTCTGCGCCGCGCGCACCTCGGCGAACCCGGCACCCAGGCCGAGGTGCGCACCCTGGCACGCCTATCGAGTGGCGATGGCTGGTCGCTGGACAACTTCGAAGGGCTGACGCATCTGGAAGGCAATCGCTTCCTGATGATCTCGGATGACAATTTCAGCAGCTTCCAGACCACGCTGCTGAGCTGCTTTGCCGTCATCGAACCCGAGGCCTTCACGGCTGAAGCAACGCCGGAATAGTCGCATCCCGGACTGAGCGACCAGGCCTGAAACGCGAGAGCCCCGCACTCGATGAATCGAGTGCGGGGCTCTCTTGCATGAAGGCCATCCACGGGACTGGCCCGCGGACGGCAAGGCAGATGCCTAGGGCTTCATGTCTTCGAAGAACTTCTTCACGCCATCGAAGAAGCTGTTCTCCTTCGGTGAATGGCTCTTGCCGGTATCACCGAGGCTCTGCTGGAACTGACGCAGCAGCTCCTTCTGCTCTTCATTCAGGCTGACCGGGGTCTCGATGACCACCTTGCACAACAGGTCCCCGGCGGGGCCGCCGCGCACCGGCTTGACGCCCTTGCCGCGCAGACGGAACAGCTTGCCGGTCTGGGTCTCGGCCGGAATCTTCAGCACGACACGTCCGTCGAGGGTCGGCACGTTGAGCTCGCCGCCCAGCGCCGCATCGACGAAGCTGATCGGCACTTCACACTGCAGGTGACGACCATCGCGCTTGAAGATGTCGTGCTCGCGCAGGTTGACCTGCACATACAGATCACCTGACGGCCCGCCGTTGACACCGCCCTCGCCTTCGCCGTTCAGACGGATGCGATCGCCGGTGTCGACGCCCGGCGGAATCTTGACCGAGAGGGTCTTGGATTCCTGGACGCGGCCTTCGCCGTGACACTTGCGGCACGGCACGCTGATCTTCTCGCCACGACCGTGGCAGGTCGGACACGCCTGCTCGACCGCGAAGAAGCCCTGCTGCATGCGCACCTTGCCCATGCCGTTGCAGGTCGGGCAGGTTTCCTTGCTGGAACCCGGCTCGGCGCCGTCACCATCGCAGTGGCCACAGGCGGCCAGACGCGGCACGCGGATATCGACCGTGGTACCGGCAACCGCCGATTCCAGATCGAGATCCAGGTTGTAACGCAGGTCGCTGCCGCGCTGCGGAGCGTTCGGATTGCGACGACCACCGCCGCCACCGAAGATGTCACCGAAGACATCGCCGAACACATCGCCGAAGCCGCCGGCACCACCACCGCCAAAGCCGCCGCCACCGAAGCCACCGCCGCCCTGACCATCGACACCGGCATGACCGAACTGGTCATAGGCGGCGCGCTTGTCAGCATCGGACAGCACTTCGTAGGCTTCAGAGACTTCACGGAACTTCTCGGCCGAAGTTTCATCATCCGGGTTGCGGTCCGGGTGATGCTTCTGGGCTAGGCGTCGGTACGCCTTCTTGATGTCCTTGGTGTCGGCGCCACGCTCGACACCAAGCACTTCGTAATAATCACGCTTGGACATGGATCAGGTCCGCCTGGATTGCTGGCAGCCTGAGGCTGCCGGTCTGTTCTGGAATGCCGGTTGTCACCGGTGGCTTGCGGCCAGCGCAAGGCGCCACCGATGCAAACGACAACGCGGGACACCTTCACAAGGCTCCCGCGCTGTCATCAGACGTCGTTCAAGAAATCCCTCAGGACTTCTTGTCGTCGTTGACTTCCTCGTACTCGGCGTCAACCACGTCGTCGTCCTGCTTCTTGCCAGCCTGACCTTCGGCAGCCTGCTCACCCTGGGCGCCCTGCTCGGCGTAGAGCTTCTGCGCCAGGTTGCCGGACGCTTCGGTCAGTGCATCCAGCTTGGCCTGGATCGCATCCTTGTCGTCGCCTTTCAGGGCTTCTTCCAGCTCGGAGATCGCCGTCTCGATGGCTTCCTTCTCGCTGGCTTCGGCCTTGTCACCGGCTTCGGTCAGGGTCTTCTTGGTCGCGTGGATCATGCCGTCGGCCTGATTGCGCAGCTGGACCATTTCCTCGAACTTCTTGTCTTCGTCGGCGTTGGCTTCCGCGTCACGCACCATCTGTTCGATCTCTTCGTCGGACAGGCCGCCGGAAGACTTGATGACGATGGACTGTTCCTTGCCGGTCGCCTTGTCCTTGGCGGACACGTTCAGGATACCGTTGGCATCCAGGTCGAAGGCGACTTCGATCTGCGGCACGCCGCGCGGTGCCGGCGGAATGTCGGCCAGGTCGAAGCGACCCAGAGACTTGTTCTGCGCGGCCTGCTTGCGCTCACCCTGCAGGACGTGGATGGTCACCGCGCCCTGGTTGTCGTCAGCGGTGGAGAACACCTGAGACTTCTTGGTCGGGATGGTGGTGTTCTTCTCGATCAGCGGCGTCAGCACGCCACCCATGGTCTCGATACCGAGGGTCAGCGGCGTCACGTCCAGCAGCAGCACGTCCTTGACGTCGCCACCCAGCACGCCGCCCTGGATACCGGCGCCGACGGCGACCGCTTCATCCGGGTTGACGTCCTTGCGCGCTTCCTTGCCGAAGAACTCGGCCACCTTGGACTGCACCAGCGGCATGCGGGTCTGACCACCGACCAGGATGACGTCGTCGATCTCGGAGGCGGACAGGCCGGCGTCGGACAGTGCGGTCTGGCACGGCTTCAGAGAGCGTGCGACCAGGTCGTCGACCAGAGACTCGAGCTTGGAACGGGTCACCTTGACGTTCAGGTGCTTCGGACCGGTGTTGTCAGCCGTGATGTACGGCAGGTTCACGTCGGTCTGCTGAGCGCTGGACAGCTCGATCTTGGCCTTTTCGGCGGCTTCCTTCAGACGCTGCATGGCGAGGTTGTCGCCGGACAGATCGATACCGCTGTCTGCCTTGAACTGGTCAACCAGGTAGTTGATCAGGTGCATGTCGAAATCTTCACCACCCAGGAAGGTGTCGCCGTTGGTGGCGAGCACTTCGAACTGGGTCTCACCATCGACGTCGGCGACTTCGATGATGGAGATATCGAAGGTACCGCCGCCCAGGTCGTAGACCGCGATGGTCTTGTCACCACGAGACTTGTCCATGCCGTAGGCGAGGGCTGCGGCAGTCGGCTCGTTGATGATGCGCTTGACGTCGAGACCCGCGATGCGGCCGGCGTCCTTGGTCGCCTGACGCTGGGAGTCGTTGAAGTAGGCCGGCACGGTGATGACGGCTTCGGTGACTTCTTCACCGAGGTAGTCTTCCGCGGTCTTCTTCATCTTCTTGAGGATTTCCGCACTGATCTGCGGCGGTGCCATCTTCTTGTCTTTCACCTGCACCCAGGCGTCGCCGTTGTCGGCTTCGACAATCTTGTACGGCACCATCTTGATGTCTTTCTGAACCACATCATCCTTGAACTTGCGACCGATCAGGCGCTTGACCGCGAAGAGGGTGTTCTCCGGGTTGGTCACTGCCTGACGCTTGGCCGACTGGCCGACCAGAATCTCGTTGTCGTCGGTGTAAGCGATGATGGACGGTGTGGTGCGACCGCCTTCAGCGTTTTCGATGACCTTGGTTTTCTCGCCGTCGAGCACTGCCACACAGGAATTGGTAGTACCCAAGTCAATACCGATGATGCGTCCCATAATCGTATACCTCGAATCTGTTGCTAGCCTGAAAGATAAGTCTGGATATCGGCACCTTGTGTCGGTGCCTGAACTTGTTTCTCTAGATGGGGTCGCGTGTCAGGGTTTCAAGACCCGGCCGGGCAAATTTTCCCGGGCCGGATCGCCCTGAGCCCCCCACAGGGCGCGATCCAACGCCTATCGGGCGTCGAGAGCGCGCAGGCCTCAGGAGGCCTTGCTGACTGCCACCATCGCCGGACGCACCAGGCGGCCATTGAGGGTGTAACCCTTCTGCATCACGTCGATGACGCTGTTCGGCTCCGCGTCCGGGGACGGCACCATGGCGACAGCCTGATGGTATTCCGGATCGAAGGGCTCGCCATGCGGATCCAGCTGCTCGACGCCTGACTTGTTCAGGGCATCCAGCTGCATTTTCAAGGTCATCTCGATGCCTTCCACGTGGGTCTTGGCCGCTTCGTCATCGGACATGGATTCCAGCGCCTTCTCGAGGGAATCCACCACCGGCAGCATTTCCTTGACGAACTTCTCCAGCGCGAACTTGCGCGCCTTCTCGGCGTCCTGCTCGGCACGACGGCGCGCGTTCTGCGCATCGGCAGCCGCACGCAGCGCCTGGTCCTTGGCTTCCTTGACGGCCTGCTCAAGCTCTTCGACTTGAGCGGCCAGCATCTCGGCTTCCGGGTTGTCCACCAGAGTGCCTTCTGCGCCGGTATCGTCGGCATCCAGTACGTTGTCGATCACTTCACCTTCCGGCGTTTCCGGCTGCGGCTCGGCATCGCGAGCGGCACGCTGAAGCTCTTCATCCATCGGGGTCTGCGGGTCCTGAGCCATGCTGATCTCCTGCGGGCCGACGTCTGTGCGCCATTGCCCTGATTCGTGGCCTGCTGAGCCTGTCGCGAAGCATCACGCGCACTGGCTGACAGACAGGCCATGAGTTGCCTTGAGAGGCAGCAAGGCCAGGCCATTGCTGCCGACTGAAAGTGTCAGTGCCTCTATATGGGGACAGCACATCGCTTCTCAAGCCTTGCCGCGGGCTTTTCTCGCCACTGAGTCCGGCATGGATTGAAGGCCACCCGAACGTGCTGTATAAAAAGCCATGCTCACTGTATAAACATACTGTATGGCGACACCGTAGCCCGCCCATCGAGTCCGGGTCCGCTGATGTTCCCCCAGCACGGCGTACGTCAAAGCCCCCTCGGAGGTAGTCATGCTGCTGCAACTCGCCATCCAAGATTTTGCCATCGTCGAAACGCTGGAACTCGATTTCCGCCGCGGCATGACCGCCATCACCGGCGAGACCGGTGCCGGCAAGTCCATCCTGCTCGGCGCCCTCGGCCTGTGTCTGGGCGAGCGCGCCGATGCCGGCAGCGTGCGGCATGGCGCCGACCGCGCCGACCTCATCGCGCGTTTCGATATCAGTGAGCTTGGCGACGCTCGTCAGTGGCTGGATGAGCGCGAACTGGGCAGCGACGACTGCCTGCTGCGTCGCGTCATCACCGCCAGCGGCCGCTCCAAGGCCTGGATCAACGGCACGCCCTGTACCATCGCCGACCTGCGCGAGCTGGGCGAGCACCTGATCGACATCCACTCCCAGCACGCCCATCACTCCCTGCTCAAGGAAGAGACGCATCTGCGTCAGCTCGACGAATATGCGGGCCTGGAGACTCAGGCTGCCCAGTTGCGCGAGGACTTCCGCCACTGGCAGGAGGCGCACCGGCGCCTCAAGCGCATGAGCAATGATGGCGATGAGGTGCGTGCACGTCGCCAGCTGCTGCGCTACCAGGTCGAGGAGCTCGATGAACTGGCGCTGTGCGAAGGGGAACTGGAAGCCCTGGAGCAGGAGCAGGAAACGCTGGCCAATGCCGAGCAGATTCTGGCCGAGGCGCAGTCCGCCGCCGAGTGCTGTGATCACGATGAAGAAGGTGCGTTGTCACGCCTCAATCAGGCCCTGGCCCGCCTGGCGCATCTGCCGGGCAACGAGCACGGCTCACTGGCCAGTGCGCTGGGCATGCTCGAGGAAGCGCGCATCCAGATAGAAGAAGCGGCGCGTGAGCTGCACCGCTTCGTGGAAGTCACCGAACTCGACCCCGAGCGCCTCGCCTTCGTCGATGAGCGCCTGAGCCGCATTCATCAGATCGCGCGCAAGCATCATGTGATGCCGGACGAGCTGCATGGCCTTCATCAGCGCCTGAGCGAAGAACTCGACGGCCTGGGTGGCGATGAGGAAGCCATCGAAGCCTTGCGCGAAGAAGTGGCTCAGCGTCGTGAGGCCTGGAAGGGGCTGGCGAGTGAGGTGAGCGCCAGACGCGCCACCGCCGCCCCGCAGCTGGCCAGCGACATCCAGGACCAGCTGGCCTTCCTCGGCATGGGCAAGGCCACCTTCGAGGTCGCCATCGAGGCGCGGGAGCGCCCGCAGCCGGAAGGCATGGAGCGTATCCACTTCCGCATCAGCGCCAACCCGGGCCAGCCGCCACGTGCGCTGGCCAAGGTCGCCTCCGGCGGCGAGCTGTCGCGTGTGTCGCTCGCCATCCAGGTCGTGGCCGCCAGCCGCTCGACCATCCCCAGCCTGGTCTTCGATGAAGTCGATGTCGGCATTTCCGGCGCTACCGCCGAAATCGTCGGTCAGCTGCTGCGTCGACTGGGCGACAAGGGCCAGGTGCTGACCGTCACGCACCTGCCGCAGGTCGCCGCACAGGCGCATCAGCACCTGCATATAGAGAAGCAGGCCGAGAAGGACACGACCCGCACCCATATGGCATTGCTGGATGAAAGCGGCCGCGTGCGCGAGCTGGCACGCATGCTGGGCGGCATCCACCTCTCCGAGCAGACCCTCGCCCATGCCCGCGAGATGCTCGGCGCTGCCGACAGCCGCCACTGAGCGCTGTCGTCAAAGTCGCCGTTCATGCACTGCCAGCGACGTCCATTCGTTCAATGATGCTCCTCAACAAGACGAACGCCAGAGTCATGGATCGAGAAAACATGAACGCCAGATACACGAACGGCCGCCCTCAGGGGCGGCCGTTCGTGTATCTGGCCGGAGAAGGCTCGCCGGCCACGTCATCCCTGACGCAACCCGCGTCAGCTATCGCTCTTGTCACCCTTGGGGCGCACGTAGAGCACTAGCGCATGCTCGACCAGCTCATAGCCGTGCTCCTCGACGATCTCGCGCTGACGACGCTCGATCTCGGGATCACAGAACTCTATGATCTCGCCGCTGTCCAGACATACCATGTGGTCATGGTGTTCTTCCTGGGACAGTTCGAAGACGGCGTGACCGCCATCGAAGTTGTGACGCATCACCAGTCCCGCTGTTTCAAACTGGGTGAGCACACGATAAACCGTCGCCAGACCGACATCTTCGCCAGCCTCAAGCAACGCCTTGTACACGTCCTCGGCACTCAGGTGTCGATCCGTCGATTTCTCGAGGATCTGCAGGATCTTGACTCGCGGTAGGGTTACCTTGAGTCCCGCCTTGCGCAGTTCATGGTTCTGATCGGCCATGCTGGGGTACTCTTCGCAGTCGCTTGATGTATCAGGTATGATCGGCCAAGGCAAAACGATAGGGAATCTTCAGGGCAAATGCAAAACTTGATCAAAACAGTCGCCTTTTGCAGCGCCCTGTCGCTGCTCACCGGGTGCAGCTACTTCAGCGTCTACAAGCGCGACCTTCCTCAGGGCAACCTGATCAAGCCGGAAATGGTCGAGCAATTGAAGCCGGGCATGAGCCGCGAACAGGTCATCTACGTGATGGGCTCACCGCTGCTGACCGCCCCCTTCAGTGAGGATAGCTGGGATTACGTCTATCGCCTCAAGAAAGCGGATGGCGAAATCATCAACAAGCGCGTGACGTTGACCTTCGCAGGCGACTCACTCTCCAACATCGACAAGAGTGGCGACATCGACCAGGAAACCGTCATCGTGCCGGACCTGGACATCGACCCTCGCGCGGCACAGCCTAACCGTGCTGAATCCAAGGCAGGCGCAGCCGACCTGCCTGAAGAGCGTTGATCACTGTCCTCTTCACTCAGTGACAAGCCAGAAAAACAGCGGGGCACCTCTCAAGGTGCCCCGCTGTTTTTGATGCTCACCTGCGCCTCGTCTCATTGACCGGCGCGAGCAGCCTTGTCGGCGCGCCGCTTGCGCGCAAGCTTGGGGTCGGTGATCAAGGCGCGATAGACCTCGACCCTATCCCCGGCGTCCAGCACATGCTCATCGGGCTTGCGCAGCGCCTTGCCGAAGATGCCCAGGTCCGCCTCGAGAAACACCTCGGCGGCAATCGTCGGAAAGTGCTGCTCCAGGCGCGCCATGCGCACGGCCTCGCGTGCCGTGGTGCCGGGGGCGACCGCCAGCGAGACGATCTTCTGCTTGTCGGGCAGCGCATAGGCCACCTCGACCGTGATTCTGTCTGTCATGTCTGCTCCTGTGCTCTCGCCACCTTTATATCACCTGCGCGGCGCTCCACCCTGGCCAACGGCCATGTGTCAGCGCTGGGTGTAGATCTGGTCAGCGCGGCGCGTGAAGGCTTCGACCATCTGAGCGGCGACCTGACTGAACAGCTTGCCGAACGCCATGCCCAGCAGGTGATTGCTGAACTCGAAGTCCATCTCCAGCGAGACCTTGCAGGCATCTTCGCCCAGCGGCGTGAACAGCCAGGTCCCCTGCAGACGCTTGAAGGGGCCATCGACCAGGTTCAGCTCAATCCGCTCGGGGGCATACAGGTCATTGCGCGTGACGAAGCTCTGCTGCATGCCTGCCTTGGACAGGGTGAGCCTGCCCTTGAGATGGTCCTCATCACGTTCCAGCAATTCCGCGTTGCTGCAGCCGGACAGGAATTCGGGATAACGCTCGAAATCATTGACCAGATCGAACATTGCCCGGGCCGAATGCCGCACCAGGGCAGACCGGTTGACCGTAGGCATCTAGCTCTCCGCTGACTTGGATACGCAGCATGCGTATCATGAACAATGGGCCGGCGCATGAAGTGCCGTCTGGCCTTGAATGGTAACACGCCTCCCCCCATCCAGAAGGATGTGCCATATCCACACTGGATGACGGCAGGCGCACACGACAAATGAGGCAACATGGGCAAGAAAAAGAAACCCGAACAGGGCGGCAACCTGATCGCCCAGAACAAGAAGGCACGCCACGAGTACCACATCGAGGAAACCTTCGAAGCGGGTCTGGTACTGGCAGGCTGGGAAGTGAAGGCGCTGCGCGCAGGCAAGGGCCAGCTGACCGATACCTATATCGTGATCAAGAACGCCGAAGCCTGGCTGCTGGGCTGCCACATCCACCCGCTGGAAACCGCCAACACCCATGCGGTGGCGGACCCGCAGCGCACGCGCAAGCTGCTGTTGCACAAGAAGCAGATCGCACGCATCTTCTCGCGCACCCAGGACAAGGGCCACACCTGTGTGCCGGTCAAGCTGTACTGGAAGAATGCGATCGTGAAGTGCGAGATCGCGCTGGTGGAAGGCAAGAAGCTGCACGACAAGCGCGCCACCGAGAAAGACCGTGACTGGAACCGTCAGAAAGCCCGTATCCTGCGCGACCGCTGAGGACTGCGTGAGGAGGCTCACGCCAGCAAGCTACTGTCAGGTCAGAAATTTTCCTGAACGCTTGAACTGGCGTAGCACAGTCCCCACCTGTTATGATGAAGACGTAGCAACGCAGTAAAGTGGTAACACTGTTATGGGGGCGTTCTGGCATTCGACGCTGGTGGCAAACCCTGAGGTGCATGCCGAGATCGTAACGTATCTCGTAAATAAAACGTTGCAAATATATAGTCGCAAACGACGACAACTACGCTCTAGCTGCATAAGCTGCTCATGATACCGTTGCGCCTGTTCAAGGTGGATTGAGAACGAGCCCGTATAAACAGGATCGTCTTGGCCGACGTCTCTAAGGTCGAGATTAAAACTCAGAGAATCGCATTGCTGTAGCCTGTTCATTGGCGGCAGTGGTGTTAAATCAAATAATGAAACTAAGCATGTAGAGCCGAAGGCGGAGTGCCGGCGGACACGGGTTCGACTCCCGTCGCCTCCACCATATCCGTGACAGAAAGGCCTCCCTTCGGGGAGGCCTTTCTGTTTCTGGGCGTTCTATTCCGGCTGGCCTATTCTGCCAGGCAGACCACTCTCTCAAGTTGCCCTATCAAGTCCCTCTCTCGTCAGGCCTTCTCAGGCCCCTCTCTCAGGCCTGCTCAAGGCCAGGCAGCGGCTACGCAGGCGTCACGGCGCCTGCCATAGCCACCGCCTCGGGCTCATCAGGTCGCGCTGCCACTCAGACGCTCGCTGGTGCGGCGTACGCCGATCAGCAGCGGTGTGCCGGTGTCCGGGTCGGGGATCAGGCGACACTCGACGCCATAGAGCTTGCGTACCAGCTCCGGCGTCACCACTTCGGCGGGCGAGCCCTCGGCAATCACGTGACCGGCATGCATGGCCACGATGTGGTCGGCATAGCGGCAGGCGCTGGCCAGATCATGCACCACCATCACGATGGTCTTGCCCTCCTCATGGGCCAGACGCTGGATCAGTTCGAAGACCTCGATCTGGTGGCCGAGATCCAGCGCCGAGGTCGGCTCATCCAGCAGCAGCAGGGGTGTCTGCTGTGCCAGCGCCATGGCGATCCAGGCGCGCTGGCGCTGCCCACCGGACATCGAGGCCAGCTCACGGTCCGCCAGGCGCTCGATATCGGCGGCGGCCATCGCCTCGGCCACCAGGCGCTGATCCTCCTCAGACCACTGACTCAGCGCCCCCTGATAGGGCTGGCGGCCGAAGCGCACCAGCTCATGCACCGTCACCCCCTCGGGCGAGTGCGTCTCCTGGGGCAGCAGGGCGATACGCTGTGCCACTTCACGCCGCTTGTAGCCATGAATGTCCTTGCCTTCCAGCAGCACCGCGCCTGACTCAGGCAATTGCAGGCGAGCCAGCCCTGCCAGCAGTGTCGACTTGCCACAGCCGTTGGGGCCGACGATCGCGGTCACCTTGCCGTCGGGCAGCCCCATGGTCAGCGAGTCGATCACGGTGACATGGCGCTGGCGCGCCCCGTAGCCCAGCGACAGCTCTTTCGCTCGCAGGGTATCGGTGGTAGCCGTGGCGTGGCGATCGGCCGGGGAATTCATCGCTCGCGGATCAAGCATCGTCTCAGCGCTCATGGCGCACTCTCCTGATACATCATCGGCCGCTAAAACATCATCAGCCGCTGAAACTTGTCATGCGACGCTGAGCGGCAAGGGTTGGCCCCGGGCCGCTCAGCAGGAAAATAGGGGCAACGCCTAGCGTGGGCTGCGCAGCAGTATCCACAGCAGATAAGGGCTGCCGACAACGGCCATCACGATACCCACCGGGATTTCCAGCGGCGACAGCAGGGTGCGACCGGCGAGGTCTGCCAGCACCATCACCAGCGCGCCGGCCAGCGCCGAAGCCAGCAGCGGCACACCCTTGTGACGCGACAGATAGCGTGCGATCTCGGGGCCCACCAGCGCCACCATGCCTACCGGCCCGGCCACTGCAACGGCCGCCGCCGTTAACACGACCGACAGCCACAGCGTGATCAGGCGCACTCGCGAGACCGGCTGTCCCAGCCCCGTCGCCACGCGGTCAGTGAAACGCAGCGTATTCAGCCCGCGCCCCAGCCACAGCGCGATCGGCACGCCGATCAGCAGCGCCAGCCCCAGCCAGGTGAGCGAATCGGCGTCACGCGCGTTGAGGCTGCCGACCGTCCACGGGTAGGCACTGTTGGCGACATCGATGGAGACTCTTGCCAGCATCAGCTGTGTCCCGGCACCGAACAGCGCTCCGACTCCGATACCGGCCACCAGGAAGCGATAACCGCGCGTGCCGATGCCACCGGAGAGCCCGAAGGCCAGCGCAGTGGCGATCACGGCGCCGCTCAACGCCATCACCGGCGGCGCCAGCGAGATGCCCATCCCCACTACGGAGGCCACCGCGAAGGCGGTCGCACCGTTGTCGATGCCGATGATGCCGGGCGTCGCCAGACGGTTGCCGGCCAGGGTCTGCATCAGACAGCCCGCCAGCGAGAAGGCAGCGCCCGTGGCGATACCAGCCAGCAAGCGCGGCAGACGTAGTTCCTGCACCACGAAGACGGTGGCGAACTCGCCGTGCCCGAAGGCCGCCTTGAAGGCATCCCACGGTCCAAGGCCGGCACTGCCCAGCATCAGCGAGGCGACACTGGCCATCAGCAGCGCCAGCAGCAGTATTCCGGCCGCCAGCAACGGCGCACGCAACAGCAGCAGGGACAGCTTGCCATGTCGCCACCAGAGCGTGCCGGTGGGGGCCGAGCGAAGGGGATCAAGCGGTGAAGGTCTAGACATCATCGATTCCAAACAAGGCCCTGTCAGGACAACGCCTGACAGGGCCGGTCGATTCAAGCAATGAGGCGATGGCGCCGGCATGCGCGTCAGCCTGGCCTCCATCATCGTTCACGCCGCAAGCGCCAGAGGCACCAGCCACTACAGGGTGGGCAGACGACGGGCACGCACCACGGCAATCAGCACGGGCGCGCCCATCAGGGTCGTCAGCACCCCCAGCGGCAGCTCCGAAGGCGGCACGACCAGCCGCGAGACCACATCGGCGCTCAGCAGCATGGTCACCCCCAGCGGCAGGCACAGCCACAGCGTGCGCCGCACATCGGCGCCGCACAGCGCTCGCGCCACATAGGGCACGGCGAGGCCGACGAAGGCCACCGGCCCTGCCAAGGCCGTCGAGGCACCGACCAGCAGCGCCACCACCAGGATGGCGACCTTGCGCACGCGCTTGGGATGATGGCCCAGACCACTGGCGACCTGCTCACCCAGCACCATCGCGGAGAGCGGCCGAGCCAGCCACAGCGTCAGCAGCACCGCGAGCAGGATGCTGGGCAGGCTGCTGTACAGCGCCTCCAGCGAGCGTCCGGCCAGACTGCCGATCACCCAGAAGCGGATCTCGTCGGCCGCGCGCTGGTCGATCAGCAAGGCCAGAGATGTCAGCGCCACCAGCAGGCTCGACAATGCCGCCCCGGACAGCACCAGGCGCACCGGGTCCTGACGTGCGCCGCTCATCCGCACGGTGCTCATCACGAACAGGCAACCCAGCAGCGCACCGCTCTGCGCCACCATCACGTGCATGCCGGTCGCTTCCATCCCCAGCAACAACGCCACGGCCACGGCAAAGGAGGCCCCGGCACTCACGCCCAGCAAGCCCGGCTCCGCCAGCGGATTGCGTGCCACTACCTGCATCAGGGCACCGCCACAGGCGAGCATCATGCCGACCACCATGCCGATCAGGGTACGCGGCGCGCGCAGCTCGAGCACCACGAAGCGCGCCTGATCACTGCCCTGTCCGGCCAGCACCTGCAGCGCCTGCCAGGGGCCGACATCGCCAGCCCCCCACAGCAGGCTGGCCAGACAGGTCAGCAGGGCGCTCAGGCAGGCCAGTGGCATCACCTGACGCAACGCAAGACGCCCGGAGACCTTGTGGGTCATCCGGGCGGCATGTGCGCGTGGTCTGCGGACCTGGGGAGAGGTCTCTTCAGCCTGCATACCACCTCCCGCGTCGCGGTTGCGGGAGGTCCCCTGCCTGCGCAGGGGTCAAACGTCGTGCACCGACATGACTGCGACTAGCCATCATCGCGCGCCCGATCGATGTCCTTCAGCAGTGCTTCCGCGGCCAGCGGGCCGCTGGCGCTGGTCCACAGCTGGCCATTCACGCCGACCAGGCTGTCGCGATCCGCTGTCTCGAGTCGCTGGAAGGCCGGTTCTGCCGCCAGGGCCTCGACCGCCGCATCAGAGGAATCGTCCATGGTGGCGAGGAAGATGGTCTGCGCATCGATGCGCGCCATGTTCTCGTCGCTGAGCGGATCGGAATGCGGGCGCCCCGGCTTGACCAGATCACCACCGACCAGCTCATAGCCGCTGGCCGCTATCAGGCCGGTCGCGAACAGCTGGTCGGACATCGCCATCAGGCCACCCGGCATGCGACGCACCAGACTGGCGGTTTCCGGGGTGGTCATCTCGGCCTTCAGACGCGCGGCGTGCGCGTCGATGGCGGCCAGACGTGTCTCGAGTTCCGCTTCGGCCGTCTCGCCCAGCGCCTCGGCATAGACACGACTCTGCTCCTTCCAGCCCTGCTGGCTCAGCGCTGAAGCGCTCGGCACGACAGTCGGCGCCAGACGTGACATCAGCTGGTACTGGGTCTTGTCGAGGCCCGGCGGCGCCAGGATCAGGTCCGGCTTGAGCGCGACGATCGCCTCGAGATTGAATTCACGTGGCGTACCGATGATCTTGATGTCCGGCACCTGCGACTGGATATAGCTCGCCACGCCATCACCGCCACGCGTGGTCACGGCACCCAGCGGCGTCACCTGACTGGCGACAGCCACATCCAGCGCGCCTTCGTACAGGGTGACGACACGCTGCGGCGTGCCTTCGATATCCAGCTCACCGTAGGCCGTCTCGACACTGCGTGCCTCGGCAGACAGGGAAGCCCCCATCAGCGCTACCGCCAAGGTCGCCATCAGGCCCTGTTTGAACCATGCAGGCCGGGTCATGCCACGAGCAGTAAAAGCAGTCGACGAGACGGTCATGCAGTACTCCGAAATGAAGGAAATGATCTCGCACTCAAGCGAAGGCAGACGTGGCCCTGCGCAGGACGATACCGCAAGGCCCTCCGTGCGCATGACTATCACACCTGAACAACGAATAATAATCAATCGCAACAATACCGGCTCATCCTGCAACTCACCACACCAGTTCATGCAACGCGACATTGCAACATCCTGCGTGGCAGCAGGTCCCGGTTCTCCCCCGACCAGCGCCAGAAGACCTTGAAGGATGGCGGCACCTGCCGCAGGCTGTGAGCAAGAATGTCTCTGGCGGAGTCCCCGCAGGGGTTGGGATAGTACCAAGTGCCCCGATAACTGAGGGATGGACTCTCGCTCGGCGTGCGCGCAGGACGCGCGTGACGCCCCTTCAACATCTACCTGACAGATCCTCGCGTTATCGATGGGACGCTTGCGAGCCTCTGATGCATATCCGGAGCCTGCTCTCGCTTTCTACCCCGACGCCTCACACACTCACCGACATGGAGAAGCCATCTGTGGCGATTCCGACACCCCCGTACTCCCCTCCCGCCCTTGCTGCCTCACGCCAACCGGACTCATGGCGACCTGCCTGGCTGATGTCCGGCATGATGATGCTGTTGATGGTGTTGAGCCTCGGGTTCAGCAGCCTGTCCCATGCCGCCCCGACCGACGATGGCAGCGGCGATGGCGCGACATCTTCCTATGAGAGCCTGGCCACGCTGCTGGAAGACCCCAGTCAGCGCGAGGCCCTGATCGAAGGCCTGCGACAGCTGGACAGCAAGGCAAGTGAGCAAGCCGTCGAGGTGGCGGGGGAAGACGTCACCCTGAGCGAGGACTCGCCGTCACTCTCGCGCCAGCTTGCCGAGATAAGCCAGGACCTGGTCGCGGAGCTGTCCGCCACGCTGGACCGGATGATGGAGACACTCAGCGGCATCGGGAGCGAAGACGCCAGCACTATCGACTGGGAGCACTTCACGACCGAAGCCACCAGTCTGGGACTGGTGGTCATCTCGACCATCGGGCTGTTCCTGATACTGCGTCGGCTGGCCCGTCCGCTCTTCGGGCGCGTCAGCCAGTGGTCACTGGATGGCCAGCATCGCAGCCCGCTGCTGCGCACCCTGCTGGCGGTGCTCATCGCGGCAGTGGTGGACATCGCGGTCATCGGTCTCGCCTTCCTCGGCGGCTATCTGCTCGCCATCTTCGCCTATGGCGAACAGGGCGTGATCGGTCAGCGAGAGTCGATGTTCCTCAACGCCTACCTGGTGATCGAGCTGGTCAAGGCCTTGATGCGCATGCTGTTCTCCTCGGGCTTCAAGGGCCTGCGCCTGTTCCCGATGCGTGATGAGGTCGCACGCTACTGGAATCGCTCGCTGGCGATGCTGGCCGGCTTCATCGGCTATGGCATTCTCGTCGTGGTGCCGATGGTCAACAACAACCTGGCGCCAGCCGTGGGCAGCTTCGTCAACCTGCTGATCATGGCCGTGACACTTGTCTGGGCCATCGTCGTCATCACGCGCAATCGCATCATCTTGCGTGACCGTCTTATGAATCAGGCACAGGAAACCCGCAACAGCCTGGTCGCGATAGCCCTGCGTATCCTGGCCAGCACCTGGCATCTCTTCGCACTGGCCTACTTCATCACGCTGTTCGTGATCTCGCAGACCACACCGGAAACTGCCCTGCCCTTCATGATGGGGGCGACGCTCAAGACACTGTGTGCCATCGGGGGCGGCTACCTGCTGTCCCAGGTGCTTACCCAGTTGATCGGCAAGCGCATCCAGGTCTCCGACAAGCTGCGCGGTCAGCTGCCGATGCTCGAGAAGCGCCTCAACTCCTACATCCCGACCGCGCTGCGCATCATGCGCGCCATCATCGTCATCGTGGTAATCGGCATGGTGCTGAATGCCTGGCACATCGTGGCACTGGGTGAGTGGCTGGCGACGGATGCCGGTGCCCTGCTGCTGTCACGTATCTTCCATGTGCTGTTCATTCTCGCCTTCGCGGTCGTGATCTGGGTCGGCATCGCCAGCATGATCGAGCACAAGCTCAATCCCGATACCGGCAAGGGCAAGCCGTCCTCACGCGTGGAAACCCTGCTGGCGCTGTTCCGCAATGCCATCGCCATCGCGATGATCGTCTTCACCGCGATGATCGTGCTGTCGGAGATCGGCATCGACATCGCGCCGCTGCTGGCCGGTGCCGGTGTGCTGGGTCTGGCGATCGGTTTCGGCGCCCAGAAAATGGTGCAGGACATCATCACCGGCGTGTTCATCCAGCTGGAGAACGCCATCAACACGGGTGACGTGGTCACCGCCGGCGGCGTGACCGGTACCGCGGAACGCCTGACCATCCGCTCGGTGGGTATCCGCGACCTGTCCGGCACCTTCCATATCGTGCCGTTCTCGTCGGTGGATACCGTCTCCAACTACATGCGTGACTTCGCCTACCATGTCGGCGAATACGGTATCTCCTATCGCGAGAATGTCGACCACGCCATCGTGCACCTGCGTGCGGCCTTCGATGAGCTGCAGGAAGGCAGCTATGGTCCGGAGATTCTCGAGCCGGTCACCATCGCCGGCGTCTCGGCCCTGGCCGACAGCTCGGTCAACATCCGCGTGATGATCAAGACCAGCCCGGGCAACCAGTGGGCCATCGGCCGCGAGTACAACAAGCTCGTGAAGCAGCACTTCGATGCAGCCGGCATCGAGATCCCGTTCCCGCACATGACCATGTACTTCGGTCAGGACAAGGACGGTGGCGCGCCGCCGGCCAACGTACGTACCATGCAGGCGCCGTTCGTGATCGATGGCTCCGCCGCCGGTCAGCCGAAGACCCCCGAGCAGCGCGAGGCCGCCGCCAAGGTCGCCAAGCGTCGCGAGGAGAACCCGCTGACCCGCCATGCCACCAAGGATGGCGAAGTCGTGGATGCCGAGGAACAGCGCATCCGTCAGACCACCCAACCGGATGCCGACGGCGACTGATCAAGCGTAAGCGGTACTCCGACACGGCTGTCTGCGAAGGCAGCCGTCCTGAAACGAAAACGCCCCCGAGCCAGTGGCTCGGGGGCGTTTTCATGTGCGGGCATAAAACGCTGCCTCACACCTCATGCGCGAGACTGGCTCAGGAGCCGGTGCCCCACATGCTGGACAGCGAGCTCAGCAGCGTCGAGCTGACGCCTTCGCCGCCCATGTAGCTGAGCAGCACCGGCGCGAACTGGGAGACCATGCTGCTGTCCATGCCCAGCGCGGAGAAGGCGCTGTCCAGAGACGCGCTGTCATCGACATTGCCGACGGTGCTGGCCAAAGCCTTGGCATTGTCGTTGCCGCTCAGGCTCGCCAGGCTGGAGAGCGTGGACAGCGAGCTGCTGCTGGTCAGGCTGGACAGCTGCGGCACTTCGGTGGACAGCTCGGAGGTCGCGCTGGTGCCAAGCTGGGACTGGGCCAGGGCCAGCATGGCAGCAGAGCCACCCAGCGCCTGAGTGGAGGACACACCCAGCTGGGAGGTCAGGCTGGACATCAGGTCGGCTGCCGGCAGGGACTGACCTGTCTGGCTGCTCAGCATGCTGCTGGCGAGGCTCATCATGGAGCTGGACGAGCTGGAGGAGCTGGCGGCGTTGCTGGAAGAGCTGTTACCGGTAGCGGCACAACCGGCCAGTGATACGGCCAGTACAGAGGCGCCCATCAGGGCCAGGGACTTATGCAACATGCAGACTCCATCATCGCTTGGGGAAACGGACCGGACTCGGCCCGTAGATGCACCACGTGCATGGGTGCATCCGACACGCAGAATCATCGCACGGAGGAATTGCTTCCAGCCAGCGCCATACGATCACGCTCTGGCCATGCAGGCCCGGACGCATCGTTGCCGGATCAGCAACGAGAAATCCGGCACCGGCCATGCCCACGCCAACATGCACCCGCCGACACCTCACGGCGGCATGCTGACAGGACGAAAGCCTGGGAGAGAATGCCCACAGCGCCCGTCATACGGGCAAAAAGAAGGGCATCCCGTCACACAGCGTGTGAACCTGGATACCCCGGAGAGAAACCTGCATCACCGGCCGACAGCGCGACCGGTGCAATTGGGCAATACCTTTCATCAAACAAGGAAACATCGTGCAAGCCGCCGAGTGTCTTGTCCGCCCGCCCTCATGACGCCTGTCATGCCTTGGTTGGCACTGGCATGCTGGCACTCGGCGGTTGGCACCCGGCGGCCGCTCCTCAGGCGTTGTCCTTGCTCGGCTGCGGCAGGGCCGGCAGTGAGCGATCCAGCAGCTCGACGCTCTGACGGTAGTAGAGCTGACTCTTGTTGTGCTCGCCAAGGTTGGCGAACAGACGCGCGAGTTCAGCACACACCGTACCGCTCGGACGCTGGCGCTGGCTAGCCTCGAAGTACTCCTGAGCCTTGCCCCAGCTGGCGTTGCGCAGTGCCAGACGGCCCAACGACAACAGCAGGTCCGGATCATTCGGACGCTCCTGCAGCCACTTCTCGGCATACACCAGCTGACGCGGTGCATCCACGTCCAGCAGGCCGTAGCGCAGCACCAGACGCGAATCCCAGCACTCCTTGAGGGAGTGACGCAGCAGGCGCTCGGCCAGCCCCTCCTGGCCACCGGCGATCAGCGCTTCGGCGTAGAGCGCGACCAGATTCACGTCGGTACGCAGGTGATCCGGCATGTCGGCCCACAGGTTGCGCACGCGCTCGATGTCTTCCGGATTGCGCGCGGCCTGCTGGATCAGCGCCACATAGGCACGCTGTTCCAGCTCCTTCTTCTCCTCGGGGGAGATGAGGTCCTGCTTGTCGAGACGCGGCATCAAACGACGCAGACCATCCCAGTCATTGACCGCCAGATAGGCCTGCTTGAGCAGCTTGAGCACCTGCGGGTGCTCGCCCAGCTGCTTGTCGAGACGCGTCAGGGTCGCCAGCGCCTGTTCATGCTGCTGGCGGTCCAGCATCAGCTGTGCCTGCACCAGACCCACGGCACTCTCGGAGCCCTGGGTGGACTCATGCGCCCGCTTGAGCAGCGTATCCGCCTGCTCGAAGCGTCCCTGATAGTGCGCGGCCAGGGCAGCGGAGAGGTAGTTGACCAGCGGCGTGCTGGAGTCTTCCGCCGAGTGGGTCAGCGACTTCTCGGCCCGCTTCCAGCGGCCTTCGGCCAGCGCCACCAGCCCCCGCACGGTCTTGCGCGTGGCATTGCGATGACGGGTACGGCTGTTCCACACCTTGAGGCGGGAGAACGGATGCGCGAAGCGCGACAGCAGGCGCAGACCGAAGTGCAGCACCACGAAGCCCGCGAACAGCAGGATCAAGCCGAACCAGAAGGAGGTCTGGACCGAGGTATCGCCGACGCGAATCAGCCAGTAGCCCGGGAAGGCCTGCATCAGTTGCCCGAACAGGGCACCGATGGCCAGCCCGATGATGATCAGCAGTATCAGGACTCTCATGCGTTGCCACCCCCTTGCTGGGCGCGACGCTCGATCAGCTCACGCAGCTTGCTCAGAGAGGCGGAGATGTCAGGCAGCTCCGGACGGATGGTCTTGCTCTTGAGCTCTTCCAGCTTGGCGACGGCATTCTGCACGCCATCGGTCTTGGTATCGTAGTAACCATTGACCAAGGTGATGGCCTTGTCGATGGCGGCCTGGTAGAGCTTCGGCTCTTCCTTGAGCAGCGCCAGCTGCGCCTGCTCCAGCACCAGACGCACGTTCTGACGCAGGTAGGATTCCTGCTCCGGTGTGATCAGGGCTTCCAGGGCCTCGTCATGACGACGCACGGTGACCAGGTCCTTCAGTTCGTTGCCGAAACGGGCCAGCTGCTGCTGCCAACCGCCTGTCGGCGCTGCGTCGTTCTCGACCTTGGCGGCGATCTCGGCCACGTCCTGCTTGAGCGGTAGACGTGCCAGCTGTTCCTGCTCGGCGAGCAGCGCCAGATAGATACCGCTGCGATCGACGCGCGGCACGCTGTCCAGGCTGGCCAGTTCGGACTGGATGGCCTTGCGCACCGGCAGCAGCGCCGGGTTGTTGGCTGCCGCGATGCGCGCATCGGCGTTCTCGAGCAGCGCATCGGCACCGTTCACGTCACGCTCCAGCTGCAGACGCTGGTTGGCGAGGCGCAGCAGGTACTCGGCTTCCGCGTAGTGCCAGTCACGCGCGTCAGTCTGCTGGGACTTGCTGAGCTCCTCGAGCACCTTGTTGAGGGCCTGCTCGGTGTCCTGGCTTTCGCTGGACAGGCGCTTGTCGAGCTCGCTGACGCGGGATTCATTCTTCTCGAGCGTGCTCGACAGACCCTCGACCTTGCTGGAGACCTGGCCGACCTGCTGAGTCACGCTCTCGTTGACCTGCTTGTCGAGGCCCTGGGCATCCGGTAGCGCATTCAGACGCTGCCAGCCGAGCCACGCCAGCACCGCGACCACGATGGCCAGCACGATGACGAGAACCAGCGCGATGCTGCCGGCCTTGCTCTTCTTGCCCTGCGGCTCGCCGGGCGCCGGCGTGCCGGGCGCCGTCGCGCCACCCAGGCCTGCACCACCGGCGCTGGCCGTCTTGCCAGCCGGCGTGGAGGGCTTGCCGGGAGACGCCTTGCTGGAAGAGGCCTTGCCAGCACTCGGTTTGGCGGCAGACGCCTCTTTTGCGGATTCGCTACGCTCCGCAAGCGGCGATTTTGCGCCGGAAGGCGTCGATGCGTTGTCGTCTGAAGTCTGGCTCACGGGCGTGGACTCACTGGCAGTGGAGAATGAGGTTGAAGAGGAGGAGCTGCCCTGCCCCTTGCCACGCCCACGACGATTGCGCCCACCTCGCGAGCGGCGCTCGCGCGGGGCATCAGCCGTGTCGGATGACGAGGAAGAGGACGAACGGGAGGCCTCGGCGCCAGGGCGGCCAGAGGCAGTGTCATCGGCGGAAACGCCGGGAGCGGAAGAAGCATCTGATGCGCGAGCGGCAGCATCCTTGTCGCCCGACTTGCCGGGCGTCATGCCGGCAGAGCCGTTATCTTCCTGATCGTGTTCTCGGTTGCTCATCTACGCTTGCCCTTTTCCGGATTCTTGGGAATCGATGGCCTCACGCGGACCAGGCGCAGTGGCGCCGGTCACTGCATGGCGAGTCTTGCTGAAGGGGGCGCAGGCGCGAAGTACTGCCTGCGTCAGGGCCCCGGGTGAAGCGTCCTCGGCGACCGTCACGCGCTCGAAACCATGAGCGTGTGCCAGTGTAGCCAAACGGTGGCTCGACACGATTAGCGGTTGGTGCAAGGCCTGCGGCGTCACCGACGCCATCACCGTCTCGAGCAGTTCATTGCTGGTCACCACCATTGCATCATACGCGCCCGCCGCCAGACGGCCAGCCTGTTGCGGCGACAAAGCCAACGGAAGGCGTCGATAAAGTGCCAGCCGCGTGACCTGGGCACCCCGTGCCACCAGCGTCTCTTCCAGCAGCGGACGCCCGCCTTCACCGGCCACCAGCAACCAGCGCTGCCCCGCAAGCGCCCTTAGCGACGGCAGCGACAGCAGAGCCTCGCTGGTGGTACCGACCGGCGCATCACGCTCGGCATGCTCACCACGCGTGGCGCGCGGCGGAACACGCACCGGCACGCCCAGCCGCGAATGCAGCACTTCGGCCGTGGCCGCGCCGACGGCATAGAAGCTGACGCCTTCGGGCAGCTGTGGCCACCACTCCTCGAGCCAATCGGCCAGATAGCCGGCGGCCTGGGGCGAGATCACGATCACGCCGCGATACAGATCGACGTCGATGATCGCCTGGCGCGCGGCGGGTTCCAGCGGCAAGGCCTCGAGCGCCATCAGCTTGAGGCACTCCACCGCGCAGCCGGCCTCGCTCAGCATCGCATCGAGAACCGCTCCGCGCGAGCCCGGCCGCGTCGTCAACACCTCAAGACGCGACGCCTTCGCCATTGCTGACACCTCAGCCACGAGCGTCGCCGTAGACCGCCGCCAGAATCTCGCCGGCACCCTGGGAGAGCAGATCTTCGGCGACGGCGACGCCCAGCGCCTCCGGCGCATCGGACGGACCACGCGCTTCGGCGCGCAGGATGACCGTCCCGTCGGGGTTGCCGACCAGGGCGCGCAGCCACAGTTGGCTACCACCTTCCTCGAGCACGGCATAGCCGCCGATCGGCACCTGACAGCCACCTTCCAGGTGCGTGTTCATGGCGCGCTCGGCCAGCACGCAACGACTGGAGTCTTCATGGGCCAGCGGCTCGAGCAGCGCAAGAATCTCCTCGTCTTGCAGGTTGCACTCGATGCCGAGCGCACCCTGACCACAGGCCGGCAGGCAGGTCTCGGCGTCCATCTCGGCGGTGATGCGCGCATCCAGCTCGAGGCGCTGCAGGCCGGAAGTGGCCAGGATGATGGCGTCGAACTCGCCGGCATCCAGCTTGCCGAGACGCGTCTGGACATTGCCGCGCAGGCTCAGCACTTCCAGGTCCGGGCGTGCCGCCTTGGCCTGCAGACCACGGCGCAGACTGGAGGTCCCCAGGCGCGCGCCCTGAGGCAGGGCATCGAAGTTGGCACAGGTGTTGGACACGAAGGCGTCGGTCGGGGCGTGTCGCTCGAGAATCACCGCCAGACCCAGCGACTCCGGGAAATGCATCGGCACGTCCTTCATGGAGTGCACGGCGATATCGGCGCGACCGTCGAGCATCGCCTCTTCCAGCTCCTTCACGAACAGCCCCTTGCCGCCGATCTTGGCCAGCGGGGTGTCGAGAATCTTGTCACCGCGCGTCGACATCGGCACCAGCTCGACGCTCAAGCCAGGATGCAGGGCCTCGAGACGCGCCTTGACGTGTTCGGCCTGCCACAGGGCGAGCAGGCTCTTGCGGGTCGCGATACGCAGAATCTCACGGCGGGGCACGGCATTCTCCTTGCTGGCGCGCAACGCACGCCATCTGATTCGAATTTGTTGAGCAAACATGACTGACGAACAGCGCTGCCCTCTGATGACACTTATCATAAAGCCAGTCACCTCAGGGGGAAAATCCGTGGCACGCTTTCTGCGATCCGCCGGACTGGCTGCGGCCCCTCGCCCACGCGCAGGAGTCTGGTACACTCCAAGGTCAACGATACCGGCTGCGCGACCGTGCACCGGACGCCGAACTCTGGACACGTCACCACAATTCGAGATCCCGATGAGCGAATCTACCAATCAGTCCTGGGGCGGCCGCTTCAGCGAGCCGACCGATGCCTTCGTGGCACGTTTCACCGCCTCCGTCGATTTTGATCAGCGCATGGCGCAGCACGACATCCAGGGCTCCATCGCCCACGCCACCATGCTGGCCGGTGTCGGCGTGCTGAGCGAAGAAGAACGCGACGTCATCATCGCGGGACTGAAGGAAATCAGTGAAGAGATCGCGCGGGGCGAATTCGAGTGGTCCGTGGCACTGGAAGATGTGCACATGAACATCGAGGCACGCCTGACCGCCAAGATCGGCATCACTGGCAAGAAGCTGCACACCGGCCGTTCACGCAACGACCAGGTCGCCACCGACATCCGCCTCTATCTGCGTGACGAGATCGATGCCATCGACGCCGAACTGACGCGTCTGCGCGAAGGCATGCTGGGACTGGCCGAGCAGGAAGCCGACACCATCATGCCGGGCTTCACTCACCTGCAGAGCGCCCAGCCGGTCACCTTCGGTCACCACCTGCTGGCGTGGCAGGAAATGGTCGCCCGCGACCAGGACCGCCTGCGTGACTGCCGCGTACGCATGAACGTGCTGCCGTTGGGCGCCGCGGCACTGGCCGGCACCACCTTCCCCATCGACCGGCACGTCACCAGCGAGCTGCTCGGCTTCGACCGTCCGACCGAGAACAGCCTCGATTCCGTCAGCGATCGTGACTTCGCCATCGAATTCACCAGCTTCGCCAGTCTGCTGATGATGCACCTGTCACGCATGAGCGAAGAACTGGTGCTGTGGACCAGCGCCCAGTTCGACTTCATCGACCTGCCGGACCGCTTCTGCACCGGCTCCTCCATCATGCCGCAGAAGAAGAACCCGGACGTGCCGGAGCTGGTGCGCGGCAAGACCGGCCGTGTCTATGGCCATCTGATGAGCCTTTTGACCCTGATGAAGTCCCAGCCGCTGGCGTACAACAAGGACAATCAGGAAGACAAGGAGCCGCTGTTCGATACCATCGATACCGTGCGCGGCAGCCTGCGCGCCTTCGCCGACATGATTCCGGCGATCCGCGCCAAGTCCGACAACATGTACGCCTCGGCCAGCAAGGGCTTCGCCACCGCGACCGACCTGGCGGACTACCTGGTGCGCAAGGGCGTCGCCTTCCGTGATGCCCACGAGATCGTCGGCAAGTCCGTCGCCTTCGGCATCGAGCAGCAGCGTGACCTGTCCGAGATGACCCTGGAAGAGCTCCAGCAGTTCTCCGACACCATCGAGCAGGACGTCTTCGACGTGCTGACGCTGGAAGGCTCCGTCGCGGCGCGCAATCACATCGGTGGTACCGCGCCGAACCAGGTCCGCGCTGCCGTGCAGCGTGCGCGTGACGCCCTGGCCTCGCGCGCCTGATCATCCTCTTTCGGGCCTGGTCGCCACCCATGCTACCGGGCCCGCATCGCACTATCGCTTGCTGCCAGGAGGCCGCCCGATGCGTCATCTGATGAGCCAGTCCGCCCGTCATACCCTTCGCACCCTCGCGGCGCTGCTGCTCGGTGCTGGCCTGCTGGCCGGCTGCGGCCAGAAAGGCCCGCTCTATCTGCCGGCGGACGCCGATGCCGGTGGCCAGCGTGCCGAAGCTCCCGCGCCGGCACCTGACGACGCCTCCGGGACAGAGAGCACCGCCGCTGCCGAGACTTCCGACAGCGACGCCTGAGCCCCCTTATTCATCTCCGGCGGGTGATGCCCGCCGGCGCGACATCTTGCAGGCCGGATCATGGATCACTTCGTTTATCAGGATGGCGTGCTGCACGCCGAAGACGTCTCGCTCGTCACGCTCGCCGAGCAGTTCGGTACGCCGTGCTACGTCTACAGCCGTGCCACGCTCGAGCGCCACTTCAAGGCCTATCAGGATGCGCTGGGCGACCACCCGCATCTCATCTGCTATGCCGTGAAGGCCAATTCCAACCTGGCGGTGCTCAACGTGCTGGCACGTCTGGGCGCTGGCTTTGACATCGTCTCCGCCGGTGAGCTGGAGCGTGTCATCAAGGCCGGCGGCGATCCCGCCAAGGTAGTGTTCTCCGGCGTCGCCAAGCAGGCAGGCGAGATGGAGCGTGCGCTGGAGCTGGGCATCAAGTGCTTCAACGTCGAGTCGCTGCCGGAGCTTGAGCGCCTCAACGCCGTCGCAGGCCGTCTCGGGCGCGTCGCGCCGGTGTCACTGCGCATCAATCCCGACGTCGATGCCGGCACTCACCCGTACATCTCCACTGGCCTCAAGGCCAACAAGTTCGGCATTCCGGTCGAACAGGCGCTGGAGGTCTACGAGATCGCCAACGCCATGGAGCACGTGCAGGTGGTCGGTGCCGACTGCCATATCGGCTCCCAGCTGACCGAGCTGGCGCCCTTCCTCGATTCCCTCGAACGCCTGCTGGTCCTGCTGGATCGCCTGCGGGAACGCGGCATCGTCATCGAGCACCTCGACCTCGGCGGCGGCCTCGGCGTGCCCTACCAGAACGAGACTCCGCCGGAGCCCTTCGCCTACGCCAGCGCCCTGCTGGAGCGTCTGGCCCGCTATGAGCACGGCAGCGAGATGACGCTGCTGTTCGAACCGGGCCGCTCCATCGCCGCCAACGCCGGCGTGCTGCTGACCCGTGTCGAATACCTCAAGCCCGGTGAAGAGAAGAACTTCGCCATCATCGATGCCGGCATGAATGACCTGATCCGCCCGTCGCTGTACCAGGCGTGGCAGAACATCGTCACCGTCGATACGCGCGAGGCTCGCAAGTCCGCCAGCTACGATGTGGTCGGCCCGGTCTGTGAGACCGGTGACTTCCTCGGCAAGGACCGCGAACTGGCCATCGCGCCGGGCGATCTGCTCGCCGTGCGCTCTTCCGGTGCCTACGGCTTCGTGATGGCCTCGAGCTACAACAGCCGCTGCCGTCCTGCCGAGGTGATGGTCGATGGCACCAAGATGCACCTGGTGCGTCGTCGCGAGCGCCTCGAAGAACTGTGGACCGGTGAGCAACTGCTGCCGGAAGGTGATGCCTGATGCTGGTGAACTTCACCAAGATGCACGGACTGGGCAATGACTTCATGGTCATTGACCTGATCTCGCAACGCAGTCGCCTGCGCGATGCCGATATCCGCCGTCTGGCGGACCGCAACTTCGGCATCGGCTTCGACCAGCTGCTGGTGGTCGAGCCGCCCCGCGACCCGGACATGGACTTCCGCTATCGCATCTACAATGCCGATGGCAGTGAAGTCGAGAACTGCGGCAACGGGGCGCGCTGCTTCGCGCGCTTCGTGCGTGAACAGCGCCTGACCACCAAGCGCGAGATTCGCGTCGAGACGGCCGGCGGCCCGCTGACCCTGGTCGTGGCCGAAGATGGTCGTGTGCGCGTCGACATGGGCGCGCCGCGCTTCGCCCCCGCCGCGCTGCCCTTCGAGGCCGAGGCTGACCTGCCGGTGCACACCCTGGATGTCGAGGGCGAGACGCTGGAAATCGGCGTCGTCTCGATGGGCAACCCCCACGCGGTGCTGCTGGTCGAGAGTGTCGAACAGGCCCCTGTGCTGACGCTGGGCCCACTGATCGAGGCGCATCCGCGCTTCGCCAAGCGCGTCAATGCCGGCTTCCTCGAGGTCGTCACGCCCCATGAAGCGCGCCTGCGTGTCTTCGAGCGCGGCGTCGGCGAGACGCTGGCCTGTGGCACCGGCGCCTGTGCAGCGGTCGCTTCCGGCATTCGCCGTGGCCTGCTGGCAAGCCCGGTCAACGTCACGCTGCCCGGCGGCACCCTGAGCATCGAATGGGGTGGCGACGGCCAGCCGGTATTCATGACCGGCCCCGCCGAGACCGTCTTCGAAGGCCGCATCATCCTGTAGATCGCCAGCCCCAGCCGAGTGACGCTGCCGGAAACATGGCCGACAGCGTCCCGCTGCCAACCGTCCGCAAGGAGTCCCACATGGCCGAGTCACCCGCGTCACGTCGCCCGCGCACGCTGGACCCGGATCGGGTGGCCGAATGGCTGGCCACGCATCCCGATTTCTTCGAGGGGCGTGAAGGGTTGCTGCAACGCATGCGGGTGCCACACCCGGAAGCGCGCGGCGGCAGCATCTCGTTGCTGGAGCGGCTGGTGCACGACCTGCGTGGGCGGACCGATCAGGCAGAAGAGCGCCTCGAGGAGCTGTTGACCGCCGCACGCGACAACGAGAGCCGTTATCAGCGTCTGCGTCAGCTGGTGCTGGATCTGCTCGATGCCGAGTCCGATGATGCGCTGGCCGAAACGCTGGCCACGCGTCTCAGCGAGCTGTTCGATATCGCGGCCGTCTGTCTGTGGCAGCGCGATGCCGGTGCTTCGGCACAGCCGCCGCGCCAGGCGCTCGATGATGCGCGCGGCGAGCAGTTCGAGCGGCTGCTCGAGGGACGCGCCAGCCGCTGCCTGGCCATGCCGCGCACGCGCTGGGAAGCCCTGCTGCCCGACCATCAATGGCCACTCGGCGCCGAATGCGCAGACCTCGTCGATGCAAGTCAGGCCGATGCCACGCGCGGCTCCGCCGTCATCGTGCGCCTGACCCGTGGCGAGTGCCTGGGCTATCTGGTGGTGGCGAGTGCCGACGCCGAGCAGTTCCGTGCCGGACTCGACACCCTGTTTCCCGAGTACCTCGGTGACGTGCTGGCCCGCTGCCTGGGGCGTGATGCCTCGGGCCCGGCGCCACTGCGCTCCTCGAGCCGTGACGACCAGGCCAGCCGATGAGCCGCCTCGAGTCGGTCCACGGCACCTCGGTCATCGATACATCCACCGATGGCACCGCAGCGAGGAGCGCCGAGCGTGTTGCCGCCGAGCAGGCGCTGTCCGCGACCTGCCGGGAATTTCTGGCCGAGCTTGCCCTCGACAGCAGCCACGCGACCGTCAGCGCCTACGCGCGCGATCTGCAGGCGTTGACCGCCTTCATGCTGCGCCCCGCTGCGGACAGCAGTGCCGCTCATGCAAAGGACGCGCCGCCCCTGCCGCAGGATTGGCAGACGCTGGACGTACCGACACTCAGGCGTTTTCTGGGTGCCGAGCGCAGTCGTGGCCTCGCGCCACGCTCATTGGCGCGGCGACGCGCGGCGATCAGCCGTTTCTGTGGCTGGTTGGTCGAGCAGGATGTACTGCCACACAACCCGGCGGGACTGGTGCAGACCCCGCGCCTGCCCGACCACCTGCCACGCCCGGTGGATATCGACAGTCTGGCGCGCTTTCTCGACTGCCCGCATGACGGCACGCCGCTGGCGATCCGCGATCAGGCAATGCTGGAACTGCTCTACGGCGCAGGCTTGCGTCTCTCGGAGCTGGTCAGCCTCGACCTCGACATGCTGGAAACCCGCCGCCTGCGCGTGCGCGGCAAGGGCGACAAGCCCCGCCAGCTGCCGATCGGCTCACGCGCTCGCCAGGCGCTGGATGCCTGGCTGGTGGTGCGTGGCCAGCTCGCCGCCCGGGACGAGCCGGCACTGTTCGTCGGCCAGCAGGGCCGGCGCCTCGGCCAGCGTGGCGTCCAACTCAGGCTGGTGACGCAGGCGAAAGAACGCGGCCTGCCCGAGCATCTGCATCCGCACCGCCTGCGCCACTCCTTCGCCAGTCATCTGCTCGAATCCAGCGGCGACCTGCGCGCCGTGCAGGAGCTGCTGGGGCATGCCCACCTCTCGACCACCCAGGTCTACACGCGCCTCGACTGGCAGCAACTGGCCAGCGCCTATGATCAGGCCCACCCTCGCGCCCGCCGCCAGCGCGGGTCAGAGACGCCAACGTCAGACACCGACGTTGCCTCCCCTATTGATGCTCCACTCAAGGATGACACCCTGTGACGCCTGCCAATGCGCCTCGCCTGACGGCCTTGACCTTCGATCTCGATGACACCCTCTGGGCCAATCGCGCGGTGATGGAGCGCGCCGAGGCCGAGCATTACGCCTGGCTGGATGGCGAGATCGGGCATGCCAATGATTTCCCCCTCGAGGAATATACCCGCCGCCGCTTGGCGCTGGGGCTGGAGCACCCGCTGCGCCGCGGTGACTTCACCTGGCTGCGCCGCGAGGCCATGCACGCCATGCTGCGCGATGCCGGGCATGATGATGAGCAGGCGGGCCACTGGTCGCGCGCCGCCATCGAGCGCTTCCTGGCGCTGCGCCACGAATTGACGCCCTTCCCGGAAGCCAGCGAGCTGCTCGACTCCCTCGCCCGCGATTACCGCCTTGGTGCCATCACCAACGGCAATGTCGATCTGGCTCGCCTCGCGCTGGACCATCATTTCGAGTTCAGCATCGCCGCCGGCGAATGGCTGGCGCCCAAACCGGATGCGCGCCCCTTCCTCGCCGCCATGGCACGCCTGGGCAGCCGCCCCTCCACCACCCTGCATGTCGGTGATTCCTGGAAGGAAGATGCCTTGCCTGCCGCGCGACTGGGCATGCAGGCCGCCTGGATCGACGTCAAGGGTCAGGGAGCCCCGGGCCCCGTCCCGGCAGGCGTACATGTCATCTCGCATGTCCGCGAACTGCCGGCGCTGATTGCACGCCTGAATGACTGAATGACTGACTGAATGAGTGAGTGAGTGACCCACGGCTGAGGCTCAAGGTGTGGCGCGGCTGATGCATCTGGTGTGCCCGATGGCTGAGTGAATTAAAACTTGTACAAAAATGACGCATCAACCATATTTCATGTACAAGTTTTCCAGCGTCGTCGACATTGACCCCTGTCTGGGGTTACTGAGTCTGCGCTGGGAGATGCCTGCCACCTCGACGTCAACAGGAGAGGCCAGCATGAGCACCCACTCACTCCCGCGCTACCGTGTGTCATCTTCCTCTCTCCGGAGGCCGCCCCTGCAAGGTGAAGGCGAGCAGCGCGCGCCGATCATGACACCCTCGCGACAGACCAGCCGCGCCCTGCTGAAAGGCGTCGCCATCGTGCTGGCATCGGCGTTGCTGGTCATCGTGACGGTCTACGGTGGACGTGCCAGCCTCGCGACGTTGCAAACCGACGTGCAGGAGGCGCCGGCAGTCTCCCCACAGGAGGCCATGCGCAGCCTGCTCGCCCCCAGCGAGGCCGTGACGATGCCGGAAGTCGTCGAGCCCGCGGCAAAGGTCCCGCATATTCTCTCGGCGCCCAGGGAGACGAGCTCTCTGACCCGCCTTGACCCCATTTCCAGCGCGCCGCGCAGCCTGTTCATGTGAGTGGGCCCCGGGGAAGCGCAAACGCGCAGCTGTGAGTGACAGCGCGCCTGTCGTAACGCAAACGGCCACCCCGAGAGGTGGCCGTTTCGTCATGCAAGGTGGCGCAGTTCGAGGCTTCGCCCAAACCGCCTTGCCTCTTCAGTCGCCGAAGGGATCCTGCGGTGCCTCATCACCCGCCATCTCTTCCACACCGTCCATCACCGACGGGTCCGCCAGCCACTCATCGAGCTTGGCATGCACCTGCTCCACACCGGAATACTTCAGCGACGAGAACAGCTGCACGGTGACCAGGTCTTCCCACTCCTTGAGCGCGTGACGTACCTTCTGCAGGCTTGCCGCAGCAGGCCCGCGCTTCAGCTTGTCCGCCTTGGTCAGCAGGATATGCACCGGCATCCTGGCCTCATCGGCCCAGCCCAGCATCATCTGGTCGAATTCGGACAGCGGATGGCGCACATCCATCAGCAGCACCAGACCCCGCAGCGACTGGCGATTGCGCAGGTAGTTGGACAGATGTGACTGCCACTCGCGCTTCACCTTGTCCGGCACCTTGGCATAACCATAGCCGGGCAGATCGACCAGATGGCGACCCGTTTCACCGATGGTGAAATAGTTGATCAGCTGGGTGCGGCCGGGAGTCTTGGAGGTACGGGCCAACGCCTTCTGCGAGGTCAACGCATTGATGGCGCTGGACTTGCCGGCATTGGAGCGACCCGCGAAGGCCACTTCGGCACCCACGTCCGTCGGGCACTGGGCCAGAGTCGCGGCACTGATCAGGAAGCGCGCCTGACGATAATGGAGCTTGGGGGTCGAAGGAGCTGATTCGGCCATGGGAGTTCTGAATACCTGTTGAAGGCGGACGTCCCGCCCGCGCGACATCACGAGAGAGCAGAAGAAACGACCGGTTTAACGAAAAGAGTGCCGCATGCCCTGCCATCGGCGCTGCACCTTGCCGACGACAGCGGGAATATGCACTGGATTACTGCGATGACACGACTGGCGACAGGCACGCTCACGCGCCCTGAGGGGATTCGCTATACTGCCTGCAAGGTCAGCATGGCGATCATGAGGCCTAGTGTACCACCCTGCTCTCACGGGCTGCGAGAGTGGGGTGCACTTCTCACCGCGCGCAGCACGGCGCGGGCACCGGGGAAATGACAGAGGCCACCATCCACGCCGGATGATACAAGCCCCGAACGGGCCTCTTCGTGAAACAGGGACCAGTGAAATGGATGAGCTGATGAGACCAAGGCAGAGCCCCGTGCGCCCCGTGCGTCTGCTGCTGGCACTTGCTGCCACGACGTTGGCCGCCACCTTGCCGACGGGAGCCGCCGCCGAGTCACTGGTCGGCGATGCCGCAGCAGGCAAGGCCAAGGCTGCCGTCTGTGCTGCCTGTCATGGCGCCCAGGGCATCTCGCCGACGCCAGCCTTTCCCCATCTTGCTGGCCAGCAGGCCCACTACCTGCGCAAGCAGACGGCCGACATCCGGGATGGGCGCCGCTCGGTGCCGCAGATGGCCGGTATCGCCGACAACCTGAGCGATCAGGACATCGCCGATATCGCGGCCCATTACGCCGCGCAGCCTGCCAATCGCGGACAGGCCGAGCCAGAAGCCGCCCGTGCAGGCGAGGTACTGTATCGCGCCGGCTCGCTGGAGCGCGGCATCGCGGCCTGCACGGCCTGTCATGGCCCGCGCGGTGAAGGCATCGACTCGGCAGGCTATCCGGCACTGGCCGGGCAGTTTCCCGCCTATACCGTGACGGCGCTCAAGGCCTTCCGCGACGGCACCCGCGACAACGACCCGAACGCCATCATGAGCAGCATTGCCGCGCGCATGAGTGACAGCGACATGCAGCAAGTGGCCGAATATCTCCACGGCCTGCGCTGAGGCATCTGATCAGCCGGGTGTCGCGTATGACTGACTTGATGACGATCGGCACCAGCACGCCGCCCAGGGGGCGTGATCGAACGGCGTTCATCCAGCGGTCAACCTTGTCACGCTAGGCTGGCCCGACAGTGATCCGCCGTGTCCCGCCCGGCAGTCTCGACAGCAGTGGTGGCTGACACGCATACTCGATGCATCACTAATGTTGCCGGGGATCATGCCCGGGCATGCCTCAATCCGATGGAGATGTTCCATGAAGTGGAAACCCCTACTGACTCTGGTGGCGGGCCTTGGCCTGTCAGCAAGCGTTTTCGCCGCTGAAGCTGGCAAGGACTATCAGGTACTCGACGAGCCGGTGAAGACCGACGCGCCGGCGGGCAATGTCGAAGTGGTCGAAGCGTTCTGGTACGGCTGCCCTCACTGCTACAAGCTGGAATCCAGCCTCGAGCCGTGGGTCGACGAACTGCCGAGTGACGTGACCTTCAACCGTCTGCCGGCCACCATGGGGCAGGACTGGGTCAAGCACGCCTATGCCTTCTATGCCGCCAAGGACCTGGGCATCCTCGACGAGACCCACAAGGCCTTCTTCGATGCCATCCATCAGGACCACCAGCGCCTGACCGATCCGGATGATATCGCCAAGTTCTACAGCGACTACGGCGTCAGCGAAGAAGACGCCAAGAAGTCGCTGACCTCCTTCGGCGTGAAGAGCCAGGTCAATCAGGCTCACGCCCAGATGCGCGCCTACAAGATCATGGGTGTCCCGGCACTGATCGTCGATGGCCGCTATGTCATCTCACCGAGCACGGCAGGCTCACTGCAGAACATGCTCAAGATCACCGACGAGCTGATCGAGCAGGTGCGTGAAGAGAAAGCCGGCAGCAAGGATGCCGCTTGATGGTAGCGGCTGCTGACCCAGTGGCCGCCAGCGCCGCGGAAGGTGCCGGACTCGACGAGACGGCACCTCCCCTGCGTCTGCTGACCTTCAACATGCAGGTCGGTATCCATACCGCGGCGTGGCATCACTATGTCACCCGCGGTTGGCAACATGTGCTGCCACACCCGATGCGCCGCAAGCGTCTGGAGCTGATCGCCGCCGCCATCACGCCCTACGATATCGTCGGGCTGCAGGAGGTGGACGGTGGCAGCTTCCGCTCCGGCAACGTCAATCAGGTCGATTCACTGGCCGAGACGGCCGAATTCCCGCATCGCTATCAACAGCTCAATCGCAACCTGGGCCGCCTGGCTCAGCACAGCAACGGCCTGCTATCGCGCCTGCCGATCAGCCATCTCGAAGAGCACAGCCTGCCCGGCACCCTGCCGGGACGCGGGGCCATCCATGCCCGCTTCGGCGAGGGCGAACACGCTCTGCATGTCTTCGTGACTCACCTGGCACTCGGTGCCCGTATCCAGCATCGTCAACTGCAGTACCTCGGCGAGCTGATCGCGCCCCTCAAGCATGTCATCGTGATGGGCGACCTCAATTGCACGCTGGCCCAGCTTCGTCAGCACAAGGCGTTCAGCGAGGCACTCGACTCACGCCCCAGCAAGGCCATCAACAGCTACCCGGCCTGGCAACCACGCCGTGGACTCGACCATATCCTGGTCTCCTCGACGCTGCGTTTGAGCCACCCGACCACGCTGTCGCACCTGTTCTCCGACCATCTGCCGCTTGCGGTAGAAGTCCATCTGCCAGCCGCATGCCGCAAGGCGATCGGGCTCGCCTGACTTTCCGGCGCCTCTCTCAGTCATGTATCTCTGATGCCTGACACTCTGACATCGCTCCCCCGAATGTCGCCCCCTCTACCGCCTGGCTCTCCCGTCCGGCTCTCCCGACTCAAGCTTCCGCCAGCTTCGGCTTGATGCGCATAAAGCGACCCTTCCGCGTCCTTCCTTGAGCGTCTTCATGTATCACTGCCGGCATTTTTCGCCTATCTCACTGTAAGCAAAGGCAAAAATATCCTGTCAGACCAATGATCCATTTGTTGTTGCGGCGCCGCTCGCTACTCTTTGTCTGCCAATGACGTGGATTAATCGTTGACTTAACGATGACTGATGGCATGCCGCATCCGAGTGATGTCACTTACAGGGATGAAGCGTGGAATAGCGTTGTTCAAAGCGATGCCATCACGGCTTGCCGCACACCGCGACTGACCACAACATGAGCAACATCTGAATTGGCGAACTTGCCAGCAATCGCTTGCAACACAAGCGCTTGGCAAAGACACAGCAGACGCTGTCGGCAAAGCAACAACAACACCAACAATCATCACCTGCTACCCGCAGGCCAAGGGGACTCCATGTCTGCCAATGCCTCTACCCCCGGCTGGCTCACAGGGCTCGACCGCATGACCGAGGGGCTGGGACGCTGCGTGTCCTGGCTGGTCGTCATCATGATGCTGGTCGAATTCACCATCGTGATGCTGCGCTACGCCTTCAACATCAACAGCATCCCCATGCAGGAATCCGTGATGTACATGCACGCGGCCGTCTTCCTGCTCGCCGCCAGCTACACGCTCAAGCACGACGGCCATGTGCGAGTGGATATCTTCTATCAGCGCATGTCGCACCGCGGGAAGTCGTGGGTCGATCTCGGCGGCACCCTGTTCCTGCTGTTCCCGGTAATGATCTTCATCCTGCTCTCCAGCCTCGGTTACGTGGGCGATTCCTGGGGCATCAAGGAAGCCTCCCCCGAATCCGGCGGCCTGCCGGGCGTCTACCTGCTCAAGACCCTGATTCCGGCCATCGCCATCCTGATGATGCTGCAAGGCATCGCGGAAGCCGGCCGCCACCTGCTGTTCCTGATGGGCCGCCTGCCCTCTCCGCATGCGAGCGATGACACCCCTGACCACGATGAGGAGCTGGTGTAATGCTCGAGATCATGCCACTGCTGCTGTTCGTGTGTATCTGTATCGTCCTGATGCTGGGCTATCCGGTGGCGCTGTCACTGGCCGGTACCGCGCTTGCCTTTGCCGGACTCGGCATGGGGCTGGATGCGCTGGGCATTACCCAGGGCGTATTCGATGCCAGCTTCCTGTCCGCGATGCCTAACCGCCTCTACGGCACCATGACCAACCAGACTCTGCTGGCCGTGCCATTGTTCGTGTTGATGGGCGTGCTGCTGGAGAAGTCCAAGGTCGCCGAGACGCTGCTCGACGCCATGGCGCTGATGTTCGGCTCGCTGCGTGGCGGGCTGGGGATTTCCGTGACCATCGTCGGCATGCTGCTGGCCGCCTCCACCGGCATCGTCGGCGCGACCGTCGTCACCATGGGCCTGCTGTCACTGCCGACCATGCTCAAGCGTGGCTATGACCCGTCACTCGCCACTGGCGCCATCTGTGCCACCGGCACCCTGGGGCAGATCATTCCGCCATCCATCGCGCTGGTGCTGCTGGGCGACGTGCTGTCTTCCGCCTATCAGCAGGCCCAGCTGTCGATGGGCATCTGGAGCCCGAAGACCGTCTCGGTGGGTGACCTGTTCATCGGCGCGCTGATTCCAGGCCTGATTCTGGTGCTCGCTTATATCGTCTACATCGCCATCGTCGCCTGGCTGAAGCCGGAGAAGGCGCCAGCCGTCGATCGTGATGCGCTGATGGAAGAGCTGGGGCATACCGGCAGCGTCTTCTGGCTGCTGCTGAAGGGCCTGGTGCCACCGATCGTGCTGATCGTCTGTGTACTCGGCTCGATTCTCGGTGGTCTCGCCACCCCCACCGAAGCCTCGGCCGTAGGTGCCTTCGGCGCGCTGATGCTGGCCCTCGCCAACCGCAAGCTGAGCCTGAAGACCCTCACCGAGGTGGTGCGCTCCACGACCAACGTCACCTCGATGGTGTTCCTGATCCTGATCGGTGCCGCGCTGTTCTCGCTGGTGTTCCGCGGTTTCGGCGGTGAAGAGGTCGTCACCGAGATCTTCGAGAACATGCCTGGCGGTGTCATCGGCGCCACCCTGGTGGTGATGCTGGTGATCTTCCTGCTCGGCTTCATCCTCGACTTCATCGAGATCACCTTCGTGGTGGTGCCGATCGTCGGCCCGGTGCTGCTGGCCATGGGCCTCGACCCGATCTGGCTGGGCATCATGATCGCCATCAACCTGCAGACCTCCTTCCTGACGCCGCCCTTCGGGTTCGCGCTGTTCTACCTGCGCGGCGTGGCACCCAAGGAAGTCAGCACCAAGCAGATCTACAAGGGTGTCGTGCCGTTCATCCTGATCCAGCTGTGCATGCTGGGGGCCCTGGCTGCATTCCCGGGCCTGGCCACCTGGCTGCCGGCGCAGTTCTAGGCCAACACTGACGAGACAGAACAAGAACAGAACACAGATAGTGCACGGAAAGCATAAATACAGAGCAGCAACTGAATTGGCGGGGCCTGCCCCGCCAGCTGATGGGAGAGCCGCCAGTCGGCTCATGCAGATGCACGGGAGCCGTTCGCGGCCCACCTCTTGCCCAGCGCCGGTCTCTGACCGGTGCACAACAACAATCGGGCACTTCAAGGAGCATGCCATGCAACTCAACAAACTCGCCTTCGGCATCGCCGTCGGCACCATGACCGCCATGGGCACCCTACCGGCCGTCGCCAATGCCGCCGATACCTACACCTGGAAGATGGTCACCTCGTGGCCGAAGAACTTCCCGGGGGTGGGCCAGGGACCGGAGCGTCTTGCGCGCCTGGTCGATGAGATGTCCGATGGACGCCTCAAGATCAAGGTGTACGGGGCGGGCCAGCTGGTGCCGGGCTTCGAGGTGCTCGATACCGTCTCTTCCGGTACCGCGCAGATCGGCCACTCGGCCTCCTACTACTGGAAAGGCAAGGCGCCGGAAGCCCAGTTCTTCGCCGCCGTGCCCTTCGGCATGACCGCACAGGAAATGAACGCCTGGCTGCATTACGGTGGCGGCCTGGAGCTGTGGAACGAGGTCTATGAAAAGTTCGGCGTCGAAGTCATGGCGGGCGGCGCCTCAGGCGTGCAGATGGGCGGCTGGTTCAACAAGGAGATCAACTCGGTCGCCGACCTCGATGGTCTGAAGATGCGTATCCCGGGTCTGGGTGGCGATGTCATGCAGCAGATGGGCGTGGCGACGGTCAGCATGCCGGGCGGCGAGATCTTCACCTCGCTGCAGTCCGGGGCCATCGATGCCACCGAGTGGATCGGACCGTACAACGACCTGGCCTTCGGTCTCTATCAGGCCGCCAAGTACTACTACTATCCGGGCTGGCACGAGCCGACCGTCACCTTCGAAGCCATCGTCAATGACGACGCCATGGCCGAGCTGCCCAAGGACCTGCAGGCCATCCTGCGTTCCGCGGTACGTGACGTGAACCAGGACATGCTCGACGAGTACACCGCGCGCAACAACGACGCCCTCGAGACACTGCTCAACGAGCACAAGGTCGAGCTGCGCCGCTACCCGCAGGACGTGCTCGACAAGGCACGTGAGCTGTCCGGCGAAGTGGTCAAGAAGCTTGGTGACTCCAATGAGCTGGCCGGCCGCATCTACGAGTCCTACACCACCTTCGAAGGCAAGGTCGAGAAGTGGCACGAAGTCTCCGAACAGGCCTTCCTGAACGCACGCAATCCGGAAGGCGTGGAGTAAGACTGCATTACCTGTGCCGCGCTCCCGCGAGGCGGCGCAGTCCTGTCATCCAATGCTTGCAGCCGCCCCCTCGGGGGCGGCTTTTTTGGGTCTGCGCAATCAGCTCTCGAGCAGGAAGGTCACTGGCCCGTCATTGAGCAGCGAGACCTGCATGTTGGCGCCGAAGCGCCCGGTCTCGATTCCCACCCCGAGTTCCCGCCCGCGCTCACGCGCCTTGTCGACCAGATAGGAGAACAGTCGCTCGCCCTCCGCCGGTGGCGCCGCCGAGGAGAAACTGGGGCGCATGCCGCTGCCGGTGTCCGCCGCCAGCGTGAACTGCGAGACCAGCAGCAGACTGCCGCCCGCCTGCTGGACGTTGAGGTTCATCTTGTCGTTCTCGTCACCGAAGACGCGGTAATGCAGCAGCTTGTGCAGCAGTTTGTCGGCACGCGCCTCATCATCGCCCTTCTCGACGCCCACCAGTACCAGCAGACCGCCATCGATGGCGCCGACGCTCTCGTCCTCGACCACGACTTCCGCCCGTGTGACGCGCTGGATCAATGCTCGCATGCCGCTTGCTCCTTCAAGTGATGAATGATGATTCATGACATTTCGTGTTCGGGAGCATACCAGACGCGAACGCCCCGCAGACTGAGCCTGCGGGGCGCGACAGGTGCTACTTGAGTGAGCGAGCTGCTAGTTGGCGAGGCTGGGCAGGAACAGCGCGATCTGCGGGAACAGCATCAGCAGCACCGTCGCCAGCAACAGCAGGGCAATGAAGGGCGGCGTCCCCCGGATGACCTCCATGTACGGTTTTCTAAATACCGCCACCGCCGTGAAGATGTCGCAGCCGAAGGGCGGAGTCGCCGAGCCTATCGCCGCCTGCAGGGTGACCAGGGTGCCGACCAGCACCGGGTCCAGCCCGGCGGCATCGACTGCCGGCGCGAACACCGGCGCCAGAATCAGGATCACCACGATGGGGTCCACGAACATGCAGCCGACGAAGTAGGCCGCCGCGATCACTGCCAAGAGCGCCAGCGCATGCTCCGACAGGTAGGGGATATAGCCGCCGAGAATGGCATCCGGAATCTTGGCGAAGGAGATCATCCACGAGAAGCCCGCGCCCGCCGCCACCAGGATGAACACCACCGCGGTGATCAGCCCCGTGGAGAAGGCCACACTGGGCAGGTCCTTCAGGGTCACGCCACGATAGATCAGCATCTCGAGAATCAGCGCGTAGATCACCGAGACCGTGGCAGCCTCCGTCGGCGAGAACATGCCCGAGTAGATGCCGCCGATGATGATCACCGGGAAGCCCGCCGGCAGGCTGGCGCGCTTCAAGGCCTTGAGGCGTGCGGGCCAGTCCGCCTTGGGCTGCGGCGCGATGCCCAGCTTCCACGACTTCCACATGCAGTAGAGCGAGAACAGCACCAGGATCATCAGCCCCGGCCCGATACCGGCGATGAACAGGTCACCCACCGAGGTACCGGTCGCGACGCCGTAGATGATCATGCCGATCGAGGGCGGAATCAGCAGCGCGATATCGGAGGCATTGATGATCAACGCGATGGTGAACTTGTCACTGTAACCGGCTTCCAGCAGCCGTGGGCGCAGCGGGCGCCCCATCGCCACCACCGTGGCCTGAGTGGAGCCGGACACCGCGCCGAACAGGGTGCAGCCCAATGCGGTGGTCACCGGCAGGCCGCCGCGCCAGTGGCCGACGAAGCGCTCGACCACATCCAGCAGGCGCTGGGCAGTGGAGCCCTTGAGCATGATATCGGCCGCCAGAATGAACATCGGCACCGCCGTCAGCACCACCGGCTGCAGGCCACCGATCATCTGCTGGATCACCAGCTCCGGCTTGAGGAAAGGAAAATCGCTGAACAACAAGAAAAAGGTGCCGACGCTCAATGGCACCATCATGGGTACCCCAAGCAACAGCAGCCCCACCATCACGAGCAGAATCCACATCGCAGCTTCCGTCCCTGGGTCAATGAAGTGTGATCAATCGTCTATCGCGGCATCGAGAAGACATGCCAGGCGCAGTGGCTAGAGCGCGCCGCTGCCGTCGACTTCCTCGTTCTCGTCCATCTCCGCCGTACGCCATGACAACCAGGCGCCCTGCGCCAGCAGATTGCGCAGAATCGCCATCAGATACTGGAGAGCCCCGAGCGCCAGCCCCAGCGGGACCACGGCATAGAGCGCCGCCAGTGACCAGCGCAGCGACGGCGTGACACGCCCGGACCTGGCCAGGCTCTGCAGATAATCCACCGCCAGCCAGGCGAGGTAGGCCAGCAAGGCACAGGTGATGACCTGCCCGGCGATCAGCAGCACCTTGCGCAACCACGGCGGCATGAAGTCCAGCAGCGCCGTCACGCGGATGTGGCGCCCGGCGCGCGCGCCGTAACTGATACCGAGGAAGGTCAGCCACAGCTGCAGGATCTGCATCAGCTCTTCGGTGAACGGCAGGCTGTAATTGAAGACGTTGCGCCCGATGACGTTGGCGATGCTGGCCGTCGCCATGCCCAGCACGCACAGGGCGATCAACCAGCGCTCGAGATGCGCCAGGCCCTGGTCACCACGTTCGAACCAGGCGGCCAGACGGCGCAGCGGCGCAGGCAGATGTGCGAGGGGGGCCTGAGCGCCATTCGTCTCGGCCGGGGCGGGGCGGGTCTCGTCAGCGGAGGGAGACTTGGAGGGGGGCGAGTTCATGAAGCGGCTTCCTGTTGATGTGGCATCCTGCCAGATAGGCTTTCTACCAGATGTCATGAGCGCAGTGGTTTGCGCCAGATATCCTGCATTTGCCGGTACGATCCATTGAAATTTTCCGCGGCGCCGCCGTGATTTTCACTTTGGCTACTCTTGTTCTAGCTTTATTAGCGGTGCTTGAAATCAGTATCCAGCCGCTGTGCGGCATGTCGGTCTGGTGCATGGAGGCCGATTGTGAAGACCGAGCGCGAAGTTCTGGCGAGCGAAGGACAGTTCTTCGAATACCAGAGCTCGAGTACCAGAGCCTCATGCGCACAGGCTCAGCTTATTCATAATAAATTCTAATCACACTATCCATTTTGGTGATTTTTTTATTATATTAAGAATGGCAATATTATCTAAATGATGCAAGTTGCACGCCGGGTATGCCCAGAGCCGCCCGACGCTGATGGAAATCACACAAGGAGAACAAGATGACGATGCAATGGAACCCGTCACCCGAGCAGAATCGCGAGACGTCCAGGACTCCTGTTCCCCTTTCTCGTCTTGCCGCGCTCATCAAGGGAGGCGCCCTGACGGCCGGCCTGGGCATGGCGGCACTGGCCTCCGCGGGTGTGCAGGCTGACACCTGGCGCTTCGCGCTGGAGGAAGTCTCCGGCAGCGTGCAGGATGCCTACGCCCAGGAATTCAAGAAGCGTATCGAAGAGGCTTCCGGCGGTGACATCGATGTCGAGATCTATCCCTACGGCGCACTGGGTACCTCCTCGCAGCTCACCGAACTGGTGCAGAGCGATGCCATCCAGCTGACCTTTGCCTCACCGGGTCACCTGGCCTCGGTGATCCCGGAGTCGGGCGTCTTCACGCTGCACTTCCTGTTCTCCGACGACAACGCCGTCAATGAAGAGGTGCTCGGCAGCTCCAAGGCCATCGACATGCTGTCCGAGGCCTATACCGAGCAGAACCTCCAGCTGCTGGGCGTGATTCCGGAAGGCTGGATGGTGTGGACCGGCAACCGTGCCATCAAGACGCCCGAGGACATGGAAGGCTTCAAGATCCGCACCATGACCTCGCCGATTCTGGTCGAGAGCTATCGCGGCTACGGTGCCAACCCGACGCCGATGCCCTATTCCGAGGTCTACTCCGGCCTGCAGCTGGGCCAGATCGACGGCCAGGTGAACCCGGTGTTCGCCATCCAGGAGATGAGCTTCTACGAAGTTCAGGACTACATGATCCAGGCCAAGCAGGCGCAGTTCATCACCACGCTGGTGGCCTCCAGTGACTTCTATTCCGGTCTGGATGATGAGCAGCAGCAGATGCTCGACAAGGTCACCAACGAGATGCGCCCGTACATCTTCGAGAAGCAGGAGGAGTACAACGCCGACCGCCTGGAGAAGATCAAGCAAGACAGCGACATCGAGATCATCACGCTGACCGATGAGCAGCGCGAAGCCTTCCGCCCGGTCGGCGAGAAAGGCTGGGAAGTCTATCGTGAACAATCCGGTGAGCGCGGCAGCAAGATCCTCGACACGCTGCAGGCCGACATCAAGGCTGCCGAAGGCAAGTAAGCCCGGGCAAGTGCATCAGACCCACTAGACAGATTGCGGAGATAGGTGGAGAGGCTGATAGAAAGATAGAAAGATAAAAGATAGAAAGACGAGCATGAAAAACGCCCCTGCCGCGACTCCCGGCAGGGGCGTTTTTCGTGGTGTCTCGCTTGAGGCGCGATAGAGGCGCAAGACGATAGCGATACCGCTACAGATGCGCCAGATAGACTAGAGAGGGGCTAGAGGGGCCAGATGGAAAGCGCGCTACTGCCCCAGCAGCTGGGTACGGAAATCCTGCTGGGCCGGTTCATCGCCAAGCCAGATCGCGAACAGAGCATTGGCCAGTGCCAGTGAATCGCTTTCAAAGATGACCTGTTCGTTCAGCACCAGCGACAGCGTACCTCTGCCCCCACCGGCGGGCAGCCATTGCAACGCATAGCGATCCCCCGGCACGACATCCCGATAGGCACGATTGAAGCGCGTCAGTTCAGACTCGATCGTCGCAAGATCCGTCGCGGACAGGTTCTTGCGTACGCCCTTGGTGGTTGCCTTGGCGAAGTCCTCGGCATCGATGGCATGGAAATACTCCAGCACCAGGCGACGCGAGACATCCTTGAGCGGTGCCGGGCGCGGACGACGCGCATCCTGGTAATAGGCACCGACATAGGCGTCCCACAGCAAGTAGGTGAAAAGCCCACTGCCGATCAGCGTCAGCGGCTGGCCGGACTGCGTGGTCACCTGATCCGCGAATGTCACCCCCTTGATCTCGACGGCGAGCGCCGCTGGGCTGGTGGTGGCCAGCAGCGCCCCCATCACGCCCGCGGACAGCCAGCGCGGCGCACTCGCCACCGGCAGGCTGATGGCACGACAGGCGGCGCTCAGGCAGCAAACGGCGCCACGGATAGCTGATACGGGCAAGCGGTACAGCGATATAGGCATGGCATCTACTCGTTGGCTGGCAGGGATAAAGGGGGACTCACGGGGGCCTTTCTCCTGTAGGTCATCGCTCCTGCAGGATCATCGCTCTTGTGGAATCGGCTATCAGTGGCTTGCTCTCACGGGCCTGGCTCTCGCTGACTTACCACAGGGCGTGGAAATGGTGCACCGGCCCACGGCCCTTGCCGACGTTGAGCTGATCGGAGGCGCGCAGCGCACCCAGCAGCCATTCGCGCGCTTCGACCACCGCCTGCGGCAACGGCAGACCGTTCGCCAGCCGCGCCGTGATGGCGGAAGACATCGAGCAGCCGGTGCCGTGCAGGTTGTCGGTCTCGATGCGCGGTGCGCACAGCCATTGCTCGCCGGCATCGCTGACCAGCAGATCATCGCAGGCCTGCCCCTCAAGCGCCCCGCCCTTGATCAACACCGCCTTCGCGCCTCTGGCACGCAGCTCGCGGGCGACCGCAGGCATGTCAGAGCGCCCGATCAGGCGCCGCTCGCCCAGCAGGACCGCGGCTTCATGCAGGTTGGGCGTGATGATGTCGGCCAACGGCACCAGGTGCTCGGCCACCGACTGGATGGCAGCATCATTGACCAGTGCATCACCACTCTTGGCGACCAGCACCGGGTCGAGCACGACCCAGCGCGGGCGGCGCTGCTGAAGACGGTCGGCGAGCATTTCCACCACCAGCGGATCGGCCACCATGCCGATCTTGGCGGCACGGATATCGAGATCATCCAGCACGGCGTCCAGCTGTGCGGCGATGAATTCCCGCGAGACCGCCTCCACGCTGCGCACGCCGCAGGTATTCTGCGCCGTCAGCGCCGTGATCACGCTGGCCCCGTAGGCGCCCAGCGCAGAGAATGTCTTGAGGTCCGCCTGAATGCCGGCTCCCCCGGAGGGGTCTGAGCCCGCTATCGTCAGGACGCACGGAATATGCATGCAGGAAGCTCCCGAAATATGGCTTTGACGTGCCAACAGCATACCCGAGCTGAGGAGGGAAGAAAGCCACCCCCAGCGCCCTGCCACCGTGAAAAACAGAAGAAAGTGATATGGATGAAGTGGCCGTACTGTCATTGCCGGGATTGACCTCGCTCGCCGTGATCTCGCTGGCCAGCGCCACCCTGCTGCCCGGCGGATCGGAAGCGGCCTTCGCGGGGCTGTGGTGCCAGGGGCACGCGCCCTGGGCGCTGTGGCTTACCGCGACGTTGGGCAACACGCTCGGCAGCCTGATCAACGTCGCTCTGGGGCGTGGCGCCCGTCGCCTGCGCACACGGCGCTGGTTTCCGGTCTCGCGACGCGCATTGGCACGCGGCACCCTGTGGTATCGCCGTTTCGGTGCCTGGAGCCTGCTGCTGAGCTGGGCCCCGCTGATCGGCGACCCGCTGACGGTACTGGCGGGCATCTTCCGGCTGGCGTGGTGGAAAAGCATCGTCCTGATCATGATCGCCAAGGGCGGACGCTATGCCCTGTTGCTGCTGGCAGCCGACCTGTGGCTGACGCCCTGGTGCCAATGACCGCTGCAAGACTCCTGCTCCTGTCCTAACCCCGCCGCCTCAGTCAGTCGCTTGAATGAGATCGCAGCCACGCAAGGCAAGGATGCGTGCTATGCTGACAGGCGCCATGCTGCACTGCACAATAACAGCACTTCCAGTGCCTTGAACCAGTGCCGCATTGTCTTGATCAGGTGCTTCATTCCCCTGATATGCACCTCGTCACCCTTTCGCCGCCTCCACGAGCCCACGCCTCCCCCATCACTTGGCGTCACGCTCGCGACGGTCCCCCTGACCTCGGGCATTCCCCGGCGGAGTGCTGCACTGCTAGAGAGGAGAAGGTTTCATGCGTGATACATCCTGCGACTTCTGCGCCGATGCGCTCAACATTCTGGTGCTGCAAGGCGGTGGCGCGCTCGGCGCCTACCAGATCGGCATCTTCGAGGCGCTGGCCGAAGCCGGCATCCAGCCCGACTGGGTGGTCGGCACCTCGGTCGGTGCCATCAATGGTGCCCTGATCGCCGGCAATCCGGAGGGCGAGCGCCTCAAGGCCCTCGAGTCATTCTGGTATGGCATCGCCCAACCCGCAGCCAGCATGGGCCCCGCCTTTCATCCGTGGGAGCGCAGCGTCGCGCGTACCTCCGCCATGCTGTGGGGCATCCCGGGCTTCTTCCGCCCGCGCCCACTGTGGACGGTGCCGATCTGGCAGAGCTTCTTCGGCGAGCCGCCCAGCCTCTACGACACCGAGCCACTGGGCGACACGCTCAATCGGCTGGTGGACTTCGAGCGTCTCGATGCCCGCCACCCGGAGAACGTTCGCCTGTCGGTCGGAGCGGTGAATATCGGCAGCGGCGCGCTGCGCTACTTCGACTCCTCGCATGAAGCGCTGGACCATCGCCATATCCTGGCCAGCGGAGCCCTGCCACCGGCCTTCCCGCCGGTATGGGTCGATGGCGAAGCCTATTGGGATGGCGGCCTGTACTCCAATACGCCCGTCAGCTGGGTGCTGTCGGAGCGTCCGCATGGCGAGACGGTGGTCAACTGCTACGTGATCGACCTGTGGAGTGCCGATGGCAAGGTGCCGGAGACCCTGCAGGAAGCGCAGCTGCGCGAGAAGGATATCCAGTATTCCAGTCGTGCCGGCGAGCACCTCAACCTGCTGGAAGAGAATCAGGCGCTGCGCATGGGAATCGAGAATCTCGCCGACTATCTGCCGGAGGAGCTGCGTCAGTCGCCGAAGATCCAGCGCATCCTCGCCATGACCCAGCAGCCCTCGATCAACGTGGTGCGTCTGCTGGCCTCGGCGCGCCCGGGCGAGACCTCACTGAAGGATATCGACTTCTCGCGCGCTACCATCGACTCGCGTCGCGACAGTGGCTATCAGGACATGCAGGAAGTGCTGAGCCGTTGCAGCCAGTTTGCGCCGCTGCCGGAAGATATCGGGGTCATCGTGCGCAACTTCACGCGCAACGCCGAGGGCGAGCTGGTCAGCCTGTCGACGCCTGAGGCAAGCTCAAGCGACGATGACGAGGCGAGCATCACGGCAGAGGACCTGCCCAGTCAGGCGACCGGCAGCTGAGCAGCGCTGACGACGATCCAGAACGATCCATCCACACCCCATCGCAGCCGTCACGCACTGGCGGCGCGCCAGGCGGGTGTGGATAACCCGGTGTCGGCAAGACGCCATCCGCCGGATGGCCTCACCCGCGAGGCTGCGCGGCCCCCAGCCGTGAACACTCCTCGCGGGTAAGCTCGCGCCACTCCCCCGGCGCCAGCCCCTCGAGACTCAAGCCTGCCACCGACTCACGGTGCAGCCACACCACGCGATTGCCCAGGCTACGCCACAGTCGCTTGACGTGATGATGGCGGCCCTCGTGCAGCGTCAGGCGCGCCTGGTCTGCGGTGAGAAACGCAAGCTGTGCCGGCAGTGTCGGGCGCGGATCATGTTCGAGCAGCACCCCCTGGCGAACCTGTGCGATGGCGCTTTCCTGTTCGGCCTCCGTCAGGGGACGCTCCAGCCCCATGCGATAGCGCTTGGCGGGCCCCTCGAGCCCGGCATCGCTGATGCGCGCCGAGACTTCGCCATCGTTGGTCAGCAGCAGGGCGCCGGTCGTCGCACGGTCGAGACGCCCGACGTGGTGAATCTCGGCCAGCCAGCCGCTGTCCTCGCCGCGCGCCTCAAGAGAGTCACGCAGCACATCGATCACGGTGAGGTGTTCGGGGTCATGACAGGCCGTCACGACCCCGGCGGGCTTGTTGAGCAGGATATGACGCGGACGCCGCGCGACCTGCAGGCAGACGGTCGTGTCAGGCGCTGACAGGTGGATGTCATCGAAGGGGCCGACCTCATGCAGCGGGTCGCTGATCGTCGCGCCGTTGACCCGCACGCGTCCCGCCGCCAGCGCCGAGAGCGCATGACGACGGTTGAGCTGTGGCTGACGTGTCAGCCAGCGGTCCAGCCGCATGACCTAGTCCGCCGCCTTGAGCTGGGCTTCCATCTCTTCCAGCGCTTCCTGAGCCTCGAACCATTCGGCTTCGGCCTCATCGAGGCGACTCTTGATCTCGCCCTGGCTGGCCAGCAATTTGGTCAGTTCCGCCTTGCGGTCCGCCTCGTAGAGCGTGGCGTCGCCCAGCGCTTCCTCGATCTTGTCCAGCTCGCCCTGCGCCTTGCTCATCTTCTGCTCGGCCTTGTCGCTGACCTTCTTGAGCGGACGCAGCTTCTCGCGCAGTTCAGCCGCCTGACGGCGCGCCTCCTTGCGGTCCGGCGTACGCGTGCTGTCAGTGCCGGCATCGGCATCCTTCTGAGCACGCGCTTCACGCCGCTCACCCTCGACCCGCGCCTTGAGCCAGGCACGATAGTCATCCAGATCGCCATCGAAGGGCGTCACGCGGCCATCGGCGATGCACCAGAATTCGTCGACGCAGGCACGCAGCAGGTGGCGGTCGTGGGAGACCAGAATCACGGTGCCCTCGAAGGTCGCCAGCGCATCGGTGAGCGCCTCGCGCATGTCGAGGTCCAGGTGGTTGGTCGGCTCATCCAGCAGCAGCAGATTGGGCTTCTGCCACGCGATCAGCGACAGCGCCAGACGTGCCTTCTCGCCACCGGAGAACGACTCCACCGTGGCGTAGACCTCATCGCCGTGGAAGCCGAAGCTGCCGAGGAAGGTGCGGATCTCCAGCTCGCCCGCCGACGGTGACAGGCGCAGCACATGATTGAAGGGCGTCGAGGACAGGTCGAGCCCGTCCACCTGATGCTGGGCGAAGTAGCCGATGGCCAGATGCTCACCGGCGGTCCGCTGGCCCTCGACCAGCGCAAGCTCGCCGGTGAGTGCCTTGATCAACGTCGACTTGCCCGCGCCGTTGGGGCCGAGCAGACCGATACGCTGACCGGGCAACAGCGAGAAACGCACGCCCGAGAGCTGCGGCGGCTGACCGGGATAGCCGATCACCGCGCGGTCCAGCCCCAGCAGCGGATGCGAGATCTTGTCGGAGCACGGGATGGTGAAGTGGAACGGGGAGTCGGCTTTCACTGCCGCCGTCTCCTCCATGCGCTCCAGCATCTTCATGCGACTCTGGGCCTGACGTGCCTTGGTAGCCTTGGCCTTGAAGCGACGCACGAAATCCTCGATCTCGGCGCGCCGCGCCATGGTCTTCTCGTGCTCGACCTGCTCGCGCACCAGCCGCTCGGAACGCGTGCGCTCGAAGCGGCTGTAGTTGCCCTTGTAGACCACCAGCTTGCGGCGATCGAAGTGGATGATGTGATCACACACCGCATCGAGGAAGTCGCGGTCGTGGGAGATCAGCAGCAGTGCGCCGGGATAACGCGCCAGCCATTGCTCCAGCCACAGCAGCGCATCGAGATCCAGGTGGTTGGTCGGCTCATCCAGCAACAGCAGGTCGGACGGCGTGAACAGGGTGCGCGCCAGATTGGCCCGCATGCGCCAGCCACCCGAGAAGGCCGCCAGCGGCTGACCGAGCTGCGCCTGGCTGAAGCCGAGGCCGACCAGCAGCTGCTCGGCACGTGCCCGTGCGGTATAGCCATCGAGAGTGTCGAAGTGGGCGTGCAACTCGGCCTGACGCTGGTGCTCGCCGCTTTCTTCGGCGGCCGCCAGGGCGCGCTCGGTCTCGCGCAGCGCGTGGTCCCCGTCCATGACGTAGTCGACGATCGGGCGCTCCAGCGCATCGATTTCCTGCGCCATGTGCGCGACACGCACGCCACCGGCCAGCGATACCGTGCCGCTGTCGGGCGTCAGCTCGCCGAGAATCAGGCCGAACAGGCTCGACTTGCCGGCGCCATTGGGGCCGACGATACCGGCCTTGTGACCGGCATGCAGCGTCAGGTCCGCTTCGTCGATCAGCGGTGCTCCGCCGCGTTGCAGGGCGAGCTGGCGCAGTGCAATCATGACAACCTCGATCAGAAAATACGGGGGGCGTCGGACTCCCGTTCACCGCCACCGACACGAACGCTACGACGCAGCAAGCTGCTGAGCGCGACACGTGAAGAGACATCATCGGTGATATACGAAGAGACATCATCCGTAACACACGAAGAGGCCGACTTGATGGGCGCATATTCTATCGGATTGTGGGACTACGCGCTGTCTCTGTATGCCCTGCCCGGCGAGGTCGGCTCTGCGGGCAACTCTCAGCCAGTTCCGGACATGATGAGCACCTGCCTGCTGCTGCAGGACGAGGCGGGCCTCGATGTGTGCGAGCTGCTGTGGATTCACTGGCTGTCCGCCCATGGCATCGCTCTCGCCGCCTCGCCCACTCGCCTGCTGGAAGACGTGCGCGACTGGCAGGGCTGGATGACCGGCATGCTGCGCGAGCGCCGCCGCCAGCTGAAGCAGGAGCTGACGACGCTGCCCGCGACCCGGGACCCGGCAGCGGTGCAACGCCTGGAACGTCTCTATCAGCAGCTCAAGGCCTGCGAGCTATCCGCCGAGCAGGAGACCCTCGCCCAGCTGGAACGCCTGAGCCCTGCGCTGTCGTCAGCCGAAGGCGCGACCGGCCTGCGGGCGCCCTTCGCGCATGTCGCGGACCCGCTGCAGGCCTTTCAGCAATCCCTGGTTCTGTTGAGCGGCACGACGACGCTCACCGTGGGGGATCACCCGTCGGCTCGCGCCCTGCGTCGGCTGGCACTGGCCCGCGTGCCCGCCGGCGCCTGACAACGCCAGCGAGATGCGGAACTTGTACGCGGCTGGTAGAGTCGGAGTAACACTAGTGCCCGAGGCAGGCCATGCCGCCTCGGTGCCAATTGCGTGTTTCGGGCCCGTCTCAGGCCCATTCCATCCTGAAGGAGTTTTCATGAAACAGCTGGTCAGTGCCGTCGCGCTCGGCGCCCTCCTGGTCACCCCGTTCAGCTTTGCCGCCGATGACAGCCTCGCCGACGAGCAGGCACAGCTCAGCTATGGCATCGGTGCAACTCTGGGCAAGAGCCTCTCCCAGGACATCACCGATCTGGATCTCGACGCCTTCACTCAAGCCGTGCGTGATGTCTACGCCAAGGGCGACATGAAGATGAGCGACCAGGAAATCGCGGATTCGCTTTCCCGCTTCCAGCAGAAGAAGATGGAAGAGCAGAAGAAGATGGTCGAGCAGGAAGCGACCGACAACAAGGCAGAGGGTGACAAGTTCCTCGCCGACAACGCCAAGAAGGACGGCGTGAAGACGCTGGATTCCGGCCTGCAGTACAAGGTGCTGGAATCCGGTGACGGCGCAACCCCGTCCGCTGAAGATACCGTCAAGGTGAACTACGAAGGCAAGCTGCTGGACGGTACCGTCTTCGACAGCTCCTACCAGCGTGGCGAGCCGGTCAGCTTCAAGGTCAACCAGGTCATCAAGGGTTGGCAGGAAGCACTGCAGGAAATGAGCGTCGGCGATACCTGGATGCTCTACGTCCCGGCCGAGCTTGCCTACGGCAAGGCTGGCACCGGCGGCCCGATCGGCCCGAACGAGACGCTGACCTTCAAGGTCGAGCTGCTCGACGTGACCAAGGCCGACGCCAAGCAGTAATGGCGGCGTGAGCCTCCCCTGCAGGTAACCGGCGAGCACTGCTGCCGGTAGCAACGAAAGAGCCGCCCATCGGGCGGCTCTTTGCGTTTCTGGCAAGGCTGGATGAGGGCCAGTGACAAACTCATCCAGACGTCAGCTGCGTACAGGACAACGATGCATGCCATCACTACGGCAATGGCTGATGTCCGCTGATTCTCCTCTCCAGAAGGCCCTGTACGGACGCCGCCAGCCTGTGGATAAATCTGTGGGGAAGCTATTGACCACAGGTTGACAACCGGCCTTTCTGGTGCCTGTCGCGGCAGTGATGCTGGTTGAACGCAAAGCAACCACTGACTTGATATTTTTAGTCGATATCACGTAACAGTTTGTTTTTTCTAGACTTTATAAAACGGCTCTTGACGGCACTGCGTTGCGTGTTCGAGGCGTCATGATTATCCACAAAATCTTCCTTGAGCGCTTGCCAACTTGTGGACAATGTGTATTTCACCCCTGAGAAAGGCCTCAAGACGCGGCGCATTCAGCGGGTGCCACGCAGCACTCAATCAGCGGTCGCGCTCAGGACGCGCGTCACGCCAGCGCGAACACCGGCCGGCCCCGGCGTGAATGGAATGCGATCGTAGATGCGCCCCTGGGCAGAGACGAGATAGAGCGCGGCACCATGATCGATGGTGTAACCCAGCGCGGAGTCCTGTGCCTCGACACGTCGATAGCTGACGCCATAACGCCGCGCCACATCGGTGAGTGCCGCCTGACTGCCGGTGATGCCCTGAAAGCGCGGCCCGAAGTGACCGGTGTATTCGGCCAGCCGGGCAGGGGTGTCGCGCTCGGGGTCCAGCGACACCATGACCGGCACCACGCGCGCCGCCGCCTGCGGTGGCAGTTCAGACATCACCTGACGCAGCGCCGCCAGCGTCATCGGGCAGACATCCGGGCATTGGGTATAGCCGAAATAGAGCGCGATGACCGGCGTGGCCTGCGCGTCTGCGGCCTCGCCCATCGACACCTCCGCGAGCGTGAAGTCACCCTGCTGCGATTCGAGCTGGATGGGGCCGCCCAGACTGGCCCAGGCCTGCATGCCAGCGACCGGCGCCAGATCCTGCTGCGCCTGCTGCCAGGCGACACCGGCACCGATCACGGCCGCCAGGCCGACGGCGCCCAGCAGCCACCAGCGTCTGACGCCCTTGTCCAGCTGATGGCTCTCTTGTCGGCTAGTGCCTGCCTGCTCGTCCTGTGGCTTTCGCTCTGCGCCCATCCCTGCCTCCCGGTGTCCTCATGCCTGAAACGACGTCCCTGCCGGCCGGGCTCAGCGCCAACGGCTAGCTGCCCTGATGCGTCGGGCGGGTATCACTGCGAAACAATTGATCGACCGAGCTTTCGAGCTGCTCCGCCGTGGTGGCCTGGGGATGGCTATCGAAATCGAACCAGCTGCCCAGTCGGCCACGCTCGGTGGTCACGATCACCTGCGCACGCCACGCCATGGTCGCGCTGCTGCAGAACCCCAGCTGGCCTTCCCCCTGCCAATGCTGGCGCTCGAGGCTCTGGGCATCGGTGGTGCTCAGCACGCTGCGCTTCACGCCCATGTCCATGTGGCGGCCGATGAAATCCACCTCGACCCCCTCCGGTGAGACGCCTTCCGTCATCACGCGAATGCCCAGCGGTGTCAGCGGACTGATATCGCCCTCCAGCGCCAGGGTAATACGCCCGAAGCGGCCCAGCTCGGCAGTACAGGGGGCATGATTGAGCTCACAGGACTGATTGGGCGCAAACCAGGTCACCTTGCCGTTGCTGCCGTCGCGTACCAGGTAATAGTCGATCAGGTAATACAGCGAGACCACGATGGTGATCAGCGTGACGATGATCAGCAGATTGAGCAGCCGCGGGCGGGCATTGTCTTCTTCTACGCGATACATGGCAGTTCCGGCAACGGTCCGGCAGCGCATCGACAGGCAAGGCGCCCCGAATGGGAAAGAAAGTGACGTGATGGGAATGGTCTGCGCTCAGCCACGGCATGATGACAGCGCGCGACCGGCGAACAAGACCTGAGTCCAAGTGCAGCGCTGAGCGAGTCATGACAAGCTTACCAGCCCACCTCGCCGCGGCAGCAGGCGAGACATCATGTCACGCGCACACCACATCGCTCTCAAGGCATTCGCACTCAGCCCCGACAAGGAGTCAGCATGGCAAGTGTACAGCAGGCGCTCGGCCCCCTCTTCCTGTTGATCCTCGCCGGGGCGCTGCTCGAGTGGAAGCGCTTCCCCGGCGAAGGCTTTTGGAGCGAACTGGAACGCCTGATCTATTACGTGCTGTTCCCTGCCATGCTGGTGTCCACACTGGCGCGCGCCGACATGGCCAGCGTGCCGGTCGTGGCGCTGGCCAGCGTGATGCTGGGCGCGATGCTGCTGTTCGCCGCCGCGCTATGGCTGAGCTGGCGCCACGCGCCGGACTGGCTGAGCCGTCATATGGGCGACGCCGCCTCCTTTACCTCGCTCTTCCAGGGCAGCATCCGCTTCAACAGCTACGTCGGCGTGGCCGGAGCAGCAGCGCTGCATGGCAGTGCCGGGGCGACCGTCGCGGCCGTGGCGCTGGCGCTGATGGTGCCTGCCGCCAACCTGCTGTGCGTGATGGCCTTCATCGGCGCTGGCACCCTGGGAGAAGGCGGCCTGCTGCGCTCGCTCAAGGCGCTGACCCGCAATCCGCTGGTACTGGCGTGTCTGGCCGGCACGGCCCTCAACCTGAGCGGCATCGGCTTGCCGGGCTGGAGTGGTGACGCCATCAGCCTGCTGGGACGCGCCGCCTTGCCGCTCGGCCTGGTCGCAGTGGGCGTGGCGCTGCGCCCGCGTGTGCTGGTGAGCAGTGGCAGCGTGGCGTGGCTGGCAAGCCTGCTGAAGCTGCTGGCGATGCCGGCACTGGTGGTCGTGCTCTGCCAGTGGTTCGGCCTTGAGGGAGTGGCGCGCGATGTGGCGATCCTGTTCGCGGCACTGCCCACCGCGACCTCCGCCTATATCCTGGCTCGCCAGCTGGGTGGCAATGCCGAGCTGATGGCGGCGTTGATCACCGCCCAGACGCTGCTGGCGATGCTGACCCTGCCCCTGTGGCTGGCGAACTGACCTCCTGTCGACCTGAGCTCTTGCCGACCTGACCTCTAGTCGACTTGTCGAGCTGACGACCACGCGACGTGAGAGCTCACAGTGTGCGTAGCGCACAAGAAAAAGGGCATCCCCAGATGAGGATGCCCAAGACCGTGACTAGCTTGATGAGGAGAAACACCGTAGCGGGGGCCTGACTCCGCCGCTACGGCTGGGCTTGCGCCCTGCGATGTCTGCCCGGACACCGCACAGACAAGATAATCATTCTCATTTGCTTTTGCAAGCCAAATGCGAAAAATTTCTATTTAAGATTTATCTTGCACACCCTCGAGCGAGAACACCCTCAACTCCGCATGCAATTCGACCTCCAACGCTGTCATGGCTTCCGCACGTGCCAGGCCATCACGCTCGGCACGATACAGGTGCGGCGTCATGGTCAGCAGGTCCCGAATCTGCTCATTGCTGGTCAACGAGAGCCCCGCATGCAGATGTCCGACCTCGCCGCTGATGGTGAAGCCAGCGGCCTCGGCAGCACTCAGCCCGGCATCGCCACGGGCGGGCTTCAGCTCGCGGTAGAGAATCCTGCGCAACGCCAGCAGGTGATCGGCGCCCGCTTCCAGCAGCACGACATGGCCACCGGGCTTGAGGACACGCGCGAACTCCTGCCAGACAGGGAAGCCGAAGGCGCAGATGACGACATCCACACAGGCATCTTCCAGCGGCAGAGCGGCGTTGGTGCCCACCAGCCAGGCGGCATCACGTGACTGCTTCGCCGCGGCCAGCACCGCGTGCTTCGAGATATCCAGCCCCGCCGCCGTCAGCGAGAGATTCTGCTCACCGGCAGCGCACGCCAGCTGACGCAGATAGAAACCTTCGCCGCAGCCGGCATCCAGCACGGCCAGCGGCGCCTCCTGATCCATCAGCGCCAGCACACAATCGGCCAAGGCTGATGCAAGAGGCTGATAGCCGCCCAGCGCGAACAATCGCTGGCGGGCGCTCACCATCGCCTTGCTATCGCCGGGGTCCAGGCTGCGCTTGCGCTGCACCGGCAGCAGATTGACATGCCCCTGGCGTGCGATATCGAAGCGATGCCCATCGGCACAGCACCAGCTCTGGCCATCACGTACCAGCGGCTGGGCATCCAGCGGACAGGTCAGGGCCGTCAGCGGGGTCATGGTCGGGCGATCAGCCGAGTCGGCGGTAGGCGTCGTCATGGTCAGCAACTCTCGGGATGAGGTGGGAAGAGAAAGGCAAAAGCGGCGGGCCTCACACGCAAGCGGCCACCCGAAGGCGGCCGCGATGCAACGTCATGAAGACGCCGCCACTGCGCACGAGGCGCTGATCAGTCCTGCTTGACGAAGATCAGGTCCCACACACCGTGGCCGAGACGCTCGCCGCGCTGCTCGAACTTGGTCAGCGGACGGAAGTCCGGACGCGGCACGTAGGGCGCACTTTCCGCCGGAGCGGTGTTGGCAAAGCCCGGCGCTTCAGCCATTTCTTCCGCCATCGCTTCGGCGTAGTTGGCCCAGTCGGTGGCCATGTGGAAGTGGCCGCCCGGCTTGAGCACACGACGCACTAGCTCGACGAAGGCCGGCTGAACGATACGACGCTTGTGGTGCTTCTTCTTCGGCCACGGGTCCGGGAAGAACAGCTGGAAGGTGTCGGCACAACCGGCCGGCACGCAATCCGCCAGCACTTCCAGCGCGTCGTGGCGATAGACGCGCAGATTGGTCAGGCCCAGCTTGTCGGCATCATCCAGCAGCTTGCCGACGCCCGGCGCGTGCACTTCGATGCCGATGAAGTCGGTGTCCGGGTTGGCCTGCGCCTGTTCACATAGTGACTTGCCCATGCCGAAGCCGACTTCGATCACCAGCGGCGCACGACGCCCGAACAGCGCCTCGAGATCCAGCTCGCCCTGCTCGTGACGCAGGCCAAGGCGCGGGAAGACCTCTTCCAGCCCACGGGTCTGGGCCTGGGTCATGCGGCCACCACGAATCACGTAGCTCTTGATGCCACGCTTGCGGGCGACGGCTTCATCGGCAACGGAAGGGGTCGCTGGCGCGCTTTCGGTCTGCACGCTCTCGGGCTGCGCGCGCTCGTTCTGCACACTCTCTTGCTGCGCGTCGTCAGCGGGAGCAGAAGTGGACGTGTCGTCCTGCGGCTTGGAAGTCTCGTCAGTCATGGGGTCGTCTTGGTCTTTGCATGAACGATGCGCGAGCATCGGATTCGAATGTTTCAGGGCTCAGCCGGTGATCAGGCCAGCGCCCGGTGAGGAAGCACGTGCCGTCAGGCGAGTCGGCATGCGGCCGGCCAGGAAGGCACCACGGCCGGAAATCACGGCCTGACGCATGGCATCTGCCATCAACAGCGGCTGGCGCGCGTGGGCGATGGCGCTGTTCATCAGCACGCCATCACAGCCCAGTTCCATGGCGAAGGCGGCTTCTGACGCCGTACCCAGACCGGCATCGACCAGCACCGGCACATTGGCGCGCTCGATGATCAGCGATAGGGTGTGCGGGTTGAGAATGCCGAGGCCGGAGCCGATCAGCGAGCCCAGCGGCATGATGGCGCAGCAGCCGATTTCCTCGAGCTGGCGCGCGACGATGGGGTCGTCGGAGGTATACACCATCACGTCGAAGCCATCGGCGACCAGCGCTTCAGCGGCCTTGAGCGTCTCGACGATATTGGGATACAGCGTGTCCTGATCGCCCAGCACTTCCAGCTTGACCAGGTTGTGGCCATCCAGCAGTTCACGGGCCAGCTTGCAGGTACGCACCGCGTCACGCGCGTTGTAGCAGCCGGCGGTGTTGGGCAGGAAGGTATAGCGATCCGGTGACAGCACGTCGAGCAGGTTCGGCTCGTCAGCGTTCTGGCCCAGGTTGGTACGGCGAACCGCAAAGGTGACCACTTCCGCACCGGACGTCTCGATGGCGGAACGTGTCTCGTCCATGTCCTTGTACTTGCCGGTACCGACCAGCAGGCGCGAGGAGAACTCGCGACCGGCGACGATCAACGGGCTGTCGCCGGCGACCTGGGTGACGGGGTTGTTCAATGTCGGGGCAGAACTGTCTGTCATGATGACCTCATCGAGCTGGACGTGAACGCGCTGAGCGCGAGCGAGTAGTGAAAAGTGTCACTCCTGGAAACAGGACGGATCAGCCACCACCGATGGCATGGACGATCTCGATGCGGTCACCGGCATGCAGACGGGTGTCGGCGTGCGCGCTACGTGGCACGATGTCTTCATTGCGTTCCACTGCCAGTCGGCGGCCCTGGAGACCGAGACTCTCGACCAGAGCGGCAATCGTCGTGTCGTCCGCCACCACGTGGTCTTCACCGTTGAGCTGTATCTGCATGCTGTCCTCCCGCGAAAAGAGGCCGCTATTGTAGCGGCTTTACGTGTGCAGGCGTAGGCACATCGTGCCGCGCCATCTGCCCTCAAGGAATTAATATCTATGCGTCACAACGACTCCCACTCCCGCCACTGGTGGCTGGCCATGGGACTGGCCGGCATGTCCACCGTCGCGCTGGGTGCCTTCGCCAGCCATGGCCTACGCGGCACCCTGAGCGCGGACATGCTGCGCGTGTTCGAAACCGGCGTCCGCTATCAGATGTGGCACGTGCTGGCGGCGGTCGGGGTACTCGCCTGGCGCTCGGTGCAGCCGCTGCGCGGCCAGATGCTGACGCTGGGGCTGTGGGCCGCCGGCATCCTGATGTTCTCGGGGTCGCTGTATGCCCTGGCGACCACGGCGCGCACCCAGCTGGGCATCATCACGCCCATCGGCGGCCTGCTGCTGATCGCCGGCTGGCTGAGCCTGGCCGTCACCGGCTGGCGTCAGCGCGGCAGCGAGGAGAAGGACATCAACAAGCTGTAGCGCGCCTTCCCGTGACGCTGCCGAGGTCAGTCATCGCTGTCCGGCAAGGTATAGGTCGCGGTCACGATGGCGACCGGGTCGGTGTCACCGTGGCTGTAAAGCTCGATCTCGCCGACAGCCAGCCGCCGGCCCAGCTTGCGAATACGCGCGGTGGCCATCAGGTCGCGGTCGCCGCGCGCGCGACGCAGAAAGTGGATGCTGAGATCACTGGTGACGGCCATCGGCTCCGGGCCGATCTCGCCGAGAATCGCGACATACAGGCAGACATCCGCCAGCGCCATCATCGTCGGTCCGGACACGCAGCTGCCGGGACGCAGGTGCTCATCCTCGATGGCCAACCCCATGGTCGCCCAGCGATCGCCGACGGCCTCGATGGTGCCCAGACGCTGGGGGAAGACTTCATCGAGGAAATCCTCGATGGCGGCGGCGCTCATCACGGGCATGACATTCTCCTCGACACACTGGGTCCGATCGCGCGGTTACGCGGTTTCTGGGGCAAGGCTAGCGGCAAATGCGGTCTCGGGAAACATGCGTCTGGCAAAATAGTGGCTGGGCAATTCCTGCTCGGCGACAGACAACAACGGCGACCCAGGGTCGCCGTTGTTGTCTTCAGTGTTTCCTGCCGTCAGCCGCCCTGTGATCAGCGCGCCTGCTGCTTTTTCTCGAGACGACGGCGATGCAGGACCGGCTCGGTGTAGCCGCTCGGCTGCACGCGCCCCTGGAAGACCAGCTCGCAGGCGGCCTGGAAGGCGATGGAGCCCTCGAGGTCATCCGTCATCGCCTGATAGCTGGAGTCCGCGGCATTCTGACGGTCCACCACGCCGGCCATGCGCTCCAGCGTGTCCTGCACCTGGGCACTGTCGACGATGCCGTGATGCAGCCAGTTGGCGATGTGCTGGCTGGAGATGCGCAGCGTGGCGCGGTCTTCCATCAGGCCGACATCGTGGATGTCCGGCACCTTGGAGCAGCCGGTGCCGTGATCGATCCAGCGCACCACATAGCCGAGAATCCCCTGGGCATTGTTGTCCAGCTCGGCCTGGATCTCCTCGGCACTCCACTGGGGATCGAGCTCCAGCGGGATGGTCAGCAGGTCATCGAGGCTGGCACGCGGGCGGCTGAGCAGATCATGCTGCACATCCTTCACCGAGACCTGGTGATAGTGCAGCGCATGCAGCACGGCGGCGGTCGGTGACGGCACCCAGGCAGTATTGGCGCCGGCGCGCGGATGGCCGATCTTCTGTTCCAGCATCGCGGCCATCAGGTCGGGCATGGCCCACATGCCCTTGCCGATCTGGGCACGACCCCGCAGGCCACATTCCAGGCCGACATCCACGTTCCATTTCTCGTAGGCCTGAATCCAGGCGGCGCCCTTCATGTCGCCCTTGCGCAGCATCGGGCCAGCTTCCATCGAGGTGTGCATCTCGTCACCGGTGCGGTCCAGGAAGCCGGTGTTGATGAAGGCCACGCGGGAACTGGCGGCCGCGATGCAGGCCTTGAGGTTGACAGTGGTGCGGCGTTCCTCATCCATGATGCCCATCTTGAGCGTGGAGTCCGGCAGCCCCAGCAGCTGCTCGACCCGCGCGAACAGCTCATCGGCGAAGGCGACTTCCTCCGGGCCATGCATCTTGGGCTTGACGATGTAGACGGAGCCGGTACGCGAGTTGCAGATGCCGCCGCGGTCCTGCTTGTCGCCCTTTAGGTCGTGCAGCGCGATCAGGCTGGTGAAGATGGCATCCATGATGCCTTCCGGTGCTTCGCTGCCGTCCTCGAGCAGGATGGCCGGGTTGGTCATCAGATGGCCGACGTTGCGAATCAGCATCAGCGAGCGACCATGCAGCACGCGCGTGGTGCCATCGGCGCCGGTGTATTCGCGGTCCGCATTCAGCTTGCGCGTCATGCTGCGGCCATTCTTCTCCAGCGTCTCGGTCAGGTCGCCCTTCATCAGGCCCAGCCAGTTGCGATAGACCGTCACCTTGTCTTCGGCATCGACGGCGGCCACCGAGTCCTCGCAGTCCATGATGGTGGAGAGCGCGGCCTCCATGATCAGGTCACTGACGTTGGCGGGATCGGTCTTGCCGATGGGGTGCTCGGCATCGATCACCAGCTCGGCGTGCAGGCCGTTGTGGGCGAAGATGATCGCGCTCGGCGCGCTTTCGTCGCCGCGATAGCCGAGGAAGCGTTCCGGCGCCTTGAGGCTGAGATCACGTCCTCCGGCACGCACCAGCAGATGGCCATCACGAATCGTATAGCCTTCGCTGTCGTGGTGACTGCCGCCGGCCAGCGGCGCGATGGTATCCAGCACCTGGCGCGCATAGGCGACGACCTTGGCGCCGCGCGCCGGGTTGTAGTCCTTGCCACGCTCGGCGCCATCTTCCTCGCTGATCGCGTCGGTGCCGTATAGCGCGTCGTAGAGAGACCCCCAGCGCGCATTGGCGGCATTCAGGGCGTAGCGGGCATTCATCACCGGCACCACCAGCTGCGGGCCGGCCTGCTGGCAGATCTCGCTATCCACGAAGGCGGTGCTGGCTTCGACCGTGTTCGGCTCCGGCAGCAGATAGCCGATCTTGTGCAGAAACGCCTTGTAGGCCTCGAGGTCTACCTTGCCCGGGTGCTCGCGGTGCCAGGCGTCGATCTCGCTCTGCAGCTGATCGCGGGTCGCCAGCAGTTCGCGGTTGCGCGGTGCCAGTTCGTGCAGCAGTGAATCGACACCCGCCCAGAAGGTCTCCGGCGCGATCCCTGTGCCCGGCAGCGCTTCCTGCTCGATGAAGCGGTGCAGGCTGGCGTCGATGGCCAGGCGCTGAAGTTGAATACGGTCGGTCATGCGTTTGCTCTCCCTGAAAACGAATCGCTGGAAACCCTCAACGGCTGACAACACTGCAAGCAGTGGTGTTCAAAAGGATTTTCGCCAGATGGCACTCACTGGCGCGGCGTTTGACGCGACTGCTGACGCGCAACTGCCAGACAAGCGTGAGCCATCGAGGCGCCGGGCAGGAAGACGCTGATACCTGCCGAGCGGGGACGAATCCCATCACCATACCCGATGGCGAGGCCGGCGAAAGGACTGCTATGACCAATGAACAAGCTCATGGAGCCCGATTACCCGCCCAGCGTTGATTCCGCGTCGCTGTTGTTGCTCGGCGACAGGCGGGGAAAACAGTGAAGAAACACTGTTCTTTGTGTAGCTCGCAGCCGCGCCAGCCGCTAGCATGGCAGCATTATGGAGATGACCATGCCCGATTTCAGTGAACTGCTCGACCACGGCCCCTTTATCCGCCTGCCTGACATGCTGCCGGGCCAGACGTCCAGTCCACTGGAGCGTTACCTGGGCCATTACGGTCTCGATGCGCTTCGCAGCGAGGACATCGCCGTGCATGCCGGCCACCTGGAGGCCGGGGGCTTTCGCCTGTGGGCCCAGCTGTGGACACCGCGCAAGCCGCGCGGCACCGTCTTCGTGGTCCACGGCTACTTCGATCACCTCGCCCTCTATCGTCATCTGCTGGCGCACCTGCTGCGCAACGGCTGGCAGGTCGCCTTGTGGGACCTGCCGGGGCACGGCCTGTCATCCGGCGAGCCCGCCTCCATCGATGACTTCGGCGACTATGTCGGCTGCCTGCAGGCCTTCCAGGATTACCTGGAAGACCACAGCCTGGCGCCGCACCCGTGGTTCGGCATCGGCCAGAGCACCGGCGGTTCGGTGCTGGCCACCGACGCCCTGATGCGCGGCGATGAATCGCGTTGGCAGGGAATCGCCCTGCTCGCACCGCTGGTACGGCCGTGGGGCTGGTCGCAGTCACGCTGGTTGCACAGCATGGCGCGCCCCTTCATCGATTCCATTCCGCGCAAGTACCGCGCGAACACCAACGATGTGGACTTCTACGAGTTTCTCAGCACCAATGATCCGCTGCAGGCTGATCGCCTCGCGGTGAAGTGGGTGACGGCGATGCGGGAATGGATTCCCCGTCTGCGCGCCCTGCCACCCTGCTCTCTGCCGACCCTGATCCTGCAGGGCGAACAGGACACCACCGTCGATTGGCAATGGAATCTCGGCGTGTTGGCCAGCAAGTTCCCCAATGCGCGCATCTACCGCCACCCCGAGGCCCAGCACCATCTGGTCAATGAAGCCGAGCCGATTCGCCAGGAGCTGTTCGCCGAGCTGGACGCCTTCCTCGATGCCCTGTCGCAGCGCCCGTCAGACCTGCCGCAGCAGGGGCGCACGGCATGATGGCCATGCATCGCCTGCCCATGCTGGCCGCGGCCCTGCTACTCTCCACGCTGGCGGGCTGCATGAGCCTGGACCAGGTGCCACGTGCCGAACGCGATCCCATCTATGGTCTCGGCCAGAGCGCGGCGCGCCTGATCGCCGAGCAGCGTTGGACTCCCCCGCTCGAGCAACAGGTATTGCTGCTCGCGCCGCCCGAGGTGGATGCCACGCTGCAGGCCAACCCGGGGGCGCTGAACGAGGCGCTGACCCGCGCACTGCTGGCGCTCAAGAACGGGCCTCAGGTGCTCAACTGGAGCACTGACCGCCCCGCCGTCGATAGCCGCCAGTGGCGTCTCGAAACCACCCTCGAGGCCAGCGGCGTCGCACTGACCTTGTCAGACCGCATCCTGCAACCGTATCAGCTGCAGCTGACGCTGGTCCGCAGCGCCAGCGCCGAGCGCAATGAGACGCGCACCTTCACCCTGAGCGGCGCCTTCGACCAGGCAGCCCTCGAGTCACTGGCGCGCAATCCTCCTGAGCCCTGAGCTTCAAGCCCTGAGCCCTGCTGCGCCGGAGCCACTCGCCACCCTTGATGCGCCCTTTATCGTTTTCTGCTTTTCCGGAGCCAACATGACCACCGCCAGTCCCCGTCGCTTTCTTGCCCACCTCTATCAGGATGGGCCGCATAACCCGTTCCCCGGCATCAAGGCGCTGGAACGCAGACTGGGACACGCGCTGCCGTATCAGTATGGCTCCAACGAAGGGCTCGACATGCCGCACCATACGCTGGGTGGCGCGCTGGGCACTGCGCTGGCCGACCTGAGTCGCAGCTATGCCGACGCCGATGCCTGGCAACTGCGCCAGCAACTGGCTGAGCGTCTGGGAGTCGCGTACGAGAACCTGCTGGTCGACGCCGGTGCCGACAGCCTGCTGGCACTGGTGATGCGCGCCACCGTCTGTGCGGGCGAGTGCGTGATCACCAGCGCCGGTACCTACCCGACCCTGGCGTACTTTGCCCGCGGGCTGGGTGCCGAGGTCATCGAGGTGCCCTACGACGAGAGCTTCGCCACGGCTGATGACACCTCATCGTCGCGACTGGCACCGGACCTCGCGGCGCTGCTCGCTGCGGCAAGGCAACACGATGCCCGCGTCGTCTATCTCGCCAACCCTGACAACCCCAGCAGCCATCTGCATTCTGACGCCGATGTACGCGCCCTGTGCGACGCCCTGCCGGAGAACTGCAGCCTGCTGCTGGACGAGGCCTATCACGACTTCCGCCCGGATGCCGCTCACGCCGACCATGCGCCGATGGCGCGCACCTTCCGTCTGCGCACCTTCTCCAAGGCCTATGGCCTGGCGGGCCTGCGTCTCGGCTTCATGATCGCCGCGCCCGAGGACATCGCCCTGCTGAGAAAGGTGCGTATCCACTACGCCGTGAGTGCACCGGCGCTGGCGGCAGGTGAGCTACTGCTGTCGCACCCTGAAGAGGCGGCAGCGCATGTCGTCGGCGTCATCGATTGTCGCGATCGTCTCGCCGAGCATCTGCGCTCGCTGGGCGCGGAAGTCCTGCCCAGCGCGACCAACTTCCTCTGCGTGCGCCTCAAGAGCGCCGAGCTGGCAGCGCAAGTGCAGCAGCAACTGATGGCTCAGGGCGTGCTGATCACTCGCTCCCCGCATCCTTCGCTTGGCCACATCCTGCGTATCTCGACACTCGAAGACAGTCTGGTGCCGGGCCGTCTCGCGCGTCTCGAGCAGGCCATCGCCGAAGAGCGCCATTCATGAACCATTTAGCGTGAGGGCCTCGCGATGACGTTGGCCAGCCTTGCGGCCCGCGCCATGGGCAGCCTCGCCGTGGTGGGCGCGAGCCTCTGGCTGGTGCCCGCACTGTGGTTCCGGCTGCCGGGACCGGAAGGGCTGCGCACCATCGTGGCCGCTCTCGCAGCGGTGCTGGGTTTCGTGTGCGTGATTGCCCTGTGGTGGCCGCAGGCCAGCACGATTCGCTGGCGGCTGATGGGCTGCTACCTGATGCTGCTGGTCGCAAGCCTTGCCTGGTGGGCCAGCATCACGCCTCGGGCGGACCGCGACTGGGCGCCGGAGGTGGCGCATCTGGTCGAGGGGCAGGTGGTCACGCCAGCACGGGACGAGGCTGCCACCCAGGGTGAAGTGCTGCATCTTGAGCAGGTACGCAATTTCGTGTGGCACAGCATTGAGAATTACACGCCGCGCTGGGAAAGCCGTGACTATCCGCTGGAGGAGCTGACCTCGGTGGACCTGCTGACCAGTCACTGGATGGGCCCGCAGATCGCCCATACGCTGGTCAGCTTCGGCTTTGCCGATGGCCGCTATCTGGCCTTCTCGGTGGAGATCCGAAAGGAGCGCACCGAGCAGTTCTCGACCCTCGGCGGCATGTTCAAGCAGTACGAACTAGCGGTGATCGCCGCCGACGAACGCGACATCATCCGCGTGCGCAGCAACGTGCGCGGCGAGCAGGTACACCTCTATCGGGTGCAGATGCCGCGCGAGATGATCCGCGAGCTGCTGCTGGCCTACGTCGACGAAGCCGAGGCATTGCGCACTCAGCCACGCTTCTACAACACCGCCACCAGCAACTGCACCACCCTCGTCTACGCGATGATGACTCGCCTGACCGACGGCCTGCCGCTGGACTACCGCCTGCTGCTCTCAGGCTATCTGCCGGAATATGTCGCGGACCAGGACGCCCTGAGTGACGCTGCACCCTTCGCGGAACTCAAGGCCAACAGCCTGATCAACCCCGCCGCCATCGCCGCCGACAATCATCCGGACGGCGATTTCTCACGCCTGATTCGTGAAGGCATTCCCGGCGCGGACAGGCCCTCCTACTGAGCCCGAGCAGGGCTGACATCCTGATCCGCCGGCATCAGGCGCTGCGCTGCTGGGCACCGGTGCCCGGGCGAGCCGGGTCCCTGCCCATCATGCGGTCCAGCTGGCGATAGCCGATGGCCTCCATCAGCTGCGGCCGCTGCACGCCGTCCTGGTCGATCAGATCACTCAGTGTCAGCGCGACACGCAGCACTCGGTGATAGGCGCGCGCCGAGAGATTGAGGCGTGACAGCACACCGGCCAGCCACTGGCGCTCGCCGTCTTCCAGCTGACAGGCGGCTTCCAGCGCGTGGGTATCCAGATGGGCATTCAGGCCGCCGCGTGCCAATTGGCGCGCGCGGGCTGCCAGCACCCGTTCGCGCACGCCGGCCGAGGCCTCGCCAGGAGTGGCGGACGTCAACTCCTCGGCGGGCAGGCCCGGCACCTCGACCTGCAGGTCGATACGGTCCAGCAACGGGCCGGACAGACGCGCCTGGTAGCGCTGGATCTGCGCCGGCGTGCAGCTGCAATTGCGGCGACTGTCACCGAGGTAGCCGCAGGGGCAGGGATTCATCGCCGCGACCAGCTGGAAGCGCGCCGGGAAACGGCGTTGATGGCTGGCGCGCGAGATCAGAATACGACCGCTCTCCAGCGGCTCGCGCATCACTTCGAGCACGCCGCGGTCGAACTCCGCCAGCTCATCCAGAAACAGCACGCCATGATGCGCCAGCGACACCTCGCCCGGGCGCGGCTTGGAGCCACCGCCCACCAGCGCGACCCCACTGGCCGTATGGTGCGGAGCGCGGAATGGCCGCTGGCCCCAGCGCTCCATGATCGGCAGACCACATACCGAGCGCACCGCAGCGACTTCCAACGCTTCTCCTTCGCCCAGTGGCGGCAAGATGCCGGACAGGCGACTGGCCAGCATCGTCTTGCCGGTGCCCGGTGGGCCAGCAAATAGCAGGTTGTGACCGCCGGCCGCGGCGATCTCCAATGCCCTGCGCGCCTGATGCTGGCCACGCACCTCGCTCAGGTCGGGCTCCGGCAGACGCGCCTGGGGGATGATCGAGCACACATGCGGCGTGAGGCGCTCGCGCCCCAGCATGTGGGCCACCAACTCCAGCAGATGGCCCACCGCCAATACCTCCAACTCCTCGGCGAGCGCCGCCTCGTCGGCATTGCCGCGCGGTACCACCAGCGTCCGCCCCGCCTTGCGACAACAGAGTGCGGCTGGCAGCACGCCGGTGACGGCACGGATACTGCCATCGAGTGCCAGCTCGCCGAGGCACTCCATCGCTGCCACGGCCTCTTCCGGTATCTGCCCGGAGGCGACCAGAATCCCCAGCGCAATCGGCAGATCGAAGCGACCGCCTTCCTTGGGGAGGTCCGCTGGCGCCAGATTGAGCGTGATACGGCGCGCCGGAAATTCGAAGCCGGCATTGAGCAGCGCACTGCGCACCCGCTCTCGACTCTCCTTCACCGCCGCTTCCGGCAAGCCGACGATGGACAGACCCGGCAAGCCGTTGGAGAGGTGTACCTCCACCTGAACTTCCGGTGCCTCGAGACCAAGTGACGCGCGCGTGCGCAACATTGCCAATGACATGAGTCTTCCCTGCGTGATGCCGCCTCTCAGTTGCACGGCGCAATCGGAGCAGGCACTGGCCTGCCATGAGCGCGAAGGCACACACCGCTGCCAACCCTCCCAGCATGGCAAACCTCATACTCCCCAGAAGGCGAGCGCCTCAACGCTTGGACACTCGACAATTGCCGCAAAGCTTCGCATACCACCACGACACGGCCATGCGCCGCCTGTAAATACGTATTCCGGCGACAATATTCGCCGCTATTTCGTAACTTCCATTACGCCCCATCCTCACGCAATTACTGAATACGTAACACACAAACAGGCTGTGGATAACATTACATAATCATCGAATGTGGACATTTTTTGAGCGCTCAAAATTTCAGCATTCAAGGCACCGACACCAACGATGAACAAGCGAGTCAACGCCAGACCAGGCAACCCACAGCCCGACCTCAACTCACAAGCACCAGCCAACAGAAATTAAACCCAATAAGCGCAGGCAGGAGGCTTGGACACTCGACTCAGTCGAGCGATGAAAGCCATGTCAGAGACAAGATTGAGCCAGAAGAGCTCATGAGGCGCCTGACGGGGAGGGATCAGATAAGGCGCAAGCACTGCACTCGAAGAATTTGCACGAGCATCGAGTCGTTGATGCTCAGGGTCTGGAGTCTCAGGCCCTGGCGCTTGGTGACGGCCTACTGCTGCCTGGTGATTGAGAGCGTCTGGCGCCCTGCAGCTGTGACTACGTCTGCCATTTCAGCGTCACGCGCCGCGACGCGCCTGGGTGCTGACGCTGCGGATCACTCGCTGACATGGCCAACAAACGCTCGTGGCGAATTAAAAGTAGCGGTTGTGACAGTACTTTCCACGCAAAAGCGCCTGTTTTGGCGCATTTCAGCGCCAGCAGACGCCACACGGGCATGATGTGGGACCGACTCGCTACCTGCCTGCACCAAGAAAGTGCTCATACAGGGGCGATAGCGTCCTCGAGAGAGCCACAAGAGTGCCGCCAGACGGGGACTGCGGTATATTTGATGGGTTGTCCCGGCCTGGCCGCGACGACCGCCAAGCTGTCTCACGGAACGCCGCCGATGCGCGGCCGAGAATCGTCCAACCCACGGAAAGGGCCAGCCATTCAGGACGACTTCGGCTTGTTTCAGGAGCACTACCCATGCAAGACATGCTTGCCCCGCTGGCCCCCCTGGCGGATGTGATCGGCATGCTAGGCACCACTCTGGTCGTCGGCGCCTTCTTCCTGCTGCAGATAGGCAGACTCGATGCCCGCAGCCTGACCTACAACCTGATGAATCTGAGCGGGGCGATCCTGCTGTTGATCAGCCTGTGCATCAATTTCAACCTCGCCAGCTTCGTGATCGAGGTCTTCTGGATCATCGCGTCTGTGGTAGGTCTGGTGCGCTGGATGCTGGGCACTCGACCCCAGACTGCCTGAGGCCGCTCCCGGAATCAGCGGCGCCCATGACGCAAAAAACCGCCACGCCCCGAAAGGGCGTGGCGGTTTTGATTCAGCCGTCACCTGAGGGGGTCAGGCGTCGCGCTGGCGCTCGATCTCCGCGGCGTGACTGGCGGCTTCACGCTTCGCTACCGCGGCTTCCCCCTCATCATCCACTGGCGTGGCGGGCTCGGCTGCCGGCACGTTGCCCGCCACCAGCCCCTGCTTCTCCAGCAGTGCCTCAAGGGCGATGACCTGCTTTTCCAGCGACTCGACGCGGCTGCGCGTGCGCGTCAGCACATCCATCATGATGTCGAAGTCTTCACGCGAGACCAGTTCCATGCGGTCGAAGGCACCGCGCATCACCCCTTGCACGGACTTCTGCAACTCTTCCGGGCCATGCGAGGCATCCTGCAGGCGCTCACCGATCTGCTGGGCCATACGCCCGATGACGTCATTCTTGAACATGCTGCACCTCAGCCGTTGCGGGCCGGCAGCCGCGTCGTGCGGACTGCCGGTCAGAAAATGATGACACCCCTGTACATGGGGCCGTCGTGTCCTGCTGCAAGGATACGCAACCCTGGAGACGGGTGCATGCCCCGCATCGTCCTGCACCAGACAATCCTCATCGGCAGGCACACATCTGCACCACATTAGCACTTGCCCCCACACCCAAAGGCGCAGAAACAGCACCATTACGGTGCATGCCAGGTGACCTTCGGATTCAGCCATCTTTGCACAGGCCGTAAGACTGTCAGCCATCCTGCGATAACCAAATGAGTTACAAGGATTTTCAGCCGCATGGCACATCTCGTGCGATGCACTTGTCAGGAACAGGCCGCCAGCTCATCTGACTGGCCATGCTTAACAAGAATGATCATTCCGGTAGCGAACGGGGGCAGCACATGAAACTGATCACCGCCATCATCAAACCCTTCAAGTTGGACGACGTGCGAGAAGCACTGGCCGACAACGGCGTGCAGGGGATTACCGTCACCGAAGTGAAGGGCTTCGGACGTCAGAAGGGGCACACCGAGCTGTATCGCGGTGCCGAGTACGTCGTCGACTTCCTTCCCAAGGTCAAGATTGAAGTGGCTGTCGATGACAGCAGTGTGGAATCGGTACTGGACGCCATCACCCAGGCGGCCAACAGCGGCAAGATCGGCGACGGCAAGCTGTTCGTCACTCCGCTCGACGATGTCATCCGTATCCGCACCGGTGAACGCGGCGCCGACGCTGTCTGAGCCCCGCGCACAATAACAAGGAGAACCCCGCATGAACGAGATCATCGAGGTCAAGTACGCACTTGATACCTTCTACTTCCTGGTCTGTGGCGCCCTGGTGCTATGGATGGCAGCCGGCTTTGCCATGCTCGAGGCCGGTCTGGTCCGCGCCAAGAACACCACCGAGATCCTGACCAAGAACGTGGCGCTGTTCGCCATCGCCTGCACCATGTACATGGTCGTCGGTTACCACATCATGTACTCGAGCGCCGAAGGCGGCTTCCTGCCGAGCCTGGGCTTCCTGATCGGTGCCGAGAATACCGCTGAGGAAGCGATCGCTTCCGGTGGCGACATCTACTACAGCGCACGTTCCGACTTCTTCTTCCAGGTCGTGTTCGTGGCTACCGCCATGTCCATCGTCTCCGGTGCGGTCGCCGAGCGCATGAAGCTGTGGGCCTTCCTGGCCTTCGCCGTGGTCATGACCGGCGTCATCTATCCTGTGCAGGGTTACTGGACCTGGGGCGGCGGCTTCCTGAGCGCAGCGGGCTTCAGCGACTTCGCCGGCTCCGGCATCGTGCACATGGCCGGCGCATCCGCCGCTCTGGCAGGCGTGCTGCTGCTGGGCGCTCGCAAGGGCAAGTACGGCAAGAACGGCGAGATCAATGCCATCCCGGGCGCCAACCTGCCGCTGGCCACGCTGGGTACCTTCATCCTGTGGCTGGGATGGTTGGGCTTCAACGGCGGCTCCGAGCTGGTGCTGTCCAACATCGATGAGGCCAACGCGGTCGCTCAGGTCTTCGTCAACACCAATGCCGCTGCCTGTGGTGGTGTCATCGCCGCGCTGATCCTCGCCCGTCTATGGTTCCGCAAGGCTGACCTGACCATGGCTCTCAACGGCGCGCTGGCTGGCCTGGTTGCCATCACCGCTGGCCCGCTGGCACCGAGCGTCGGTGCTGCCACCCTGATCGGCGCCGTCGGCGGTCTGCTGGTCGTGTTCTCCATCGTCGGTCTCGACAAGCTGAAGATCGATGATCCGGTCGGCGCCATCTCCGTGCACGGTGTGGTCGGCCTCTGGGGTCTGCTGGCCGTGCCGCTGACCAATGACGATGCCACCTTCTCCGCGCAGCTGCTGGGCGCCGCCTCCATCTTCGCCTGGGTGTTCATCGCAAGCTTCGTGGTGTGGCTGATCATCAAGGCCATCATGGGGATTCGCGTCAGCGAGGAAGAAGAATACGAAGGTGTGGATCTGGCCGAATGTGGTATGGAGGCCTATCCGGAATTCACCTCCAGCCGCAAGTAAGCCTGAACGCGACAGCACCTGCAGCATCAAGACTCCCGCCACCTGGCGGGAGTCTTTTTTCCTGACTGGATAAGCGGTGTATGCTTGAGTCAGAGACCGGCGTGACGAGCAGGCCTCGTTACCCGCACCATCACCCAAGGAGAGAGACGATGAAACTGGTCACTGCCATCATCAAGCCATTCAAGCTCGACGACGTGCGCGAATCCCTGTCGGAGATTGGCGTGCAGGGTATCACCGTGACCGAGGTCAAGGGATTCGGCCGCCAGAAGGGCCACACCGAGCTGTATCGGGGTGCCGAGTACGTGGTCGACTTCCTTCCCAAGGTGAAGCTGGAAGTCGCGGTGGATGACGCCATGATCGATTCCGTGATCGAGGCGATCACCAATGTCGCCAACACCGGCAAGATCGGCGACGGCAAGATCTTCGTCTCACCGCTGGAGCAGGTCATTCGCATCCGTACCGGCGAGACCGGCAAGGACGCCGTCTGAGCCTCTGGCGCAAGCCCCTGGCACTGACGTGCTGCCCCGACGGGTGACATGAGCACAAAAAAACCGCAGGCCATCGGCCTGCGGTTTTTTCGTTTCAGCACTTGTCGCTCATAAGTGATCTTCGCGAATCACTTCTCGACCTGATCATTTCTCGACCTGATCATTTCTCGACAAAGGCACGCTCGATCACGTAGTCACCCGGCACGCCCATCTTCGGCGAGATGGCGAAGCCGCGCGCATCCAGCATGGCGCTGATGTCGTCGAGCATCGCCGGGCTGCCACAGATCATGGCGCGATCGCGCTTCGGGTCCAGCGGCGGCAGGCCGATGTCCTCGAACAGCTTGCCGTTCTCGACCAGGTCCGTGATGCGGCCCTGGTTGCGGAACTCCTCGCGCGTCACGGTCGGGTAGTAGATCAGCTTCTCTGCAATCTCTTCGCCAAGATACTCGTGCTTGGGCAGCTCTTCCGCGATCATGTCGGCATAGGCCAGCTCTGAGACATGGCGCACGCCGTGCATCAGGATGATCTTGTCATAGCGCTCATAGGTTTCCGGGTCCTGGATGACGCTCAGGAAGGGCGCCAGACCGGTGCCGGTGGAGAACAGGTAAAGGTTCTCGCCCGGCAGCAGGTCGTCCAGTACCAGCGTGCCTGTCGGCTTGCGGGATACCATGATCTGATCGCCCGGCTGCAGGTGCTGCAGGCGTGAGGTCAGCGGGCCGTCCTGAACCTTGATGGAGAAGAACTCGAGGTGCTCCTCGTAGTTCGGGCTGGCGATCGAGTAGGCGCGCATCAGCGGCTTGCCGTCGACTTCCAGGCCGATCATCACGAACTGGCCGTTCTTGAAGCGCAGGCTGTCTTCACGCTGAGTGCGGAAGCTGAACAGCGAATCGTTCCAGTGATGGACGTCGATGACTTCGGTTGTGGTCAGACTGCTCACCTGATGGCCTCCCGGGGCATGGCCCCTCGAATTCTATATTTTCTATTGGAATAAGCAAATAACAGCTTATACCCCAATGAACTATGCAGCGATTGTAGTCACTGCAGGGTTATGCGTTAAATGGTTTATCTGGATATAGGTTATCTAGTTTACCAATATTGGTTGCGAATGAATCGCATTTCAACCTCGATCTTGCAGAGTTCGCCCGCTCTGACGGCGAATCCTGCGTTGCGTTCACTTTCGTCTCCTCATCTCTGCCCCTTCACTGCATGCCCCGGGAGGTCGAATGCGCTACAGCCTTCGCCAGCTGGCCGTCTTCGTGGCGGTCGCGCGGCATGACAATGTCTCGCTGGCCGCCGACAGCCTGGCCATGTCGCAATCAGCGGCCAGCACCGCACTGGCCGAGCTGGAGCGCCAGTTCGATTGTCGGCTGTTCGATCGGCACGGCAAGCGCCTGCGGCTCAATGGCCTGGGGCGTGAGCTTTTGCCCAAGGCGATCGCGCTGCTGGACCAGGCCGAGGAGCTGGAGCAACTGCTCGGCCAGCAGGATGCCACCGGCTCGCTGGAGATCGGCGCGACGCTGACCATCGGCAACTATCTGGCACCTCAGATCATCGGTGACTTTCTGCACCATCACCCTGCCAGCCGCGTCGAACTGCACGTGCACAACACCCATCAGCTGATCGACAAGCTGGTGCACTTCGAACTCGACATCGGACTGGTGGAAGGCGAGGTGGAGCATCCGCTGCTGGAGGCGACCCACTGGGTCAGTGATCGGCTGAGCATCTTCTGCGCGCCGTCACACCCACTGGCACAGGGTGAGGTCACGCTTGAGCGCCTGCTGGCGGCACGCTGGATCATGCGCGAGCGTGGCTCCGGCACACGCGGCACCTTCGAGCAGGCATTGCGCCCACATCTGGACGGGCCTTCGACCAGCGTCTCCCAGCGCCTCGACATCATGCTGGAGCTGGAACACACCGAGGCCATCAAGCGCGCCGTGGAAGCGGGGCTCGGCATCGGCTGCATCTCGCGCCTCGCGCTGCGAGATGCCTTTCGACGCGGCAGCCTCGTCGAGCTGCCCACTCCATGGCTGGAGCTGACCCGCGCCTATCGCTTCGTCCACCATCGTGATCGCTTCATCACTCAGGCAATGCGCGAATTCGTCGCCGGCTGCCGCAGCCTGAGCGGCAGCGCCTCACGCAGTGACGAGATCATACTGCCGCAGGTGCCGTGATTCGCACACGTCTGGCCATTGGCAATCGAACTCGATGTCACCAGCCTTCATGAAATGAGGCTCACAATAATAGTGACCGCTCACACACAGACGCCGCCAGCGTTTCCGCTGGCGGCGTCCAGATCTCTAGGCGAAGGGGATGTGATCAGTGAGTCAGGCCGGTGAAACGTGCCTTGATCTCATCAGCGCTCTCGTGGGAGAGGTCCTTGTCGACGGTTTCCGTCACCAGCTTGGCGACCGGCTTGTCGAGCTTGTCGCGCAGCGCACCCAGGAACTTGGGAGCAGCGGCGATGATCAACTGATCGAACTTGCCGTCATTGGCCGTCTGCTTGAGGTATTGCGCGACTTCCTTGGCGAAGAAGTCCTGATGCTTGTCAGAGGTTGCGCCGTCATCGCCAGTCTGATGCAGGCTGCCATGACCGCCGCTGGATTCCCCCTTGCCACCGGTTCTCAGGTCGCCGGTATGCTGGCGGCTTTCAGGATGTACGAGGCTTTCCACTTCGGTGACCTTGCCGGCGGCACGGGCAAAGATACGTGCACGTGCGGCGTCGGCAGCAACGATGTAAGTAACCATTTACACACTCCCTGTCTCTCGTGAGGCGTCGTTGATGAAGAATGACGATCATCGCTTCGCTTTCAATTGACTACATGCTGGCACCCTTGCGCACATTCAACCCTTGCCGCTCATTTCCCGCACACCGCCCCGCCAGCCCGCTCCCCCTGTAGATCGACAAGGCCGCCGATAACCAGAAACGCCAGGACCGCCCCGAAGGGCGGCCCTGGCGTCTGGTGCCTGTCACTTGCGACTGACAGGCCCGCGTGCTGACGGCCTTACCAGGCTTGCCAATCCAGCTCCTCCGTTGCGACGGGTCTGGCAGCGCGGGGTCTGGAGTCCTGTGCGGAGAGAGTGCCTGCGCTGCGCGGCGCCATTGCCGGCGGCTGCGCAGGGCCATCCAGACGGAAGCGGCCCACCATCTCGGCCAGACGCGCCGACTGCTCGGAAAGCGCATCCGCGGCCGCAGCGGATTCCTCGACCAGCGCCGCATTCTGCTGCGTCACCTGGTCCAGCTCGGCCACGGCACTGGAGACCTGTCCGACACCGTGATTCTGCTCCTGGGTGGCATGGCTGATCTCGCCGATCACCTCACTGACACGCATGACGCTGGCGACGATCTCGTTCATGGTGCTGCCGGCCACCCTGACCTGTTCGGCACCATTGCGCGTGCGCTCATTGGCGGAGCTGATCAGCGTAGCGATTTCCCGCGATGCCTCGGAAGAGCGCTGGGCGAGGGTACGCACCTCACCGGCCACCACCGCGAAGCCACGCCCCTGCTCGCCGGCGCGGGCTGCCTCGACGGAGGCATTCAATGCCAGCAGGTTGGTCTGGAAGGCGATGGAATCCATGACACTGACGATCTCGGTGATCTTGCGCGAGTCGTCGTCGATGCCCTGCATGGTGGTAACGACCTCTCCGATCACCTCGCCACCGCGACGCGCGACCTCACTGGCCGACTTGGCCAGCCCGTCAGCTTCATGTGCGGAGTCCGCGGACTGAGCGACGGTGCCGGAGATCTGCTCCATCGAGGCCGAGGTTTCCTGCAGATTGGCCGCCGCCTGCTCGGTACGTGATGACAGATCCTGGCTGCCCTGGCTGATCTCGGCGGCGGCGGTCTGCACCGCGCCACTGGCAAGACGAATCTCGCTGAGCACGCCATTGAGGGTCGAGACGAAGCGGTTGAAGGCATTGCCGATCTCGGCGACTTCATCACGCCCGCTGACCTGAATGCGTCGCGTGAGATCGCCCTCGCCCGCGGCGATATCCACCAGCGCATCACGCACCAGCGCCAGGCCGCGCAGACTGCGGTTGGCGATCCACGACATCACGGCAGCGGCTCCCAGCAACACCAGCAGCGTCATGGCCAGCGTGGTCCACAGCTGGGCATAAAGCGGTGCATCCGAGTCGGCCACATCCAGGGCCAGCGCCAGACGCCAACCGGTGTCTCCCAGCCCTGCCGAATCCAGCTCGGCACTGAACATGCGGTAATCACGCTGCTGGATATCGACCACCAGTGCCGACTGGCCAGCGGCCACCAGGCGATTGCTGCTGGCTAGGGTCTCGGGCGTCAGGGCCGCTGCGAGTGCACTCATCGGCTTGAGCACCAAGGCATCATCCGGGTGGGCGATCAGCGTGCCGGTATCGTCGATCAGAAAGGCGAAGCTGTTGGGCGTCGGCGAGAGCTCGGCGACCGTGCGGGTGATGAACGCCAGCGGCAGATCACCACTGACCACGGCGACCAGCCGTGAGCCGCGATAGATCGGCGCCGCCACGCTGATCTCCAGTTCGCCACTGGTGGCTCCGACATAGGGCGCCGTGATGACGGGCTTGCCGGCCGCCACCGCCGCCTGATACCAGCCACGTTGGCGCGGGTCATACCCTGCCCGCCCCGGGCGACCATCGAAGTAACGGAAACGACCATCCGGGAAACCGACATAGGTCTTGCTGAAGTCGCCCTGCTTCATCGCCTGGGTCAAGGCGGCATCGGGGAAGCTCTCGAGGCTACTGGCCGCGATGCCGCTCACCGCATTGATATGCACGCTGAACCACTGGCTCAGCTGGGCGGCATTCGATCTCAGCACCTGTTGCTGGTAGTCGCTCTCATCGGCATGCGTATTGCGGAACGTGGTCCAGGCATTCAGGCTGCTGACGACCACCAGCGCCACCAGCACTATCGCCACACAGGCTAACGTGATGCGCGCACGTAACGAGGCAAACATCGCCACTCCTTGGTTCGAATCCATCGGGAAGGGGATCGGGGGCACCAGCGCAGAGCGCGTCGGTCTGCCCTCGGTGGCAAGGCATGCAGGCATGCGGTGTACCGGCGTCATCATCGGTACGTGCCGCCCTCTGTATCGGCATGCCCGGCCTTTCCTTTACCCCGCCAGCCGCACGCGACGCTCCTTCAGAACCGCCAGTACCGACACGGCCGTCGCGACTCCCGGACATGACGTCGATGGCGAAGTGCGTGCTAACATCCGCCCAACGCGGGGTGCCGCCTGCCCTTCTGCCACCGCTCCCCTCATCCTGTGGTCTTTTCTCGGAGAAGTTTCGATGCGCAATCTGCTCCTGATGCGCCGCCCGCTGCCCCGGCGCGTGCTGGTCACCGCTCACCTGATGCTGCAGCTGGGATTGCTGGCGGCTGCCAGCGGCTGGACGCTGCAGCACCTGACGCCCATCGGGCCTGACAATTCGCTGGTCGCGCAGTGGCCGGTACTGGCGCAGGGTGTCGGCGGTTTCCTGCTGGCCTTCGTGATGACGCGCCTGCTGTTCGAGTTGCTGATGGCGCCGCATCACCTGCTGAGCATCCGCGGGGCCAATCACACCCTGGATGCCGCGGCGCTGGTGACGCGCTCCATCTCGCGCCGCCCGGCGGTGCATGACAATGACGACAGCTGGGTCGGCAAGCCGCGCAGCGTCACCTGGCCGCGCGAAGGCGAAGATGCTCCCGCTGCCACAGCGGCGACGGCGACATCTGCCGATACACCTGCCGCTGCATCGCCCAAGGCCGTTGCCAAGCCGCAGGAACCAAGTCTGGGCAGCGATGAAGAGCTGCCAGACACCCGCAGCAGCGAAGTACGCCGCACCGAGCCCAGCCTCTAATCGAGCCTCTTTATTCAGCGGAGCGATATGATAGTGAGCACCCACTGACTGCCTTGCGGCTCACACACGAAAACGCCCCGCGTGATGGAAATCACGCGGGGCGTTTTCTTTTTACGGCTTACATCATCCGATCAGTTCGTGGCCTCAATGTCCCAGAATCTGGCTGAGGAACAGCTGAGTCCGCTCGGATTGCGGGTTGTTGAAGAACGGCTCCGGCGCGTTCTCTTCGATGATCTGGCCCTGATCCATGAAGATGACGCGGTCGGCGACGGTCTTGGCGAAGCCCATTTCATGGGTCACGCACAGCATGGTCATGCCTTCATTGGCCAGTTCGACCATGACATCCAGCACTTCCTTGATCATCTCCGGGTCCAGCGCCGAAGTCGGCTCATCGAACAGCATCACCTCGGGGCTCAGACACAGCGAGCGCGCGATCGCGACACGCTGCTGCTGGCCGCCGGACAGCTGACCGGGGAACTTGTGGGCCTGATCGGCGATGCGCACGCGCTCCAGGTACTTCATGGCTTCCGCTTCCGCCTCGCGGCGCGGCCGCTTCTGCACCCAGATCGGCGCCAGACAGCAGTTCTCGAGCACCGTCAGATGCGGGAACAGGTTGAAGTGCTGGAACACCATGCCGACGTTGCGACGGATCGCCTCGATCTGCTTGATGTCCTGGGTCAGCGGCATGCCGTTGACCACGATATCGCCTTCCTGATGCTCCTCGAGATGATTGATGCAGCGGATCATCGTTGACTTGCCGGAACCAGACGGGCCACAGATGACGATACGTTCGCCCTTGCGCACGCTCAGGTTGATGTCACGCAGCACGTGGAAGTCGCCGTACCACTTGTTGAGGCCCTTGAGCTCGATCATCGGGCGCTCATCGGCGCCGGTGTTGCCCTGCGAAGCGGATGTTGTCGTTGTCATGATGAAGATTCCTTGGCGCCGTGATCAGCGCTTCTTGTGACCGGTATGCAGCAGGCGCTCGAGATACTGGCTGTAGCGCGACATGCTGAAGCAGAAGACCCAGAAGACCAGCGCCACGAAGGCATAGCCCTCGATGGAGTAGCCCAGCCATTTGGGGTCGGCGAGACCGGCCTGCACGATGGCGAGCAGATCGAAGAGCCCGATGATCAGTACCAGCGAGGTGTCCTTGAACAGGGCGATGAAGGTATTCACGATGCCGGGGATCATCAGCTTGAGCGCCTGGGGCAGCACGATCAGCCCCATGTTGCGCCAGTAGCCCAGCCCCAGCGCCATGCCGGCCTCGGTCTGTCCCTTCGGGATCGCCTGCAGGCCACCACGCACCACTTCCGCCATGTAGGCACTCTGGAACAGGGTGATGCCGATCAGCGCGCGCACCAGCTTGTCGAGATTGACCTCACCGGGCACGAACAACGGCAGCATCACCGAGGCCATGAACAGCACCGTGATGAGCGGCACACCGCGCCAGAACTCGATGAACACCACGCAGATGCTCTTCACGATCGGCATCTCGGAGCGACGCCCCAGCGCCAGCAGGATCCCCAGCGGCAGTGCCGCCACGATACCCACCACCGCCAGTACCAGTGTCAGCATCAGACCGCCCCACTCATGGGTACCGACGATCTCGAGGCCGAAGCTGCCACCATGCAGCAGGAAGTAGGCGATGAAGGGGAAGACCGCCAGCGTGACGATGGCGACCCAGCCCTTGGCCGGCAGTTTCGGTATCGCCAGCCAGGCGATCAGCGCCGCAAAGACGGCGAAGACGATATCGACCCGCCAAGTTTCCTCGCTCGGGTAGAAGCCGTAGATGAACTGATCGAGACGCGCGCTGATGAACACCCAGCAGGCGCCCTCCCCCGTGCAGTCCTCTCGTGAGGTGCCACTCCAGCTGGCATCGATCAGCGCCCACTGCAGGCTGGGCACCACCAGCAGGTAGACCAGATACAGCGCGAACAGCGTGAACAGCGTATTGATCGGTCCGGCGAACAGATTGGTTCGCAGCCAGGCCACCGCGCCGATGCTGTCGCTCGGCGCCGGACGGGAATCGATCATCTTCTCGGTGACCCGTGACAGGGTCTTTTCAATCGACATGGGCAGACCCTCAGCGCTCGACCAACGCCATGCGGGCGTTGAACCAGTTCATGAACATGGAGACCAGCAGACTGATGGTCAGATAGACCAGCATCGTCATGGCGATCACCTCGATGGCCTGACCTGTCTGGTTGAGCGTGGTACCCGCGAAGACCGAGACCAGATCGGGATAGCCGATAGCGGTGGCCAGCGACGAGTTCTTGATCAGGTTCAGGTACTGGCTGGTCAGGGGCGGGATGATGACGCGCAGCGCCTGCGGCACCACCACCAGACGCAGTGTCATGCCACCGGACAGCGACAGCGCCCGTGACGCTTCGGTCTGACCGTGCGGTACCGCTTCGATGCCGGAACGCACGATCTCGGCAATGAAGGCTGCGGTATAGACCGACAGCGCGACCCATAGGGCGAGGAACTCCGGGACGACCGTGATGCCGCCTCGGAAGTTGAAGCCCTTGAGCTCCGGCAGCTCCCAGCTCAGCGGCATGCCCATCGCGAAGTAGGCCAGCAGCGGCGCCACGATGATCAGACCGAGCGAGATCCAGCCCGCCGGCAGGCGCTGACCGGTACGGGCCTGCCGCTGGCGGTTCCAGTAGCTGAAGATGCCGCTGGCGACGACGGCCAGCACGAACACGGCAATCACCACCGAGAAACCGCTGGAGGTGATGGGGGCCGGCACGAACAGACCGCGCACGTTGAGGAAGAACGCCTCGCCCAGCGACAGCGAACCTCGTGGACTCGGCAGGGTTCTCAGGACGGCGAAATACCAGAAGAAGATCTGCAGCAGCAGCGGGATGTTGCGGAAGACTTCGATATAGACCGCCGCCAGCCGCGAGATCAGCCAGTTGGGGGACAGACGCGCGACCCCCATGATGAAACCGATCACGGTCGCGGCGATGACACCCAGGGCGGATACCAGCAAGGTATTGAGCAGGCCGACGATGAAGGTATCGCCATAGGTGGATTGCTCGGAATAGTCGATCAGGCTCTGCAGGATGCCAAAGCCTGCGGTGTTGTCCAGAAAGGCAAAGCCGGTGGTGATGCCACGGCTTTCAAGGTTGGTCAGGGTATTGCTGACGATGATCGCCAACACACCGAACACGCCTGCCAGCATCAATAGCTGGAAGATCAGTGCCCGCTTGGCCGGGTCACGCCAGAAGGGCGGCTTGACCGTGGCCGGCGGGCGAGAAGCAGGTTGTGTCATACAGGCAATCTCCGCCGGAAAGCTATGCGACTTCCGCCTGCCGCCCTATCGAACGGCAGATCAGTTATCTCTCGGCACTCGAGGAAAGGATCACGGGGAACAGACCAAGCCCCTCACGACGCTGGCCAGGGAAAATGACCGCATGGCCACTTCTCCCTGGCCAGCGTCCTTGCTCAGCCTGCGTCACGTTTCACCCGGCTCGCACTGGACCTCCAGGCGAGCCGAGACATCAGCGAACGGGCGGTGCGTACTGGACGCCGCCATCGGTCCACAGTGCGTTCAAGCCGCGCTCGATACCCAGTGCGGAGCCGGTACCGACGTTGCGCTCGAACATCTGGCCGTAGTTGCCTACCTGCTTGATGACCTGGTAGGCCCAGTCAGCCGGCAGGCCCATGGCTTCACCGTAGTTGCCATCGGCACCCACCAGACGCGCGACGTTGGGGTTGGTGTCCGCCTTCTTCTCTTCGATGTTGTCGGAGGTCAGTCCCATCTCTTCGGCGTTGATCTGGGCGAACAGGGTCCATTTGACGATGTTGAACCACTGGTCATCGCCCTGGCGGACGACGGGGCCCAGCGGTTCCTTGGAGATGACTTCCGGCAGCACCATCGCGGACGCCGGATCGGAGAGCTTGATGCGCAGCGCGTAGAGCTGGGATTGGTCGGAGGTCAACACGTCACAACGACCGGCTTCAAAGCCCTTGACGGTCTGGTCGGAGGTATCGAAGACGACCGGCTCGAAGGACATGTCGTTCAGGCGGAAGTAGTCCGCCAGGTTGAGCTCAGTGGTGGTGCCGGACTGGATACAGACGGCTGCCCCGTCCAGCTCCTTGGCACTGGAGACGCCCAGGTCCTTGCTGACCATGAAGCCCTGGCCGTCGTAATAGTTCACGCCAGCGAAGTTGAGGCCCAGTGAGGTGTCGCGGGTGGCCGTCCAGGTGGTGTTGCGGGACAGGACATCAATCTCGCCGGACTGCAGCGCGGTGAAACGCTCCTTGGCCGTCAGCGGTACATAGCGCACCTTGCTGGCATCACCCAGCACGGCTGCCGCGACGCCGCGGCAGACGTCGACATCGAGGCCCTGCCAGTTACCGGCGTCATCCGGTGCCGAGAAGCCCGGCAAGCCGGTGCTGACGCCACACTGGACAAAGCCCTTTTCCTTGACGCTATCCAGGGTCGCGGCGCTGGCACCTGTCGCCATGGAGGCGGCCAGGACAGCGGCGCTAGCGATCAGCAGTGGCTTCTTGTTGTTATGCATCGTGATTCCCTCGCGAAAGTCTGGAGTCCGCTCGATCAGCCTCGAGTCAGAAGTGGTGCAATGCATTGCATGGCACCTACCGACAATAGCAAGCCGCGTTCCAATTTCCGCCTATCTCTTGATCCGCTGCGTTCAACGCTGAAAAAAGCGCTAAAACCCAGTGATATAGGCCAAAGCCGCGTGGCGGGATGGCGGATCATTCCGCGCGATTGCCGCGCAGTTAGGCGCCTGACAAGACCAGTTCGCCTCATATCGGTGCAAAATAAAAACGGCCGTTTCATTGCGAAACGGCCGTAGGCGGTGCAGCGATGTGGTGAGAGTGGCAGATTGCGACCAATGTCTCGGTCTGACTGACTCAACGCTTGTTCATCCCATCAGGCACGTTTTCGTGCCTGATGGATATTGCTTGCCACCGCAAGGTGCATGCGGATCACTTCTCCAGCAGGCGCTGCATGAAGGGCGGCAGCACCAGGGCGGCGCGATGGCCTTCGACGGTATAGAAGTCACGCGCGAAGGTGGCGGCAGCGGCATCTTCCTCGCGGAAGGACTTCACGTCACAGCCCTTGCCCGCCAGGGTGCAGCTCCACCAGCCGGACGGATACACCGGCTGCGGGAACGGCAGGGTCGCGACGCTATCAAAGCCTGCTTCGCCCATGTCGTTGCGCAGGTCCTTGATGATGGAATCGGTGTGATAGAGCGGCGACTCGCTCTGCTGCACCATCAGGCCGCCCTGCTTGAGGATACGGTGGCAGCGCTTGAGGAAGTCGGTCTTGAACAGACCTTCCGCCGGGCCGACCGGATCGGTGGAATCGACGATCAGCACGTCGATGCTCTCATCCGGGCAGTTGTCGACCCACTTGACGCCATCTTCGAACAGCAGCTCGGCGCGCGGGTCATCATTGGACTCAACCAGCGCCGGGAAGAATTGCTCGGAGGCACGCGTGACCGCCGGATCGATATCGATCTGGGTGACCTTCTCCACGCCCGGGTGCTTGAGCACCTCACGCAGGGTGCCGCAATCGCCACCGCCGATGATGACGACACGCTTGGGGTCTGCATGAGCGAACAGCGCCGGATGCGACATCATCTCGTGATAGAGGAAGTTGTCACGGTCAGTCAGCATCACGCAGCCGTCCAGCACCATCAGATTGCCGTAGGTCTCGGTGGCGTAGACTTCGAGGTGCTGATAAGGAGTCTGCTCGTCATGCAGCTTGTGGCTGACCTTGAGCGAGAAGGCGCTGCCGTGGCGATCGAAGATTTCGGTAAACCAGGAGCCATCGAGACGTTCGGTCATGGGGGACCCTCGCATTGGATATCACAGACGAGATATCAAGGTATGGATAGAGACGGCACGATGGCCATCGGGAATTGCGCCAACCAGCACTGCGCCAGTGTCAGGCCGGCAGTTCACGACCTGCGTGACAGTCGCGCGGCGTGATGTCGTGATACGTGACATGCCGGGCAAGCGGCAGCATGGCGCAGGCGCTGCACCATAGCCAAAGACGGGCGGAGTGGAAAGTGTTGATGCATGACAATTTCAGACAGACCGCGTAGCGATGACACGCGGCCCGGGGAGAGGCTCAGCGAGAGGTCGGCCCGAGGCGGACCAGACGGAGAATCAGCCTGACGCACTGAAACACTCCCAGCCCGATGAGGATGCCGGCGAGATCCGCCAGCGCATCCAGCACCTCAGCGCCGCGATAGGGAATCGCCAGCTGCAGACATTCGATGGCGACGCCCAGCAGCAGCAGGGCCGGCAGGATGATCAAGCTGGTCAAACCCGCCAGCCGTGTGGTCAGCGCCAGCAACGCGAAAGCGGAGAAATGCTGCAGCTTGTCCCAGGGGAAGGTCTGCTCCGGATGCGGCACGCCCGGGGAGAGCGTGCCGAACAGGATCAGCAACAGGCACAGCAGAGCCACGAACGCCCAACCGCGGCGCGGAATGAGATGCTGCTCGACCGGCGTCATGCTGACACCCCCGCCTTGCGGCCATCGTCATGCCCGGCCTGCCACAGCGCCGAGCACGCTGCCCGGCGCCCTGCTGCTTGCCACCTTCCATAGGCAGCAACAGGAGTGACAGCAGAGATGGACATGAAGGGCTCTCCCATCAGCCGCGAGCGACCGGTGTCGCATTGGCGGCGTCATCCTGATGGTAGGCCGGGCTCAGCTCGTGCAGCGCGTCCATCAGGGCATTGACGTTACCCGGGTCGGTGAACTGACTGATGCCGTGACCCAGGTTGAAGATGTGGCCCGGGCCCTGGCCGTAGCTGTCGAGGATACGCCCGACTTCGGCACGAATGGCGGCCGGCGTACCGAACAGCGCATTCGGGTCCAGGTTACCCTGCAGGGCCACACGATGACCGACGCGCTCACGCGCATTGGACATCTCGGTGGTCCAGTCGAGGCCGACGGCGTCACAGCCGGTGGCGGCGATGTGTTCGAGCCACTGGCCACCATTCTTGGTGAACAGGATCACCGGGACACGGTTGCCTTCGCTGTCCGGCTTGAGGCCAGCGACGATCTGCTCCATGTAGCGCAGCGAGAACTCGAGATAGGCCGGCGTGGACAGGGTTCCGCCCCAGGTATCGAAGATCTGTACCGCCTGTGCACCCGCGGCAATCTGGGCGTTCAGGTAGTCGGTGACGGCCTGCGCGAGTGTGTCGAGCAACTGATGCATGGCTTCCGGATTGGAATACATCAGGCCCTTCACGTGACGGAAGTCCTTGCTGGAACCGCCCTCGACCATATAGGTGGCCAGCGTCCACGGGCTGCCGGAGAAACCGATCAGCGGTACGCGACCGTTCAGCTCACGGCGTATGGTGGACACGGCACGCATGACGTAATCGAGATCACGCTCGACATTCGGCACGCTCAGCGCCGCGATTTCCTCGGCAGTCCGCACTGTCTTGCGGAATTTCGGGCCTTCGCCGGTCTCGAAGTAAAGGCCCAGTCCCATGGCATCCGGGATGGTCAGGATGTCGGAGAACAGGATGGCGGCATCCAGCGGGAAGCGTTCCAGCGGCTGCAGCGTCACCTCGCAGGCACGCGCGGTGTCCATGCACAGGTCCATGAAGCCACCGGCCTGACCGCGGACTTCGCGATATTCCGGCAGATAGCGGCCAGCCTGGCGCATCATCCAGACGGGAGTACGGTCGACCGGCTGACGGGCCAGCGCGCGCAGGAAGCGATCATTCTTCAAGGTCATCGGAATCACACATCAGCTCGGGGAATGTCTCGGCATTCTATCAGAGCCTGAGAAAAATCCCGCCCATCGTGGTGATGCAACAAATGCATTGGCAAATCGCCCCGCCTTTGTCCTTCCCTTTGCTGGCGTCATCCGGCCATTGTGGTGATGGCGGCAACAACGCTTTTCCATACAGAGCGATGAGTCATCGGCCACAGACTGGTAAACTCGCCACATGACTGCATGCTGGCCGCCGGTAGCTCGAGCGACTCATCGAGACACTGCCGGACCACCGCATGCCCGCGCTTTTTCAGCCCGGCGATTGTCCGGGCGTTCGAGGTGAACAGTGACCATTCGATTCATCGCCGCCTCGCGGCTGCCAACGCCCTGGGCGACCTTCACCATGCACGGTTTCGAGGATGAGACCACCGGCAAGGACCACATCGCCCTGACCCTGGGCGACATCGATGACGGCGCGCCGGTGCTGGGCCGTGTGCACTCCGAGTGCCTGACCGGCGACGCCCTCTTCTCGATGCGCTGTGACTGCGGCTATCAGCTGCAGGAAGCGCTCAAGCGCATTGCCGCCGAAGGTCGCGGCGTGCTGCTCTATCTGCGTCAGGAAGGCCGCGGCATCGGTCTGCTCAACAAGATTCGCGCCTATGAGCTGCAGGATGGCGGCGCCGATACCGTCGAAGCCAATGAACGCCTCGGCTTCGGGGCTGACATGCGCCGCTACGATATCTGTGTGCCGATGCTGGAGCATCTCGGTGTCAGCACTCTCAAGCTGATGACCAACAACCCGCGCAAGGTCGATGCCCTGACCCGTGATGGTGTCACCGTCAGTGAGCGCCAGCCGATCACTACCGGCCTGAACCCGCACAACGAGCACTATCTCTCGACCAAGGCGGGCAAGCTGGGCCACATGATGGCACTGGACGATTTCACCCAGGCCAGTGACGTGGATATCGAGCGCAGCGAGTAGCCGCGCACAGGGGAGCCTGATTGGCTCCCCATTCCTTTATAGGCAAAGTGACTGGCTGGCACAGCGAGCGTGACATGACGACGTCACCCGCCAGGGAGTAGGCTGGAGTCGAACCCGCGCCGGAGACATCGCCATGCGCAAAGACTCAACGGATCCATCATCACAGCCTTCTTCATCACGACCTCAGTCATCACAGCCCTCTGCAACACGGCTCTCATCTTCAAGCCCTTCTTCACAACGCCAGGCATCACCCTCTTCCAGCGCATCGCCTGCCGATGACGCCGATTCACGCGACACCTCCGCGACGCCTGCCCTCTATACCCGGCTGGAGGAATGGCTGCACAGCGCCAGCCACGGCATCGGCGCCGTCATGGGCCTCGTCGGCATGATCGTGCTGATCGTGATGGCCAGCCTCGCCGCCGAAGTCGACCCCTGGAAGATCGTCAGCGTCAGCCTCTACGGCCTGACCCTGGTGGTGCTGTATGCGGCCTCGACGCTCTATCACGGTATCCGTCATCCACGCCTGAAATACGCCTTCCAGTTGCTGGATCACTGTGCCATCTATCTTCTGATCGCCGGCACCTATACGCCCTTCCTGCTGGTCAATCTTCGCGGCCCGACCGGCTGGACGCTGTTCGCCATCATCTGGTCGCTCGCGCTGGGCGGCATCTTCCTCAAGCTGCGCTGGCCTGAACGCTTCAGCGCCCTGCGGGTGAGCGTCTATCTGCTGATGGGCTGGTTGATCGTGTTCGCCTCGCCGATGCTGGTCGAAAAGCTCTCCGAGACGGGGCTCATCCTGCTGGTGGCCGGTGGCATCACCTATACCCTGGGCGTGATCTTCTTTCTGATGACGCGCCTGCGCTATCACCACGCCATCTGGCACCTGTTCGTGCTTGGCGGCAGTACCTGCCACTTCTTCGCCATCTACACCGCAGTGCTGCCGTATTCCGTGTGATGTCATCGGGGGCGACGCTCTTGAGCACACCGGCTTGAGAACACGGCACTGAGAACACGGCACTGAGAACACAGGCAAGCCATCTCAAAAAAGCGGGAAGGGTCGTCATGACCCTTCCCGCTTTTTTCGCGATTTTTTGACGCTTCAGGGCTCATCCCTTACAGCGCTATTTTATTGGGGAGCTATTTCCCTATGGCGCTACCTTCCTGCGGGGTTGCCTTCCTGAGGAGCGAAGACCGGCAAGCGATACCGGGTACCGCGCCCGACACCGTAGCTTTCCAGTACCTGCTTGGCGGTCAGATCGGCGAGATCGCGGGCAGCGGTAGGGTCAGAGGTATCGACCAGGGCGCGGTATTCGGCGCGCCCCACGCCCTCTTCGTCATCTCGCTCCAATAATGTCAGTACCAGCTCGCGCTGGCGGGCATTCAGCGGCGTACGCGCGTGCTCCAGCCACAATCGCTCGGCACGCTGGACGCGCTGGTAATGGAAGGCCGTCCGACGACCGGCGTCGCGCAGACGCAAAAGCCACCACTCGGCCCAGACATTCATGTCACCGGGCGGTGCATCCTCCAGTTCACCATTGAGCGCGCGGTCCAGCTGCGGCGGCAGCTGATGGCCGCTGGCCGAGGTCTCAGGCTTGCCGAGATAACGCTGCTCCAGCTCACGCAACTCATCCTGATGCTCAAGCACCACCGAAAACAGCGCCTGGCGGCGCCAGCAGAGTTGCTCCAGTGCTTCTGGCTCCCAGCGCTCGGCAACCTTGCCGACAAACTCGCCCTGCTGCTGCAACGCGGCCAGGGCATCGATTCGTGTCAGCCAGCGCATCAGCAGCAAGCGTCCGATCAATCCGTTGCCCAAGGCAAGCGGTGCGAGCGCCTGCCAGTGCGCATGCAGCTGCAGGGCATTCAACACCCCTGAGTTATCCACATCCGGTTCTTCCGTCGCCAGACGCTGCCAGAAGACATCCAGCTCCCGGTCCAGCGCATCGGGGTTCTCCGCCGGGGCGCGATAGCGCAGCCGCTTGAGACCGTAACGACCGCTGACCGCTTCGTAGCGCGCCTCGCGCCATGCCCCGAGAGGCTGACCACTGCTGCGCGGCAGGAAAGGCCCCAGACGCCGATGCCACTCGAGCACCTGTTGGCGGGTCAGCGGCTGAAATGCCGTGCGCACGACTTCCAGCGTCACATCCACGAAGACGTCGACACCGGGTGCCGGCCCGCGCGGTGACTCCTGTTGGCCGGACTCCAGCCCCAGTGCCTGATAAAGCGCATCACGCAACGCCGCCCGCCCGAGCACCACGCCGGACAGCTGGGCACTGGCTTCCATCTCTTCACTGAGGAGCGTCGCCTCGAGACGCAGGCGTTGTCGGGGATAGAGATTCTGCCCCTGAGCGACCAGCGGCGACATCACCGCCTGGGTCGCCGCCAGCTTGCCCATCAAGGGTATGACCTCCAACCGCCCCCGTGGCCAGTCAGGCTGCTGCCAGATCCACATAAGTTGTTATTCCCATTGAGGTTTTCATCAACATCTTATCAAAAAGATCCGCAATAAACCACATATCGAATCATTAAATGATTCGCAAAACAGTCAAGATGCGATCATCGCTTTTGATTTGATCAACATCATGTCATGAAAATCTAATAAACCTCTCAACCCCATGATTCCCATCGGATATGTCGTTACTCACATCGCATGAGTGCTGCCCTCGACCTCATCACGATCAACACTTGACCACCATGACGAAAACAGCCAATTACCGAATCATTAATAGATACGCAAAAGATTCAACAGCGCATCATTCACCACCGAATGCCTGAAACCCGCCCTCGATCGATGGCTTGCCTCGCGCCGCCCTGCCGCGAACCGACCTGTCTCGAACTGACCTGCGTAGCCCGCCACCAGACGGCCAGGGGTGCGCTCAGACAGTTGACGCCGCTGAACGAGCAAGGCGAACTATTAACCTCATCAGGCCTCCTGCAAGCCTCTCTGAGGCCCAGAAACGCAAAAGGCGCCACCCTGATATCAGGATGGCGCCTCGTGGCGTGTACGCGCTCTCAGAGCGCTTTCATGACTTCACTAAAGAACTTGCAGGGCAAGGAAAGGCAGGCCAGGGCAGGACAGATCAGCCCGTCGGCTTGGCCTGTGGCGGCATTCGATGCCGGTTACGACAACAGGGCTCAGTGTTGCTGACGCTCCTGGGCGGCCTGTTGCTCGCGCTGGCGGGCCCGCTCGCAGGCAGGACGCGCCCGCACCTCTTCGCCCCATTGTTCAAGCACGGCCGGCAGAGGTTGTCCGGCCATCTGCGCCCAGCTGAGGGTCTGGGCGAGGAAGATATCGGCAACACTGAATTCATCGGCCACCAGCCAGCCCTGGCCACCGAAGCGGCGCTGAAGTGCCTTGAGAGCACGCTGGAATTCCCATTGGGCTGTCTGCTTGATGGCATCACAGCGCTGGTCCTCCGGCAGCGCGAAGGTGTGCTTGGCCAATGTCCACAGCGGCTGCTCAAGCTCGGTGGTCAGGAAACTGAGCCATTGATCCATCTGTGCCTGCCCGGCCAGCGATTGTGGCAGCAGGCGCCCCTCACGCGCCGCCAGGTAGCGACAGATGGCACTGGACTCGAACAGGGCCAGCTCACCATCCACCAGGGCTGGTGCCTTGCCATCGGGATGAATGGCCAGATATTCAGGGCTGTGCCCCTCACCGGCCTTCAGATCCAGACTATGAATCCGGTAATCGAGCCCCAGTTCCTCGAGCGTCCAGGCGACCCGCAGCGAGCGGGAATTCGGATAGCTGTAGAGAGTCAACATGGTCGGGCGCACTCCGTGGCGTTGCGGTGGTGACTGGCGCAGGTGACGACTGCCGCGCCGGCCAGGCCCTGGCTGCTTGAGCAGAGGGCTTGATGGACATCCAGCATGGGCGGGAAGTCGCGGAGTTTCCATGCCTCATTCGCCGTCTCGGCGCTGGCAGTCACGCAACGAAAAACGCCTGTGGACAACTGGAACTCTCGAGTCATCCACAGGCGTTTCGGTATGGCATGCCACCAGGATCAGCTGCCGAGGCGAGCCTCGATACTGGCGCGGATGCCGGCAGCATCCAGACCGCAATCACGCAGCAGCTCGACCGGCTTGCCATGCTCGACGAAGCCATCCGGCAGCCCCAGCAGCAGCATGGGTTGAGCCAGCCCCGCGTTGAGGTAGAGCTCGGCCACGCCGGCTCCCGCGCCCCCCGCGATGGCGTTCTCTTCCACCGTCACCACCAGGTCATGCTCCGCGGCGATCTCGAGCAATGCCTCGCGGTCCAGCGGCTTGATGGAGCGCAGGTTGAAGTGGGTCGCGTCCAGCGCCTCGGCGACCTCGGCCACCGGCGTGTTCATGCTGCCCACGGCGACGATGGCAACACGCACCTCGGGGCTGCCGCTGATACGACGACGATATTCCCCCTGACCGATGGCCATTGGCGTCAGGTCGGCATCGGTGGCCACTCCCGGCCCGGTACCACGCGGATAGCGCACCGCGGCCGGCCCGGGGTGCGCCAGTGCCGCGCTCAACATGCCACGGCACTCGGCTTCATCGGCCGGCGCCATCAGCACCAGCTCCGGCACGCAGCGCAGGAACGACATGTCCAAGCTGCCGTGATGGGTCGGACCGTCTTCGCCGACCAGACCGGCACGGTCGATGGCGAAGGTCACGTCCAGTTTCTGCACCGCGACATCGTGGATCAGCTGATCATAGCCACGCTGCAGGAAGGTGGAATAGATCGCCACCACCGGCTTCATGCCCTCACAGGCCATGCCCGCTGCCACTGTCACCGCGTGCTGCTCCGCGATGGCGACATCGTAGTAGCGATCCGGGTATTCCTTCGAGAAGCGCACCAGATCCGAGCCTTCCCGCATGGCCGGCGTGATGCCGATGACGCGCGCATCAGCGCTAGCGGCGTCACACAGCCAGTTGCCGAACACGCTGCAGTATTTCTGCGGCTTGGGAGCCGGTGCGTCGGTGACGACAGGCGCCTGCTCGGCGGCCTGAGGCGCGGCCTTCTCGAGCTTGGTGATGGCGTGATAGCCGATCGGGTCACGCTCCGCCGGCAGGAAGCCCTTGCCCTTGCGCGTGACCACATGCAGGAACTGCGGGCCATCCAGATCCCGCATGTTGCGCAGTGTCTGCACCAGCGCCGGCAGGTCATGGCCGTCGATGGGGCCGATGTAGTTGAAGCCCATCTCCTCGAACAGCGTCGCCGGGCTGATGAAGCCCTTCATGTGCTCTTCGGTACGCTTGGCAAGCTCCAGCGCACCCGGCAAGGGCGACAGCAGTCGCTTGCCGTTGGCGCGCATCTGGGTATACGGCTTGCTGGCCAGAATACGTGCCAGATAGCTTGCCAGGCCGCCGACATTCTCGGAGATCGACATCTCGTTGTCGTTGAGCACGACCAGCATATTGGCCTTCACGTGCCCGGCATGCGCCAGTGCCTCGAACGCCATGCCAGCCGTCAGGGCACCATCGCCGATCACCGCACAGGCACGCCGTGACTCACCCGCCGTGCGGGCACCGAGCGCCATGCCCAGCGCTGCACTGATCGAGGTACTGGAATGGCCCACCCCGAAGGTGTCGAACTCGCTCTCGGCACGCTTGGGGAAGGCAGACAGGCCGTTGTACTGGCGCATGCTGTACATGGCTTCACGACGGCCGGTCAGAATCTTGTGCGGATAGGCCTGATGACCCACGTCCCACACCAGACGGTCATGGGGCGTTTCCAGCGCATGGTGGAGCGCCACGGTCAGCTCGACCACACCGAGACCGGCACCGAAGTGCCCGCCGGTACAGCCGACGCTGTACAGCAGGTAGGCGCGCAGTTCGTCAGCCAATTGGCGCAGCTGTGCCGCGCTCATGGCGCGCAGCGCTTGAGGTGTCTCGACCGCATCGAGCAGTGGCGTCGCGGGGCGCGCCTGAGGTATCTCGTCAAACAGCTTCATAGGCGTCAGGAATCAGTGGTCTCGCTCGATCATGTAGCGCGCCAGCACCGCGAGTGGCTCTGCGGCCTCTCCCAACGGTGCCAGGGCATCCAGGGCCTCTTGCAGTAGCTGACCTGCTCGCTCTTGAGCACCTTCGAGTCCAAGCAGCGAGGGATAGGTCGGCTTGTCGCGCGCAGCGTCAGCACCGGCCGTCTTGCCAAGCGTTGCGGTGTCGCCCGTCACGTCCAGGATGTCATCCTGGATCTGGAAGGCCAGGCCGATAGCCGAAGCGTAGCGCTCCAGGGCAGCAAGACGCGAATCCTGCTCATCGACTGCCACCAACCCGCCCAGACGGACCGCGGCGCGAATCAGCGCGCCGGTCTTGTAGGCATGCATGCGTGACAGCGCCTCTACCTCACGGAACTGCCCGACCGCCTCGAGATCCAGCGCCTGACCGGCCACCATGCCGCGCCGCCCGGAGGCCTCGGCCAGGGTACGCACCAGGGCAGGTGTCCGTACATGGCCGGTCGTCGCCATCACTTCGAAGGAGAGCGTCAAAAGGGCATCGCCCGCGAGAATGGCGGTCGCCTCATCGAAGGCGCGATGCACGGTGGGACGCCCACGACGCAGGTCGTCATCGTCCATGGCCGGCAGGTCATCATGGACCAGCGAATAGGCATGCACCAATTCGAGCGCCGCTGCCGCCGCGTCCAGCGCAGCGCGGTCAGCGGCCTCTTCATCGCAGCCCAGGGCACGACCCACCGCATACAGCAGCACGGGGCGCAGACGCTTGCCGCCACCCAGCACGCTGTAGCGCATGGCGTCCTCGAGACGCTCACTCACCGCCGCACTGCCGGGAGTCAACAACGCCTCAAGCACGGCCTCACTGCGCGCCTGTCCAGAGCGGATCAGCTCGCTGGCCTGCGATGCAGTCGGCGAGACTTGCGTATTCAATCCACCTGACATCACCAGTCCTTCTCCTCGTCCGCTTCACCCGCCATGCTGCCTGCGGCATCGGGCGCCGTAAACGCCGTGGGCGTCAGCGCCCCCTCCGGGCCTTCCACCAATGCCTGCAGGCGCAACTCGGCGCTATCGAGCCGCTGCTGCGCCTCGCGCGCCAGACTCACGCCCTCTTCAAAAGCGCCCAGTGACGCTTCCAGCGACATGTCGCCAGCCTCGAGCCGCGTCACCAACCCTTCAAGACGGGCCAGGGTGGCGGCGAAATCCTGTGGCACTTCCTTTTCGGCCATGGGTGCTCTCGCTCATCCGACCGGGCGGGCCCGGTGTCTCTGTGTGGAGCGCCAGTATAACCCGAAGGGCTCCACGACGCTGCCCACCCCCTGCGCACGGAGGGAGAGTCACATCAAACGGCTGTGCTGTGAATTTTTCATGCCCGGCACGCGGACATTTCATCCGGAGGCCCCGTCTGCTGTGATATTCTTTGCTCCCCTGTTGACAGCACGCCCCGCTGTTTCTCTGGCATTTTCTTGAGGTGTGACACGCCAGCAGGTCATGAAAAAGACCAAACGAACAGAAACGCCGGCATGACCGGCGAGAGGGTTGATCCGACAATGGCCAAGACGTCCCTGGACAAGAGCAAGATCAAGATTCTATTGCTCGAGGGTGTCCACCAATCCGCCGTGGATAATTTCCTCAACGCGGGTTACACCAATATCGAACTGCTTCAGACCTCGCTGGCCGAGGAAGAACTGATCGAGAAGATCCGCGATGTGCACTTCATCGGCATTCGTTCCCGTACTCAGCTCAACGAGCGCGTGATCTCCGCTGCCGAGAAGCTCACCGCCATCGGCTGCTTCTGCATCGGCACCAACCAGGTCGACCTGGAAGCCGCACTGAAGCGCGGTATCCCCGTGTTCAACGCGCCCTACTCCAACACTCGCTCGGTTGCCGAGCTGGTACTGGCCGAAGCCATCATGCTCATGCGCGGCGTGCCGGAGAAGAGCGCCAAGGCACATCGTGGCCAGTGGATGAAATCCGCCAAGAACAGCCATGAAGTCCGCGGCAAGACGCTGGGCATCGTGGGCTACGGCAGCATCGGTTCCCAGCTGTCCGTGCTCAGCGAATCCCTGGGCCTGGACGTCATCTACTACGATGCCGTCACCAAGCTCGGCATGGGCAATGCCCGTCAGGTGGCAAGCCTGGAAGAGCTGCTGGCGCGCGCTGATATCGTCACCCTGCATGTGCCGGAAATCCCCTCCACCAAGTGGATGATGGGCAAGCAGCAGTTCGCGCTGATGAAGCAGAACAGCGTCTTCATCAATGCGGCACGCGGTACCACCGTCGTCATCGAAGACCTGGCCGAAGCCCTCTCCAGCGGCAAGCTGCTGGGCGCCGCCATCGACGTCTTCCCGGTAGAGCCGAAAGGCAACGGCGAAGAGTTCGTGTCTCCGCTGCGCGAGTTCGACAATGTCATCCTGACGCCGCACGTCGGTGGCTCCACCATGGAAGCCCAGGAAAATATCGGTGTCGAAGTCGCCGAGAAGCTGGTGACCTACTCCGACAACGGCACCACCATCGGCTCGGTCAACTTCCCGGAAGTCGCCCTGCCGGCGCACCCGGAAAAGCACCGCCTGCTGCATATCCACGACAACGTCCCGGGCGTGATGTCTCACATCAACCGCGTACTGTCCGAGGAAGGCATCAACATCTCTGGCCAGTACCTGCAGACCAACAACACGGTCGGCTATGTGGTCATCGATGTCGACAAGGCCTACGGCAAGAAAGCGCTCGAAGCGCTCAAGACCGTCGACCATACCCTGCGTATCCGGACTCTCTACTCGGAAGCTGATTTCGAGAACTGAGCCCGTGCTCTGCTTCATGGCCGTGGAGCAGAGGGCAGGCAAATGAAAACGCCGCAGCCAGAGATGGCTGCGGCGTTTTTTTCGTTCCGGATTACCAGGCGCGTTGCTCGTCGCGAGTCTTGCTTGCCACTCCCCTCCTTTCATGCCTCTGTCATGCCTCAGCCGGTTCCCCATACTCAGGCACTGCCGACCAAGACCAAAACCAGGGAGCGTGTTTCACGTGGAACATCTCAAGCCCTCTAAAAAAACTTTCTAAATCAGCCAGTTGAGAACATGCATCTAGTTGAAACTCCTCTATCAACGCTCTGACAATGGCGTGCCAGCGACGGCCCAGTTTTCCGGCTCCACTTCCTGCAGCACCACCCAGACGGACTGCTCACGCACACCCAGCACGCGAGCCGTCTCGCGAGTCAACGCCTCCACCAGCTCCCGCTTCTGTTCCTGTGTCTTGCCCGTCAGAAATTCCGCACGAATCATCGGCATGGTTTTCTCTCCTTGTTGTTCAGATCTCTTTTCCTGCGTGCCAGATCAACCTGCTGACCAGCCGCCATGCTCGCTATTGCTACAGACAAGTTATGGCGCTACGGCAGATGTTCCACGTGAAACATCAACCGACAACAATAAGCGCTGCACAGTAATGCGACTCTGCAGCATAGACTGATAAAGAGATTGGCTGCTTTACGATAAAACAGCCAATCCCTACACACGCCATCAAAAAACACCCAGTTATCAATATGCTGGCGGACTTGTGCTGAATATCTCAAGCAGGATGTTCCACGTGAAACACCGCTTAGACGTAGCCGGTATCGCCCAGCAGCACTTCCTCAACGCGGCCCTTCAACAGCATGCCAAGCAGCGGGGTGTTATGGCCGGCACTGACCAGCGTCTCGCTTGAGACACGCCATTCCTGTTCCATATCGATCACCGCCAGATCACAGTATTCGCCCACTTCCAGCATGCCGCCCTTGAGTCCGAAGCGTCTGGCACTGAACGTCAATGTCTCGATCAGGCGAGGCAGGCTCAGAAGCTCGGCCTTCACCAGCGCCAGCCCCAGCGGCAGCATGGTTTCCAGACTGGTCATGCCGGGCTCGGATACTGCAAAGGGCGCGCTCTTGGCAGCGGCTTCATGGGGCAGATGATCACTGACGATGGCGTCGATGGTGCCATCGACCACACCGGCACGCAGCGCATCACGGTCTACCGCGCTGCGCAGTGGCGGCTCCAGATGAAAGTTGGCGTTGAAGCCTTCCAGCTGCTCATCGGTCCAGTGCAATTGCGCCATCGACACATCCGCGCTGATATCCAGCCCCCTGGCCTTGGCATCACGTACCAGATCGACGGCCCGTGCACTGGAGAGCAGTGACACATGCGCCCGTACGCCGGTCTGCTCGATCAACAGCAGCCACTGGGTCAAGGCCACCGTCTCGGCTGACTCCGGAATACCGGCCAATCCGAGACGTGAGGCAATGGCACCCTCATGGGCGCAGCCCTGCCCGGCCAAGGCGGCCTCCTGGGCCTGGAACACGACGGTGATATCAAAGGTCCGCGCGTACTCCAGACAGCGGCGCAGTACGCCAAGATCGCGTATCGGCTGGCGCAGGTTGGTCAGCGCCACACAGCCTGCGGACTTGAGCGCGGCCATATTGGCGAGCAGATCACCTTCCAGCCCCTGCGTCAGTGCCCCCAGCGGCGCAAGACGCACCCCCGCCACATCACGCGCGCGGTCCAGCAGCGTACGAATATGCGAGGCACTGTCGAGCACCGGGCTGGTGTCGGGGCGCGGCAGGATGGTCGCGTAGCCACCCGCCAGTGCGGCAGCCGACTCACTGACCAGACTGCCCTTGTAGCGCGGGCCCGGGTCGCGCAGGTGCGCGCCAAGATCGATGAAGGCCGGCGTGACCAGCTTGCCCGCCAGATCATCGCGCTGCTCGGCACTGAAATCCGCCGGCGCTTCGCCGATCGCGATCAGGCGACCGCCGTCGAGGTGCAGGTCGTACTGGCCATCGCGGCCGTTGGTCGGGTCGATCACCCGTGCATTGATCAGGCTGCGTTTCATGCGCCAGCTCCTCGTGAACGTTCACCCCTGCGCTCGGCGCGCGCCTTCATCTGTCCGGAGACCGCCATCGACAGCACCGCCATGCGCACCGCGATGCCGTTGGTGACCTGATCGAGTATCAGCGAGCGCGGACCATCCGCGACGGCGGATTCGATCTCGACACCCCGGTTGATCGGCCCCGGATGCATCACCACGGCGTCAGGGTGCGCGTGTGCCAGGCTTTCGCGGGTCAGGCCATAGCGGCGGTAGTATTCCGATTCCGAGGGCAGCAGCGCGCCATCCATGCGTTCCTTCTGCAGGCGCAGCATGATGACGACATCGACATCCTTCAGCCCTGCTGCCAGTTCAGTGAATACCTGACAGCCCAGCGTCTCGACCCCGATGGGCAGCAGCGTCTGCGGCGCGACCACACGCACCTCCGCTGCGCCTAGCGTATTGAGCGCCTGAATCTGCGAACGAGCGACGCGCGAATGCAGGATGTCACCGACGATCGCGACGCGCAGATTGGCGAACTCGCCCTTGTGGCGGCGGATGGTCAGCATGTCGAGCATCGCCTGGGTCGGGTGCGCATGACGACCGTCGCCGGCATTGATGATCGCCACATGCGGCGTGATCTGGCTGGCGATGAAGTGCGCCGCACCGGAGTCGCCATGACGCACCACGAAGGCGTCCGCCTGCATGGCCTCGAGATTGACCAGGGTATCCATCAGCGACTCGCCCTTGGCGGCCGACGAGGTCTTGATGTCCAGATTGAGCACATCCGCCGACAGACGCTTGGCAGCCAGTTCGAAGGTGGCACGCGTGCGGGTCGAGTTCTCGAAGAACAGGTTGGCCACCGTACGTCCGCGCAGCAACGGCACCTTCTTGACCTCGGCATCGCCGATGCCACGGAAGTGATCGGCGGTGTCGAGAATCTCGGTCAGCACGCTGCGCGGCAGGCCTTCGATATCCAGAAAGTGACGCAGCCGGCCCTGCTCATCCAGCTGGACCTGTGCCGGCGAGGCAGCCCGCACGTCCGCGCTGGCCTGCGAGAGATCAAACAGGTTCATGCCGTCACCTCGCCGGTATCGACCAGTGTCAGGCGCAGGTTGTCGGGGCCTTCCAGCTTGATGCGCTTGCCGGGCGCCAGCGCCAGGTTGGCGCCCAGGGCGTCCGGCTGCACCGGCAGCTCACGCCCCGGCAGCTCTACCAGGCAGGCCAGCAGCACGCGGCGCGGACGGCCATAGTCGAACAGCTCATTGAGCGCCGCGCGCACGGTACGTCCGCTCATCAGCACATCGTCCACCAGCAGCAGATCGCGGTTCTCGATATCCGGCAGCTGTGACCCCTGGCCGCCATCCGGCAGGCCCTTGTGGCCGAAGTCGTCGCGCCAGAAACCGATATCCAGTGTCGCGAGGGGCTCTTCCAGCCCCAGCCGCTCACGCAGTGCCTGGGCGACCCAGACACCGCCGGTATGAATGCCGACCGGAATCAGACGTTCACGATCGAGTTCACGGCGCTCGAACAGCAATTCGAGCTCCTCGGTCATGGCCTCGAGCAGTGCCTCGACCTCTGGCAGTGCCTCATGTTCTTCGTGCATCTCAGACTCTTGCATGGATATCGCTTCCTATCTTCCCTGCCGGATGGCGGCAAACAGACAAAAAAAACCCGCTTCCGGGAAGGAAGCGGGTGGAGTATTCAGTAACCGACAAGGTCGCCCTCGCCTCGCTGGCTTGCAAACCAGCTCTCGAGAATCAGCTGAGCGGCGAGGCCGTCCACACCATCATCGCGATAATTGCCGCGGTGGCCGCGCTCGCGCGCCAAGCCCTTGGCCGCCTTGGTGGAGCCACGCTCGTCCCACATTTCCAGCGGCTTGCCATAGCGGCCATACAGGCGCTTGCCGAACTTGCGGGCTCGGCTGCACATCAGTGTCTCGCTGCCGTCCAGCTCGAGCGGCAGGCCGACCACGAACAGGTCGGGCTGCCATTCCTCGATCAGACGATTGACGACATTCCAGTCCGGAATGCCGTCCCGCACATGCAGCGGCACCAGAGGCGTCGCGGTGCCGAGCATCTCGGTGCCCACCGCGACACCGATGCGGCGCGTGCCGAAATCGAACGCCAGCGCCGTACGGCTGACTTGCCGCTCATCCATGCCCGATCTCCCGCGACATCAGCGTCATGTCGACGCCCAGCTTGCTGGCAGCCGCCTCGAGACGGGACTCGCTGTCGGCATCGAAGAGGATGCCGCTGTCGCCCTCGACGATCAGCCAGCTGTTTTCCTTCAGCTCGTTGGTGAGCTGGTCCGGCTCCCATCCAGCGCAGCCGAGGCAGACCATGAAGTCATCAGGACCTTCGTTGCCGGCGATCGCCTTCAGGATGTCCAACGAGGTGGTCAGCGCCAGCTCGTCGGTGACCTGCAAGCTGGAATCCCACTCGCTGGCCTTGCCGCGATGCAGGATGAAGCCGCGGTCCTTGTGGACAGGGCCGCCGTAATAGACCACCTCATCGAGGCGTTCACAGCTGTCAGCAGCGATCTCGAGCTGCTCGAACAGACCGCGCATGGTCAGCTTGATCGGCTTGTTGACGATGACACCGAGGGTGCCCTTGTCATCATGATCACAGAGGTAACTGAGCGAGCCGGAGAAATTGTCATCATCGAGATGCGGCATCGCCAGCAGGAAATAGTCTCGCAGACTTTGCATGGTCCTCCCGAGGCGTCAGGGCGCGCCAGAATCGTTGCCGGGGCCGAATCGCCAGATGCGGGTGATGGTCAGCTGGCTCATCCCCTTGAGACTTTCATCAAAGGGCGCATAAGGAGCCGCGCCGTAGACCGTGTCCAGAGCCGCCTGGTCGAGTTCGGCATGTCCCGAGGATTGTAACACTTCCGCGAACTCAAGCTGACCGCTGGGCAGCACGACGGCGCGAATCCGCAGCTCGCCGCTCAGATGAGCAGGCGCCGGATAGTGCTGGTTGCCGAATGCTTGCACCGTGCCGGTCCAGTCATTGATATAGCGCGCGCGGGCCGAGGCACGCGCCGCCTTGCGTGAGGCGGTGTCACCCACCACCTCACGCGACTGGCCGGAGGCCTGGATTCGCTGAACGTCCTGCTCGCTGGCCTGCTGTTCGTTGTCCGGCGTATCCGGCAGCAGTTCGGATCGCGTCACCTGCTGTGACGACGCCTGCTGGGTCGCGATGACCTCGGGGATGCGCTCCGGCAGTACCAGCGCCTGCGTGGCCGGGGCCTCTGCCACGGCCGGCTCGCTGGCCTCGGATGCACTCTGCTCGCCCGGCTGCGGTGGCGCCTGATTGGCTGGCCCGGCCTGCACCGCCGCCTCGCGCCCGCTGCCACTGGCCTGCTGGTCCTGCTCGGCCACCACCTGCGAGTCAACGGCAGTGGCGCTGGCCTGACTGACCAGCGTCACATCGAGCATCACCGGCTTGGGCATCGGCGGCACCTCGGGCGGCGTCAGCAGGCCGCTGCCCAGCAACCACCAGCCGATGACAGCATGGACGGCAAGTGCCGCGCCCCATGCCACAACGCGGCGATGCACCCGAGTCACCGGAACATAGGTGATCGGGTCGGTGACGCCATGATTGCCTGCCCACCATTCGACGGGTGCTGCCATACCCCACTCCCTGTCCACGGAACCTCATTGGCAGCTTCGGCTTCCCTGCCGTTTACTGCGAATCCATTGCAGGCCAGCCACTGACACTGGCCTCATCGCGCCGTTGATCAGGCGGACGGCTGCGCCGCCAGACGCGCTTCGATGGCATCCATCAACAGGCCGGCGATATCAGTGCCGCGCTGGGTGTCGATCTCGCGCACACAGGTCGGGCTGGTGACGTTGATCTCGGTGATGTAGTCGCCGATCACGTCCAGGCCGACGAACATCAGACCCAATGATTTCACCACCGGCTTGACCTGTTCGACCAGCCAGTAGTCGCGGTCGGTCAGCTCACGCGATTCGCCACGTCCGCCAGCCGCCAGGTTACCGCGCGTCTCGCCGGCGCTGGGAATGCGCGCCAGGCCGAACGGTACCGGTTCACCATCCACCAGCAGAATGCGCGTATCGCCGGCACTGATTTCCGGCACATAGCGCTGGGCCATGATCTGACGGGTGCCCCGTAGCGTCAGCTGCTCGATCACCGAGCCCAGATTGCGGCCATCCTCGGCGACGTGGAAGATGCCACTGCCCCCCATACCATCCAGCGGCTTGAAGATCACGTTGCCATGCTCGGCGTGGAAGGCGCGCAGCACCTTGTCATTGGCCGACACGGTGGTCGGCGGGATGCACTGCGGGAACTGCTGAGCGAAGAGCTTCTCGTTGCAGGTCTGCAGCGCGGCCGTCGGATTGACCACCAGCACGCCTTCCCGCTCGGCAAAGCCCAGCAGGTGAACGGCATTCAGGAAGTGTTCGTCGACGGGCGGATCCTTGCGCATCAGGATCACGTCAAGCTCGGCCAGCGGAGTCGCGACGACTTCCCCCAGCTGATAGAAGTTGTCCGGGTCGTGGTAGACCTCCAGATCACGCATCCGGCCCATGGCACGACCATTCTCGAGATAGAGGTCCTCCTGCTCGAGATAGTACAGCGACCAGCCACGCTGGCTGGCGGCCCACAACATGGCCAGAGTGGTGTCCTTCTTGTAGGCGACGCTGGACATCGGGTCCATCACCACGCCGATCTTGAGCTTGCGAGCAGTCATTGAGTCAACCTTGTGACGACACTGCCAGCCCAGAACGCGGCCGGCAGCGGGGATAACGGAGACTCCCGTCGCGACATGACACCATGGCGCGGGAGCGATGGGACAAGTATGCAGCAGCGCCGTGCTGCTCACCACTGGCGAAACGCCCTTGCCGGCTCACGCTGTGTTGCCGACAGATCAACAATTTCGCCCGGGTGCCAGATGATGGGAGATCAGCGCGGCAGGTCACCCAATCGCTGCTGCAGCAAGGTCAGCGCCACCACCGGCGCCGTCTCGGTACGCAGGATACGCGGCCCCAGGCCAAGCACTTCACAACCGGCGGCGGCCGCTTCTGCCACCTCTTCCTGAGTGAAGCCGCCTTCCGGGCCGATCAGCAGGCTGGCGCGGGTCACGCCGCCCTCGGCCTCGGCCACGTTCAGCGCCTCGGCACCGCCCGGCTGCAGAATCAGGCGCAGCGGCTCATCACGCTCGGCCAGCCACTGCGTCATCGCCACCGGGGCATGCACGACCGGCACGACGCTTCTTCCGCACTGCTCGCAGGCGCTGGCCGCCACGCCCTGCCAGTGCGCCAGCTTCTTGTCGGCGCGCTCGCCCTTGAGCTTGACGTCGCCACGCACGGTATAGAGTGGCGTGATGGCAGCCACGCCCATCTCACAGGCCTTCTGGATGGCGTAATCCATGCGATCGCCCTTGGAGATCGCCTGCCCCAGATGCACCGCCAGCGGCGCCTCGCGGTCATTGGGCACCGCCTCGATCACCTGCACGCTGACGCCCTTGCGGGTCACCTCCTCCAGCACCACGCGCACCTCCTGGCCACGGCCATCGAACAGCTGCGCCTCACTGCCGACCTTGGCACGCAGCACCAGCCCGAGGTGGCGTGCAGGCCCCTCGGGGAGCGCGAAGGACGCCCCGGCGCTGACATTGAGATCAAGATCGGGGCAGTGCAGACGGATGGCCATGGACGGGGTCTCGCGGACTAAGAAGCAGTGAAAGTGAACTGTGATGAGCCGATGCAGCATCGCAGGCAAGGCGGCGGCCATTGTCGCCCAAAAACGCAGCGACGGGCCACTAGGGCCCGTCGCTGGTCGTACCTGTCATGTGGCCAATCAAGGCCGGCTCACGGATCAGTGAGCAGTCGCCTCAGCGGCGCCCTGGGCTTCACGCTGCTTGCGCTGCGCGTACATGGCCTCGAAGTTGACCGGGGCCAGCATCAGCGGAGGGAAGCTGCCACGGTTGACCAGGTTGTCGATGGCTTCACGCGCATACGGGAACAGCACGTTCGGGCAGAAGGCGCCAAGAGTGTGGTCCAGCTGCTCGGCAGACAGGCCAGCGATGCGGAACAGGCCTGCCTGCTCGACTTCCGCCAGGAAGGCAGTGGTCTTGTCTTCGCCGTTGGTGACCTGGGCGGTGACCTTGATGGAGACTTCGAACAGCTCCTCACCGACCTGCTGGTGCTCGGTATCCAGCTCCAGCGCGACCTTCGGCTGGAACGGCTGGGAGAAGACCGCCGGAGAATTCGGGGCTTCGAAGGACACGTCCTTCACGTAGATGCGCTGCAGGGCAAACTGGAGTTGATCCTGAGCCTGTTCTGCGCCTGCTGCAGCCTGTGCGTTCTGTTCTTCAGCCATGAGACATATCCTTGAGGGTTCGGAGATTTATTCTTGGTTGCGAGCCGGCCTCCAGCAGGCCCGCAAACTTGCCCAGCCAGCGGAGCAGTGACAGCTGGCAGACACACGACGTGCGAGTCTGCGACTCAGCGAGTCACGACCGGCAGGCTGTCGGCTTCCCACTGGCCCATGCCGCCCTTGAGCTTGACGGCCTGCTTGAAGCCATCCTTCTCGAGGCGCGCCACCAGCGGTCCCGCCGTCTGGCCGTGCTTGCAGACGATGATCACCGGGCGTTCCTTGTACTTGGCCAGCGGAGTGGTCTCGCTGGTCAGCTGACTGCTGGGAACGTTGACGGCACCGGCGATATGACCGGCCTTGAATTCCTTGCTGTCGCGGATGTCGATGAAGACACCCTCTTCGCGATTGACCAGTCGCGTGGCCTCGCTGACGCTGACGCCGTGGTTGCCACGCATGGTTTCCATGACAATGAGGGCGACCAGCAGGGCGATGAAGGCGCCGACCAGCAAGGGATGATTCTGCGCGAACTGAAGCAGCTGTTCGATCATGAGACGGGCTAACTCCGCTGTGACGTGCATGCCGACGCGTACGCGGCAAAGGAAATAGACCGCTACCTGAGGTAACGGAGCCAGCATTATACATGACAGGCCCAGGCATGAATGCCGCTGCATGGCATCAAAAAGGCGTAGCCGGGCGATGCACCGGCTGCTATCAGCTCAGCCGGGACGGGGCGATTCACCGATAGCGCGACCCAATCCCGGCGATACACTTGCGGCACTTGCACTCGGCACCTTACCACCCCTCTAATAGAGGGCAGAACGAGCAGGTAGTTTTATCACTACATGTCGTCTCCGCCGAGGATTCTGCCTCGCGGATGCGCCACAGCATGGCCGCAGGACATGACAGCTGCATGATGTGTCGTCCGTCGAGCATCATCCTGTCATCCCGGCCCCTGCTCACCCCAGATCATTCGTCATCACAGCGAGGAAGTCATGGCAGCTCAAGCACAAGGTCCGCGTCCCGTCGCCCTAATCATTCTGGACGGCTACGGTCACAGCGAAGAGGAGAAGGACAACGCCATCCTCGCCGCCGACACGCCGGTGATGGACCGCCTGCGTCGTGAATATCCCAGCGAACTGATTCACACCGATGGTGGCTTCGTCGGCCTGCCGGACGGTCAGATGGGCAACTCCGAAGTCGGCCACATGAACCTCGGTGCCGGTCGCATCGTCTATCAGGACTTCACGCGCATCACCAAGGCGGTGCGTGAGAATGCCCTCAAGGACAATGACATCCTGACCGCACCCATCGATGCCGCCGTCAAGGCCGGGCGTGCCGTGCACCTGATCGGCCTGCTGTCTCCGGGTGGTGTCCACTCCCACGAAGACCACACCCTGGCCATGGCCGACCTGGCCGCCGAGCGGGGCGCCAAGCGCATCTATATCCATGCCATCACCGATGGCCGTGACACCGCGCCCAAGAGCGCCGAGGCCTCCATCGCGCGGGCCGATGAGCATCTCGCGGGCCTGGGCCTGGAAGACGGCCGTGTCGCCACGCTGGTCGGTCGCTACTTCGCACTGGACCGCGACAACCGCTGGGACCGCGTCGAGCAGGCCTACCGTCTGATCGCCAACGGCGAAGCCGAGCATGAAGCCGCCACCGGGGTTGCCGGCCTGGCAGCCGCCTACGAGCGCGACGAGACCGATGAATTCGTCACCGCCACCCGTATCGGCGATTCCGTCGCCATGCAGGAAGGCGATGCGGCCATCTTCATGAACTTCCGCGCCGACCGTGCCCGCGAGCTGACCCGCGCCTTCGTCGAGCCGGACTTCGCAGGCTTCGAGCGCACGCCGCCCAAGCTGGCCCACGACGGCCTGGTGATGATGACCCAGTATGCCGCCGACATCCCGGCGCCGGCAGCCTTCCCGCCGTCCGAGCTGCACAATACCCTGGGCGAGGTCGTGTCCGACCGTGGCCTGACCCAGCTGCGCATCGCCGAGACCGAGAAGTACGCGCATGTCACCTTCTTCTTCTCCGGTGGCCGCGAAGAGGAATACCTCGGCGAGACACGCATCCTCGTGCCGTCCCCGCAGGATGTGAAGACCTACGACGAGAAGCCGGAAATGAGCGCCGGCGAAGTCACCGACAAGCTGGTGGAAGCCATCGAGTCCGGCAGCTACGACCTCATCGTCTGCAACTACGCCAACGGCGACATGGTCGGCCACACCGGCAAGTTCGATGCCGCCGTCCAGGCCGTCGAGTTCCTCGACAAGTGCGTGGCACGCGTGGTCGAGGCGCTGGAGAAGGTAGGAGGCGAATGCCTGATCACCGCCGATCACGGTAACGCCGAACAGATGGTGCACCCGGAAACCGGCAATCCGCAGACCGCGCACACCACCTTCGAGGTGCCGCTGATCTACGTGACGCAGCGCGATGCCAAGCTGGCCGCCGACGGGCGTCTGTGCGATCTCGCCCCGACCCTGCTGACCATGATGGGCCAGTCGGTGCCGGAAGAGATGGATGGCAAGGTGCTGGTCGATTATGCCGAGGCCTGATAGCAGGCTGCATGGCGCACCCTTCGGTGCGTCGTGCCTCTCGCCCAGCCCGAGCAAGCCGCTCGGGCTGGGCGATCGCCCCCGAATCTTCAAGCGCCGGAGCCGAGTCTCCGGCGTTGTGCTGTCTGCCTGGCTGCTGAGCCTCGCCCCGCTGGCACTCAGCCCCGTGGTGGCTGCCACCGCGCAGGCCGCTGACGACACCGCCACCCTGACCCAGAAGAAGCAGGCCTCCCAGGAGGACCTCAAGCGCCTCAAGCGCGAGATCCAGGCCATGCAGGGTGAGCTCAAGGCCACGGCTGCGCGGCGCAGTGACACGCGCAATGGGCTGGAGAAGATCGAACGCCAGCTCAACGCCACGCGCCAGCAGACCGGCAAGCTCGAGGATGAGCGCGATGACATCCAGCAGCAGCTGGTGGCACTGACACGCAAGCGTGAAGCCCTCAGTCAGCAGCAGACGGCCCAGAAGGCAGCTGTCGCCGAAGAGATGGCCGCCCTGTACCGCCTCGGTCGTCAGCCTGAGCTGAAATTGCTGCTCAACCAGGATGATCCCGCACGTCTTGAGCGCCTGCAGATCTATCTGAACCATCTGAGCGAATCACGACGTGCGGCGCTGGAACGCCTGGCCGAGCTGAACCGGTCATTGGCCGACACCCGCGCGCAGCTGCTGGCCCGCCAGACGCGCCTGGATGACGTACAGGCAGACCTCAAGCGGCAGGCCAGTCAGCTGATCGCGCAACAGAATGAACGCGCCGCCCTGCTGCGCAAGCTGGATGCGCGCTATGCCAGCCATGAAGCGAAGATCGCCGAACTGGACCAGGACCGCGCACACGCCAACCAGCTGATCCAGACCCTCGAGAAGCGCCTCAAGTCGATCAAGAGCGCGCCGCCACCCAAGACCCGCATCACGCGTGCGATGGGCAAGATGGATTGGCCGGCACCGGGCAAGGTGATCTCCGCCTATGGGCGTGGCGAGGGCGTCAACCGTGATGGCGTGCTGATTCGCGCGACACAGGGTACCGCCGTCACGGCGCCGCACGCCGGTCGCGTGGTCTTCGCGGACTGGATGCGCGGCTATGGCAACCTGCTGATACTCGATCACGGTGACAACGTGCTGACGCTCTACGCCCATCTGGCAAGCTTCAGCGTGGGCCCGGGCGACAGCCTGTCACGTGGCCAGCAGCTGGGCAGCGTCGGCAGCAGCGGCGGGCGTGATGGTCCGGCGCTCTATTTCGAAGTGCGCCGCAGTGGTCAGCCGACAGACCCAAGTCGCTGGCTCGCGCGCCGCTGAAGTGCCCGACACCGGCACCTCACGCATCGCCTGATTTTCTGCCAACGCTGAATACCACCGGTGCCCAGCGGGCTAGTCGCCAGACACTCGCGCGGGATATGCTCGCAGTAGCCTGTGACTGCGAGCATGCTGGTCGGTGTTCCCCCCTGCCATGCCTCGACATCCGGCCCCGGCGCTCAGCGCATTTCGGTACCCGTCGAGTCAGTATCCGTCTAGAAGGAAATCGCATGTCTGCAATGTCGCCGTTCCGTCCTGCCCCGCGCCGCCTGCGTCAGCTGGCGGTCAGCGTGCCGCTGAGCCTTGCCCTGCTGGGCGGCGGACTGCCGGCCAGTGCAGAAGACGTCACCTCACCGGCCGACAGCGCCCAGGATGCCCGTCAGGGCACTGACCTGCCGCTGGATGAGCTGCGCACCTTTGCCGAGGTCTTCGAGCGCATCAAGCGCACCTATGTCGATCAGGTCGATGACCGCACGCTGCTCAAGAATGCCATGCGCGGCATGCTCGAAGGGCTGGACCCGCACTCCGCCTATCTGGACCAGGAAGACTGGCAGGACCTGCGCGAGAATACCGATGGCGAGTTTGGCGGCATCGGTATCGAGGTCGGCACCGGCGACGATGGTCAGCTGACCGTCATCGCCCCCATCGACGACACCCCGGCGGCGCGCGCAGGCCTGCAGCCGCGAGACGTCATTCTCAAGATCGACAATACGCCGCTGGACGGCCTGTCGATGTCGGAGTCGGTCAAGTTGATGCGCGGTGAGGCAGGCTCACGCATTCGGCTGCTGATCCTGTCCGAAGGCGCCGACATGCCGCGCGAAGTGGTGTTGGAGCGGGCCATCATCAAGAGCAGCAGCGTCAGTCAGCGTCTGCTGGACCCGGGCTATGGCTATCTGCGCATCAGCCAGTTCCAGAGCGCGACCGGTGACGAGGCCCATACGGCGCTGGCCAGACTGCGGGAGGACAACGATGGCAAGCCGCTCAAGGGGCTGGTGCTTGATCTGCGCAACAACCCCGGCGGGCTTCTCTCGGCCGCCGTCGAGATCAGCGACCTGTTCCTGTCCAGCGGCCGTATCGTCTATACCGAAGGCCGCCTGCCCGACAGTGAGCTGTCCTTCTCGGCCAAGCCCGATACCCCGGCGGGCGACACCCCGCTGGTGGTGCTGATCAATGGCGGCACGGCCTCGGCCGCGGAAATCGTGTCCGGCGCACTGCAGGATCAACACCGCGCCATCATCATGGGCACCGAAAGCTTCGGCAAGGGCTCGGTCCAGACGGTGATGCCGCTGGGCAATGGAGATGGGCTCAAGCTGACCACCGCGCTCTACTTCACGCCCAGCGGACGCTCGATCCAGGCCGAGGGCATCCGCCCGGATGTCGAGGTCGTGCGAGGTCGTCTCGAGCGCGACACGCGACGTGACTTCAGCGTGCGCGAGGCAGACCTCGACGGGCGCCTCGACAATGCCAACGCCGCCAGCGAGTCCGCCAGCAGCAAGACACCCGACAGCCCGGTGGTGGCAGAAAGTGACTATCAGCTGGGTGAGGCGCTCAATCTGCTCAAGGGCATGAACGTGCTGGGGCGCAGTGCGGCGCTCAAGGCCACCGTGCCCACAAGCGACGAGTAAGCATGACGCCATGATCGTTTGATCATCAGGCCACAACGACAAGGCCCCGCCACCTGGCGGGGCCTTGTCGTTGCAGAGCCTTGTCGTTGCAGGGACCATGACATGCACCGTAATACTGGAGGCATGTGTGGCATGTGTGGCAGCGGTCGGCTGCCCCTGCCTCCAAACAATGATGGTGGGCACTTACATACCCGACAGAGTAGACATCAAAATACCTTCACTCTTGCTACGGCTTGCAGCTGGCGGGCAACTCACCCCGCTGCCCCATCGCCTGGCGCATCAGGATGCGCTTCAATTCGCCCTGACCGTCGACGAAACCAAGCCCGAAGTTGCGCAGCAGCCGCACGCCCGGCTGACGGCTGCCGAACAACAGCCGGAAGCCATCCATCATCTTGAGCATCATGGCATTGTCGCTGCGGCGCCGGCGGCGATAGCGCGCCAGCCAGCGCTCGTCGCCAAGCGCTACCCCACGGCGATGTCCTGCCAGCAGCTCGTCTGCCAACACCGCCACATCCATCAAGCCCAGATTGACGCCCTGCCCTGCCAGCGGGTGAATGGCGTGCGCGGCATCGCCCACCAGCGCCAGCCCCGGCAGCACATAGTCTTCAGCGTGGCGCTGATGCAGCGGGAAACTGAAGCGCTCACTCGCCCATTCGATGGCGCCCAGCTGACCTTCAAAGGCACCTTCCAGCTCACTGCAGAAAGCCGCCGATGACAGTGCCAGCAGGCGCTCGGCCTCTTCGGGTGTGGTCGACCACACGATGGAGCAGTGCCGCTCTGCAGCTGATGCTCCCTCGACCGGCTGAGCCAGGGAATCATTGACGGCCAGTGGCAGGAAGGCCAGCGGCCCGGTCGGCAGGAAGCGCTGACGCGCGACGGCCTGATGCGCGAGCTCGGTACGCACCGTGGCCACCAGCGCGACCTGTCCGGTGTCGTGTTCCCGCGTGGCGATTCCGGCCAGCTCGCGCAGCCGTGAGCGCGCACCATCCGCCGCGACCACCAGCGGCGTGGTGACTGTCCGGCCATCGGTCAGCGTCAGGCTGGTCGCTTCCGCCGCATCGAGTTGGTAAGCATTCACTACTGATGTAGCACCCGAATCTGGGAGTGCCATGCCTGCCACTCGCGCCCCGAAGCAGCGCGTGATCTCTGGGCAGGCATCGATGGCCTGCTCCAGCGCGGCGAGCGTGACCCGGTTCTCGACGATATGCCCCAGCACCGGCACACCGCTGTCCTCGGCGCTGAACTGGATCTCGCCATTGCCCTCCGCGTCCCACACCTGCATGCCGGTATAGGGCATCAGGCGACTGGCGGCGATCGTCGGCCACACGCCCAGACCGCTCAACAGCTGCTGGGAGACCGGCGTCAATGCACTCACTCGTGGCTCGGGGGCACTATCTGGCTGCCAGCGGGTCGCGGACTCACGCCCCTCGACCAGCATGACCCGCAGTCCCGCCTGCCCCAGCAGCAGTGCCAGGGTGGCACCGACGATACCGGCACCGACGATGGCGACATCGGCGTCATGTGCGCCACCTGCTGATCGACCGTCCTTCATGCCTGCTCCCTGTCTCGTAGTTCTGTCTCGTAGTTCTGTCTCGTGCGTCTGTCTTGTGGCCTGATCTCGAAGCCCCATCTCGCAGCTCGCCACCAAGGGCCTGTCAGCGAGCGCCCACCAACCTCAGCGTTCAATGCCCATCGAGCGTCTGGCCAACAGGCGCTTGAGCGGCGAGACCAGATTGAGCCCGATCAGGCCCGCTGCCCGTGCATGCCCCAGCCAGCGACTCTCGACCCCGAACAGGCGGATCAGGCCATCGCTGAACAGCACCACATTGTCGCGATCCGCGCCGCGCCGCGCCTCGAAGTCACTCAGCACGCTGGTCGCCCCCGGCGACTCTCCACGCGTCAGGCCCGCCTCGATGGCCGCGACCAGATCGGTCACGCCGCGCAGCGCCAGATTGAAGCCCTGCCCTGCCACCGGGTGCAGGGCGTGGGCGGCATTGCCAAGCACCGCAAGGCCGGGGCGCGTGCCTTCGCTGGCGCGCACCAACGACAGCGGATAGGCGTGGCGCTGCCCGACGCGACGAAAGCGTCCGGCGCGCTCACCGAAGGCGCGCTGCAGTGCCTGCAGGAAGTCGCTGTCGGGCAGCGTCATCAGGCTCTGCGTGTCAGCGGGGGAGCGCGTCCAGACCAGCTCCATGCGCTTGCCGGCCAGCGGCAGCAGAGCCATCGGGCCTTCACTGGTGAAGCGCTCGTAGGCGACTCCCTGGTGAGGCTGGCTCATCTCCACCGTGGCGATCAGGGCATGCTGCTCATAGTCCTGCGCCGCACTGTGGATGCCGAGCCGCTCCTTGAGCCCGGAGCGACCGCCATCCGCCAGCACGGTCAGGTCAGCCTCGATCAGACGACCATCCTCCAGCGTGAGGCGATGGCCTTCCGCCGTGACGGCGATTTCTGCCACGCGCGCCGGGCAATACCAGGCCAGCGGCAACTCAGCCAGCTGGCGATGCAGCACCTGACCCATCCAGGCATTGGGAATCACGTGACCGAGCGCGGCCACCTCGAGCTCGGAGGCCCGCATGCGCGTCGCGCCCAGGTGGCCGCGCTCGCTGACATGGATGGTGCGAATCGGCGTGGCGTGCTCGCACATCGCCTCCCAGACCCCGAAGGCGGTGAACCGCTGGCGTGAGCCCGCCGCGATGGCGCTGGCACGTGCATCGAAACTGGGCTGAAAACGCTGGGCATCTGCCGTCGCCGCGGCCAGCTCATTGGCCTCGATCACGGCGACACGCAACGCCGCGGCCTCACGCCCCTTCTCGTCGGCCACACGCGCCATCAGCGGCGCCAGCGCACAGGCCAGGCTGGCGCCGACCAGGCCGCCGCCGATGATCACGATGTCGAAGTGTTCGGCATCACGCCCGCTCATGGCTTCAGGCTCGCTCATGGCGTCAGGCCTCCGCGCGCATCAGCGCCTCGATGGCCTCGACGGACTTGGGCACGCCATGACTCAACACCTCGTGGCCCGCGGCAGTCACCGCGACGTCGTCCTCGATGCGAATGCCGATCCCGCGATACTCAACGGGAATGTCGGCGTCCTGCGGAATGTAGAGGCCCGGCTCGATGGTCAGCACCATGCCCGGCACCAGCGGGCGCGGCTCACCCGCTTCGCGATAGCTGCCCACGTCGTGCACATCCAACCCCAACCAATGCGAGGTGGAGTGCAGATAGAAGCGACGGTAGGCATCGCTCTCGATCAATTCCTCGACCTCACCCTGCAACAGGCCCAGCTCGACCAGCCCCGTGGTCAGGTCATGCACCACCTGTTGGTGAATGCCCACCAACGTTGCACCCGGCACCACGGCGGCCACCGCGCGCTCCTGCGCCTTGAGCACGATCTCGTACAGACGGCGCTGCGGCTCACTGAAGCGACCATTGACCGGGAAGGTACGCGTGATGTCGCCGGCATACAGGGCGTACTCGGCGCCGGCATCGATCAGCACCAGCTGACCATCCTCCAGCGGCGCGCGATTCTCGATGTAGTGCAGCACACAGGCATTCACACCCGCCCCGACGATGCTGGTGTAGGCCGGGGCCGGCGCGCCCTGCCACTGGAATTCATGCTCGATCTCGGCCTGCAGATGATACTCGTGCAGGCCGGGACGGCTGATCTGCATCGCACGCACATGCGCGCGCGCGGAAATCTCGGCGGCGTGACGCATCAGTGCCAGTTCACGCTCATCCTTGATCAGGCGCTGCTCATGCAGCAGCGGCGCGAGATCCTCGAAGGCGGCCGGCGGCCGTGCTCCGCGACGCACCGCAGCGGCCAGCTCATCGCGCAGCGCTTGAGCCAGCGCCAGGGCTTCATCATCCTCGAACAGCACATAGAGACGCTCGCGGCCATCCAGCAGGCTGGCCATCACCTCATCACGTGCCTCATTGGTGAAGGCCTGATCGAACCCTGCCGTGGCGACGGCACCCTCGGCGCCGATGCGGATCCCGGTCCAGGCTTCGGCCAGCGGGTCCTTCTCCTGACAGAACAGCACGCTCTCCCCTTCGGCGCGCCCGGGCAGCAACAGCAAGGCGGCCTCGGGTTCTGGCCATCCAGTCAGATAGTGGAAGTCGCTGTTCTGACGGAAGCTGTACTCACTGTCGCGGTTGCGCTGGGCCAGGCCTGACGAGACCACCAATGCGGCCGCCCCCTGCGGCAGCTGCGCGATCAGACGCTGGCGGCGTGCACGAAAATCCTCTGCCGTCAGGGCAGCAGGTGCGGGCAGGATGGCTGGGGCAGTCATGGCAATCTCCGTCGAGAACCCGCCGAACATGGCGCGTTCGAGTGACAAACAGGCGTGATGCTGTAGGTGGGGTCACCCGCCCTCTTGTACCAGCCTTGCGTCAGACGCGGCGCAAGCGGTGGGTGACCATCGATTCAGTGGCTATCGACTGAGCAGGTACGGGTGCTACCGGTACTGGTGCTACAGGTGCTGGCTCAGCAGGGCCGGACGCTACAGTACGGACTCAGTGGGTATCGGTACGCGAGCTGACGCCGAGGCTGCCCTCGAGACCGCCTTCCGGCAGCTGGTCATCGCTGGGCTTCTCGACGTCCGGGTTGCCCGGGTGCTGTTCGGTGTAAAGCAGCAAGGCCGCCATGCGCACATGGTCAGCCAGCGCAAACAGATCGGCCTCGTCCTCGGCGTTGTCGTCGTCGAGGTCTTCAGCATTGGCGAGGCCGCTCGAGATGGCTTCAACATCGCCCAACGCATCCTTGAGTGCCTGGCTCCAGCCACTGCGGACATCGTCATCGGCACCTGCCAGTTCTTCCTGGAAGCCCAGCGTCCATTCGCGCAGGCTCTGACCGCGTTCGGCCAGCGAGAACATGTCATCCGGCAGCAGTGGCTCGAAGCTCATCTCGCTGGCGGCCAGGCGCTCCTGATTGCGCGTGCGCCAGGTGAGGAAGACTTCACCGGCTTCACGCGTGGCCGGTTGCTCGACCCCCAGCGAGGCGCAGACGCGCGCCAGCCAATCCTCGGCACTGATGTCATCCAGCGCCAGTGCGGCCACCAGCTGACCATCGAGGAAGGAGGGATTGTTGAGGCTGCCGTGAGCCAGGAAGTGGTCTGCGACGAGCGAGAAGTCGAAGGTATCGTTGATGATCGCCATGATGCGGCCCCATTGAGTCAGTGAGAAGTGGTTCTGTAGCGGGAGAATGGCATCTGAAGGATGTGCTGCAGCACAAGGCAGCCGCGCCGCGCGGCGCGTTGACCCTCCAGAAGCGGCTCTCTATAGTGGCTCGAGAATGCCCCCATCTTACCGCACTGGCCCTCCTTCTGGCTTGCCGTCCTGACTGCGACGGTGACGCACTGACAGCAGGACGTCGGCATCAATCTGGATGACGCCGGACAAGGCCCGAGAGGATCTACATGAGCGATTCCGCCACCCCACGCAATACCACCGAGATCAGCCTGCTCGGCCGCAGCTATACCGTCAGCTGTCAGCCCGGCGAGGAAGATGGCCTGACCCGTGCGGCGGCTTATCTGGATCTCGCCATGCAAGGCATCCAGCAGCGCGGCAACACCATCAGCGCCGACAAGGTCGCCCTGATGGCAGCGCTCAATATCTCGCATGAGTTGATCAACAGCCGTGACAGCGAGCGCGCCCTGCAGCGCGACTTCGAGACTCGCCTCACCGCGCTGGACCGTCAACTGGATGCCGCGCTCAGTCAGCTGCCAGCCGACTATGCCGATCAGGCGAAGGCGCGCGCCGCTGAGCGTAAAAACGCTTCAGAATCAAACAACTGATACATTCAGGCAACAGATTGTTCCCGACAGGATTAGCCCTTGGGCAGGCAGGCGGGGTTTGGTAGACTGAATGAGTTCTCTGGGGTGTACGACAGTTGCCGATGTCCCTCGAGCTTATAAGCTATTCCCAGGGAGTCCACTGCGCAGTGCTGTGTGCATGTCCGTGCGTCGGAACGCCTGATGCGCTGCGCGGGACTACCCACCTTGAACCGCTGGGTTCAAGGGCCCCCGGTAACACCGGCACCTTGGAGAACCCTGTCTGACGGAGATTGTCAGGCATGCGCAAGCCCCCCGCGGTCTTTGCCGCACCCGCGAGCCCACGCTCGCCACTCCCCTCTGCAGCTCTCGATACCACGCTCTGGGCACTGCCCAGCGAGCTCGACCACCCTCAGGCCGACCGCCGTGCGCTTCGCCGTCTGCTGCGCCAACGCCGCCGTCAGCTACCACCTGCCATTCGCCTGCAAGCCGAAGATACGCTCCTGCGTCAGCTGAAACGGCTGCCGGAACTGTTGCGCGCCCGCCACGTCGCCCTGTATCTGCCCTACGATGGCGAGATCGATGCCACGCGCCTGTGCGATTGGCTGCAGCGACGAGGGGCGAAGGTCTATCTGCCGGTACTGCGTCCGTTCGCGGCCAATTCGCTATGGTTCGTGCGCTACGACGATCAGACACCCTTGGTCAGCAATCGCTTCGGCATCGCCGAACCGGACACCCGTCACGGTGCTTCCAAGGCGCGGCGCCTGCCTGCCTGGGCGCTGGACATCGTATTGATGCCACTGGTCGGCTTCGATGGGCGCGGGGCGCGCATCGGCATGGGGGGCGGCTTCTACGATCGCAGCTTCGCCTTTACCCGCCGCCCCGGCCCACGGCCGCTGTTGATCGGTCTCGCCCACCACTGTCAGAAGGTCCCTGCCCTGCCGGTACAGCCCTGGGATGTCCCGCTGGACGCCATCGTCAGTGATCGCGAAGTCGTGCGCCCTGCTCGTGCCGAATGAGACGACAGACTTCATGGCGAGATCGATAAAACGACCATGAGACGGCCACGACAGAGGGCGAGGGGGAAAACAGGCTGAAAGAGGCTATTGGCAAGGAGGCGAAGCAGCAAGGCAGTGAAACCAGCCGGGGATCAAACTGAGGTGAAGCTGGGGAGTCGGGAGCTGGAAACAGAAAAGCTGGAAAGCCTGGCAGGAGGGTCATGGCATCTATGCGTGGCGCCAGAGAGACTGGCGCCAGCAGCACCGCTACCACCGGTGATGGCAGCAGCGCAGGATTCAGGAACCCATTACGGTCTGGGCGTAGCCGGTTGCCACTACACCAATCCCGAAGATGAATACCAGGGCCATGACCAGATCGGGCTTACGTTTCATGAGAGCGGGCTTCTTCTTATATCGTCAGTGGCTTTCGCGTGACGGTTGTCGATGACTGTCTTCCTGACAGTGACCAGATGATAGGCATCTGACTTCTGTATGACAATCACCATGCAATCGTTTGAATGGACGCTTTTCCACGCAGCTTTTGATGTCTGGTGGCCCCAGCCGACAAGGGCTTCCGTCAAAAACAGCGTTCTTTTTCGCACCTGGCATGAAATGTGGAATTTCCTGCGGTATGCCCGCCGGATACGCATGAAAAAGCCCCGACCTTCCACGCGAAGGCCGGGGCTTTTCTATCCACGAATGTGACCAATGAAGCATGATGAGTTGCGCCTCAGCTCGCCACCTTCAACGCCAATGACTCATCTGGCCGTCATCGCCCCATCGCTTGCCTCGCTCAGGACAGAAACAGGCGATAGGCGGGATTGTCGCTCTCCTTCCAGAAGCGATAGCCGATCTCATTGAAATACTCCTCGACCCGCGCGCGGTCCCCATTGGGGATCTGCATGCCGATCAACACCCGTCCATGCGACGCGCCGTGGTTACGGTAGTGGAACAGCGAGATGTTCCAGTCCGCCGGCAGGTGGGTGAGGAAATTCATCAGGGCGCCCGGGCGCTCCGGAAATTCGAAACGATAGACCTCTTCCTCGAGATCGCTGGTCGTGCGCCCACCGACCAGATGACGCGTGTGCAGCTTGGCCAGTTCGTTGTCGGTCAGGTCTTCCACCGCATAGCCCGCCTCACGCAGCTTCTCGACCACAGCGGCGCGGTCTTCACCGCCCGGCTTGACCTGCACGCCGACGAAGACATGCGCTTCCTCCGGATTGGCATAGCGATAGTTGAACTCGGTAACCATGCGCTTGCCGATCACCTTGCAGAACTGCTTGTAGGCCCCCGGGCGCTCCGGCAGCGTCACGGCCAGAATCGCCTCACGCTGCTCGCCCAGCTCGGTGCGCTCGGCGATATGCTGCAGGCGATCGAAGTTGGTGTTGGCGCCGGAGTTGATGCAGACCAGCGTCTCCCCTTCCGCGCCTGACTGCTGGACATATTTCTTGAGGCCCGCCAGTGACAGTGCGCCACTGGTTTCGGAAACGGCGCGCGTATCCTCGAAGATGTCCTTGACCGCCGCACACATCTCGTCGGTATTGACGGTGATGACCTCATCGACGGTGTGCTGGATAAGCTCGAACGGTGCCGCGCCGATCTGCGCGACCGCCACGCCCTCGGCGAACACCCCGACCTGGTCCAGTACCACACGTTCACCGGCTTCCATCGCGGCCTTGAGACAGGCAGCATCCTCCGCCTCGACCCCGATGACACGGATCTCGGGTCGCAGGTACTTCACATAGGCCGCGACACCGGCGATCAGACCACCACCGCCGACCGGCACGAAGATCGCATCGATCTTGCCGGGGTGCTGACGCAGGATTTCCATGCCGACGGTGCCCTGGCCGGCAATGACATCCGGGTCGTCATAGGGCGGGATGAAGGTGTAGCCGTGCTCGTCCATCAGGGTACGCGCGTGGGCCAGTGCCTCGGGAAAGGCATCGCCCTTGAGAATCACCCGTGCGCCGCGCTCGCGTACGGCCTGCACCTTGATTTCCGGCGTAATGCGCGGCATCACGATCACTGCCTTGACGCCCATCAGCTTGGCCGCCATCGCCAGGCCCTGCGCATGATTGCCGGCCGAGGCCGCAATCACGCCACACGCCTTCTGTTCATCCGTCAGCTGGGCCATCTTGTTGTAGGCGCCGCGAATCTTGAAGGAATAGACAGGCTGCAGGTCTTCACGCTTGATGAAGATGTGATTGCCGAAACGACGCGACAACAAGGGTGCCGGCGAGAGCGGAGTTTCATGGGCGGCTTCGTAGACACGAGCCGACAGGATTTTCTTGACGTAATGTTCGAGCATTATAGGAATGTCCTGATGTGTCACAGCGCGGGCCGCATGAGCGCGACCGAACCCCCATTGTTATCAGACCGCTGGCGAGAGCGTCCAGCGCCATCGCCGGGTTTGCCGTTATAATGTGGCGTTTTCCGGCGTTGCGCTTCACGTCAAGCCGTTTTCCAGTGCCTGTCGGCGGTAAACTGCTGGCCACGCAGGGAACATCGCGCCAATGCCCACTTTCACCACCGCCCCACCGACCCGAGGTATCACATGACCCAGGATGAGCTGAAGCAGGCCGTGGCCCGCGCCGCCCTTGACGAGATTCGCCCACTGCTGAGCCGCGACACCATCATCGGCGTCGGCACCGGCTCGACGGCCAATCTGTTCATCGATGCGCTGGCGGAAGTGCGCCACGACTTCGCCGGCGCTGTCGCCAGCTCCGAAGCCACTGCCGAGCGCCTCAAGGGCCATGGCATCGACGTCTTCGAACTCAACCATGTCGGCACCGTGCCGGTCTACGTGGACGGTGCCGACGAGATCGACCCGCGCCTGGCGATGATCAAGGGCGGTGGCGCCGCGCTGACTCGCGAGAAGATCGTCGCGGCCTGCGCCGAGCGCTTCGTGTGCATCGCCGATGGCTCCAAGCAGGTGGATATTCTCGGCGGCTTCCCGCTGCCGGTGGAAGTCATCCCGATGGCGCGCTCCTATGTTGCGCGTGAGCTGGTCAAGCTGGGCGCAGACCCGGTCTACCGCGATGGCGTGCTGACCGACAACGGCAACCGCATCCTCGATTGCTACAACTTCCTGATCGAGGACCCGATCGCCATGGAAGCGCGCATCAACGCCATCGTCGGTGTCGTCACCAACGGCCTGTTCGCGGCACGCGGTGCCGATGTGCTGCTGGTGGGGCGCGAAAGTGGCGTCGAACGCATCACTGCCTGAGGAGCTGGCATGACGACGAATCTGCACCCACGACTGCGCCTGGCGACCGCACTGCTGCTGGCAGCCAGCGCAAGTCCGCTGGCGCTGGCCGATAGCCTGCCGATCAGCCAGCCCGTCACCGTGACGCTCGACAGTGGCGTCAAGATCCTGCTCAAGCCTGACCACAGCTGGGAATATCAGCTGGATGAGGTGCAGGCCGCTTCTGCTCCGGCCACACAGCCCCCCGCGCAGGCTGGCGCTGGCAGCGCGCTGGTACCGACCTCGACAGCCGTACCGGTGACGGCGGCGGTTACTCCGGCTGGCGGCTCGGCCTCACCATCAGCCGGTGCGGCTGCCGCCAGCGCCAGCAACACAGCGCCTGACAGCGCGTCACGCCTCAACCGCAGCGCGCTGGACAATCCGCAACTGTTGAGTGAAGGCCATCGCGATGGACTCATCGCGCGCCTGTCCTCGGTGAGCGAAGAGGATGACGAGGCGCTGCTCCAATTCAGCCTCGACAATACGGCCGGCCAGAGTGTCATCGGCGTGCAGGCCAGACTGCGTCTGTACGCCGATGATGGCCATCTGCTCGCGACACGTGAAGTGCCGCTGTGGGTCGGTGAATATCGCCTGCCCCAGACCTACCTGCGCCCCGGCCAGACACGCGATAGCCGTGAGGTTCGCGTCTCGTTGCCCCAGGGCGAGTGGTCACGCCAGCTGGTACGCGTGGAGGTCACCGAGGTGGAGTTCCGCTGATCACCAGTTGCCGGATTCCAGGTGTCAGATACCACAGCAGCCAGACGAAAAACGGGAAGCCCTGAGGGGCTTCCCGTTTCTGTTTGCGCGCCGGTCGCTCAGCGAGAGCGAAGCGGAGATCAGAACTTGTAGTTGATGCTGAAGTAGTTGCCGAAGCCGGTGGTGTCCTGGCGAACGCCAACGGGTGCAGTACCATCTTGGAAAAATGCCATGTTGTTGTAGTACTTCAGGCCATAGCCGATCGCATAGCGCTGGGTGTGGTAGTAGATACCGTTGAACCACTCCATGCTGTTGACGCTGCGCCCCGCCTGGCTGCCCACTTCATCGGCAGCGAACTTGTAGTCCAGGTAGCCCTGATAGGCGATGAAGCTGCCATCATCGAAGTTGACGAACGGCTTGAACCAGTTGGTGGAGGCCATGTAGCCGTCCCACTTGCTCTCATCTTCACCGCCGTAGTTCTCACGCACGTAACGCGCGTAGAGGTTGAAGCCCATCTTGCCGAACCATGGCACCTGCACATCGCTGCCCAAGCCGACGTAGTGCTCCCAAAGACCGCCGAATGCACCGTTGTCACCGATGTTGGTGACGGTGGCGATGTAGAGCTCATCCACTGGGCCGAAGGACAGGTCATAGCCGGTCATGGCGTCCAGCGAGAAACGCGGCGCCAGCTTGGCGAAGAAGTTGTCGCCGTCGTTCAGGTCATCCGAGCTGTCGTCCAGCAGGTCGAAGAAGTCGACATACCCGTAGAGATCGACGATGCCCGAGCGGCCGCCGAACTCCATCTCCAGGTAGGTATCTTCGCTGTTGCGGAACGGCAGGCGGTTGTCTTCACTGCGCATCAGGTTGAAGGTCAGCCACTTGTAATCATTGGCGTGGATGTCGCCATTGAAGTCAGTAGCCTGTGCCGGAGCTGCCGCGGTCAGCAGCGTGGTGGCAGCCAGAGTGCTGGCCGCGAGGGTCTTGAGCATGGTCATCGCGTAACGGTCCTGTCCTGAATGATGAGACTGTTCGAATTCTTGTGGTCTTGCCCGCTGAGCGGGTCTTGTCGCTATGAAGTCCGACGAAGGCGCGGGAGTGAAACTCGCACGAGGCCCAGTCTGGAAAGGCGGCGATGTTAGCACTTCCTCGCAAAAACGACAGAGCGACATTTCGGGGATGATCAACGCGCTCTCGACGACAATGTGAACTTTTTCACACTCTTGTCAGGCACCTTGCCATTCCCGGCTACCTCGCTGTGACATCCCGAAGTCTCCTCGCTTGCCACCCAGCGAATGCCGGCAGGATGGCCCTGTCGACTGACCGGGTGGAGAGCGAGGAATGCATCAGGCCGCCAGCGCCAGGAAGAAACCGGCAATCGCCGCTGACATCAGATTGGACAGCGTGCCGGCGAGTACCGCCTTGAGCCCCAGGCTTGCGATCTCATGACGGCGTGTCGGTGCCAGACTGCCCAGCCCACCCAGCAGGATGGCGATCGACGACAGATTGGCGAAGCCGCACAGCGCGAAGGACAGCACTGCCATGGTGTAGGGCGTCATCACCGCCCCCGTGGCGGCGACGATGCTGTCACCGCTGAGGTAGGGTGCCAGGTTGATGTAGGCGACGAACTCGTTCACCACCAGCTTCTGGCCGATGAACGAACCCGCCAGGGTCGCCTCGCTCCACGGCACGCCCAGCAGGAAGGCCAGCGGCGCGAACAACCAGCCGAGAATCATGTCGAGACTCAGCGTGTCCATGCCGAACCAGCCACCCACGCCGCCGAGAATGCCGTTGATCAGGCCGATCAGCGCGATGAAGGCCAGCAGCATCGCCCCGACATTGGCCGCCAGCTTGAGGCCGGAAGACGCACCGGAGGCCGCAGCGTCCAGCACATTGGAAGGCGCATCATCATCCTTGAGGGCAGCATCGGCGAGGGCGATCGAGTCGTCCGGCTTCTCCGTTTCCGGGAACAGCAGCTTGGCGAACAGCAGCCCGCCGGGCGCGGCCATGAACGATGCCGCCACCAGATATTCCATCGGAATGCCCAGCGCCGCATAGCCGCCCAGCACCGAACCGGCGACGGAGGCCAGGCCACCGCACATCACGGCGAACAGCTCGGAGCGCGTCATGCTGGCCAGATACGGCTTGACCACCAGCGGCGCCTCGGTCTGACCGACGAAGATGTTGGCCGTGGCCGAGAGCGACTCGGTACGCGACGTGCCCAGCACACGCTGCAGGCCGCCACCCAGCAGGCGAATCACCCACTGCATGATGCCGAGGTAGTAGAGCACCGCGATCAGCGACGAGAAGAAGATGATAATCGGCAACACCTTGACCGCGAAGATGAAGCCGACACCACTACCCGGATTGGCCAGGCTGCCAAACAGGAAGTTGATGCCCTGATCGGCATAGTTGACCACCTGACTGACGGCACCGGAGACACCGGCCAGCACTCCCTGGCCGAAGGAGGTGTAGAGCACGAAGGCGCCGATGGCCAGCTGGATGGCAAAGGCACCACCCACGGTGCGCAGGCGAATGGCGCGTCGATTCGACGACAGCGCCACGGCAATGAGGATGAGCGAAGCCATCCCGACGAGACTCATGAGGGGATTCATTGGGAAGATCCTGAGGGTTCTTGTGGTTGTTATGGGTGCTGCGTGCAGGGCTGCGACGACCCGTTTTCAACGTCGTGCAGTGTTATCCTGCATTCTCACCATGTTCAAAAAGTCACAGCCTGACCAAATAGTCAATACGTCCGTTTTACCTCACGCCCACTTGTCTCCCAGTGCCAGACTGGCAATGTCAGGGGCATTTTCGAGGTTCTCCCTGTGTGTCAGTGGTTTATCATCTGCTTCTGACGTGGGACGTGGCGCTTCAGCCCAGTTTTTCGCCAACGCTCCCTCATCGGAACCGGCACCAAAGGACAAAAGCCGCATGAACAATCACAGCGCCGCCCGACTCGACCGCCTGCAGGCCATTCTGCGCGAAGGCAGCCCTCTGCAACTGAGCGACGCCGCACAGCTATGCGCCGTCTCGGAGATGACCATTCGTCGCGACGTGGCGCACAGCAACGGACTGCTGGAAATTCTGGGTGGCCGCCTGTTGCTGGTCGATTCCTCCGCCGGCAGCGTCTATCGCCTGGATCGCGAGATCGACGCCAGCGCCCCGATCAAGCAAGCGCTGTGCCAGCAGCTGGCCAGTCATATCGAGGACGGCGATACCCTGTATGTGGATTGCGGCACCACGCTGGTCCATCTGGCGGCCGCCATCGACCGCCAGCAGACGCTGACCCTGGTGACCTGCGCCCTGAATGTGGCCAATGCGGTCGGCCATCTGCCCGGGGTGCGGCTGGTGATGCTGGGTGGGCTGTTTCACCCGGCCACCCAGTCATTCACCGCCACCGACATGCCGGAAGCCATCCGCCGTCTCGGCATCAACAAGGCCTTTCTCTCGGCAGGCGGAGTGCATGCCGAGCGAGGCGTCAGCTGCTTCCATTTCCATGAGGTCGCGGCCAAGCAGGCCGCTCTGGAAAGCGCGATGCAGCGCTTCTTGATCGTCGATGCGCGCAAGTTCGAGATGGTACGCCCCGCCTTCATCGCCCCGCTGAGTGACTTTGATGTGGTGATCAGCAATGCCAGTCCCGCCGCACGCGATTGCCTGGGGGCGCTGGAGGCAGAAATGGGCGTAACGGCCGAGCTTGTCGACTGCTGAGCTGCCGATTGTCGAACCTGTCGATTGCTTCACAGGAAGGAGCCTGGCCACTCACAGCGCCAGACCACTGACAAACACCTGGATTCATAGAATAAACGCCGCACGATTGTGCGGCGTTTTCTGTCTGACCAGACAGTCAATGCACACTTTGCGTGCGCGGGGTCGTCACAGTGGCAGGTGGTGCTCGAGCATCGCCAAGGTGCCACTCAGCGCGCCACGATTGCGCTCCACGACCTGACTGGCCGCCTGACCCGCCATCTGCTGCGCGGCCTGATCCGAGAACAGTGCATTCACCGCCCCGGCCAATGCCGCATCATCCGCGACGACCTGGAGCGCACCTTCCGCGGCCATCACCTCGGCGATCTCGCTGAAGTTGTCCAGCGATGGGCCACTCAGCAGCGGCAGCCCCAACGCAGCGGGCTCGAGCAGGTTGTGCCCGCCGATGGACACCAGGCTGCCGCCGATGAAGGCGATATCACTGGCCGCATACAGCGTCAGCAATTCCCCGAGACTGTCACCGACCAGTACCGATACGGCGTCAGCCACCTCGGTGCCGCTTTCTGACATGGCACTGCGCCGCAGGCTGCTCTCGCCGCGCGCCTGACACCACTGCGCCGCCTGAGCGGCCACTGCCGCGAAGCGTTGCGGATGGCGCGGCACCAACAGCAGCAAGGCCTGAGGGTGCTGGTCACGCACCGCGGCATGCGCCGCGAGTATCTGGCCATCCTCGCCGTCATGCGTCGAGGCGGCGATCCATACCGGCCGCTGCGCGAATGACTGGCGCAGCGCCTGGCCATCGGCAATGACCTGTTCAGCAATGTCCAGTTCGAACTTGAGCGAGCCGACGGCCGTGCCGTGCGCGGGCGGCAGGCCAAGCGCCATGAAACGCTCCAGATCCTGCTGCGACTTGGCCGACAGGCCACTGACGTGAGCAAGACTGTCACGCATCAGGGCGCCGATCCTGCGATAGCGCTGGAAGGCGCGCGGTGACAGGCGGCCATTGATGACACACAGCGCAATGTCATCCCGCGCGCAGGCGGCCATCAGGTTGGGCCACAGCTCGGTTTCCACCATGATCGCCAGCGCCGGACGCAGCCGACGCACGAAGCGCCGCGCGCTCAGCGGGAAATCCAGCGGCAGGTAATGGTGACGGGCCGGGGCAAGCCCTGACGAGCCCTGCGGCGTATGCAGCAGACGTGCGGCCTGTGCAGCGCCGGTGGCTGTCATGGTCGTCAGCACCAGCGGGCGCCGTGGGTAGCGCTGACGCAGTGCCTCGACGAGACTCGCCACCATCACCACCTCGCCCAGCGAGGCGGCGTGCAGCCAGATGGGGCGCTCACTGTCGGGCGTGGTGCTCGGCGTGGAGGGGATGATACCCAGCCGCTCCAGGCGCGGGTGCTGGGCATCGTGCTCGCGCCAGACCCGCTGCCAGATGAGGGGCGACAACAGGGTCAGCGCGGTGCTGTAGAGGCCGCGGGCAAGGCTCACGCCTAGTCCTCACGATCGAGGATGGTGGCGATCATCGCGGTGGTGGAGACGCCGTCCTCGAAACCGAGCACGCGGACTTCACCGCCATTGGCGATCACTGCCTCTCCCCCCGCGATCTCTTCGGGACGATAGTCGCCGCCCTTGACCAGCACATCCGGCAGCACGGCCTCGATCAGGCGTGCCGGGGTGTCCTCGCTGAAGGGCACCACCCAGGCGACCGCACCGAGACCCGCCAGCACCTGCATGCGGCGCAGCACCGGGTTGATCGGGCGTGTCGGCCCCTTGAGGCGCGCCACCGAGCCATCATCATTGACCGCCACGATCAGGCGATCACCGTGGCGCGCCGCTTCCTGCAGGTAGGCCACGTGACCGGCGTGCAGGATGTCGAAGCAGCCATTGGTCATCACCACACGCTCGCCGCGTGCCTGGGCGGCCTTGACTGCCGGGATGAGCGCGGACTCCTGGATCACGCCGAATTCCGCCAGCTTGTCGCCGTGCAGCGCGGTGTAGAGCTCCGCCACCGACAGGGTCGCGGTCCCCGGCTTGGCGACCACCAGGCCCGCGGCCAGGTTGGCCAGCATCACGGCTTCCGGGAAGGCGTGACCGGCCGCCAGCGCCAGACCCAGCACGCCGATCACCGTATCGCCGGCACCGGTGACGTCGTAGACCTCACGCGCATGCGTCGGCAGGTGCAGCGGCTGATAGCCCTCACGGATCAGGGTCATGCCCTTCTCGCTGCGCGTCACCAGCAGGGCTTCCAGTTCGAGCTCGGCACGCAGTGCCTCGCCCTTCTCGGCCAGTTCCTCATCGCTGCGGCAAGGCCCGACGATGGTCTCGAATTCGGTCAGGTTGGGGGTGATGATGCTGGCGCCGCGATAGCGCGAGAAATCACTGCCCTTGGGGTCGACCAGCACACGCTTGCCTGCCGCACGCGCAGCGGCGATCAACGCCTCGACCTGATTCAGCGAGCCCTTACCGTAGTCGGAGAGAATCATCACGCCACTGGCGCCCAGCTCGGCCTCGACCTGGCTCACCAGCGCGCTGGTATCCACCTCGTGCAGCGGCTCCTCGAAATCGAGGCGCAGCAGCTGCTGATTGCGGCTCATCACGCGCAGCTTGGTGATGGTCGGCACGCTGTCACTGGCCTGGAAGCGTGTGACGACATTGGCGTTTTCCAGCGCGCGCGTGAGGATGGCGGCATTGTCATCCTCACCAACCACGCCCGCCAGTGTGGCATGTGCGCCGAGCGAGGCGATGTTGAGCGCGACGTTGGCGGCACCGCCGGGGCGGTCTTCGCTCTCGCCGACTCGCACCACCGGTACCGGTGCTTCCGGCGAGATGCGTGAGGTACCGCCGTGCCAGTAGCGGTCGAGCATCACATCACCCACGACCAGCAGGCGAGCCTGTTCAAGCGCAGTCAGATCAAGCTTCATCAGGCGTCTCCGCGTGCAGAGGGGGATTGATTGGAAGAGGTATCCGTAGAGGAGACAGCCGCGACCGGCAGACGTTCGCAGCTTTGGGTGCGAATGACGCCATCGGTATCCGCCAGCAACTCCGCGAGGCGCGCGATGACATCCTCGGCGCGAATCAGGCTCATGGCGTCCTGATGGCGCACGCGCTGGCCCCAGTTGATCTCGTCCATCTGCTTGTGAAGGTAGGTCTTCACGGCGTCCGGATAGCGATTGACCACCAGATGCTGCCAGCAATACGGCGCGGCGCGCTCCGGATTGGTGGTGGCGTACAGACCGATCACCGGCGTGTTGAGCGCATTGCCCATGTGCACCGGGCCGGAATCCGGCGCGATCACCGCCACGGCGCGATCGATCATCGCCAGCAGGCCCTTGAGCGAGGTGCCACCGATGGCATCGATGACCGCGCCTTCGCTGACCAGCGCCTTGATGCGCGCGCCCATTTCACGTTCCTGCGGACTGCCGCCACCGGTCATCACGCTGCGGATGCCATATTGCTGCCAGGCATGATCGACGACCGCCGCATAGCCTTCCGGCGACCAGTTGCGGAAGTTGCGCAGTCGCGGATTGGCACACGGACTGATGATCAGATACGGCGCCTCACCGGTCACGCGGGCGGCTTCGGTGTAGGCCTCGGGCGGCACGTCGAGACGCCAGTCGAGGCGACAGTCCTCGACACCCAGCGTACGCGCGAAGTCCATGAACGACTCCAGCACGTGGGCACGCTCTCGCGGGGCCAGCTGATGGGAGGTAAAGAGGTACTGCCAGTCCTTGGCACGCGCACGGTCATAACCGATGCGCACCTTGGCCTTGAGGCCCAGCGACAGCGCACTGGCGCGCAGTGCCTGCTGCATGTGCAGCAGCACATCGAAGTGCGTGTCCTTGAGCTGTCGCCAGATGGCGCGCATGCCCGCAAGGCCGGTGGACTTGTCGTAGACCACGAACTCGACCCCGGTCAGGCCGGACAGTAGACTGTGCTCCCCCTTGCCGACGATCCAGGTAATGCGGGCCTCAGGCCACTGACGCTGCAAGGCGCGTACCGTTGGCACAAGATTGCAGACATCGCCGAGAGCGGAGAGCCGGAGCACGCAGATATGTGCGGGCTGGGCAGGGAGAGGATGCTTCATGCGGATGGCAGTTTTCCGAAATGAGAATGCCCACATTCTATATGATGGCGAAACAGCGCCACAAATGACGCCGGACTGGTTCATGCCATCGTTCTGGCGTGAACACGGCGCCGTGACCGGCGAAGCACCGGGGCGCGGGGCGAGTCTGTTCCTCGATGTCCGTCGTTTGCCCGCCGAACTGCAACCCGTCAATACCACCGCGACACCGTCTAGCCGCTGGGCACTGCGCCCCTATCGACGCGGCGGTCTGATCGCGAAGCTCGCCAGTCAGCGCTATCTCTATACCGGCATTGAGCGCACTCGTGCCTTCGCGGAGCTGCGCCTGACGGAAACGCTGCATCGCCAGGGGCTGCCGGTGCCAGAGCCCGTCGGTGCCTGTGTATGGCGGCATGGCCTGACCTACGAAGCCGCCCTGATCACGGTGCTGATTCCCGGCGCGCACGCCTTCGCCGATGATCTGATCGCCCTCGAAACACGGGGCCTGCCTGCCGGGACCGAGCTGCCCGAGGCCGTGCTGCGCCTGCTCGACGCGACAGGAGGCGCCATTCGCGCCGTGCATGATGCCGGGCTCGAGCATGTCGATCTCAATGCACGCAATCTGCTGGTCGACGAAAACGAACGCGTCTACGTGATCGATCTCGATCGCTGCCAGCTGCATGCCGAGGCACCTGCCGACGCACGCTGGCGCGAGGGCAACCTCTCCCGCCTGGGGCGCTCGCTGGCACGCTTCACGCCGACCCATCATGCAGCGTGCCTGGCCCGTATTCGCGGCGCCTATCACGCCTGAACCTGCAGCGTATCGCCCTGCAGGCATCGACGCCCATGCAGTGTAGGATAGCGAGATGAATCGTCGGCAAGCGCATCATCCGATTCCCGCCTGCCACTGCGTCCCATCGGCGCCTGTCACACACGTGAGCCAGGCGCTCTCAAGACAGAGACCGTCATGAATCCGAGCGACGAGGCCCCGGCCGCCCCTCCTTCCGATGGCAAGCTGCGCACCGCCGTGCCCATCACCGGCTGCGTCATCACCCTCAATGAAGCCCACAACATCGAGGACTGCCTGCGCTCGCTGGCCCAGGTCTGCGATGAGCTGATCGTGGTCGATTCCGGCTCCACCGATGCCACCTGCGAGCTGGCGCGCAACATGGGTGCCGTGGTGATCGATCAACCTTACCTGGGCGACGGGCCGCAAAAGAACGTCGGCCCGAGCCATGCCAGCCACCGCTGGGTGCTGTCTTTGGATGCCGATGAACGCCTGACCGACGGCGCCGTCAGCGCCATCCGTGAACTGGCACTCGACAGCACGCTCCACGACGGCTTCGCCCTGCGGCGTCGCAACTTCATCGGCTCGCGCTGGGTGCGCCATGCCGGCTGGTACCCCGATTACTGCCTGCGCCTGTATGACCGCGAGAAGCTCGCCTTCCGCGATTCGCGCCAGCACAGCTCCGTTCAGGCCAGCCACCCCTGCGAGCTGGATGCGGACCTTGAGCATTACAGCTTCGCCAATCTGGGTGAGCTGTTCGTCAAGGCCAGTGGTCGCTTCTCGAATCGCGCCGCCAAGATCATGTATCAGAAGGGAAAACGCGCCAACGCCTTCACGCCCTTCCTGCATGCCAGCAATGCCTTCATGCGCAAGTTCGTCTTCCAGGCCGGCTTCCGCGATGGCGTCGATGGCTTCTCGGTGGCGCTGTCGGCCAGCGTCAATGCCTACCTGAAATACGCCAAGCTGCTGGAATTCCAGCGCGACGCCAAGGTGCGTGAGGCCGAGGATTTCAACAAGGTATGGTAACCATGACCTCTGCCTGTGAGCCGACTGCCTCCCGCCCGCTTCACGTACGCCACGTCAACCTGGCACGCGGCTTTCGCGGCGGTGAGCGCCAGACGCTCAATCTGATCGCGGACCTGGCGCGACGCGCAAGCCCGGGGCAGAACGGGGAAGCCGGCGCGCCTATCCGTCAGTCACTGGTGTGCCTGCAGGGCTCGCCCTTGATCCGCGAGTTGGCGGCGCTCGAGCTTGCCGTCACGGTAGACGTGATCGAGATCAGCGGACGCTTCAAGGGCCATTTCGGCCAGCCCCGCGCCGATATCGTGCATGCTCACGAAGCCAAGGCCGTGCACTGGGCATGGCTGCATCAGCGCCTCACCGGTACGCCTTACCTGCTGACACGCCGGGTGCCCCAGCCGGTGAAGGACAAGCCGTTCAATCGCCTGACCTATCGCGCGGCCGCCTGCCGGGTGGCGATTTCATCGGTGATCGAATCTCACCTGCGCGAGCGCCAATGGGGTGAGACGGCGTTGATTCCCAGCACCCTCGCCCACCTGCCCAGCGATGAGGAAACCGTGGCCAAGCTACGGCAGCGCTTCGGCAATACGCCCGAAGGGGGTCGCATCGTCATCGGACATGTCGGCGCGTTGGTGGACCGTCACAAGGGCCAGCGAGTGCTGATCGAGGCGGCCCGCAGGCTGCGCGAGAGTCACCCGCAGCTACTGTTCGTCTGCCTGGGGGCCGGTGAGGATGAAGCGGCTTTCAAGGCGGAAAGTGCCGATCTCGACAATCTGGTCTGGGAAGGTTTTCACACCAATGTCGGCGACTATCTGGAAGCCTTCGATCTGTTCGCCTTCCCGTCGCGCAACGAGGGTCTCGGCTCGATTCTGCTCGACGTGATGGATCACGGCGTGCCGATCATCGCAAGCGATGTGGATGGCATCCCCGATATCGTGCATGACGACAATACTGGCGTGCTGGTACCCACCGACGATGCACAGGCGCTGGCCAGCGCCATCGTGGCACTCGTCGCTGATGCACCACGTCGGGAGCGACTGGTCGCGGGGGCGCGGGCACATCTGACACGCTTCACCCCCAGCGCCATGGGCAAGGCCTATCTGGGGCTTTATCAGCGACTGGCACGCTAGACCGCTTCTCGCCTCAGGCATCTATCGCCCAGGTACCTGTCGCCCAAGTACCTGCTGTCGCTCGAACAGAGAGAACGAAAAAACCCTGTTTCATGTGAAACATCACGATGAAACAGGGTTTTTTTCGTTTTTATAAACAGCAGGTTAGCGACTCAAGCGCGAATCCCCGTCCTCCAGGCCACGCAGATCGGGCCAACCCTCATCCACTCCCAGCACGGGATAGGTCTTGGGGTCCAGCGGGCCGGGTTCGCTTTCGGGGCGACACTCTTGCAGCGCAGCCTGCAGCCGCTGCAGGGCCTCATCGCCTTCGGCGCCGGCGGTCACCCTGTCCCAGAACTCACGATGTACCGCCTTGATGACGACAGGCACGCGAGGCACACCGACCTGTTGCGCCATCGCCAGACGATGCAGGCCACGATTGATCTTGAGCAGACGGCCATCGCGCGTCACCGCGACGCCCATCTCGTCCTTGGTGATGCCTTGACGGAAGCCATTGGCGGCCATGTCCTGCAGATAACCGCGATAACAGCGCAGATATCCCAGAATCTGTTCCTCACTGTCCATCAACAGCCCATCACGCGGAGACGCCCATGGCTTGCCCGCCTCCATCAAGGCCTTGAGCTGCTGATAACGCTCGGTCACCGTCAGGTCATCGCCATGCTCGATCAAGTCACGCATCAGGCGCGAGCGTGACCCGAAGCGGAAGGCGCCGCGCCGCAGATCCCAGTCGCCATCCCAGATGAAGGCGTTGGAGGAAGGCCGATTGCGCTTGTCCCGCCCGAAGTTGACGTCGCGCACCAGCTCACGCGGATTGACCCAGACCGTCAACGCCTCCTGCCCCATCACGTCTTCTACTGCATGACGTGGCAAGCCACGGCGCTCAAGGGACTGATGGCGTGCACGCTGGCGTTTCCAGCGCATCAACCAGCAACGACTGAATGGCAGGATCAGGTGGTGCTCGCACCAGGCACGCAGCGTCTCGATCCGCTGAGCACGCTGCATGGCTCCGCGCATGCGCGGGTGGATCAGATCATCCGTCGTACGGTTTCTCGGCAGGTTCACCGCGCATCCTCATCCAGCGAGATCGCCGTCAACAGTCGCTCGGGAGCAATATGGTTCAGACAGTTGGTATGCCCCAGCGGGCAGACACGCTTGAAGCAGGGTGAACAGTCCAGCGCCAGCCAGTGGATCTCGCGATTGGCCGTCAGCGGCGGCGTGTAATGCGGCGACGAGGAGCCGTAGATGCCCTGGATACGGGCCCCTACCGCGGCCGCCACATGCATCAGGCCGGAGTCATTGCTGACCACTTCCCGACACTCGGCGATCAGATCCACCGCATCCGCCAGCCGCGTCTTGCCACACAGGTTGTGAACGCCCGCAAGCCCCTGGACGATCTCCTCCCCCGCCGCGACATCCTTGGGGCCACCGAAGATGCGCACCTCGGCCCCCTGGCGGGTCAATGACTCGGCAAGCGCGCGAAAGTGCGCCAACGGCCACTGCTTGGCCGGGCCATATTCCGCCCCCGGCATCATGCCGATGATGGGAGCCGGAGGCGCCACCAGTCCCAACTCGCTGCGCAAGCGCAGCTGATTGGCGCTGTCGGTGACCAGCGCGGGCTCCGGAATACCCACCGGCGGATTGGCCTCCGCGACGGGCAAACCCAGCGAGGTGAAGCGCTTGACGGTCTGATCGAGCACCGACTTGTCGAGCTTGCGACACTCGGTGAGCAGGCCGTAACGCTGCTCGCCGGTGAAGCCGACCCGCACCGGAATGCGTGCGAAGAACGGCACCAGCGCCGACTTCCAAGAGCGCGGCAGCACGATGGCGCGATCGAAGCGCCCGCGCAGCGAGCGCCCCAGTCGCCAGCGCGCCTTGAGGGCGAAGTCGCCATGCCCCGCCGGCAGTGCCAGCGCTTCCTCGACCTCGGGCATACGCTCGATGATCGGTTGCGACCAGGCGGGCGCCAGCACACTGATCCGGCAGCCGGGCGAGCGCTGCTTCAACGTCATGAACAGGCTCTGCGCCATCACCATGTCGCCGACCCAGCTGGGCCCGACCACCAGAATGCGCTCACTCATGCCTTGCTCCTCTTCACGGCCAACCCTCCTTGCGGGTGCGCTTGCCCTGCCGCATCGCTCTTGCGATGCAGACACTCATCCTCAGTCCACACGCGCACAGTTCACACGTACTCAGTCCACACGCGCTGAGTCCACACGTGCTCGGACTCAGCGATTCAGCCATTCGAGATAGGCGCGCGTGCCCTGGGCAACGGTCTTGAATTCGACGTTGCAACCGGCCTTGCGCAGCTTGCCGATATCGGCACGCGTGAAGCTCTGGTAGCGACCCTTGAGGTTTTCCGGGAAGTCGATGTACTCGATCTCACCCTTCTCGTAGTACGAGATGACGGTCTCGGCGATCGCCTTGAACGGCTCGGCGCGACCGGTCCCCAGATTGAAGATGCCGGAGGCTTCCGGGTGATCGAGGAACCACAGGTTCACGTCGACCACATCACCGACGTAGACGAAGTCACGGCTCTGCATGCCGGCTTCATAGCCATCGTAGGCGCCGAACAGTTTCGGGTTCTCGCCCGCCTTCACCTGGGTGTGATGGTGGTAGGCGACGCTGGCCATCTTGCCCTTGTGCTGCTCACGCGGGCCATAGACATTGAAATAGCGGAAGCCGACCACCTGGGTGGTCAGGCTGTCCCAACGCTGGCGCACGTGCTGGTCAAACAGCAGCTTGGAGTAGCCGTAGACGTTGAGCGGCCCTTCGAACTCCGGTGTTTCCTTGAAGACCTGGCTGTCGCCGTAGGTCGCCGCGGAGCTCGCGTAGAGGAAGGGAATCTGATTCGCCTCACAGAAGTTGAGCAGCACCTTGGAGTACTCGAAGTTGTTCTCGAGCATGAACTGGCCGTCCCACTCGGTGGTATCGGAGCAGGCGCCCTCGTGGAAGATCGCCTCGATCTTCGGCAGCTCGGCATACTCACCCATCAGGCTCGACTGGACGCGAATCAGGAAATCGTCCTTGTCGAGATAGTCGGCAATGGTCAGATCCGCCAGATTGACGAACTTGGTGCCGTCACTCAGGTCATCCACCACCAGGATATCGGTACGGCCGCGATCATTGAGTGCCTTGACGATATTGGCACCGATGAAGCCGGCGCCTCCGGTAACGACGATCATTTGAGCTCCCAGAGCCTCTCAGAGGCTTGTAGGCAATACGCGCGTGCAGGGACGCGACGCATCAGAATTTGGAAATGGCACGCACTCGGTTACGTCTGCGGCCTATAACCCGATAAGCGGGGATTGTATACTTGGCAGTTCTCGAATTCATGGGCCAACGGGCTTCACCAATGACACAGCCAGACGTGAAAACCTTCCAGGGCCTGATTCTGGCCCTGCAGCAATACTGGGCCGAACAGGGTTGCATCATTCTGCAGCCATTGGATATGGAGGTTGGCGCGGGGACTTTCCACCCGGCGACCTTCCTGCGCTCCATCGGTCCTGAAACCTGGAACGCTGCCTATGTGCAGCCTTCCCGCCGTCCCACCGACGGCCGCTACGGCGAAAATCCCAATCGCCTGCAGCACTACTACCAGTTCCAGGTGGTGATGAAGCCGTCACCGGCCAACCTGCAGGAGCTCTATCTGGGCTCGCTGGAGCGTCTGGGCATTGACCCGCTGGTCCACGACATCCGCTTCGTCGAGGACAACTGGGAATCCCCGACGCTGGGCGCCTGGGGACTTGGCTGGGAAATGTGGCTCAACGGCATGGAAGTGACCCAGTTCACCTACTTCCAGCAGGCAGGCGGCATCGAGTGCTTCCCGGTCACCGGCGAGCTGACCTACGGTCTCGAGCGCATCGCGATGTACCTTCAGGACGTGGACAGCGTCTACGACCTGATCTGGACCACCGCACCGGACGGCTCCGTGGTCACCTACGGCGATGTCTTCCTGCAGAACGAGAAGGAGCAGTCCGCCTACAACTTCGAGCACGCTGCCGTGCCGGAGCTGTTCGCTGCCTTCGATCACTGCGAGAGCGAATGTCAGAAGCTGCTGGCGGCCAACCTGCCGCTGCCGGCCTATGAGCAGGTGCTGAAGGCCTCCCACACCTTCAACCTGCTGGATGCGCGTCACGCCATCTCCGTCACCGAGCGTCAGCGTTACATCCTGCGTGTGCGCACTCTCGCCCGTGATGTGGCCCACGCCTATTACGATTCGCGCAAGGCCGCCGGCTTCCCGCTGGCCCCGCAGGCGCTGCGTGATGAGCTGCTCGCCGCCGATGACACCACTACCGAGGGAGACGCGTAAGCATGGCCTCCGTGAATACCCTGCTGATCGAACTGGGCTGCGAAGAACTGCCGCCGGGCGCCATCGACGCACTCGCTGACAGCCTCGCCAACGGCCTCGCCGATGGCCTGCGCGACGCCGAAGTCGCCTTCGGTCAGGTACGTGCCTACGCCACACCGCGTCGTCTGGCGGTGATGATCGAGTCACTGGCCGAGCGTCAGCCGGACCGCGAGATCGAGAAGCGCGGACCGGCCAAGGCCGCCGCCTTCAAGGATGGCGAACCGACCCGTGCGGTGCAGGGCTTCGCCCGCTCCTGCGGCGTCGAAGTCAGTGACCTGATCGAGCTGGAAACCGACAAGGGCACCTGGCTCGGCTATCGCCACACCCAGCCGGGCGAGCATCTCTCCGCCCTGCTGCCGGCCATGCTGGAACAGGTCGTGGCTCGCCTGCCGGTACCGAAGAACATGCGCTGGGGTGCCTCACGCATCGAGTTCTCGCGTCCGGTGCATTGGCTGGTCGCGCTCTACGGCAGCGAAGTGATCGAGGCCAGCGTGCTGGGTCTCGATTCCGGCCGCACCACCTTCGGCCACCGCTTCCACGCCCCGCAGGCTATCACGCTGGCACACGCCGAGGACTACCTCGACGCGCTGGAAGATGCCCGCGTGCTGGCCAACCGTGAGGTGCGCCGTGAGCGCATCCGCGAACAGGTCCAGGCCGAGGCGGAAGTCTATGGTGCCAACGCCGTCATCGAGGAAGCCCTCCTCAACGAGGTCAACGGCCTCGTGGAATGGCCGGTGGCGCTGACGGGCACCTTCGACGAACGCTTCCTGGAAGTGCCGGCGGAGTGTCTGATCTCCTCCATGAAGGCCAACCAGAAGTACTTCCACCTGCTGGACAACGACGGCAAGCTCAAGCCGGCCTTCATCACCATCTCCAACATCGAGAGCAAGGACCCGCAACAGGTCATCTCCGGTAACGAGAAGGTGATTCGTCCGCGTCTGGGCGATGCCGCCTTCTTCTACGAGACCGACCTGCGCAGCACGCTGGAATCGCGTCGCGAGAAGCTCGAGAGCGTCGTCTTCCAGCAGAAGCTGGGCAGCATGGCCGAGAAGGCCCGTCGCAGCGAAGCCGTGGCACGCCATATCGCGGAACGCATCGGTGCCGACGTCGAGCACGCCGCACGTGCCGCACAGCTGGCCAAGACCGACCTGGTCACCGAGATGGTGCTGGAGTTCCCGGAACTGCAGGGCATCATGGGCCACTACTACGCCCGTCACGATGGCGAAGATGCCACCGTTGCTCTCGCGCTGGAAGAACAGTATCTGCCGCGCTTCGCCGGCGATGCGATCCCCACGACCAAGGCCGGCATGGCGATTGCCCTGGCCGACCGCCTCGACACCCTGACCGGCATCTTCGGCATCGGTCAGCGCCCGACCGGTGCCAAGGACCCATTCGCGCTGCGTCGCGCCACCATCGGGGTGCTCAACATCCTGATCAAGGGTGAGCTGGACCTCGACCTGCGCGAGCTGCTGACCGTCAGCGCCGAGCAGCATCGTGACTTGCCCAAGGCCGAAGGACTGGTCGAGGACGTGCTCGAGTACATGCTCGATCGCTTCCGCGCCTGGGCCAGCGATGAAGGCATGGGTGCCGAGCTGTACCTGGCCGTGCGTACCTTGAAGATCAGCAATCCGCTGGACTTCGCACGTCGTCTGCGTGCCGTGCATGCCTTCGGCGAACGCCCGGAAGCCGCTGCCCTGGCAGCTGCCAACAAGCGCGTCTCCAACATCCTCGCCAAGGCCGAGCACGATGGTCGCACCGAGGTGGATGCGAGCCTGTTGAGCGAGCCGGCCGAACAGGCACTGGCAGACGCCCTGACGGCGCGTGGCGCGGAAGTGGCACCGCTGTTCGCCGCGGCGCGCTACCAGGAGGCCCTCGATGCACTGGCCAGCCTGCGCGAGCCAGTCGATGCCTTCTTCGATCAGGTGATGGTCAACGCCGACGATGCCGCCGTGCGCGCCAATCGTCTGGCGATGCTGGCCAGTCTGCAAGGCCTGTTCATGGGTGTGGCCGACATCAGTCTGCTGACCCAATAAGAACTGCCGATCCACGATGTCCCTGACATCGGTAAAGCGCAGTCTCTGCAAAAGAACCCCGCCACGGCGGGGTTCTTTTGCATCCGGACCACCGAAATGCCGTGTTGCGTGACAGGATTTCACGCAACACGGCAGCGATGTCACAATTTCTGCCTTGATCCCCTACCTAGGTCGCACTAGTATTCCAGTATAGAAACAGTGTTCGAAAAGCGCGGCAGCCTGTCGCACCACGCACTTCGACCACTCGGCGCCATTTGCCCATCCCCACGTGCGAGCGTCATCTTGTGACTCGGCTCACAATTTTCCAGGCAAAGCGGCGACCCCTGACAAGCAGCCCGGCTGACGCCCCTGACTGCCCTGAAGTGAAGAGTTGACCATGCAAAAACTGATCGTGCTCGACCGTGATGGTGTCATCAATGAAGACTCCGATGCCTTCGTCAAGAACGCCGAGGAGTGGATCGAATACCCCACTTCCATCCAGGCCATCGCCCGCCTGACCCGCGCAGGCTATACCGTGGCCGTGGCGACCAATCAGTCCGGCATCGCCCGTGGCCATTTCGGCCACCGTGAACTCGACCAGATGCACACCAAGATGATGCAGCTGGTGAAGGAAGCCGGTGGCGATATCGCTCACATTGCCTACTGCCCGCATGGCCCGGACGACGGCTGCGATTGTCGCAAGCCCGAACCCGGCCTGCTCCACCAGATCCAGGATGCCTTGCAGATCCCCGACTTCGAAGGTGCCTGGATGCTGGGTGACAGCCTGCGTGATCTCATCGCGGGCCAGAAGGCCGGCTGTCGCGCCGCGCTGGTGATGACCGGCAAGGGCCAGAAGACGCTGGCAGATGGTGAGGGCCTCAAGGACGTGCTGGTCGTGGCCAACCTGGCCGACTTCACCAATCGCCTGCTCGATGGTGAGCTCAACCACCCCATGTCGGATGGTGAGCCGGGAAAGTCCCAGCGCCGCTGCGTGAGCTGTGAAGCCGCTGCCGAAAGCTATCTGTGAGGCGCGACTGCCTCTCTAATCAGTAGCGGCGATATGCTACCCTTCAGACATGAATCCGGGCGGGCAACTGCCTGCCTGTCACACTTCCTCATGCTGGAGGCTTCACATGCCACTGCTGGATAGCTTCACTGTCGATCACACCATCATGAAGGCGCCTGCCGTGCGCGTGGCCAAGAAGATGGGCACCCCGAAAGGCGACAACATCACCGTCTTCGACCTGCGCTTCTGCGTGCCGAATGAAGAGATTCTCTCCGAGAAAGGCATTCATACCCTCGAGCACCTGTTCGCCGGCTTCATGCGCGAGCACCTCAACGGTGATGACGTCGAGATCATCGATATCTCCCCGATGGGTTGCCGTACCGGCTTCTACATGAGCCTGATCGGTGAACCGGAAGAAGCTCGCGTTGCCGCCGCCTGGTCTGCTGCCATGCAGGACGTGCTCAACGTGGCGCGTCAGGAAGAGATTCCGGAGCTCAACGTCTATCAGTGCGGCACCGCACAGATGCACTCTCTGGAAGAAGCCAAGCAGATCGCCAGCAACATCCTGTCCCGCGATATCGGCGTCAACCGCAATGACGAGCTGAAGCTGGATGAAGGCTTCCTCAATCAGGCGCACTGAGGCTTGAAGCAGCTAGCCTTGAAACACAGAGTCTTGAGACACCGAGGCTTGAGACACTCGTGTTATCTCTGCTTGGCGAGTGCGCCGAGCACTTGAACGAAAAAGCCCGCTATCTGACCGGATCAGATAGCGGGCTTTTTTCATGACGTGACATCCGAGCGAGAGTAGCCAATGCCAGATTCCAGCCGCCATGCCTTTGATTTCACGACCTTCCTGGCAGACAAGGAAGCGTGGTCAGCGCCGAATGAACTCGTCCCCTACCGCTGCCGCGATGACAGCCGCCTGGGCTGTCGTCACTATCCCGCAGCAGGCATGTCAGAGTGCCGCTCACACCTCATCCTGCTGCATGGCTCCAGTGCTGACAGCCGTTATCTCGCGTCGCTGGCAACGCGCCTGGCTGAGGCTGGTCATCATGTGCATACGCCGGACTTGCGCGGCCACGGCCCAGCTCCGCAGCGACGTGGCGACATCGACCACCTGCTCCAGCTCGAGGAGGATCTCGAGGACCTGATCCTGTCGCTTGAGCTACCAGACGATGCCAGAGTCATTGTCGCTGGTCACTCCGCCGGCGGCGGCCTGGCACTGCGCTTCTCGGCCGCTGCCTGTCAGCGCCAGCGTGCCAGTATTCCGCTGCACGGCGTGATATTGCTGGCGCCGTACCTGCATCATCTCGCGCCCAACATGCGCCGTGATTCGCGCTGGGTGCAGCCACGCATCGCGCGGATGCTGGCCTGCGCACTCCTTAACCGGCTCGGCATCCATCGCCTGGATCATATTGAGGTCCTTGGCTTCAATATCCCGCCAGAGTACCGAGATGCACATACCACCGACGCCTACTCGTGGCGCTTGATGACAGGCCTCAATCCTCGCGACTATCAGGATGACCTCAAGACGCTCACCCACCATCAGCTGCCAGTACTGGCGCTGATCGGCGAGCATGACGAGGCGTTTCATGCCGAGCGCCTTGCCCAATGTCTGCAGCCCCACCACCCCGCGGCGCAGGTGGAAGTCCTCGAGACAATCGATCACCTGGGGCTTGCGACGGCTTCCATCACGGCAGAGCGAATCACCGCCTGGTTGACCGAGCAACACACCGCTTAGAACGACACGCACATGCAAAAACGGCCCCTGATCGAAGATCAGGGGCCGTTTTTCTGGTTCAGCTTGGCAAGGCATCCGCCAGGCGCTAGCTCAACGCCATCAGACGTCGAGGTTGGCCACCAGCGCGAAGCGCTCGATGAAGTCACGGCGCGGTTCGACTTCATCACCCATCAGGGTGTTGAACATCTGATCGGCACCGATCGCATCCTCGACGGTCACGCGCAGCATGCGACGAGACTCCGGATCCATGGTGGTTTCCCACAACTGATCCGGGTTCATCTCGCCCAGCCCCTTGTAGCGCTGGATGCTGAAGCCACGTGCCGCTTCCTTCATCAGCCAGTCGAGGGCTTCGTAGAAGGTGACGACCTCCTTCTTGCGCTCACCGCGCGAGACATAGCTGCCAGCTTCCAGCAGGCCTTCCAGCATGTTGCCCAGCTCGCTCATCTCGCGGTAGTCGGCGGACTTGAAGAAGTCGACATCCCACAGGTAATCGCTGCTGACACCATGTGCCGTCAGCGTCACCGCCGGCAGATAGAGGTTGCGCTCGCTGTCGTGGCTGAGAGTGAAGCTGTAGTGCGGGCCCCCCTCATAGGCTATCAGGTCATCCATTTCCTTCTGGAGACCGTCGATCCAGCCTTGCACCTGAGACTTGTCCGCGAGAGCGGCCTCATCCAGATGCGGAGCGTGCACGATCTTGCGCAGCACGGCAGACGGATAGACACGCGCCAGACGATCGATGCGCTTCATCACGCCACGGTACTGGTTGACCAGTGCTTCCAGCTGAGCGCCGGCGATGCCCGGGGCATCAGCGTTGACGTGCAGCTTGCCGCCGTCCAGCGCCGTGGCGGTCAGATAGTCCTGCAGCGCCTGCTCGTCCTTCAGATACTGCTCATGCTTACCACGCTTGATCTTGTAGAGCGGCGGCTGGGCAATGAAGATATGACCGCGCTCGATCAGCTCCGGCATCTGACGGAAGAAGAAGGTCAGCAGCAGCGTACGGATGTGCGACCCATCGACGTCGGCATCCGTCATGATGATGACAGAGTGATAGCGCAGCTTGTCGGGGTTGAACTCTTCACGACCGATACCGCAGCCCAGCGCGGTGATCAGCGTGCCAACCTCGGCAGACGACAGCATCTTGTCGAAGCGCGCCTTCTCGACGTTGAGGATCTTGCCCTTCAGCGGCAGGATCGCCTGGGTACGACGATCACGCCCCTGCTTGGCGGAGCCACCAGCGGAATCACCCTCGACCAGGTACAGTTCGGAGAGGCTCGGGTCCTTCTCCTGACAGTCAGCCAGCTTGCCCGGCAGACCTGCGATATCCAGGGCGCCCTTGCGACGCGTCATATCACGCGCCTTGCGCGCAGCTTCACGCGCCCGCGCCGCATCCAGCATCTTGTTGACGATGCCCTTGGCTTCGTTGGGCTTCTCGATCAGATACTCGGAGAACAGACGGCCCATTTCTTGTTCGACGGCTGTCTTGACCTCGGAAGAGACCAGCTTGTCCTTGGTCTGCGAGGAGAACTTCGGGTCCGGTACCTTGACCGAGATGATCGCGGTCAGACCTTCACGGGCATCGTCCCCGGTCGTACCGACCTTGGATTTCTTGAGCAGACCTTCCGCCTCGATATAGCTATTGAGCGTACGCGTCAGTGCCGCACGGAAACCGGCCAGGTGCGTTCCGCCATCGCGCTGAGGAATATTGTTGGTGTAGCAGAAGATATTCTCGGCGAAGCCTTCATTCCACTGCATCGCCACTTCGACAGCAATGCCATCCTCGCGCTCCATCTCGAAATGGAACACCGGATTCAAGGGCGCCTTGTTGGTGTTGATATGATCAACAAACGCCTTGAGGCCACCTTCGTAATGGAACAGCTCTTCCTTGCCGCTGCGCTCGTCAATCAGACGGATGGCGACACCGGAATTCAGGAAGGACAGCTCGCGCAGACGCTTGGCCAGAATCTCGTAGTGGAATTCGATATTGGCAAAGGTCAGCGGGGAAGGCTTGAAGCGTACCAGGGTACCGGTCTTCTCGGTCTGGCCCACGATGCCCAGCGGCGACTGCGGCTCGCCATGGCGATAGATCTGCTCATGGACATTGCCCTGACGCCAGATGGTCAGCTTGAGCTCTTCGGATAGCGCGTTGACGACCGAGACACCCACACCGTGAAGACCGCCGGAGACCTTGTAGGAGTTGTCATCGAACTTACCGCCTGCGTGCAGCACGGTCATGATGACTTCTGCTGCGCTGACGCCTTCCTCTTCATGGATCTCGGTCGGCACACCGCGACCGTTGTCGCTGACGGAAACTGACTCGTCGGCATGAATAACGACCCGGACTTCGCTACAGTGACCGGCCAGCGCCTCGTCGATGGAGTTATCCACCAGCTCGAACACCATATGATGCAGCCCCGTGCCGTCATCGGTATCACCGATATACATGCCGGGGCGCTTGCGTACGGCATCCAGGCCCTTGAGGACCTTGATGCTTGATGAGTCGTAAGCCTGTTCGCTCATTGGCTTCTCCGTCGTGAAATCATTCCGTGTGCAGTCGCCCGTGTTCCACGTGAAACATCCTGACATCAGTATTCGGCAACCATACCCGATCCAATGTTTCGGGTTCGACGCAGGTCACGAAGACCTGGCACTCGAGGCCTGCCAACAGCTGGCAGAACAGACGGCGATGCTCGCCATCCAGTTCCGCCGGCAGATCGTCGATCAGGTAGACACAGGTACGTCCGTTCATTTCTTCAAGCAAGCGACCCTGAGCCAGCTTGAGAGCGCTGACCACCAGCTTCTGCTGGCCGCGAGACAACACCTCGACTGCAGGGCGTCGCCCCAGGCGAATACGCAAGTCGGCGCGTTGTGGGCCAGTCTGGGTAAAGCCCATATGGCTATCACTGTCGCGCCCTGCTGCCAGCACGTCGCCCAGAGGGCGCTTGGCATCCCAACCGCGCTGATAGCGCAGAGTCAGCTCGGGTAAATCAATCAGCTCGGCAAGCGTGGCCTGAAACAGAGGCGCCAGCGCCTGCATATATTCCATGCGCAGGGCATCAAGACGCTCGCTCCAGTGAGCAAACTCTCGATCCCAGACGTTAAGTGCCTGAACGTCCATCTTACCATGCCTGAGCAGTGCGTTCCGATGTTTGAGCGCCCGACGCACGCGGCGCCAGACGTCGAAGAAGTCGTGTTTCACGTGAAACACTCCCCAATCGAGAAACTCACGTCGGGCAGAGGGCGAGCCCTCCAGCAATCGGAAGGCATCCGGGTTGATCAGCTGCAACGGCAATGCCTGAGCCAGCTGGGCGACCCGCTCTACCTTCTCGCCATCCAGCCGCATCTCAAGGCCATCTGCGGCCTGATCGCGCCTTACCCCCAAAGGGCGCGGCGGATCGCCTGCCAGGCGGCCAAACAACGTCATGCCCGCCGTGTCATGCGAAATGGCATGCTTGAGCTTATGTGTGCGAAAAGAGCGCGCCAGCCCCAGCACATGGATACCTTCCAGCAGACTCGACTTGCCACTGCCATTGGCACCACTGACCAGATTTACCCCTTTCCCCGGCGCCATATCGACTGTCGCCAGGTTGCGCAGGTTCTGGAATTGGAGTCGTTCAAGCGCCATGACGGCCTCATTCGATAGAGAAAAAGAGCCATGGCCGCCTTCGGGGCTCAAATACGACAACACCCGCCATTCAGGAGTGAAAATGGCGGGTGTTGTCGAGGCTCACTCTGCGATTGCGCGCGTCAACAGCGGCGCAATTACGATTCAAGGTACTGATTTAAATAACAATTACGATATTACAGACGCATCGGCATCACTACGTAACGCGCGTCACCACCACCCGGCTCTTCCAGCAGCGCTGAGCTGTTGGCATCGGAAAGCGTCAGCTGCACGCGATCGGCATCCAGTACTCCCAGCACATCGATCAGATAACCGACATTGAAGCCGATCTCGAGGCCAGCCCCCTGATAATCAAGGGCAATATTCTCTTCGGCCTCTTCCTGCTCCGGGTTGTTGGCCAGCACGCGCAGGTTGCCTGCTTCCAGATAGAGGCGCACGCCACGGTACTTCTCATTGGAGAGGATCGCGGTGCGCGACAGTACCTGACGCAGCTCGGCACGCTCGGCCACGATGACCTTGTCACCGCCACGCGGGACGACGCGCTCGTAATCCGGGAACTTGCCGTCCACCAGCTTGGAGGTAAAGGTGAAGTCACCAGTCTGGGCACGCACGTGCGTACCGCTGACAGTCAAGGTCATCAGCTCGTTGCTGCCGTCGAGCAGTCGCGTCAGCTCAAGGATACCCTTGCGCGGAATGATCAACTTCTGGGCTTCCGGCACGCTGATGTCAGCGGCCTGCTCGCAGACTGCCAGGCGGTGACCATCGGTCGCCACGGTACGCACCAGGTTGCTGGTCAGTTCCAGCAGCATGCCGTTGAGGTAATAGCGGACATCCTGCTGTGCCATCGCGAAGGAGGTCGCGTCGATCAGATGCTTGAGGGTGCCGCGCGGCAGGCTGACGGTGATGTCGCCCTGACCATCATCGATGTTCGGGAACTCGGCCACCGGCAAGGTCGACAGGGTGAAGCGTGAACGGCCGCTGCGCAGAATGGCACGCCCTTCTTCCAGCGCGAGAATGATCTCGCTGCCTTCGGGCAGTGACTTGCAGATATCCATCAGCTTGCGTGCCGGCACCGTCGCGGAGCCCGGCTCGTCGACACGGCTAGGCTCGACACGCCCGATCAGCTCGACCTCAAGATCAGTCCCGGTCAGCGACAGCTGCTGATCGGACACTTCAAGCAGCACATTGGACAGCACCGGCAGTGTCTGGCGACGCTCGACGACACCCGCCACCAGGGACAGCGGGCGCAGCAGGGCTTCACGCGAAATGGCAAATTTCATGGAGACTCCACTCTCTGGAAACGGGGCAATGCTCGCTGACAGGCAGCGCGCACGCAGAAGAAATTCGGGGGCCGCGACAGGCAGGCCCGGAGCACAGCAGGCCGATAGCGTGATTGTCGCCAACCCGACCTGTCGCTGCAATTCGATCAGCTGGTCAACAGACGCAGCAGATTCTTGTAGTCCTCGCGGATATCGGCGTTCTCTTCGCGCAGCGAGGCCACCTTGCGACAGGCATGCAGCACCGTGGTGTGGTCTCGCCCACCGAAGGCATCGCCGATTTCCGGCAAGCTGTGGTTGGTCAGCTCCTTGGCGAGGGCCATCGCGACCTGACGCGGACGGGCGACGGAACGCGAGCGACGCTTGGAGTGAAGATCGGAAATCTTGATCTTGTAGTACTCGGCCACGGTGCGCTGGATGTTGTCCACACCCACCTGCTTGTCCTGCAGTGCCAGCAGGTCCTTCAGGGATTCACGAATGAAGTCCTGATTGATCGCGCGTCCCATGAAGTGGGAGTCGGCGATGACCTTCTTCAAGGCACCTTCGAGCTCGCGCACGTTGGAGCGGATCTTCTGCGCGATGAAGAAGGCGGCATCGTGAGGCAGATCGACCTTGGCCTGATCGGCCTTCTTCATCAGGATCGCGACGCGCGTCTCGAGCTCCGGCGGCTCGATGGCGACGGTCAGCCCCCAGCCGAAGCGTGACTTGAGGCGCTCCTCGACCCCATTGATCTCCTTCGGATAGCGGTCCGAGGTCAGGATCATCTGCTGACCACCCTCGAGCAACGCATTGAAGGTGTGGAAGAACTCCTCCTGGGAGCGCTCCTTGCCGGCAAAGAACTGGATGTCATCGATCAGCAGCGCATCCACCGAACGGTAGAAACGCTTGAAGTCATTGATGGCATTGAGCTGCAGCGCCTTGACCATGTCCGCCACGAAGCGCTCGGAATGCAGGTAGACCACCTTGGCATTCTCGCCGCCCTGCTTGGCCAGATGATTGCCCACCGCGTGCATCAGGTGGGTCTTGCCCAGACCCACGCCGCCATACAGGAACAGCGGGTTGTAGGCGCCGCCGGGATTCTCCGAGACCTGACGCGAGGCCGCGCGGGCCAGCTGGTTGGACTTGCCTTCAACAAAGGTTTCGAAGGTGAAGTTCGGATTCAGTCCGCTGGAATGCTTGAGGCTACCTTCTACCTGCACCTGGCGCGTGTTGCGACGCGGTGCCTGCTCCCGGGCGCCATCGCCGGCCATCTCACGCTCTTCCGCGAAATTGCCCCGCGGTGGCGTATGCACGGAAGGGGCACGCGGGCTCGGCATCTGGCCCGGCGCCTGCGCCTGCGCAGATACCGGCGACGCAGCCGCGCCTTCCGGACGCGGGTTCGAGACGGTCCGACGGCTACCGACGCTCAGCTCGACCTTGGGCGGCTTGCCCGGTGCCAGCTCACGCAGCAGCTCGTGAATTCGTTTGAGGTACTTGTCATTGACCCAATCACGCACGAAGCGGTTGGGGGCGAGCAGGCACAGCTCTCCGCTGTCGCCTTCCTCAGCCTGCAGGGGGCGAACCCAGGTATTGAACTGCTGTGAATTCAGCTCGTCTTGCAGGGCGTCAAGACATTGTTGCCAAAGTGCGAGCGACACGCGACCTCACATCCAGTTGTCGAAGGGGCGGCCATTGTATAGGCCAAGCCACGAGTTATCCACACGACATCTGCCGCAAAAAGTACTGTGGACAACATCGGTATTCTTCAAGTATCCGCATCGGGACAGGCTGGGGAGCATCCGCGCACAAGATTTCGACTGTGGACAAGACGATAGTTATGCACATGACCATGCACAGCCTGAACGCAGGTTGCCCACCACTTATCGCCAGAGCTGTCCTATCGACATGCAATTGAGCAAGATAGGAAAAAACAGGTTATCCACAGCAACTGCCTTCCTTAATAGTTATTGATTATTCAGAACTACTTTCTTGTAGTAATGACAGCAGCCCCGCGATCTTCGGATCATGCGAGGTGCGAGGGGCTGCGATCGCGTCGGCAGAATCTCGGGTTATCCACTGCGACTTTTCGGCACGCCTGACACGCCAAGGGGCGGGAGTGCATAACCACTCGTCAGAAACGCGAGTCCTTGAGGCTCGCGCCCGAACACCGGACTTGCGCCCTCGCGCATCGCCATGGCGGATGATGCCAATCACTCAGCCCCACTGAGCGCTGAAAAATCGCTGGTCGCTTGCCTGGCGAGCGGTACCTGTTGGCTCAAAGACGCCAAATCGAATTATTTTGTACCCGAAGGCCTGTCTTGCGCGTGATCCGCGTGAGACACGAAGCGCCATATGGCGGGCGGCGTAGACGATATCTGTCGTCAAATGCCGCGAACGGGCTGTGGACAACTTCCAACGCGACATTGCAAGCCACTTGCAGATTCACTAGAATCCCTGCCCCTGACCAATCTGCCCTGTCCTCATGTGGATACAGGGCAACATTCGTTGACCTTTTCCAAACAACCACGTGGGAAGAAGCAGCTATGAAACGCACATTTCAGCCGAGCGTCCTGAAGCGCAAGCGCACACACGGTTTCCGTGCTCGTATGGCGACCAAAGGTGGCCGTGAGGTCATCCAGCGTCGTCGTGCGAAAGGCCGTAAGCGTCTGAGCGCCTGATCGAGGCCCGGATGTCCCGTCAGGGATTTCCCCGGCAGCTTCGCTTGCTGACTGCCGGGGATTACCGGCACGTCTTCGATCACACCACCCTCAAGGTACACGGCAAGGGGCTTCTGGCCCTGGCGTGTCCGAACGACCTGGGACATGCCCGCCTGGGGTTGGTGTTCAGCAAGAAGAACGTGCGCCGTGCCGTAGATCGCAACCGCCTCAAACGTCTGACGCGCGAATCCATTCGCCTCCGCCAGCAGCGCCTTCCGGCCGTCGACATCGTCGTACTGGCCAAGCGAGGCGTGACCGAGCTGGACAACGAGACTCTGCATCGCCAGCTGGACGGCATGTGGGCTCGTCTGGAGAAGGACGCCAGACGCCAGAAAGCGGCCAAGTCAACGCCACCTGCCTGACGCGACACCTGCCCGGTGCGTCCGGCATGTGGCGTTTTTTTCGTTATACGCCCTACCGTTCGTGACCGGACTCATCTGACTCCCCGCCAGATTGATTCACCCTCCAACGGGTATACACCATGGACGTCAAACGATTACTCCTCGTGATTCCGCTTGCGGTTGTCGCCTATCTGATGGTGGTCCAGTGGAACAAGGACTACGACCAGCCGGCTGCGGAAACACAGGCTCCCCAGGTTGCCTCTCAGGCCGCCAATGCCACTGCGCAAGGCCTTGAAGCCCCAAGCAGCAGCACGACTGCCAATGGCGATACCGGCCTCTCCACGCCGGATAGCGCAGCAAGCACCCCGAGCAACAACCTGATTGAAGTCAAGACTGACGTGCTGGACCTGCGTATCGATCCGCAGGGCGGTGACGTGGTCTATGCAGCGCTGCTCGCGCACAAGCAGAACAATGCTTCCGAGTCGCCCTTCGTGCTGCTGTCCGACAATCAGTCGCGCAGCTACGTGGCCAAGTCCGGCCTGCAACTGGATGGCCACAAGGGCCGTATCGCCTTCTCTGCCGACAGCAACAGCTACACCCTTGCCGAGGGTGAAGACAGCCTGCAGGTGGACCTGAAGGCCGACATCAATGGTGTTGCGGTCATCAAGCGCTTCACCGTCAGCCAGGACAGCTACCAGATCAAGGTCGACTACCTGCTGGACAACCAGACCCAGCAGCCGATCAATGCTCGCTTCATCGGTCAGCTGGCCCGCGACAACAGCGCGGACCCGTCCACCGGTGGCGGCATGGGCATGAAGTCCTACCTGGGGGCGGCGTTCTCTTCTGAAGAGAACCACTACCAGAAGGTCGATTTCGAAGACATCCAGGACGGCAGCTTCAAGAATGTCGACGTCCAGGGTGGCTGGGTCTCCATGATCCAGCACTACTTCGTCTCTGCCTGGGTGCCGGCTGACAACCAGAAGAACCTCTACTACGCCAACGTCGACAAGCAGAACCGCAATGTCGCCGCCTTCGCGAGCCCGACGACCCAGATCGCCGCGGGTCAGCAGGCTGAGCTCGGCGCGACCCTGTTCGTCGGCCCGAAGGATCAGGACCAGCTGGAAGCGACCGCTCCCTACCTGGAACTGGTCGTCGACTTCGGCTGGCTGTGGTTCCTGGCCAACCCGCTGTTCTGGCTGCTGGAGCACATCCACGCGCTGGTCGGCAACTGGGGTGCCTCCATTATCCTGCTGACCGTTCTGGTCAAGGTCGTGCTGTTCCCGCTGTCCGCGACCGCGTACCGCTCGATGGCCAAGATGCGCAAGATGGGCCCCGAGATGCAGCGCATCAAGGAGAAGTACGGCAGCGACCGCCAGAAGGTCTCCCAGGAGATGATGAAGTTCTACCAGACGGAGAAGATCAATCCGCTGGGGGGCTGTCTGCCGATCGTGATCCAGATGCCGGTCTTCATCGCCCTGTACTGGATGCTGATGGAATCCGTCGAGCTGCGCCACGCGCCATTCATGCTGTGGATCCAGGATCTATCAGTGAAGGACCCGCTGTTCATCCTGCCGATCATCATGGGCCTGACGATGTTCATCCAGCAGCAGCTGAACCCGACGCCTCCGGACCCCACCCAGGCGAAGATCATGAAGATGCTGCCGATCGTCTTCACCTTCTTCTTCCTGTGGTTCCCGGCAGGTCTGGTGCTGTACTGGATCGTCAACAACACGCTGTCGATCGCTCAGCAGTACGTCATCACCCGTCAGATCGAGAATGCCGAGCCAACCAAGAAAGGCGCATGATGCCTTTCGGGTTCGCCTGACATGACTCACCCACGACCCTCGCCTCGGCGGGGGTCGTGGCGTTTCAGGGCCCTGATTCCGGGGGCTGCGCCGACACTCCCGCTGCAAGGCGCCTTCCCCCGTCACCCCGCTTGCTGTCACGGGCCTCCAGCCGCGACAATAGCGGCCATCTCCTTCATCTTCATTCCGGCTTCGCGCCCGAGGTTTGTGCATGTCTACCGCCTACCAGCCTGACTCCATCGCGGCCCTGGCCACTCCGCCCGGCCGTGGTGGCGTCGGCATAATCCGGGTCTCCGGTCCGGCCTGTCAGGCCATCGCCGAGGCCATGCTGGGCCAATGCCCGCCGGCACGCCGCGCCCACTATGGCCCCTTCATGGGACTGGATACCCAGGGCCACCCCATCGCCCTCGATGAAGGCATCGCGCTCTACTTCCAGGGCCCGAATTCCTTCACCGGTGAGGACGTGCTGGAGCTGCAAGGGCATGGCGGCCCGGTGATCATGGACCTGCTGCTGGAGCGCTGCGTGCAGCTGGGCGCGCGTCTGGCACGCCCCGGTGAATTCAGCGAGCGCGCCTTCCTGAACGACAAGCTGGATCTCGCCCAGGCCGAAGCCATCGCCGACCTGATCGACGCCAGTTCACGTGCGGCGGCCGAGAATGCGCTGCGCTCGCTCAAGGGCGAGTTCTCGACGCGCGTCAGCGCGTTGGTGCAGCGCCTGATCGAGCTGCGCATCTACGTCGAGGCCGCCATCGACTTCCCCGAAGAGGAAATCGACTTCCTGGCCGACGGCCATGTCGCGGCGCGCCTCGATGAGGTCAAGGCCGAGCTGGTGGGCGTGCGAGCCGCTGCCAACCAGGGCGCCCTGATGCGCGAGGGCATGACGGTGGTGATCGCCGGCCGCCCGAATGCCGGCAAGTCGAGCCTGCTCAATGCGCTGACCGAGCAGGACACCGCCATCGTCACCGATATCGAAGGCACCACCCGCGACGTGCTGCGTGAGCACATCCATCTCGACGGCATGCCACTGCATATCATCGATACCGCCGGGCTGCGCGACACGCCGGACGCCGTCGAGCGCATCGGCGTGCAGCGCGCCTGGGACGAGATCGAGAAGGCGGACCGCGTCCTGCTGCTGGTCGATGCCGCCACTACCTCGGCGACGGATCCGATGGAGATCTGGCCGGAATTCGTCGCGCGCCTGCCGGACCCGTCACGCCTGACGCTGGTCCGCAACAAGATCGACACCAGCGGCGAGACGCCCGGGCTGACCGCCATCACCGCAACACAGGATGGCGATGCCGAGCAGGCACGCCACCAGGCCAGCGTGGTGCGCATCTCGGCGCGCGACAATCAGGGCCTCGATGCGCTGCGCGATCACCTCAAGGACATCATGGGCTTCACCGGCACGGCAGAGGGTCGCTTCAGCGCCCGCCGCCGCCACCTGGATGCGCTGGAACGCGCTGGCGAGTCCCTCGACAACGGCGACGCCCAGCTGCATGGCGCCGGTGCCGGGGAGCTGCTGGCCGAAGACCTGCGCGCCGCCCAGATGGCGCTGTCCGAGATCACCGGCGAATTCTCCGCCGATGACCTGCTCGGGGAAATCTTCGGCAGCTTCTGCATCGGCAAGTGATCGCGCCGAGCTGACTCCCGCCCGCAGGCGGGCTCTCTTGCCGACAGTGCTTGCGTCTGGCTGTCTCCCTCTCGTTATACTGCCTCTGCCGACCCCTCCGAGTGGCGGAGGCGGGCAGGGGCAGACCGGGAGCCGACATGGCGGGACGCGCGACATCGAACAGACCGCAGGATGCCCATCGTGAGTCCCGTGACTCCAGCGCCACTCTCCCTCCGGCCCCCGCCGCCGAACTGACTACCGGGCCTCTCCCCGAGGCCCCGTTGCGCCACCTGCTGCTCGACTTCTTCACCCGCCATTGGCCCCGCTATCTGCTGGCCATCGCGTTCCTGATCGGGGTCGCGGGGCTGAATCTGCTGTTGCCGTGGGCCATCGGCGCCACCATCGATGCGTTGCGTGACGGCAGCCTCGACCACGAGGCCTTGCTGAGCCGCCTGTTGTGGCTGGTAGGCGCAGGGCTCGCGCTCTATGCGCTGCGCTATGCCTGGCGCGTGACGCTGTTCGGCACCGCCTATCAGCTGGGGACGGAACAGCGTGATGCCTTTCATGCCAAGCTGACGCGCCTGGACCCCGGCTTCTATCAGCGCCACCGCACCGGAGACCTGATGGCGCACGCCAGTCAGGACATCGATGCCGTGGAGATGGCCGCCGCGGAAGGCGTGCTGTCCAGCGTCGATGGCGCCATGACCTTCGTGCTGGTGCTGGGCATCATGCTGATCGCCATCGATGTGCCGCTGACGCTGCTCGCGCTGTTGCCATTCCCCTTCATGGCCTGGGCCTTCGCACGCATCTCGCGACGGATCGGAGAGCGTTTCCGCGAATCACTGGAGCGCTTCTCGGACCTGAATGACCAGACCCAGGAAGCCTTCGCCGGCATTCGCATGCTCAGAAGCCATGCCTTGCTGGAGGATGAAGGTGCAAGGTTCTCTCAGCGTGCCGCCGCCGCCGAAGCCGTCGATTATCGCGTCCAGAAGCTGGAGGCGGCCTTTGATCCGGTAGTGTTCATTGCGCTCTCGGCGGCGACGCTGCTGACGCTGGGCGTGGGTAGCTGGCGCTATCTGGATGACGCCATCACCCTGGGTCAACTGACCAGCTTCACGCTCTATCTGGCGCAGTTGATCTGGCCGATGTTCGCGCTTGGCTGGTGCCTGAATATCCTGCAGCGCGGCGCGGCAGCCGCACGGCGGCTGGCCATTTTCCACGCCGCGCCACAAGCCCTTGAGGATAGCGGCACTGTGGATGAAGTCAGTGATCATTCACTACGCCTCGAGACCAATGAATTCCACTACCCGGGCAACCAGCAACGTGCCTTGGGGCCCCTCTCCCTGCTGGTGACGGCAGGGGAAAGCCTGGGGATCGTCGGCGCGACCGGCAGTGGCAAGTCCACCTTACTGCGCCTGCTGTCACGCAGCTGGCCTCTGACGGCTGAACAAGGAGTCTTGACGCTCGGCGGCAGAGAAGCGAGTGAGTACACACTATCTACCTGGCGCCAACAATTTTCACTGGTCCCCCAGGACCCGTTCCTGTTTGCGCTCTCGGTGGCCGACAATGTCGCCCTTGCCTGCCCCGAGGCCTCTGACGAGCGAATTCGTGAAGCGCTGCGCGCAGCAGCCTTTGAGGAGGATCTGCGCCGCCTCCCGCAGGGGTTGAAGACGCTGGTGGGTGAGCGAGGCATCACGCTCTCCGGTGGCCAGCGTCAGCGGCTGGCATTGGCACGCAGCCTGCTCAGCGAGGCGCCTATCCTGCTGCTGGACGACACCCTGTCGGCGGTCGACCAGGTCACCGAACGCACCCTGCTGAAGACTCTCGCGCGCCTGCAGCAACCCGATCACCACGGCCTCAGGCGCACGCTGATCATCAATTCCCATCGCCTGTCTGCCGTGCAGGCCTGCCAGCAGATTCTGGTGCTCGAGGACGGGTGCATCCTGGAACAGGGCGATCACGCCAGTCTGCTGGCCGCCTGCGGCGCTTACTGGCGCCTATGGCAGGCCCAGCAGGTCAACCGCGAAGACGATGCCAAGGCGGAGCGCTCATGAGCCACGATGCCGCGACACGACCCGACACCCTCAGCGGCACTCGCCTGCTCAGCCGACGGCGGCTGGCATTGCTCTGGCAACCGCTGGGCCGGCGCCGCGCAGAGGTCCTGCTCGCGCTGTTGATCCTGATCGCGGCGACCGCACTGGATGTGCTCGGCCCATGGCTGACCCAGCGCTATCTGGATGATTACCTGATTCCCGGCAACCTCGCCCCCGAGGCCTTGGCCGGATTGGTGGCCATCTACGTGATCACCCAGCTGGGCGCTGCCGCCGGACGCTATTTCCAGCAGCTGCGCTTTGCCCGCCTGGCCCTCGCCAGCGTGCGCGATATCCGTGAGCGAGTCTTCACACACCTGCTTCACCAGCCACTGTCGACCCTCGATAATATCGCCGCCGGTGAATTGGTGGCCCGCGTGACCAACGATACCGAGTCGCTCAAGGAGCTGTATATCGGGGTGCTGGCGACACTGATCGGCAATGTGGTGCTGTTGATCGGCATCCTGTCGGCGATGGCCCTGATGGATGGCACCCTGGCGATGATCGCGACAGCGCTGGTGCCGCTCTCCATCGGCATGATCTGGCTGTATCAGCGCTTTTCCGGGCGCGCTGCGCGCGAGGTGCGTCGCCTGCGCGCCTTGCAGAATGCCAGAATCGCCGAGGCGATTGGCGGCATGAGTGTGCTGCAGGCAAGCGACCAGACCGAACGCTTCAGTCAGCGCTACCATCGACTCAACGTCGCGCAATATCAGGCGAGAATGCGCACGGTGCGTGTGTCGGGGCTGCTGCTGCGTTCGGCCATCGACCTGATGGCGATGCTGATCACGCTCTCGCTGGTCGCCGTGTTCGGGCTGCGCGAACTGGGGGGCGGTGCGGAACTGGGGGTGCTCTACGCGTTCATCGCCTGGCTGGGACGCATCAGCGAGCCCCTGATCCAGATCACACAGCGACTGCAGGTCTTCCAATCGGCGCTGGTGGCGACTGGCCGGCTGGAAGAGGTCCTGGACCGCCCACGCGAGACGCCTGAGCCAGACACGCGCGCCGCGCAGGCGGCCACGCGTCGGCACACGGACAATGCCGTGATAGCGAGTGGTCACTATCAACTCGAGCAGCTGACCTTCCACCATCAAGGTGCGGAGGGTCCGGCCCTCACTGGCCTGACGCTTGCCATCGAGAGCGGTGAGTTTCTCGGCGTGGTCGGCCCGACGGGCAGCGGCAAGTCCACCCTGCTCGATCTGCTCAGCGGGCAGCGCCCTGCCCCGGCGTCTCAGCTGATGCTGGATGGTCGTCCGCTGATGGAGTGGTCAGCTCAACAACGCGCTACCGCGATCGCCGTCGTCCCGCAGGAGCCCTTCATCCGCGCCACGACACTGCGCGACAATCTGCTGCTGGGGCGTGAGATCAGCCAGCAGCACCTGTCACGGGTTCTGCACAAGGCGCATCTGGCGCCGCTGGTCGATAGTCTTCCGCTGGGGCTCGACACCTTGCTGGGCGAGCGCGGCCTGAGTCTTTCCACGGGTGAGCGCCAATTGCTGGCGCTCGGACGCGCACTGGTCACGACACCACGCGTGCTGTTGCTGGATGAGGCCACCGCCAGCATCGATAGCCATACCGAAGCCCTGTTGCAGCAGGCACTGCATGAGCTGCGTGGCGAAGTGACCTTGATCGTGGTGGCACACCGGCTTGCCACGGTGCGCGATGCCGACCGCCTGCTGGTGCTGGAACAGGGCCGCATCACCCAGCTGGGGGCCCATGATGCCCTGATGGCAGAATCCGGCCTCTATCGGCGGTTATGGCGAGAAGACATCGCGCACTGATCAGGCAGGCCAACGGCCCCCGTGATGCAAACGCCCCCACAGGCATGGCCTGTGGGGGCGTTGTCAGTCCGAGCTCTTGATATGGCGCTCAGCGTACTGCGTTCATCTCAGCCATCACGGCTTGCGCGGGCCGCGTGGCTTGTTGCCCTGTTTCTTGCCAGGCGCTGCCTTGCCTGAATTCGTCTTGCCAGCTGCTGACTTGCCAGAGCTGTCCTTGCTGGCGCCGCCCTTGGCAGCCTTGCCTCTCATAGCATTGCTTTCCTGCTTCTCACGCAAGGCACGCGCTTCACGGGCATCCAGCGGCTTGCCGACATCCTTGTTGTTTTCAGGACGCTGCTTGGCCGCGTACTTTCTGGGCAGCTTGGTCGTGCTGTTCGGGTTGACCTGGCCATCACGACCGATCGCCGGCGTGCTGCGCATGCTGACCCGTGTGGAACCTTCGCGGCGGCCCTTGCCCGGCACGCTGGAGGACCAGTCGCTCCAGCTGGCAGAATCCTTGCCCGCTCCTTTGCCAGCCGTCTCACCCTTGCCACGCGGACGAGTCGGCTCGACAGCGGCCGTCGACTTGCGCTCGGCAGGCTTCTCGCTGACGCGCTTCTGGCTCGGCGCGGAATGCCCATGCACCTCATCCTTGACCTGCGCCTTGATGCTGGTCTTGGGCTTGGCCGTCGCGGAATGGCGCTTGCCCTTGGCCTTGGGCGTCGCACTGTCATTGCGCACGCGAGGCTTGGCCCAGCCTTCACCACGCTTGAGCTTCTCGCGCTTGGGCTTGGCCTGGGTCACCTCGACATCGCTGTCGCGCTTGACCTTCTGATTGAGCTTGCGCAGTGCCAGCAGGCGCTCACGCGGCATCGGCTTGGGCTCACTGCGCGCACGGGCGACCTCTTCCGACAGCCACCACAGGCCCTTGTGCTCGACGGCAACCGACTGCGGTGCCGGCAGCGCGCCCTTGAGCACCTCGACCACTTCCTGCATGGCGGTGGAGAATTGACGATCGAACTGCCACGGCGGATTGATCACCAGCATGCCGGAACCGTACATGCCGTGCTCGCCTTCCGGCGAATCGATCGTCAGCTCACTACGCCACATCGGTGCTGGCGAATGCTTCTTGAGACGCTCGAGCAGATCATGCTGACGACCCGCCGGCAGCAGCGGATACCAGATCATGATGGTGGCATGACGTGATTTGCGCAGGGTCTCGACAACGACCTCGGCGACATCACGGTAATCATTCTTCAGCTCATAGCTGGGGTCGATCAGTACGGCGACGCGCGGCGTGGTAACCGGCACGGCAGCCAACAGCCCGGACAGACCATCCTGCTGACGACGCATGACCTTGCCGAGGCTGTCACGCTGTACCGGTGCCTGATCGAAGTGGTAGATCTCGCCCGGATGCAGCTCATAGGCCAGCAGACGATCGCCGCGGCGTAGCGACTGGCTCAGCCACCAGGGCGAACCGGGATAGACGCTCAGCTCGCTGGCGCTGCCCTTGGCGGCATCCGGCTGCATGTCCGCCAGGCGTGCCAGCCAGCGTGCCAGCGGCTTTTCAGCTGACGAGGACTTGGGCTCACCCGCATCGGTCAACCAGCGATCACGCACCTGCCACAACGGCAGAACGCCCTGCTCGTATTCGCGCAGCTGTTCCGTCTCGCGGGCCGCCAGCGGATACCAGCCACGACCAGCGTGAGTGTCGATAAACGTAACGGGGGATTCTTTACGTAATAGCTGCTCGGCCAGAGTGGTGGCGAGCAGGTGCTTGTGCAGGTCGGCAAAATTGCCAGCGTGATAGGCGTGCTGATAGGCGAGCAAGAGCGCCTCCTTGATACGGCGGTATCTGTCACCTCCAGCGAGGCAGCAGATAGAAATCTGGGGGCGGCGACTACGAGGAAAACCAGAGAGGGTCACCGAAGGGGCTGAAGGATAGCAGAGATGATCACTTGTCACCCCAAAAGCCGTGCTTGCCAAGCAATGAGGCCCACGCAAATGCGCAGGCCTCGTGGTCATTCACCGTCATGTCGCCATGACAACTGATGGGTCTCAGCTTTCCATCGGCGTCAGCGTGATCTCGACGCGGCGGTTCTGGGCGCGCCCGGAGGCGGTGTCGTTGGATGCCACCGGGCTGGCTTCACCATAACCGCGCATGTTCAGACGGTTGAAGGCGATGCCACCACTGGCTAGATAGTTGCCGACGGCCTGGGCACGCAGTTCAGACAGGTTCTGGTTGTAGTTGCTGGCACCGGTGGAATCGGTATAGCCCGCGATGTTGACGCGAGTCTCGTCGTATTCCTTGAGTACGGTGATGACGCCATCCATGACCGGCTGAATCTGGCCGGACAGGGTGCTGGAGTCGGAGCCGAAGGTGACGTTGGACGGCATGTTGAGGATGATCTGGTCGCCGACACGGGTCACGCTGACACCGGTGCCCTGCAGCTGATCACGCAGCTTGGCTTCCTGAACATCCATGTAATAGCCGATGCCACCGCCCGCGGCGGCACCCGCAGCGGCGCCGATCAGCGCCTTGTCGAGACGATGGTTACCACTCTTGGTCGCCCCGGCGATTGCGCCGACGACCGCACCGATGCCGGCACCCTTCGCCGCACTGGAGGTCTGCTGCTCATTGGTATACGGATTGGTCGTGGAACAACCCGCCATCGCGACGGCGGCTGCCAACGGCAGGGCCAGGAGTACAGACTTCTTCATGGTAACGCTCCCTATCTACACACTCATTAAAGGCAAGACGACAATTGCGCAAATAATCGTCATGCCTCCGATAATGCCTGATCAATCAGGTGTCGAACATGGCCAGCAGGTCATTGAGGAACAATAAGCCCTGGGGCGTGGCGCGCAACAGCATGTCATCCTCAACGATGAGACCGCGCGAGCGGGCCTGGCTCAGGCCTGGCTCCAATGCCTCACGATCCAGCCCGGTCGTGCAGCGCAGGTCCTCGAAGCTGACACCCGCGGTCAAGCGCAGTGCATTCATCATGAACTCCAGCGCCAGCTCATCGCGGTCAATTTCCTGCTGACCCGCCACGAACCCGCGAGGGTCCTGCATCCTGCGCAAGTACGCTTCAGGCTGACGACTTTTCCAACGTCGTTGGAGCTGCAACTCGCCGTTCAAGTTCCCTGCTGAGTCGGTCTTCAACAACGTCAACTTGCCGTGCGCGCCCGCTCCGATGCCCAGGTAATCACCGAATTTCCAGTAATTGAGGTTATGACGCGCGCTGCGCCCTTCAAGGGCATAGGCGGAAATCTCGTAACGTCGGAAACCGGCAGCCTCCAGCTCGGCGTGTCCGTGATCCTGGATATCCCACAGCAGGTCATCTTCCGGCAGTACCGGCGGACGCGAATAGAACTCGGTATTCGGTTCCAGCGTCAATTGATACCAGGACAGATGGGTCGGCTTGAGTGCCAGGGCACGCTGGATATCATCCAGCGCCGTCTCCAGTGTCTGGCCCGGCAGGCCATGCATCAGATCGATATTGAAATTGTCGAAGCCTGCCGCACGTGCACTGGCCACCGCGCGCTCGGCTTCTTCAGCGGAGTGGATGCGCCCCAGCACCTCGAGCTGCTCCGGCTGGAAGGTCTGTACGCCCAATGACAAGCGATTGATGCCGGCGGCGCGATAGGCGGCAAAGCGGCCCTGTTCCAGCGTGCCGGGATTGGCCTCCAGCGTGACCTCGCAGTCGGCAGAGAATGTCATGCGCGCCCGCAGACCGTCGAACAGTCGCTGGTAAGCTGCCCCGCTCAGCAGACTCGGCGTGCCGCCGCCGATGAAGATACTGTGCAATTCACGCTCGGGCTGATCCTGCAGCAACTGCAGGTCCTGATCGAGATCGGCCAGCAGTGCCGTGATGTATTCCTCTTCAGGCAGGCCGGCATCACGTCCGACTCCGTGGGAGTTGAAGTCACAGTAGGGGCACTTGCGCACGCACCACGGCACGTGAATATAGAGTGACAGAGGCGGCAGGTTATCGGCGGACATCACGCCTGACCGCTCTGCGCGGCAAGCGCCTCAAGCAACTGTTGCATCGCACGTCCCCGGTGGCTGAGACGGTTCTTGGTCTCGGCATCCAGGGCGGCGGCGGTCATGCCATGCTCCGGCAGCCAGAAAAGCGGGTCATAGCCGAAGCCACCCTCGCCCTGAGGCGCGTCAAGGATACGCCCCTCCCAACTGGCCTGAACGATGATCGGCACCGGGTCTGCCGCATGGCGCAGATAGACGAGCACGCACCAGTAGCGCGCCGTACGCGCTTGCTCAGGCACGTCCTCAAGCGCTGCCAACAGGGCGGCGTTATTGTCACCATCACCGCTACCTTGCTGACGCCGTGCGGCAAAGCGTGCGGAATAGATGCCCGGCTCCCCGCCCAGCGCATCGACTTCGATCCCGGAATCATCTGCCAATGCCGGCAGGCCGGTGACCTCTGCGGCGTGGCGCGCCTTGATCAACGCATTCTCGACGAAGGTCAGCCCTGTCTCTTCGGCGTCACTCACTCCCAGCTGCCCTTGAGGAATCGGTTCGATCCCCAGCGGTGCGAGCAGGTGGGAAAATTCACGTAGCTTGCCGGCATTGCCACTGGCCAGTACGAGAGAAGAAGCGGACATGTGAATCTCCGGGATAGGAACAACGAGAATGCGGACGCGTGTGAGTCACACGGGCGAGGCGCTTGCAGCACCCCATTCTAGCGCGTGAGTCCGGTGCGTACACGCGAGAGGTCTGCGCCAGGCGCGACTGAGATTCATGGTGTCATGGGTCGATGTCACTCATGTGCTCAACTTGATGACTGACAGGCCGATACAGGCTATCTGCCCCAGCGCGGGCTAATGCCTGTGCAGGATTTGTCTGTGCCTCGCGGCTCAAGCAAGTAAACATCTCCCGAAAAAACCACGTAACACAATGATTTTCATAGCTTTAAAGTGGGAAATAAAAGAAATGCGCGTTATGCCATCTAACACTATACGCAGCGCCAGCCCCCAGGTGTCACTCGACTAGACTTCAAGACAACCATCGAATCACCGTGGATTCATGTCTCCGCCTCAGCCTGCTGATGATGAGCCCCCCAACGCTTGCGACAGGAGCGCCCCATGACTGCTACCAGAGTCCTGTTCGTGACAAGCCCTTCACCGCAGACCGAACTGTTCGTCGAGTACCTGCAAGAGACACTGAAATGTGTCGTCGAGGCCTGCCACCACGAAGCCCCACTGCCGTCATCTCCCTGCCTGGTGCTGATCGACAGCACCCAATGCAGTCTGGCCCAGATGATGCGATGGAGCCATATCGACAAGATCGCTGCCTTCAATGTCGAACATGAAGACGATGCCATCTCACTACTTCTGAATATTCCCTTCAGCGGAATCTTCTATCGTCAGGACAGCCTTGAACAAATCAGCAAGGGTATCGGCAAGATACTCGAGAATGAAAATTGGTTGACTCGCAATATCATGCAGACATTGATTCGTCATTATCGTCAACAACAACAGATTGCCTTCCAGCCTGTCATGGGACTGACACAACGGGAACTGGAGATATTGTCACTCATTGCGTCACAGCAGAGTAATGCAGATATCGCGCATAGATTGATGTTGAGCCAGCACACCGTGAAGTCTCATTTATATAACATCTTTCGCAAGATTAGAGTCCATAACCGCCACCAGGCGATCCAATGGGCCCACGAGCACCTCAACCTTTACATCCCCAAGCGCACGACGGAGCCTGAATCCTGAGGCCCAGGTGACGCTGGACGAGCACCTCTTTCAGGAGGTGGACCTATGAGATCACTACTGCGACAGAGCATGTCTCACGCCGGCTACGCGTAGTAAGCGCTTCACTTTTCAAGAGTGAAATGACTCATGCGCAGTACTGCGTCGCATTCCTGACGCCCCTTGAATCCGAAGATACAAAAAGACAAGCCCAGTTACATAATGACATTGAAGGGAAGCCTTTCGGCATTAGATATGTGGTACCTTTGGACCAGCAGAAGCCTTGGTAAAAAAAGCGCAAAGGTCTGGTTTTCATTGCACTCTCGAGAAGGGTCATCATGACCAGCGCTATTTTCATCAGGTTTACGTACTGTTTTTCCTATTCTTTTTCTGGATTAAATCAGGACTGAAGGGGAAGGATAAACTGGTTATTTTAGCAAGTACTGATTAGAGGTTGCCTTATCCCCACTATCGCGCAATCCTATAAAGGTGCTCAGCGCGTAATGCCCGACGTGAATGAGTGCAGTGCTACACGACTCACCCAACCACACTTCAGATATGGCTCCGCCAAGAAAAATCGGTACGACAACTCAGAGGTCTCGCACCATGATTACAGGGAACGCAATGGTGCTGCTGGTGACTGACTGCAATCCGCAGTCAGCGCTTTTCATGGATTACATTCGCCAGCAGCTTGAGTGTCAGGTGGCTTCCGCAAGCCCCGACGAGGATTACACACCCGGGCAGGCAGAAAGAACGATAGTGCTGCTGGACACCGACCACGTCGATGAAGGCACGATGCAACGCTGGGATGCAGATGCCAGCCAGGATGCCAGCGCAGAGCTGGCCGCTATCAACATCAGTGATGAAGAGGAAGCTGCCAGCCTGCTGGTCAGCACCCATCTTCAAGGCGTGTTCTACCGACAGGACAGCCTCTCACTGATCAGCAAGGGCATCGCGAAACTGCTGGAAGGCGACATGTGGATGTCCCGGCCGCTGATGACCCGCCTGCTGGATTTCTACCGCCGTCAGCAGCTCAACGCCTATCGCCCGGTCTGTGGTCTGACCCAGCGTGAGGTGGAAATCATCGGCTTGCTGGGCACGGGTGCCTCGAATACCGAGATTGCTGACCAGCTGTTCGTCAGCGAACACACGGTCAAGTCACATCTCTACAACATCTTCCGCAAGATCAAGGTGCATAACCGCATTCAGGCCATGAACTGGGCACGTCAGAACCTGGCGATGCCTGTCTCGCGCACCCCACGTATCGCTCGCAGAGCGCAGATGTCGTGAACGGCCGGGGCATGACAAGCCGCCAGGTGGTCGCCTGGGGACTGACATGCTTCAGTCTGTCGCCCGCCTTCGCGCAATCCGCGCCGGAGGCGGTGCGACCCGAGGTATCCGTTGCCAGTGAAGAGCAGCAGGCTCGCCCTCAGGGGGAAGATGGCGTCGCCATTCAGCGCGCACGCCCTACGCTCTCCGACGGTCTCAGCGGCGTGATGATCGATCGCACCATGACCATGATCGGCAAGACCTTCTTCCGCCAGTTCAGCCAGCAACGCCTCGATAGCCCAGCCATCCGCAACACATCTCTCAGCATCCATGAACGTCCCTCAGCACGCTGGGGAAGTCTCATCTGGATCACTGAGGGCAACAACGTTCTGTATGAAGCGACGCTTCCTCCACGCCTGAATGACGTGGATATGTATGCCAGTGCCGCCGTATCTAGCGTCTCCGACCAGTTCCTGCGTCGCAAGGTCATGGAAGCCCTGCGCAATGACCCGGACATGGCCGGTGACGAATTCTGATGTATTGAAGACCGACATAATAAATGGGCTCCGGACACGGAGACCCTGACAATACGCAAGGGAACAGGGGAACATCATGAAGCATCAGACACTCGCGGTGTCGTTGCTGTTGTCGGCGATGCCGCTATATGCCGGTGAACTCATCTATCAGCCCATCAACCCGAGCTTTGGTGGCAATCCTCTCAATGGCAGCTACCTGCTTGGCAAGGCCCAGGCTCAGGATACCCACGAGGATCCTGATGCCTACTCCTTCGATAGTCTTTCCGAAACAGAGCTTTTCATCAGCGACCTTCGCAATAGCCTGGTATCCGATGCCATCACTGATGCTGTCGATTCCACGGAGCCCGGCCGTTCCAGCGTGATCGACAGTGCTCAGCTGCGTGTCGAAGTCATCAGTAACGGCAATGGCGGTTTCTCCATGCAGGTGCTTGACCGCGCCACAGGTGAAACCACCGTCATCAACCTCGGCACATCAGGCAATACATTCTGATCCGCTACTGATGAAGGGTTTCGCTCAATGAAGACACTCACTTCCATGCTGGCCGTTGCCAGCCTGGCGCTTGCTGGCTGTGCGCCGATGGTCGCCAATACTCAGGGTCTTGAAGGGGTGCCCAGCACCTTGATGCCAAGAACCGCCACCTATCAGGACCTGATCAGTCTGCCACCTCCCGCCGGACGTATTCCGGTCGCCATCTATGACTTCCGTGACCAGACGGGGCAGTACCGGCCTGCCCCTGCCAGTACCTTCTCTACGGCGGTCACCCAAGGTGGCGCCGCCATGCTGAGCGCCGCATTGTCGGACTCCGGCTGGTTCATCCCCCTCGAGCGCGTAGGACTGCAGAACCTGCTGACAGAGCGCAAGATCATCCGCGCCAACATGGAGCGCACGGGCCAGAATGATCTTGCCGCGCTGCAAGCCGCCAACCTGCTGTTCGAGGGTGGCATCATTGCCTTCGACTCCAATGTCAGAACAGGCGGGGCAGGCGCGGAATACTTCGGCATCGGCGCCTCTGGTCAGTATCAGGTGGACCAGGTGACGGTCAATCTTCGGGCTGTGGATATCACCACGGGGCAGGTCATCGCCAACGTCAATACCAGCAAGACGATCTACTCACGCGAGCTGAGGGCGGGCGTCTATCGCTTCATCGATTTCAGTCGCTTGCTGGAGATGGAGGCGGGGTATACCAGCAATGAACCCGTACAGATGGCGGTCATGTCCGCCATCGAATCTGCCGTGATTCACCTGATAGCACAAGGCGTCGAACGCCAGCTCTGGGTTCTCCAGGACCCGGACAGCCTTCAGACATCAGAGCTGATGGATTACCTGCAAGCCCCGACCCCGATGTTGTAGAGCCAACCCACATTCAAGCCCCCCGTAGAGAGTATCGTGGTATTCGCGGTGATTCTCTCTCCCTCAAAAGGCAGTCACCTCGCAAGAGGTGGCTGCCTTTTTTCGTATCGGCACAAACATGAGAAATAAGTAAAACAATAAAGCATGAAATATTACGGACTTAATACCATCAACAGTAAAACTACCCTGAACGGTGCTGAAAATCTGCCCACCCTTTGTCATTACTCATCGCTATTGAGTGAGGCATCAAGAGTAGCAATCCCTAGCCCTCATAAACCCGAAAAGGACTGATGGTGATGGCCTCGATAAAGGCCAATAGTTAGTGCACCTAGACGGTCACCTGGATGGACTCACGCCATGGTTTTGGCAAAGCATCAACAACGAAGAATGCTACAGGCCTGCCTTTTCTTTTCATCACTGACACTCAGCTTATGGGTCTTGGCCAATGACCTGGCGACCACCTCCGAATTGGGGAGCGGCCACTCGGTGGCGGTCATCGAGCAGTCTGGCACGTACAACTCAGCGATGATCACTCAGCATGGCAATGGTAACGCCTCGCTGATCGGCCAGAGCGGCGTCCTGAATGAAGCAGGTGTCAACCAATATGGCAATGGAAACACGGCATACACGCTGCAAGAGGGTGCCCTGCATGAGGCCAGCATTCTTCAGCATGGCCAATATCATGATGCACTGATCATTCAGCAAGGTGTTGGGCAAAGCGCCAGCATTCAGCAGACAGGCATCGGGGGAAGCGCCACACTTCTACAACAGGCCAGTAGTCAGATACCGGCAAGTATCACTCAATATTCACGGGGTCATATGCGTGTCCAGGTCATACAACAGTGATCTTTATCGCGATGGCTCGTATGACATCGTTATATGACGATAGTTCTTGCGAAGGTGGTGGCTGAATACTCGTTTTCGTCAAATCACCAATACGGATTTTGCCTGGCCAGGAGAGGGTCTCACTTTCATGTAGTCAAGAATCCTGCATGACGAACACGACCTTCTGGCAAGGGCACAAAAGAGCAGTAGTAGTACAACATGATGTCGCGGATCACGAAAAACCAATCCGTCATCATGTCAGGGGATGCACGACCAGAAGCAAATCAATAATAAAAACACAAATCAAAAATGATCTACACAAGGGAACAAACCATGAAAATCCAAATGAGCTTGCTGGCTATCGCGATTGCTTTTTCTACCCAGGCAATGGCAGACAATAACACCGCAGATGTCGATCAAACTGGCTTCATGAACATGGCCAATGTTGGCCAAACATCACGTGATGGTGGGTCTCTCGACAGCTCCCACGATAGTGATATTGATCAGGTCGGCCTCTACAACAAAGCAAACACCTATCAGAACGGCGTCAATCATACGATTCGCATCAATCAGCTGGGTGGCGCCAACAAGGTAGAATCAACCCAATACAGCAGCACCAATACCGGTATCGTCAACCAGACTGGCGTCTACAATTCCGTTGACCTGAACCAGAAAAGCTACAAGCACCTCACCCGTGTCACTCAGGATGGCTTTGCCAACCATTCTGAATCGTGGCAGGGCGCTAGTGGCTCTCCGGCGGGGCGTGAAAATACTCTTGTCGTGACTCAGACAGGAGCATTCAATGACTCCACGGCCACCCAGCAAGGCAGTTATGCCATTGCCCGAGTGACCCAAAGCGGCTATCAGCACGCCTCGGATGTGATGCAGACCGGCGAATACAACCGTGCACGTGTCACTCAGGAAGGCCGCTTCAACAACTCCACAGTGACACAGACCGGTGAGCTGGGTCTTGCCGTCGTGACCCAGACCGGATCGCGTATCGATTCCACCGTCACCCAGGCTGGCGCCAATCAAGTCGCTCGGGTCACGCAGGATGGCAGCTCTCATGACTCGCTCGTCAACCAGAGCGATGCGAACAATACCGCGCTGGTGAACCAGTCCGACATGCTGCAGTACTCCGATATCAGCCAGACAGGTAGCGAGAACCTGGCCATCAACAATCAGAGTGGCTACTCCAACTACGCCATCGTCGAACAGGGTGGTACTAATAGTGACTCACTGATTACCCAGACCGGCCTCAATGATCATGCTCGCGTCCAGCAGACGGGATCTGGTCACAGCTCTGATGTCCTTCAGCAGTCTGGGGGTTTCCTGAGCTTCGTCGCCAACCGTGCTCACGTCGTTCAGTCAGGAGCCATGAATGCTTCCAGCGTGACCCAGACTGGCGGTGGCAACATTGCTAGCGTGCTGCAGTACTGATTACACCTCAGCCAGGATGGCTTATAGAACCCCGCGCAAGCGGGGTTTTCGTTTTTCCACCCGGTGGATCCACACAATGAAAAAGGCCGCTGACAGGGTTGTCAGCGGCCTTTCAGTACCAGCTGCGAAATGACTATCGCAGCGGCAAGTTACTTCTTTTCCAGTGTCACGGACTGCTCCGGGAAGGATTGACGATAAGTCGAGAGACTCTCGTCCACCATCTTGCGTCCCTGGGCAACCTGCTTGTTGCCACTGGTGATACGGGCCTTGCCTTTCTTGATCTGCTTGTTGCCCTTTTCAATCAGAGCCTGACCCTTGCGAACATTGGCTTCACCATCATCAACGAGATCCTCACCGCTGACGATCTGCTTCTCACCTGCCGCGACCAGTGATTTCCCTTCTTCCCACTGATCTGCCAATTGGTCACGCACCTTGGCGACAGCCTTGGCTTCCTCTGCCTGGCCTCGCATCAGGTCCGCCGTGGAAGGCTGACTCGAACAACCGGCGAGCAGCGCCAGACTGATGGCGACGGCGGCAGTAGGGACGAGATTATGACGCATGATGTTTCCTTATCTGATGCAGAGTTCTCAAGTATTGCCGGGGTTACGCGAACATTGGCCAGCGCCAAGGAGCATGACGATCACTCGGCATGCTCCTTGGCGCTGGCCGTTCGACTCAGTGCAGTCTAAGCTGCTCGCGAATCAGACGTGCCAACGTTACATTAGCGTTGGGCGCCGTCGTGTCGATGTGGACCAGCTGACCATGCTCTTCCGGTGCGAATGGCTCGCGATTGGCCAATTGCTTGTCGAGCACCTCGAGACCTGCCTCGGACGCCTCGCCACTCCGCTGGCTGCGCTTGATGATGCGCTTGCGCAGCGTCTCGTCATCGGCCTCGAAGCTGATCATCAGCACCGGCAGGCCACGGGCTTCTGCCTCATGACGCAGGCGATCACGCTGCACCTTCTTCAGACAGGTGGCATCGATGCAGACGGGGATACCCGATTCCAGCAGCGTGGCTGACAGATTCGAGAGTCGCTCATAGGTCGCATGCGTTGCCTGCGGCGTATAGATGCCGCCATTGAGTCCGGACTCGGTATCGGCATCCGCCGCAAAGCCATACAGGCGCTTGCGCTCGACATCGCTGCGAATGCGTACTCCGCCCAGCTCGCGCACCATCTCTTCGGTGAAGCGACTCTTGCCGCTGCCGGAGACACCCACGCCGATGATCATGTAAGGAAAACGGATCTCGCTATAGCGCTCCGCCAGCCCGATATAGCGCTCGTACTCGGCCAGTACGTCGGCGCGATCCGCTTCACACAGTTCGGGCTGGTGATAGCGAATCATCGCCACCTTGGCCCGGATCAGTGCGCGATAGATCTTGTAGTACGGCAGCAGACGCACCAGCGAGTAATCGCCGGAGAGCTCGAGATAACGGTTGAGCGCATGATGGGCAAAAGCCTGCTCATCACGCGCTTCAAGGTCCATCACCAGGAAGGCCAGGTCACAACCGACATCATTCCAGCGCAATTCTTCATTGAACTCGATGCCGTCAAACAGCAGGGCACGGCCTTCGTGGCGCACGGCGTTACCCAGGTGGATATCGCCGTGGGTCTCACGCACGAAACCTTCCTGCCAGCGACGCTCGAACTCGGGATTGAGGCGCTGGAAGGTCTCTTCGGTCCACTGCTTGAGCAGTGCGAGTCGCTTGATGGCCTCGGCATCATCACCGAGGCGCGGACGAATCAGCTCGAACTCATTGTCGATGGTACGGCTGACCATCTGCGGGCTGCCAAGATCACTGTCGCCCTGGATGCGCTCGGCCTGCTCGTGGAAGGCCACCAGCTGGTCGACCAGATCATCCAGCAATTCCAGCGACAGCTCGCCACTGGCCTGCAGAGCGCTGAACAGGTGGCGATTGGAGAACTGGCGCATCTTGACCGCGTACTCGAAGACAGCGCTGTCGTCTCCGATGCGCGGAGCTTCGGGCGTGCCCGAGATCGCCACGGTATCCAGGTACAGCGTCGGTGCCAGACGGCGGTTGAGGCGCACTTCCTGTTCACACAGGAGCTTGCGGCGCTCAAGGGTCGAGAAATCCAGGAAGCTGCCGAAATCCAGCGGCTTCTTGATCTTGTAGGCGTAGTCGCCGGTCAGCACGATCCACGAGATATGTGTCTCATGCACTTCGATATCCTTCACGGGGTGATCGAAGCAATCGGCTGTGTGAAGGGCTCGAATCAAGGCCTGGCTCAAGGTCGTCTCCGCTAAGGCAAGCTGGCTATAAGGTCATTAGCGCAATCGCTATCGTTGGCGACAAGTGTACCGGATGGCAGCCCGCCCGGCAGCCTGCCGAGCGGGTTCCTGTCTACGTTGGCCAACCCGCGGACTCAGGGACTGTCTCGTGTCGCACTCAGTTCGATGCGGACATCTGCGCGAAGACCCGCTCAGCCGCATCCAGCGTGGCCTGGATATCAGCATCGGTATGCGCCGCGGACATGAAGCCAGCTTCATAGGCGGACGGCGCCAGATAGACGCCTTCGGCGAGCATCGCGTTGAAGAAGGTCACGAAATCCTGCTGACGGCAGCGCGTGGCGGAGGCGAAATTGCTGACCTCTGCATCATCGGTGAAGAAGACACCGAACATGCCACCGGCATGCTGGGTGATCAGACGGATGCCTGCCGCCTTGGCACGGCTTTCCAGGCCGTCACACAGCATCTCGACCTTGCGGGAAAGCTCGGCATGGAAGCCGGGCGCCTTGAGCTTGCGCAGCAGCGCGACGCCAGCGGCCATCGCCAGTGGATTGCCTGCCAGCGTCCCCGCCTGGTAGACCGGCCCCAGCGGCGAGAGGTGGTGCATGATCTCGCGCTTGCCGCCGAAAGCACCCACCGGCATGCCACCGCCGACGATCTTGCCCAGGCAGGTCAGGTCAGGCGTGATGCCGTAATGCGCCTGAGCACCGCCCAAGGCAACGCGGAAGCCCGTCATCACCTCATCGAGGATCAGCACGCTGCCGTGGGCATCGCACACTTCGCGCAGGCTTTCGAGGAAGCCCGGCACCGGCGGGATGCAGTTCATGTTGCCGGCGACCGGCTCGACGATGATGCAGGCGATCTCGTCCCCCAGCTCGGCGAAGCAACGGCGCACGCCCTCGGCGTCGTTATAGTCCAGCGTGATGGTGTGCTCGGCCAGCGAGGCGGGCACGCCCGGGGAGCTCGGCTCACCATGGGTCAACGCGCCGGAGCCGGCCTTGACCAGCAGCGAGTCGGAGTGACCGTGATAGTTGCCCTCGAACTTGACGATCTTGTCGCGACCGGTGAAACCCCGCGCCAGGCGGATCGCCGACATGGTGGCTTCGGTGCCGGAGTTGGTCATGCGCACCATGTCGAGGCTCGGCAGCATCTCGCAGATCAGCTCGGCCATCTCGGACTCGATCTCGGTGGGCGCACCGAAGGACAGGCCACTCTCGAGACGCTCGCGCACGGCGCTGAGCACATCTTCGTCGGCGTGACCGGTGATCATCGGCCCCCAGGAACCGACGTAATCGATATAGCGCGTATTCTCCACATCGAACAGATACGCGCCCTTGGCATGGTCGATGAACACCGGCGGACGATGCAGTCCCTTGAAGGCGCGGACCGGCGAATTGACGCCACCGGGAATATGACGGCTGGCGCGTTCGAACTGGGCAGCGGACGTGGTCATGACATACCTCTTGATAAGCGGCGAGCGGCACATGGGCCGCGAAAATGGAGGAAAAGGTGATCAGACATAAAGACCCTGTGGATAACGTGAATGCAGCTTGTCCACAGCCGATGAAACGGTCCAATAGCCTCGGGGCGGCAAGGGGGTGTGGATAACCCGAATGCCGTCGATGGCGACAGCTTAACGCGACTCATGGGTGAGTTGCAGCCGCGCGAGCGCAAGGGATTCCGGCATCGAAAGGAGCAATGGCGTTAACGCCAGGGCAGAAACTGGGCCTCGGGCAACGCACCTTTCCGCCCACGCTGCTGGCCATCGGCGAGACTCTGCCAGGTGGCCTGCTGGGCAGCCTGCCATGCCGTTGGCAACGTCATGCCGCGTGCCAGACGCACCGCCAGGTGCGAGGCAAGCGTGCAGCCGCTGCCATGAAAGCTGCCCGTCAGTCGCGGGCAGTCCAGTGCGAGCGTGGTTTGATTACGGCGATACAGGCGATGGATCACCGACGGCTCAGTCAGCGATTCAGCCAGCGAGTGAGCATCACGCTTCAGAGGGTCAGCATCGCGCTCGACAGGATCAGTACCGGTGACCAGCACGGCCCCGGCGCCGGCCGCCAGCAGATGCTCGGCGAGTTGGCCGTCGCCCGCCCCCGTAGGGCAGGCCGCCAGCCGCGCAAGCTCCGCGCGGTTGGGCGTGATCACATCCACATGCGGCAGCAAGCTTTCACGCGCCTGATGGATCAGCGAGTCGGTGGAAAGCTCCAGCCCGCCGCCCGCCTTGAGCACCGGGTCCCATACCACCGGTAGCCCCGGCCAGCGCTGCTGGAGTTCCTCGATCAGCGTCACGCACGCCGTGAGTGCCGCTTCACTGGCGAGCAGACCGATCTTGAGCCCACCCGGACGGAAGTCCTCACATAGAGAGCGGGCCATGGCGAGCATCGACTCGCCCGATTGCGGGATCACCGCCTGCACATTGCAGGAGTTCTGCACCGTCAGCGCCGTCGGCACCGTCAGCGCCCAGCCGCCACCGGCACGGATCGCCTCGCTGTCAGCGATCAGACCCGCACCACCACTGGGGTCATGCCCCGCCAATACCAGCACGTAAGGCAATTGCGCTGAGCACTCGGTCATGGCTGAACCATCCCTCAGAACGGTTTGACGATGACGCAGATGACGATCACCACCAGCATCAGCACCGGCACTTCATTGAAGAAGCGGAAGTAGCGCGAGGTTCTCTTGCAGGTATCGGCGGCGAACTGCTTCAGATACAGGCCACAGGCATGGTGATAGCCGACCAGCAGCACGACCATGGTCAGCTTGAGGTGCATCCAGCCCATGCTCATGAAGCTCGGCACCAGCGCCAGCAGCCAGATGCCCAGCACCAGGGTCGCGATCATCGACGGCATCATGATGCCGCGATAGAGCTTGCGCTCCATGGTCTTGAAGTACTCGATGGCCTTGGCATCGCCGGCATCACGCGCCTGGGCGTGATAGACGTACAGCCGCGGCAGATAGAAGAGGGCAGCAAACCAGCACACTACGGCAATCAGATGAAAAGCCTTGATCCACAGATACATGAAGGAGCTCCGTCAGTCAGGGTCGGGAAGGTCAGAAAGTGGACGCGCGGATGAAGCAATCGGATCGCCACGATGGCATGTGACGCCGCCAAGGCCCATGCGGTATGCGGTCGCGGCCAGGCACGCGCAGAGCGAATTCACGCCAGAGAGACAGGTGCCACGCTACGCTTCAGGGCGTATAGCGATAGTAGCTTTCTATTGCATCCCGCGTGATGATACCTGAAATCTTGCGAATCATCGGTGCGGTAGTGTGCTCGACATAGAGGGCATCGACATCGCTGGGCAGCAGCCGCTCATAGGCCTCGGACAAGGTAGCCTGCAGGTGGATGGGCGCGAGATCCAGACGCTGAGCGGGGATCTCGAGCAGATCGAGCTCCTCCTGCTCCCGCCAGTGCTCATCCATCAGCACACGCACCAGATCCGCCGCCGGCAGCGCGACCATCGGCTTTTCCGGCGTCGAGCGCGTGACCACCAGCCAGACCGGCTTGCTGTCGAGCAGGGCGCGAGCGCGTTCACGCGTAACCCGTCGCGGCACGCTGACCAGCGAGCGCTCCATCACCGCCGGCACCGCCACCCGCGACAGCGCCTGCATCAATGGCTGCTGGAGCGGATGCAGTCCCTGCGCGGTCAGCGTCGAGATGAAGAAACCCTGGCAGTGACACAGCTGGCGACAGGTCAGGCCTGCCACCACCACCGCCAGCATGCCGGGCAGGATGATATTCGGCGAATGCGTCAATTCGAGCAGTGCCATCAGGGCGGCCAGTGGCGCCTGAAGTACCGCCCCCATCATCGCTGCCATGCCGAGCAGGGCGTAAAGCGCGATATCCGAGGCCTGGTCCGGCAACAGCCATCCGCCCAGCATGCCCATCAACGCCCCGGCCGCGGCGCCCGCCACCACCACCGGACCGATGATGCCGATCGGCACGCCACAGGCCACGCACAGCGCCGACAGCACCAGCTTGCCGATCACCAGCGCCAGCAGGATATCCAGCGCCAGCTGGCCATCGAGCAACTGGGCCAGGCTGTCATAGCCGATGCCTTGTACCTGGGGATACCACCACGCCACGACGGCCGTCGAGACTCCGACCAGCGCCATGCGCATCCCCCATGACAGGTGCGCCACGCGCGCCTGCTGACGCGCAAGATGTACGAAGCCCCCCGCCAGCAGGCCGATGACCAGCGCCGTGACGATGACCCAGGGCAGATCGAGCAGTGAGTGCAGCAGCAGGGAGGGCACCGCGAAAGCCGGCGCCGAGCCGTAGACCATCTGCGTGACCACCGCGCCGGTGGTCGAAGCCAGAATCACCGGCATGAAGCCCATCAGGGTGTACTCCATCATCACCACTTCCATGGCGAAGATGACCCCCGCGATCGGCGTATTGAAGGAGGCGGAGATGCCCGCCGCGGTGCCGCAGGCGACCAGCACGCGCAGGCTGTTGTTGGGCAGCTTGAGGCGCTCGCCGATCCAGCTCGAGGCGCCGGCGCCCAGATGGATCGCCGGCCCCTCACGTCCCGCCGACAGGCCACCGAGCACGCTCACGACCCCGACCACGACCTGATTGAGCCAGGCACGCAGCGGCATCTTGCCTTGATGGTAGGTCAGGCGCTCGATGACATGCCCGATGCCCAGCTTGCGCTGCGCCGGATGCTGTCGCCCCAGCACGATGCCGATCACCAGCACCGCCAGCAGCGGCAGCGAGGCGCGCACCCAGGGGGCAAGTCCCTCGAAGTTCTCCGGGTTGTCATCGGGCATGAAACCCAGAGCACCGGCGCTCAACAGCAGGCGGAAGCCGACCATCAATGAGCCGGTCAGCAGCCCTGCCACCAGCCCCAGCAGACACAGTTGCGGGAGTGCATCGACCGCCGCCAGCTTGCGCCGAAAATTGTCGAGACTGGGACGAGGCAGATGCGGACGCGTCAGGCGTGACACTCACGACTCCTTGAAGGCACTGGCAATGACAGAGGACATCCATGTCGGCAGCGCATTACTGCCCGCCTGACACCTGTGTATCATATCGATTGCGAACCGTCGCGACCGTGCGCAATCCGACAACCTCGGCACAGCATGGCGCAACGCCTGTCTCGCGCACAGGCCACCAAAGGTCGCAGCAGCAGATCGGACACAAGATTACATCTCGCATCAACAGGACACCGCCCGAAGGCGGGGAGGCAGCATGATCAAGGTAGGTATCGTCGGCGGCACCGGTTACACCGGAGTGGAACTCCTCAGGCTCCTGGCCAGCCACCCGCAGGTGGAAGTGACCGTGATCACCTCGCGAAGCGAGAAAGGCGTGCGTGTCGACGAGATGTACCCCAATCTGCGCGGCCACTACGACACCCTCGCGTTCAGCGAGCCGGATGCCGAGGTGCTGGCCGCCTGTGACGCCGTGTTCTTCGCCACGCCCCATGGTGTCGCTCACGCCCTGGCCGGCGATCTGCTGGCACGCGGCACGCGGGTCATCGACCTGTCCGCGGACTTCCGCATCAAGGACGCCGACATCTGGGCCGAGTGGTATGGCCAGCCGCATGGCGCGCCGGAGCTGCTCGGCGAGGCCGTCTACGGTCTGCCGGAAGTCAATCGCGATGCCATCCGCGAAGCGCGCCTGATCGCGGTGCCGGGCTGCTACCCGACCTCCGTGCAGCTGGGCTTGATCCCGCTGCTGGAAGCCGGCCTGATCGAGACCGGCAACATCATCGCCGACTGCAAGTCCGCCGTCTCCGGCGCGGGTCGCGGTGCCAAGGTCGGCTCGCTGCTGTGTGAAGCCGGCGAGTCCATGAAGGCCTACGGCGCCTCCGGCCATCGTCATCTGCCGGAAATCACCCAGGGGCTGGACCTGGCAGCCGGCAGCGCGGTCGGCCTCACCTTCGTCCCGCACCTGACGCCGATGATCCGCGGTATCCATTCCACCCTCTATCCGCGTCTGAGCGGCTTCAGCGGCACGCTGGAAGATCTGCAGGCGCTGTTCGAGCAGCGCTACGCCGACCACCCCGCCGTCGATGTCATGCCACTGGGCAGCCATCCGGAGACGCGCAGCGTGCGTGGCACCAATCTGTGCCGTATCGCCCTGCATCGTCCGGGCAACGGCGACACCCTGGTGGTGCTGTCGGTGATCGACAACCTGGTCAAGGGCGCATCAGGCCAGGCCATCCAGAACCTCAACCTGATGTTCGGTCTCGATGAGATGATGGGTATCGGTGCGCCGGCGATGATGCCCTGAGCCGCCAGCGTACGCCCGCAAGGCGGCACGTCAGACAAAGTTGACCCTTTTGCTCGGATATAGGGATAATAGGCGTCATTCCGTTCTCTATACCGTGCCGGGCGCTGTCTTCAGCGTCCGGCCTCCGACTCCTTCCAGGAGGCCCGCATGAGCGAAGCACAAAGCTTCATCCCGACGCCGTTGTATCTGTCCGAGCGCGCCAGTGCCCGGATAGCAGCGCTGCGCGCGGAAGAAGCCAACCCGGAGCTGCGTCTCAGGGTCTACGTCACTGGCGGCGGATGTTCCGGCTTCCAGTACGGTTTCGATATCGCCACTGATCTGGCCGATGACGACACCGTGGTCGAGCTGGGCGAAGCCGCCATCGTGATCGACCCGCTGTCCTACCAGTATCTGGTCGGCTCGACGATCGACTATGAAGAAGGTCTGGCAGGCGCCCGCTTCATGATCCAGAACCCCAACGCCACCAGCACCTGTGGCTGCGGGTCTTCCTTCATGGTCTGATCAGTGAGGGCCTGACACGCCCGCGCATGACATTGGCGCCTTGCTGACGCCTGATCGCCCCCTACCGGTACCCGGTAGGGGCGATTTTTTTCGTCATCTCAGTGGCTTGCGAGCTTCCATTCGCCGCATGGCAGCGGCGGGAGACTTGACGGGGTCCGGTGTGCTCGTCAATCTAAAAACGCTATACATCCTAAAATCTAAATATAAAGAGGAATGTAAAATGCGCAGATCTCACCTGCTGGCCTCCTTCTCTGGCCTCGCGGCCGCCGCCTTCATGGCTAGCGCTGCCCATGCCGTCACCCTCAAGGCGGCGACCGACCCGAGCTTCGTGCCCTTCGAGATGCTCGACCAGGAAAGCGGCGAGATGGTCGGCTTCGATATCGACATCCTCAATGCCATCGGCGAGCGCGCCGGCTTCGATGTCGATCTCAAGACCATGGACTTCAATGGCATCATCCCGGCCGTGCAGACCGGTAGTGTCGATGTCGCCATCGCCGGCATCACCATCACCGAGGCGCGCGAGAAGATCGTCGACTTCACTGATCCCTACTATGACTCCGGTCTGCAGATTCTGACCGCGGCCAACAACGGCGACATCGAGGATATCGAGGGCCTGGAAGGCAAGAAGATCGGCACCAAGATCGGCTCCACCAGTTATGACTACCTCACCGCCAACCTCGGTGACTCCACCATCACGCCTTACCCGGGCAGCGCCGACATGTACATGGCCCTGATGTCCGGCAGCGTCGATGCCGTCTTCTACGATGCCCCCAACGTCGGCTACTTCGCCAAGACCAAGGGCAATGGACGCGTCAAGACGGTGGGGCCGCTCTATGAAGGCCAGCAATACGGCATCGCCTTCACCGAAGGCAGCGAGTGGACCGAGGCCGCCAACAAGGCACTGGCCGAGATGAAGTCCGACGGCAGCTATGCCGAGATCTACCAGAAGTGGTTCGGCGCCATGCCCGGCGATAGCCAGTAAACCGCTTTCGATTCACCTCGGACGCCCCACGTCGCGTAGTGCAGAACATAGTGCAGAGCGTAGTGCAGATCATCATCACGACATTTCGGCAGCGACAGCCTGCCGGAATGTCGGTCGTTTCGAACCTCCGGCGCACGCAGCGGCGCGTGAGAGGTTCGTGCCAAGGAGCCCCCCGTGGACGTTCAGTTCCAGTTTGATTGGCAGGCCGCACTCAATTCGGTGCCCTACCTGCTCGAGGGCATTCCCTGGACCCTCGCCATTTCCTTCGGTGGCCTCGCCATCGGCTTCGTGCTCGGCATCCTGTTCGGACTGCTGAGCCTGTCTCCCAGCCGGATCCTGCGCTGGGTCGCCACCGCCTATATCGAGATCTTCCGTGGCACCCCGGTACTCGTCCAGGTGCTCTTCATCTTCTATGGCCTGCCACAGATCATCGGCGGCCCCATCGATGCCCTGACCGCTGGCATCGCCGCAATCGCCTTGAACTCGGCCGCCTATATCTCGGAAATCGTGCGCGGTGGCGTGCAGTCCATCGCCCGGGGCCAGCGGGAAGCCGGGCTGTCACTCGGCCTTTCCACCCCGCAGACCTTCCGCTATGTCATCTGGCCCCAGGCGCTGCGCCGCATGATTCCCGCGCTGGGCAACCAGGGCATCGTCTCGATCAAGGACACCTCGCTGTTCTCGGTGATCGGCGTCGGTGAGCTGGTGCGTCAGGGGCAGATCTACATCGCCACGACCTTCAATGCGCTGGAAACCTACTTCATGGTCGCGCTGCTGTATCTGGTGATCACCCTCAGCCTGTCATTTGGCTTGCGGATGCTCGAGCGCCGCGGGTTGGTGGGCCAATGATGTCTCTCTGCCCCCCACATGTGACGGATAAAGCAGCGCCATCTCTCCTTCTGCCTGATCTCATTCCTCTGACGACCTTCCGGCATGCAGCGCCGGTTCGGAGTGCCCCATGACTGCCATCGTGAAGATGCACAAGCTCAACAAGCATTTCGGCAGCCTGCATGTCCTCAAGGACATCGAGCTCGAGGTCGCCCAGGGGGAGGTGGTGGTGATCATCGGGGCCAGTGGCTCCGGCAAGTCGACACTGATTCGCTGCGTGAATGGCCTGGAGGAGTTTCAGGACGGCAACATCGAGGTGGATGGGCACTCGCTGATCCCCCATGGCAAGAGTCACAGGGCACTCAAGGCGATACGCACCGAAGTCGGCATGGTCTTCCAGCAGTTCAACCTCTTCCCGCACATGAGCGTGCGTGACAACGTCAGCCTGGCCCCCATCAAGGTCCGCGGTACCTCGCGACCGGCGGCCGAGCAGCAAGCCGATACGCTGCTCGAGCGGGTCAATATCCTCGAGCAGGCCGACAAGTACCCGGGACAGCTCTCCGGCGGCCAGCAGCAACGCGTGGCCATTGCCCGCTCACTGGCGATGGAACCGCGCCTGATGCTCTTCGATGAGCCCACCTCGGCACTGGACCCGGAAATGATCGGCGAGGTGCTCGATGTCATGCGCAAGTTGGCCCGCGAAGGCATGACGATGATGATCGTCACCCATGAAATGAGTTTTGCCCGTGAAGTGGCAGACCGGGTGGTGTTCATCCATCAGGGCAGCATCGTCGAGGAAGGCACGCCAGAGCAGGTCTTCGATACGCCGCAACATCCACGTACCCAGAGCTTCCTGGCCCGCGTACTGTCCCACTGAGCGCCTTCCACAAGGCTCGCTGAGCCACTGATCAGACAAGCGTTGGGCACGTGATGCCCCACCCGCTGCCATGCGTGCAGTGGCCATGCCCCGACCGTCAGGTCGGGGCATTTTTTTGTCCCCAGAGAGGCTAGCGAGCCCTGCAGAGCGCCAAACGATGAAAAATCTTCTCCCTTCATGCCATCTGTCGGCATTTCGAGAAGAAAAAAACGAATTTTTCGGGCCCCGTCCCCCCCTTGCCAGGTCACGCAAACACGCCTTGGCGCTCGAACGAAGGATGTTGTCTTCGCCTGGCAATCCTCACTGAGACGGCGCTTTAGCGTGTGAAAAACAGGGATAAATCAGGGGCCTAGCCGGAAAACCACACGTGGAAAGCGTGCACCGTCAGTCGCTGGGGCAGCGTTCAGGCAGTCTCAGCGGCCGACACGGAAAAAACAAGCGAAAAAGTATCCACAGGCTGGGGCGCGTCGCGTCATTGGCACCATTGGCGAGGGCTGTAGCCATTCCCGCACCACTTATCCCATGACTGTCTACAGCCTTGGGCAGCGCAGGAAATCGACATTTGCCTCTGTGGACATTTTCCGGCATTATCCGCGGCCTTCTTGCCGTCAGGCCATGCAGCACTAGGGGTTGTGGGTAACAACGCCACTTGTGCACAGCAGGGCAGAAAAGTCGGGTATCAGCTCGGTATGAATCAGGGGATAATCGGGGCTGTGGACAAGGGGGCATTCCATCCACAGGAAGCGACCGGTGGCGTCCTCAGGTACTCCGCATTTTCTCCCCAACTATATCAACATCGTAAACTTTTGATTTGTAACGGATAAAGTCGATTTCCCACTGATTTTGTCCACAACAGTAGTTACAACATCAACAGAACCCCTTTTTCTTTTCTTTATATAATCTTGTTATCCGGAAACCCGAAGGACGGACCGAGACCTCACGATCGACCTGACGTGAACTCGCCGAATCCGAAGTGTTCGGGATAACGAACGGCTGTCTGGGTAGCGCATCCCTCGCCGGAAAATCGACGCGTCGTATCCGCAAGACTCGTGAATCGCCGCGGCGTGGATTGATGCTCCAGAAGAAACAACCCGGGCATTCGCTCATGGCCTGCCAGGGCAAGGCGCTGTGGAAAACTCCTGACGCTTACCCACAGGCGGTTTATACTGTGCGGCCCGGACGTCATCCTGCTGGCTTGCAAGCTCCCTCACCGGTCGAGCACATGCCTTCGGCGACGGACATCATTCGCCATGCCGTCTGGCAGTCCTTGATTCATCCAGGCATCGATTCATCGCCCTGCCTGGCCGATTTGCCTGCTTCGCCAACCAGCGAGCAGCGCTTCACTCAAGTTTCGTGATACCCCGAGGTGCCAACGTGGATTACCCGAACCGCTTTGACGTGATCGTCATCGGCGGCGGTCATGCCGGTACGGAAGCCGCACTGGCTGCTGCCCGCATGGGCCGTCAGACCCTGCTGCTGACCCATAACATCGAGACGCTGGGCCAGATGTCCTGCAATCCCGCCATCGGCGGGATCGGCAAGAGCCATCTGGTCAAGGAGATCGATGCGCTGGGCGGTGCCATGGGCCTGGCCACCGACATGGCGGGTATCCAGTTCCGTACCCTGAATGCCCGCAAGGGACCGGCAGTGCGTGCCACTCGCGCACAGGCTGACCGAGCGCTGTACAAGGCCGCCATCCGCAACGTACTGGAAAACCAGCCGAACCTGACGCTGTTCCAGCAGGGGGCGGAAGACCTGATCGTCGAAGGCGAGACGGTGCGTGGCGTCGTCACCCAGACCGGGATCCGCTTCCACGCCACCACGGTGGTGCTGGCGACCGGGACCTTCCTCGGTGGCGTGATCCACATCGGCCTGGACAACCATGCCGGTGGCCGTGCCGGTGATCCGCCCGCCAATGGCCTGGCATCGCGTCTGCGTGAGCTGCCGTTCCGGGTCGATCGCCTCAAGACCGGCACCCCGCCGCGCATCGATGCCAAGAGCGTCGACTTCAGCAAGATGGAAGCCCAGCCGGGCGACACGCCGCGTCCGGTGATGTCCTACATGGGTAGCCGTGAGATGCAGCCGGAGCAGGTCAACTGCTACATCACGCACACCAACGAGCGCACCCACGAGATCATCTTCGCCAATCTCGACCGCTCGCCGATGTATTCCGGCGTCATCGATGGCATCGGGCCGCGTTACTGCCCGTCCATCGAGGACAAGGTGCACCGCTTCGCCGACAAGAACAGCCACCAGGTCTTCATCGAGCCGGAAGGCCTGAATACCCATGAGCTGTATCCCAACGGCATCTCCACCTCGCTGCCCTTCGACACGCAGCTCGAGGTGGTGCGCTCGATCCGTGGCATGGAGAATGCGCACATCACGCGCCCCGGCTACGCCATCGAGTACGATTTCTTCAATCCCCAGGACCTGCATCACTCCCTGGAGACACGTTTCATCAAGAACCTCTACTTCGCCGGTCAGATCAACGGCACCACCGGCTATGAAGAAGCCGGTGCCCAGGGGCTGCTGGCGGGCGTCAATGCCGCCTTGCGCGCCACTGACGACGAGTCCTGGCATCCGCTGCGTGACGAGGCCTACACCGGTGTGATGGTCGATGACCTGATCACCCTCGGCACGCGCGAGCCGTACCGCATGTTCACCTCGCGCGCCGAATATCGCCTGCTGCTGCGTGAGGACAATGCCGATCTGCGTCTGACCGCCAAGGGCCGCGAACTGGGCCTGATCGATGACGCCCGCTGGGAAGCCTTCGATCGCAAGCGTGAAGCCATCGCCCGCGAGACCGCGCGTCTCGAAAGCACCTGGCTGACGCCGAAGAGCCCGGAGCTGGCCCCGTTGAGCGACAAGCTCAGCTCGCCGCTCAAGCGTGAAGCCAGCCTGATGGAGCTGCTCAAGCGTCCGGAGCTCGAGTATCCGGATGTGGCAGGCCTGAAAGGGGAAGGGGTCGACGACTGGCGCATCGCCGAACAGGTGCAGATCACTGCCAAGTACGCAGGCTATATCCAGCGTCAGCAGGAGGAGATCGACCGCCTGCGTCGTCACGAGCACACCGAACTGCCGACCAGCCTCGACTATGATTCCGTCGATGGTCTCTCCAACGAGATCAAGCAGAAGCTCAATGAAGCGCGCCCGGCGACGCTGGCCCAGGCCGGCCGCATTTCCGGTGTCACGCCGGCAGCTGTCTCTATCCTGTTGATCCACTTGAAGAAGCGTCAGCTGATCAAGGCGGAGATACCCGCAGATGCCGCAACGGCTGACACGGGAGCCGCGCAATGAGCCAGACGCTCAACGAGACACAGCGTGAACGTTGCGCTCAACTGCTCAGTCGCGGTGCCAGCGCCATGGGAGTGGCGCTGAGCGAGGAACAGCACGCCCAGCTGATGACGTTGCTGGTGCTGTTGCACAAGTGGAATCGCGCCTATAACCTCACCGCGGTACGGGAGCCGGAGGCGATGGTGACTCGCCATCTTCTCGATAGCCTCAGTGTGCTGCCTTATATCCGTGGGCCACGCCTTCTGGATGTCGGCGCCGGCCCGGGCCTGCCCAGCATCGTGATCGCGATCATGCGTCCCGATATCGCCGTCGTGCCGTTGGATTCCAATGGCAAGAAGGTGCGCTTCCAGATTCAGGCCGGCCATGAGCTGGGCCTCAAGAATCTGAGCCCGACCCAGGTACGTATCGAAGCCTATGATGGCGCGCCGTTCGAACAGATCATCTCGCGTGCCTTCGCCGATACCGATGCCTTCGTCAATCTGTCAGCGGCCGTGCTCGCCGAGGGCGGCGAATGGCTGGCCATGAAAGGGCGCATCCCCAGTGATGAGATTGCCCGCCTGCCGATGGGTGTCTCGCTGGTCGAGACATTGGTGCTGGAAGTGCCGGGCGAGGAAGGGGAGCGTCACCTTCTGCGCCTCCAGCGCGACTGATAAAGCGCCTCAAGGCGTGCGCAGGGATTGTGCCGGGCGCAAAAGGCAGGCAGCCTGATGTTTTCACGAGGGCAGATCATCGATCTGTCCTCGTGAGCATGTGGCTGGTGCCAATGGCCCCGCTTCTCAAGGAACCAAGGAAGTCGCTCGTGACCAAGATCATCGCGCTGACCAACCAGAAGGGTGGCGTCGGCAAGACCACCACTGCCGTCAATCTGGCGGCGTCGCTGGCGGCACTCGATCGCCGCGTTCTGCTGATCGATCTCGACCCGCAGGGCCATGCCACCATGGGCAGCGGCATCGACAAGCACGACCTCGAAGGCAGCGTGCTGGATGTGCTGCTGGGCGAGCTGCGTGCCAGTGACGTGATTCTCGATTGTCCCGATGCCGGCTACGCCCTGTTGCCCGGCAATGGCGACCTTACCGCCGCCGAGGTCGATCTTCTCGGTGTCGAGGGGCGTGAGCGCCGCCTCACGGAAGCTCTGGCGCCGATCGCCGCGGAATATGACGTGGTGCTGATCGACTGCCCGCCCTCGCTCAACATGTTGACCGTCAATGCCCTGACCGCCGCCCATGGCGTGCTGATCCCGCTGCAGTGCGAGTTCTATGCGCTGGAAGGTCTGTCAGCACTGCTCGATACCGTCGAGCAGATTCAAGGCAACGTGAATCCGGCCCTCGACGTGTTCGGGATCGTGCGTACCATGTACGACGCTCGCAACAGTCTGACCCGCGATGTCAGCAAGCAACTTTCCGATTACTTTGGCGATACCCTGATCAAGGCGACCATTCCGCGCAACGTGCGGGTGGCGGAAGCGCCGAGCCACGGCCTGCCGGTGACCAAGTATGCGCGTCTGTCGCGTGGCAGCCAGGCCTATCGGGTGCTCGCCAAGGAATTGATTCGTCGTCTCTCGCTGTAACTTCACCGAGGAAGGTCCATGACGCGTAAGCGTGCCCTGGGAAGGGGCCTGGATGCCCTGATTGGCGCCGGAAACCGCCGCCGCCATGTCGAAGCCGATATAGAAGCTGTCGATGGCGACGCCATCGATGCGTCACCGGATGCCGCGCTGGCCGCGAATCCGGCCGCTGCCACGGCGGAATTGCCCAGCGAGCGCCTCGAGCGCCTGCCGCTCGGGCAGCTGCAGCGTGGCAAGTATCAGCCACGGCGCGACATTCAGCCGGAAGCGCTCGAGGAGCTGGCGGATTCCATCCGGGCTCAGGGCGTAATGCAGCCCATTGTGGTGCGTCCGGTGGGGGAGGGGCGCTACGAGATCATCGCTGGCGAGCGCCGCTGGCGTGCCTCGCAGCTGGCGGAGCTGGATACCATCCCCGCCGTCGTCCGCGAAGGCATCAGCGATGAGATCGCGCTCGCGCTGGCATTGATCGAGAACATCCAGCGCGAGAACCTCAATCCGGTCGAGGAAGCGCTGGCGCTCAAGCGCCTGCTCGAGGAATTCGAGCTGACCCAGCAGCAGGTGGGCGACGCCGTCGGGCGTTCACGCGCCCAGGTCACCAACCTGCTGCGACTGCTGACGCTGGAACAGGAAGTGCAGACCCTGCTGGAGCGCGGTGAGCTCGACATGGGGCACGCGCGTGCCCTGATCGGCCTGACCCCGGCACGTCAGCGCAAGCTGGCCCATGAAGTGGTCGAGCGCGAGCTGACCGTGCGTCAGACCGAAGCGCTGGTGAAAAGCGTGCAGAACGGTGAGCAGCCCAAGCCGGCACCGGCGCGACCGGACGCTGATATCCAGCGCCTGGAAACGCGCCTCTCGGAACAACTGGGCGCTGCCGTCAATATTCGGCATGGCAAGAGCGGCAAGGGCAAGGTCACCATCTCCTACACCAGTCTGGATGAGCTGGACGGCATTCTCGGCCATATCCACTAGTGGGCAAGCAGGGGAGGGCTGACCGCGCGTCACACCTCCCCGGGCGGCAATTTTCCGCGTGACGGATCACGATCCTCTTTCGCGCCCCTGTGACTCATTGTCGCAGGGGCGCGAAATGCATCTGACATTCAAGATATTGAAGGATGTTGCTGACGTCAGGTTGTGATTCATGCAACCCTGTGTCGCTCGCACCGCAAGCGACTGTCAACGTAAGCAAACTGTCATCGGTTTCCCGCAAGATAGTGAGGCTTTGGTCGTAAGCTTGCGAAAGATCAAGGAATTTAGCTTGTCGTTTGGTTGATGGCGGTGAAGCGCTCCCCTATAATCCGGCGAGTTTGCTCCCGGGCTGTGTCCAGCGCAGCGCCAGAAATGGCGAAGGCCATCATTGCGAGACACAGGTCCAAGATGCACAAGACGACACCCGCTGCTCTACAACGCCCTCAGGTGGCTCGATTGCTCTGGGGCCAGGCGCTGGTCATCGTGATTGCCGTCTTGCTGGCGGGGGTGATGAAAGGCAGTGGTGCGGCGCTTTCCGCGCTGTGTGGTGGGCTGGTCTGCCTGCTGCCCAATCTGTTTTTCGCCTGGCGTTCACTGCGTGTGACCGGTGCACGCTACGCCCAGGCAATGGTCAAGGCCTTCTATCAGGCCGAGGCCGGTAAGTTCGGTTTGACGGCCGTATTGTTTGCGTTCTTCTTCATTGCAGTGCCGCCCTCAAACCCCGCTTTATTTTTTTGCGCTTACGTGGCGGCAATGGCGGTTCACTGGCTGGGCCCCTGGCTGGTGAAGCGAACACCGTACACACGAACCTGAGGCAGAGTCATGGCAGGCACCAACCCGAGTCCCTCCGAATATATTCAGCACCACCTGCAGAATCTGACGTACGGCAACCACCCGGAACACGGATGGTCACTGGCGCACAGCGCTCAGGAAGCGGCCGACATGGGATTCTGGGCCATCCACCTGGATACCATGGGCTGGTCCATCGGTCTGGGCCTGATCTTCCTGTGCCTGTTCCGCAAGGTCGCCAAGTCCGCCACCACTGGCGTTCCCAGCGGTCTGCAGAACTTCGTCGAATTGATGGTCGAGTTCGTCGATCAGTCCGTGCGTGAGACCTTCCACGGTCGTTCACGCCTGATCGCGCCGCTGTCACTGACGATCTTCTGCTGGATCTTCCTGATGAACCTGATGGACTTGATCCCCGTCGACTGGCTGCCTGGCGTTGCTGCCAAGGTCGGTGAGATGTTCGGCGCCGATCCGGCTCACGTGTTCTTCAAGGTGGTGCCGTCCACTGACATCAATGCCACGCTGGGCATGTCACTGTCCGTGTTCGCGCTGATCATCTTCTATTCCATTCGCGTCAAGGGCCTCAAGGGCTTCCTGGCCGAACTGACGCTGCACCCGTTCAACACCCCGAACAAGCTGGCACAGATCGCGCTGATTCCGGTCAACTTCCTGCTCGAGTTCGTGACGCTGATCGCCAAGCCGATCTCTCTGGCGCTGCGTCTGTTCGGTAACATGTATGCAGGCGAGCTTATCTTCATCCTGATCTCGCTGGTCGGTATCTGGCAGCTGCCCCTGCACTTCCCGTGGGCGGTCTTCCATATCCTGGTCATCACCCTGCAGGCATTCATCTTCATGATGCTGACCATCGTCTACCTGAGCATGGCCAGCGAAGACCACTGATGCAATTCGCCCCACGCCATCCGTGGCGTGGGGCAAGATTTCCGAGCTCTGCTCACACCCTCAACCCTTGACTTAAACTTGACTAAAACTGGAGTTCCACAATGGAAGCACAAGTTCTTGGCATGACCGCTATCGCCGTCTCCCTGCTGATCGGCCTGGGCGCCCTGGGCACCGCCATCGGTTTCGGTATCCTCGGTGGCAAGTTCCTGGAAGGCGCAGCGCGTCAGCCGGAAATGATCCCGCAGCTGCAGGTCAAGATGTTCATCGTCGCTGGTCTGCTGGATGCCGTGACCATGATCGGTGTTGGTATCGCGCTGTTCTTCACCTTCGCCAACCCGTTTGTCGGTTAAACATCGGCTGGCCTTCGGCCTACCGTGTTTTTGACCCAACAATCGTGAAGCGAGAGGTGCTGGCGTGAATCTGAACTTAACCCTGATTGGTCAGGCCATCGCCTTTGCGGTCTTCGTTTATTTCTGCATGAAGTATGTCTGGCCGCCGGTCACACAAGCTCTGGCAGAACGTCAGAAGAAGATTGCAGATGGTCTGGATGCTGCCAGCCGTGCTACCCGTGACCTCGAACTGGCGCAGGAAAAAGCCACCGAGACTCTGCGGGAAAGCAAGGATGAAGCAGCACGCATCATTGAGCAGACCCATAAGCGCTCCAACCAGATGATCGAGGAAGCACGTGAAACTGCACGTGCGGAAGGCGAGCGTCTCGTTGCGCAGGCCCGTGCCGAAATCTCCCAGGAGATCAACCAGGCCAAGGACGAGCTCCGTGGCCAGGTCGCTGCTCTTGCAGTGATCGGCGCCGAGCGCATCCTGGAATCCTCCATCGACGAAGCCAAGCACCGCGAGCTGATTGACAAGCTCGCTGCCGAGCTCTGAGGAGACTGATTCCATGGCTGAAACGTCTACCTCCACCGCGGCTCGCCCGTACGCCAAGGCGGCGTTCGAGTTTGCACGCGGCCAGCAGGCGCTAGAGGCCTGGTCCGGCATGTTGTCGACAGCGGCGCTCGTCGCTGTCGACGCAAACGTCAAGGCGGTGCTCGACAACCCCAAGCTCTCCACCGAGCACAAGGTTGGCACCTTCCTGGACGTGTGCGGTGAGGCGCTGGATGACAGCGCCCGCAACTTCATCCGGACTCTCGGTGAGCAGGACCGCCTCGCGGCCCTGCCCTCCGTGGCCGAATTGTTCGAGGCCCAGAAGGCCGAGCAGGAACAGCGTGTCGAGGTGACCCTGGTGTCTGCCTTTGCACTGGAGAGTGAGCAGGAAGAAAAGCTCGCCACTGCCCTGCGCAAGCGTCTGAACCGCGACATCTCCATTACCACTCAGGTGGATAGTACGCTGCTCGGCGGCGTCATCATCCGTGCCGGAGATACCGTCATTGACGGCTCCGTGCGCGGCAAGCTGGCCCGGCTTTCCGAAGCACTGAACTCCTGAGTCCGAGGGACATGGCATGCAGCAACTGAATCCTTCCGAGATCAGCGACATCATCAAGCAGCGTATCGAAAAGCTTGACGTCGCATCCGAAGCCCGTAATCAGGGCACCATCGTCAGCGTCTCCGACGGCATCGTGCAGATCCACGGCCTCGCAGACGTCATGTTCGGTGAGATGATTGAATTCCCGGGTGGCGTCTTTGGTATGGCGCTCAACCTCGAGCGCGACAGCGTCGGTGCTGTCGTTCTGGGTGACTACCTCCAGCTCGAAGAGGGCATGACCGCGCAGTGCACCGGTCGTATCCTCGAAGTGCCGGTAGGCCCGGAAATGGTCGGCCGTGTGGTCGACGCGCTGGGTAACCCGATTGACGGCAAAGGCCCGATCGACGCCAAGCTGACTGACGCGGTTGAGAAGGTCGCTCCGGGCGTCATCGCCCGTGAGCCGGTCGACCAGCCGGTGCAGACAGGTCTGAAGTCCATCGATGCCATGGTGCCGATCGGCCGTGGTCAGCGCGAGCTGATCATCGGTGACCGTCAGATTGGTAAGTCTGCCATCGCGATTGATGCCATCATCAATCAGAAGGGCAAGGGCATTACCTGCGTCTACGTCGCCGTCGGCCAGAAGCAGTCCACCATTGCCAACGTCGTGCGCAAGCTCGAAGAGCACGGCGCGATGGAACACACCATCATCGTCGCTGCTGGCGCTTCCGACCCGGCTGCCATGCTGTTCTTGGCACCGTACGCCGGTTGCACCATGGGTGAGTACTTCCGCGACCGCGGTGAAGACGCGATGATCGTCTATGACGATCTGACCAAGCAGGCATGGGCGTATCGTCAGATCTCCCTGCTGCTCAAGCGTCCGCCGGGCCGTGAAGCCTACCCGGGCGACGTCTTCTATCTTCACTCCCGTCTGCTTGAGCGTTCCGCACGCGTCAACGCCGATTATGTCGAGCAGTTCACCAAGGGTGAAGTGAAAGGCAAGACCGGTTCCCTGACTGCGCTGCCGATCATCGAGACCCAGGGTGGCGACGTGTCTGCGTTCGTTCCGACCAACGTGATCTCCATCACCGACGGTCAGATCTTCCTCGAGACCAGCCTGTTCAACTCCGGTATCCGTCCGTCCATCAACGCGGGTCTGTCTGTTTCCCGTGTCGGTGGTGCTGCTCAGACCAAGATCATCAAGAAGTTGGGTGGTGGTGTGCGTCTGGCACTGGCTCAGTACCGTGAGCTGGCAGCTTTCTCCCAGTTCGCCTCCGATCTGGACGAAGCGACCCGCAAGCAGCTCGAGCATGGTCAGCGCGTCACCGAGCTGATGAAGCAGAAGCAGTACTCTCCGATGTCCGTGGCCGACATGGCGATCTCGCTGTTCGCGGCCAACGAAGGCTACCTGGACGACGTCGAAGTCGCCAAGGTGCTGGGCTTCGAGAAGGCGCTGCTGGACTTCATGCGCTCCGAGCACGCGGATCTTCTGGACAAGATCAATCAGTCCGGCGGCTACGATGACGAGATCAAGAATGGTCTCAAGGCTGGCGTCGAGAAGTTCAAGGCGACTCAAAGCTGGTAAGTGGCATGGCCCGGCCAGTCCGGGCCCTGTCGTTTCCCTTCGGGTGGCATGAATAAGGCAGATCGCTATGGCAGCTGCAAAAGAGATTCGCTCCCAGATCGGGAGCATCAAAAATACGCAAAAGATCACCAGCGCCATGGAAATGGTGGCTGCGTCCAAGATGCGTAAAGCGCAGGATCGCATGGCGGCCAGCCAGCCTTATGCTCATCAGATCCGCAAGGTTGTAGGACACATCGCCCGGGCCAACCCGGAATATCGCCATCCGTATCTGATGGAACGCGATGTGAAGCGTGTCGGTTATATCGTGGTCTCCAGTGATCGCGGCCTGTGTGGTGGCCTGAACGCCAATCTGTTCAAGGCTGTCACCAAGCATGCGAAGAGCTGGCGCGACCAGGGTGTCGAGGTGGACTTCTGTGCCCTCGGCTCCAAGGCCGGTACCTTCTTCCGCAACTACGGTGGCAACCTGCTTGCCGCCAAGTCCGGTCTCGGGGATTCCCCGGGTACCCAGGATCTGATCGGTAGCGTCAAGGCCATGCTGGACGCATTCGACGAGGGCAGCCTCGACCGTCTGTATGTGGTGTTCAACGAGTTCGTCAACACCATGACGCAGAAGCCGGTCGTGCGTCAGTTGCTTCCTCTCGAAGCTGATCTGAATGACGAAGAAACCGGTCCCACTACATGGGACTACCTGTATGAGCCGGATGCCGTCTCGTTGCTCGACAAGCTGCTCAAGCGCTATGTCGAGGCCCAGGTCTACCAGGCCGTGGTCGAGAACATCGCCTGCGAACAGGCAGCGCGAATGATCGCAATGAAGAGTGCGACCGATAACGCCGGCGACCTGATCGACGACCTTCAGCTGGTCTACAACAAGGCCCGCCAGGCAGCGATCACTCAGGAAATCTCCGAGATCGTATCCGGTGCCGCCGCCGTCTGATGACAGCGTGGCAACAGGCAAGCAGGTTTCAATCGCAGGTTTAAGAGGAACCAGGAATGAGCGGACGTATCGTACAAATCATCGGCGCGGTGATTGACGTCGAGTTTCCGCGGGACGCAGTGCCCAAGGTCTACGACGCCCTGAACGTCGCCGATAGCGAGACCGTACTCGAAGTCCAGCAACAGCTGGGCGACGGCGTGGTCCGTACTATCGCAATGGGTTCGACCGAAGGCCTCAAGCGCAGTCTCGCAGTTGAGAGCACCGGTGCTCCGATCTCCGTGCCGGTCGGCACGGCGACTCTGGGTCGCATCATGAACGTGCTGGGTCAGCCGATCGACGAAGCTGGCGACGTGGGTGCTGAAGAGCACATGCCGATCCACCGTGCAGCCCCGAGCTTCGCGGAACAGGCAGCGTCCAACGAGCTTCTGGAAACCGGCATCAAGGTCATCGACCTGGTCTGCCCGTTCGCCAAGGGCGGCAAGGTCGGTCTGTTCGGCGGCGCCGGTGTCGGCAAGACCGTCAACATGATGGAGCTGATCCGCAACATCGCCACCGAGCACAGCGGTTATTCCGTGTTCGCGGGCGTGGGTGAGCGTACTCGTGAAGGTAACGATTTCTTCCACGAAATGAAGGAATCCAACGTTCTCGACAAGGTTGCCCTGGTCTATGGCCAGATGAACGAGCCGCCGGGTAACCGTCTGCGCGTGGCACTGACCGGCCTGACCATCGCCGAGAAGTTCCGTGACGAAGGTCGTGACGTTCTGCTGTTCGTCGACAACATCTATCGTTACACCCTGGCGGGGACCGAAGTGTCCGCACTGCTGGGTCGTATGCCGTCCGCGGTAGGTTATCAGCCGACTCTGGCGGAAGAGATGGGCGTCCTGCAGGAACGCATCACTTCTACCAAGACTGGCTCGATCACTTCCGTGCAGGCCGTCTACGTCCCCGCGGATGACTTGACCGATCCGTCTCCGGCGACCACCTTCTCGCACCTTGACGCGACTGTCGTACTGTCCCGTCAGATTGCCGAGCTGGGTATCTATCCGGCCGTTGACCCGCTCGACTCCACCTCTCGTCAGCTCGACCCGCTGGTCGTTGGCGAAGAGCACTACAACACTGCCCGTAACGTTCAGGGTGTGTTGCAGCGCTACAAGGAGCTGAAAGACATCATCGCCATCCTCGGGATGGACGAGCTGTCTGACGAAGACAAGCAGACCGTGGCACGTGCGCGTAAAATTCAGCGCTTCCTGTCACAGCCGTTCTTCGTTGCGGAAATCTTCACCGGCGCGCCGGGCAAGTACGTGTCCCTCAAGGACACCATCCGCGGCTTCCAGGGTATCCTGGACGGCGAATATGACGCACTGCCGGAGCAGGCGTTCTACATGGTCGGCACCATCGACGAAGCTGTCGAGAAAGCCAAGGGCATGTAATTTCCCTGTTCAGGCATGAGGAAACAGGTATGGCTATGAGCGTCCATTGCGACATCGTCAGCGCTGAGAAAGGCATCTTTTCCGGCCTGGTCGAGCGTCTCGTGGCTGCCGGCAGCGAAGGTGACCTCGGCATCATGCCGGGTCACGCTCCGCTGCTGACCGAGCTGCAACCCGGCCCGATTCGCGTTCAGCGTCAGGGTGGGGCTGAGGAAATCTACTACGTCAGTGGCGGATTCCTCGAAGTGCAGCCGAACCTCGTTTCAGTCCTCGCCGACACCGCAGTACGTGCCGACGATCTGGATGAGGCGGCAGCCCAGGAAGCCAAGGAAGTGGCCTTGAAGGCCATGAACGAACAGGCTTCCGAACTGGAATACTCACGCGCCACGGCCGAACTGGCCGAGGCGATGGCCAAGCTGCGCACCGTGCAGCAGATGCGTCGTCACACGCGCTGAGATGCACTGGGCCATGATGGCCAGTGACAGGAAAGAGGCGACCTTCGGGTCGCCTTTTTTTGTGCTCATTACCCGGGAATGGACTGTCTTGCCGCTGGGGTAGCCTGATGTGATTCAAGGCTGAGCGTGCTCATCCGCCAGCACCTTGAGTGCTGAGCCGCTTGGCTGAGAGCCCTTGCGGGAGCACTGCTACTTTCTCGGGTCTGTTCTCGGCGACAGTCCCGTGGGTAAACCTCGTCACTGGCAGGTCACGGATCAGCTGCTATCATGGCGCCACTATTTTCAGGGCTTCAGGTATGAAGACCCGCTTTCTACAGGAGTTCACCGATGAGCAGCGCAGAGCGTACCGACGTCGTCATTCTTGCCGCAGGCCAGGGCACCCGCATGCGTTCCAAATTGCCGAAGGTGCTGCACCCGTTGGCAGGCAAGGCGATGGTGCGTCATGTGGCTGACACCGCGGCAGGCCTGGACGGTGCGCATCTGAATGTCGTCATCGGTCATGGTGGTGAGCGCGTCCAGCAGCAGCTGGCCGATACCGGCGCCAGCTTCGCGGTGCAGGCAGAGCAGAAGGGCACCGGCCATGCCGTGGCCCAGTCACTGGACGCCATCGGTGATGGCAAGGTGCTGATCCTGTATGGCGATGTGCCGCTGATTCGTCGCGAGACCCTCGAGGCGCTGCTGGCCGAAGTCAGTGAGCAGACTCTAGGCCTGCTGACGGTGATCCTGGAAGACCCGACAGGCTATGGCCGTATCGTGCGTGACGCCGAGGGTCGCGTCAGCGCCATCGTCGAGCACAAGGATGCCACGCCGGAGCAGCTGGCCATCCAGGAAGGCAACACCGGTATCCTCGCCACCACCGGTGCCCAGCTCAAGCGCTGGCTGCCGGCGCTGTCCGCCGACAATGCCCAGGGCGAGTACTACCTGACCGACATCATCGCCATGGCAGCCAGCGAAGGCGTCAACATCGCCACCGCCCAGCCGGCGGCGGTCGAGGAAGTGCAGGGCGTCAACAACCGCCTGCAGCTGGCCGATCTCGAGCGTGCCTTCCAGCGTCGCGAGGCCAACCGCCTGATGACCGAAGGTGCCAGCCTGGCCGATCCGTCACGCATCGACGTGCGCGGCAATCTGACCATCGGCACTGACATCAGCATCGATGTGGGCTGCATCTTCGAAGGCGACGTCACCCTGGCGGATGATGTGGTCATCGGCGCCCATTGCGTGATCCGCAATGCCACCATCGGGGCCGGCGCCAACATCGCGCCGCACAGCGTCATCGACGGCGCCGTGCTGGAAGGTGACAACAACGTCGGCCCGTTCGCGCGTCTGCGTCCGGGCACTGAACTGGCGCGTGGCGCACGCATCGGCAACTTCGTCGAGACCAAGAATGCCCAGGTTGGCGTGAATGCCAAGATCAATCACCTGAGCTATGTCGGCGACGCGACCCTCGGTGAGGCGGTCAATGTCGGCGCCGGCACCATCACCTGCAACTACGATGGTGCCAACAAGTTCCGCACCGAAATCGGCGCCAATGCCTTCATCGGCTCCAACTCGGCGCTGGTGGCACCGCTCAAGATCGGTGCCGGTGCCACCGTGGGCGCCGGCTCTACCTTGAGCCGCGATGTCGCCGAGGGCGCGCTGAGCGTGGCGCGTGGCAAGCGTATCGACAAGCCGGAATGGCCGCGTCCGACCAAGAAGTGATCGGTAGCTGTGATCGGCAGCAGTGGTAGCGGTGCCTGCCCTTGAGGGGGATGAGCATCACAGGCGGGGAGTCACCGACAGGTGTCTCCCCGCTTTTCGTCACGGCAGATTGTGCTGGACGGCCTGCCGGGAGTGAATCGTCTCATCCCCTATCGTCTTTCACTTGATGTTTCGATTTATCTCTCTTATCTTTCGGTTCGAAACTTTATGGGAGTCCCCGATGTCAAAGCGACTGACACCACAACGGCGTCACCAGATCCTTGATCAGCTGGCGCGTGACGGTGAGGTCAGTGTCGAGGCACTGGCGCGGGAGCTTGCCACCTCGGAGGTCACCATCCGCAAGGACCTGGCCTTCCTCGAGAAGAGTGGCCTGCTGCTCAGACGCTATGGCGGTGCCGTGGCCATGCCGCGTGAGCTGTTGGTGCACGACGAGCCGGTCAGCGCCGCCAAGCAGGCCATTGCCCGTCTCGCCGCGAGCCGTATCCGCGCGCACCAGCGCATCATCATCGACAGCGGCACCACCACGGTGGTGTTGATTCCCGAGCTCAAGGGCCGGGATGACCTGATCGTGATGACCAACTCGCTGAGCGTGGCCAATGCCATCCGCGAACTGGAAAACGAGCCGGTGCTGCTGATGACCGGTGGCACCTGGGACCCGCACTCCGATTCCTTCCAGGGTCAGGTGGCGGAGCAGGTACTGCGCAGCTATGACTTTGATCAGGTATTTCTCGGCGCGGATGGTCTCGATCTCGAGCGTGGCACCACCACCTTCAACGAGCTGATCGGCCTGTCGCGCGTGATGGCCGAGGTGTCGCGTGAAGTGGTGGTGATGGCGGAATCCCACAAGCTGGGCCGCCGCATTCCCAACCTGGAGCTGGCCTGGTCCAGCGTCAGTACCCTGATAACCGATGACGCGTTGCCTGATGCTGCGCGTGACCAGATTCGTGCTCATGGCGTCGAGGTGTTGATCGCCCCGCTCATCGAGCCAGCAACTGCATAAGGAGATCGCTCATGTGTGGCATCGTCGGCGCCGTCGCCAGTCGTAACGTCCAGAACATCCTGCTCGAGGGCCTGCACCGCCTCGAATATCGCGGTTATGACAGCGCGGGCATGGCCGTCCTCTCCGAAGAGGGCCGCCTGAACCGCGTGCGCGCGCTGGGCAAGGTCGGGGCGCTGCAGAGTCGCCTCGAGGAGGCTCCGCTCAAGGGCCGTGTCGGCATCGCACACACCCGCTGGGCCACCCATGGCGCGCCGAGCGAAGCCAATGCCCACCCGCACCAGTCCGGCGATAGCCTGGCCGTGGTCCACAACGGCATCATCGAGAACTATGAGACCCTCAAGCGCGAGCTGGAGGGTCAGGGCTATGTCTTCACCTCCGAGACGGACACCGAGGTGGTCGCTCACCTGCTGGCGCGTGAATATACCCTGAGTCAGGACCTGCTGACCGCGGTGCAGAAGGCCGTGGCGCTGCTCGATGGCGCCTTCGCACTGGGCGTGGTGCATCGTGCCCAGCCGGACGTGCTGATCGGCGCGCGTCAGGGCAGCCCGCTGGTGATCGGTGTCGGGATCGATGAGCACTTCCTGGCGTCCGATCAGCTGGCACTGCTGCAGGTCACCGATCGCTTCATCTACCTGAAGGAAGGCGATCTGGTGCGCATGACCGCCGAGCAGATCGAGATCTTCGAACAGGGCGAACGTCTGGTCACCGAGGCCAACGAGCGTCCGGTGCAAACCTTCGAGCACGCGCAGGATGCCGCTTCCAAGGGCGATTATCGTCACTTCATGCTCAAGGAAATCCACGAGCAGTCGCGTGTGCTGGCCGCCACGCTGGAAGGCCGCCTGAACGGTGATCACGTGTTGGTGCGCAGCTTCGGCAGCGAGGCGGAAAACCTCTTCCGTCAGGTCAAGCAGGTGCAGATCGTCGCCTGTGGTACCAGCTACCACGCCGGCATGGTCGCGCGTTACTGGATCGAGCGTCTGGCTGGCATTCCGGCGGCGGTCGAGGTCGCCTCCGAGTTCCGCTACCGTCCGGTGGTGGTCGCCGATGGCACCCTGTTCGTCACTCTGTCCCAGTCCGGCGAGACCGCCGATACGCTGTCCGCGCTGCGCTATGCCCAGTCACTGGGTGGCTTCCTCGGCAGCCTGGCGATCTGCAACGTCCCGGGCAGCTCGCTGGTGCGGGAATCAGACCTCAGCCTGATGACCATGGCCGGCCCGGAAATCGGCGTCGCCTCCACCAAGGCCTTCACCACCCAGCTGGTCGGCCTGATGCTGCTGACACTGTCGCTGCGTCGTGTGCGTGGCGGTGATGAGGCCGGCGAAGCCGAGGTGGTGCGTGAGCTGCGTCAGCTGCCGTCGCTGGTCACCAAGGCGCTGGCCATGGACAGCGAGATCGAGCGTCTCTCCGAGGCCTTCGCTGACAAGCACAATGCGCTGTTCCTCGGGCGTGGCACCCAGTTCCCCATCGCACTGGAAGGCGCGCTCAAGCTAAAGGAAATCTCCTACATCCACGCCGAAGCCTATCCGGCGGGCGAGCTGAAACACGGCCCGCTGGCACTGGTGGATGCCGACATGCCGGTAGTGGCAGTGGCGCCGAACGACGAGCTGCTCGAGAAGCTCAAGTCGAACCTGCAGGAAGTGCGCGCGCGTGGCGGCGAGCTTTACGTGTTCGCTGACGAGAACATCAGCCTTGAAGAGAGCGAAGGCGTGCGCGTGCTGCGCATGCCGCATGTCAGCGAGGTGCTGGCGCCGATCCTCTACACCCTGCCGCTGCAGCTGCTGTCCTATCACGTCGCCGTGCTCAAGGGCACCGATGTCGATCAGCCGCGCAACCTGGCCAAGAGTGTCACGGTCGAGTGATTTTCGATGCAAGACTGCTGCGTCGTGTCTGGCGCAGCACTGGATGAGCTCAGTCTCATTGTGCCAACGGCAGCCTCAGGGCTGCCGTTTTTGGTATCCTGTGCGCCTGCCTTCTTATCCCCTTCCGTCCGCTGCGCGTTCATCGCCCGGCGCACGCACGTGACCTGCCATGACTGATCGCGACGCATCGCTTACCCGCCTCAACAAGTTCATCAGCGAAACGGGCTTCTGCTCGCGGCGTGAGGCGGACCGCTACATCGCTGAAGGACGAGTGACCATCAATGGTGTCGTGCCCGAAATGGGCACCAAGGTCGCGCCGGGCGATGAGGTGCTGGTCAATGGCAAGCCATTGAAAGCCAAGCAGGAAGCGGTCTACCTGGCCTTCAACAAACCGGTGGGCATCACCTGCACCACCGAGCGTCATGTCGACGGCAACATCATCGATTACATCGGTCATCCGAAGCGGATCTTCCCGATCGGCCGCCTCGACAAGCCCTCCGATGGCCTGATCTTCCTGACCAGTGATGGCGATATCGTCAACAAGATTCTGCGTGCCGGCAACGCCCACGAGAAGGAATACGTGGTGCGGGTCGACAAGCCGATCAACGGCGACTTCCTCAAGCGCATGGCCGCTGGCGTGCCGATTCTGGACACCATCACCCAGCCGTGTCGCATCGAGCAGATCTCGACCTATGTGTTCCGCATCATCCTGACCCAGGGCCTCAACCGTCAGATCCGTCGCATGTGCGAGGCGCTGGGCTATGAGGTCTTCAAGCTCAAGCGGGTGCGCATCATGAATGTCAGCCTGGACGGGCTGGGGGTCGGCGAATGGCGGTATCTCACCCAGCGCGAGATGGCGGATATCCAGCAGATGATCGAGGGCTCCAGCGGCACTGAAGAAGCCTCGCGCCTGGCGGCGGCACCGCCTCCTTCCCAGCACGCGACGGCCGCGCGCCATCAGCGCGCCGCCCAGGATACGGATGCTGGCCGGCGTAGCGGGACTCGGCGCCATGAAGGTAGCAAGAGCGGATCCGGCCAGCGCAGCCCTGATAAACGTGAGACACGTCAGCGCGGTGCTGATCAACGCCATCCGGGCCAGCGTTCAGGCGCTCAGCGGGCTGGAGCCAAGCAAGAGGGTGCGGGGCGTCGCGAGCGTTCTGACGAGCGCACCACGGGGCGTGGCAATCAGGAAGGCAGAAGCGACAGCAGGAATTCCAGCAGGAATACCACCAAGAGTGCGGGCGGCGCCGGCAAGCTTGCCAGCGGCCTCAAGCCGCGCACGCGGGGCAATGCCAGCGATGGCCGCAATGAGCGTGGCGCGACCAACAGCAAGACTTCTGCCAATAAGGGCTCTGCCAACAAGGGCTCTGCCAATAAGGGCTCTGCCAACAAGGGCGGCAGCAGCAAGAGTTACGGCAACACGAGCTCGGGGAAAAACAGCCCGGCTGGCAAGGGTGCCTCGTACAAGGGCGGCGGTTCTTCCAACGGGGGACGCGGTCGCCGCTAGTGAGCCGTCTGCACCTGCTTGTCATGCGCCGGTGAGGCAGGCTGTGCGGTCTGAGGCGTGCGGCGATGGTAGCGGCCCAGCACGAAGGACAGTGTCGCGAATGCCAGCGCCGAACAGATGACCTGTGGCCAGGGATAGACCAGCGCGGCGATCGCGATCAGCAGCAGGTCGAAGGCGAAGGTGGTGCGACCCGCATGGATGCCGAAGCGCCGCTCCAGATGCAGCGCCAGAATGTTCAGGCCGCCCAGCGAGGCGTTCTCGCGAAACAGCAGCGTGATGCCCAGGCCGATCAACAGGCCTGCGGCAATCGCCGCGACCGGCAGGCTGACGGCGCCCAGCGGCAAGCTGACTGCCAGCACATCGGACAGCACGGAGAGCAGGCTGACGCAGCCCAGCGTGCGCAGGGTGAAATTCAGCCCCAGCTGTTTCCAGGCCAGGCCGTAGAAAGGCAGGTTGATCAGGAAGAACAGGCTGCCGAAGCTCAGTGCTGTCAGGTCGGCACCCAGCAATGACATGCCGGCGGTGCCACTGACCATCAGGCCACCGGCTTGCAGCAGGCGTACGCCGAGCGCCACCAGCAGGCAGCCCTCGATGAGCGTGATCAGGCTGCGCAGGGTGATGGCATGTGCCGCGCGTGAGCGGCTGCCGCTGGCGCGCAGAATGAGTCGTTGGAAAGCAGTCATGACAGGCTCCGGGGGTATGGGCAGTCAACAATAGTGTCTTCCGGCGTGGCTTGTGGCTGGCAGGAAGCGGAGTCAGGGCGGTGGGTGGACCGCCTGCTGACGTGTCATGCAGGATGCGGACCATAGCACGCCGTAATGACAGTTTTTATTGTGCTTACGTCGCTCTGGCAGACGTTATTCTTCGGCTTGTTGGCTCTTTGACCCTTATATTCCTCTAGTTCTGGCCTCTTCATGCACCATTTTCATGCAGCCTCCGCACCGTCGGATGCCTCGCACTCGGCGGGGCATCTTCATCTCGGGCTCGCGATGTGGGCCAATGACGACTGGCGCGGCAGCCTGTTGCCGGGCAGCGGCCCGCGGGAACATCTGGCGGATTACGCCCGGGTCTTCGATAGCGTCGAGGGCAATACCAGCTTCTATGCCCAACCCACACCTGCTGCCATCGCCAGCTGGGCACGTCAGGCGCCGGCCAATTTTCGCTTCTGCTTCAAGTTGCCGGGCCGACTGACTCATGAATTGCGTCTGCAGGGCATCGAGCAGGAGCTGGCGGAGTTTCTCGATTGCCTGGCACCGATAAAGGACCGCCTTGGCCCGATCATGATTCAGCTGCCGCGTGACCTCGGGGCGGAAGTCCTGCCACGCCTCGAGCAATTCCTGCAGTCGGTGAAGGGAGAAGGGCTTGCCTGGTCGGTGGAGCCCCGCGACCCGGTATTCTTTGCCAAGGGCGAGGCGGAACGACAGTTGAATCGCTTGTTGATAACTCACGCAGGCGATCGCGTGATGCTGGATGCGCGTCCACTCTTCAGTGGCCCTACCACCGCACATCCGGGCCTTGCGGTGGCGCGCTCGGAAAAGCCTCACCGCCCATTGCATGTGTTCTCCAGCGGACAACATCCCGTGGTGCGTTTCATCGGTCATTACGATGAAGCTACCAACCGGGCGCTGTTCGCTCCCTGGGTAGAGCGACTTTCCTTGTGGATAAGTCAGGGGAAAAGCCCGTTCCTCTTCGTGCATACACCGGACAACAAGGCAGCCCCCGCGCTGGCACGTCTGTTGGCCAATCAGGTGCTGGCGAAACTGGAGCGCCCCTTGATCGGGGCCTTTCCGGGAGAGGGGCAGGGCAGCCTGTTCTGACGCTCCATCTGGCCGCGAGGTTTCTCCTGTGAGGCCATGGTCTGATGGTGGCTTGCTGGCAGATGGCCCCTCAATCGAGTAGCTTTAGCCACATGTTGCCGTTACCGCGGCGATATTTACCGGAGATGTGCAGTCTGCCCATTCCGGCGTGCCTATCGGCACTTGCCTGTCATTCCCCACGACCTACCCGGTCGGCGTGAATGCCGGGAGCACCACAGCAGTGATCCTGCGACGCCATCGTGTTGGCCACGGATGATCCGTCCGCATTGGCAGCATGATGCAACAAGCACAACAAGGTGCCCGAAGTCGCTACCAGCGACTGGCACCCTCGCGACGAATCAGGGATTCACATGTCATCCAAACCGCATTCCCACGCACAGTGGTCTTCTCGCCTGGCCTTTACCCTGGCTGCCGTCGGTTCTTCCGTCGGTCTGGGCAATATCTGGAAATTCCCCTACATGACAGGTGAGAGCGGCGGCGGTGCCTTCGTCCTCGTCTATCTGATCTGCATACTGCTGATCGGTCTGCCGATTCTGATGTCGGAATGGCTGCTGGGTCGCCTGGGGCAGAAGAACCCCATCTCGACCATGAGCCACATCAGTGCGCGGCTCAAACGCAGTCCCGCCTGGGTCTTGATCGGGGTGGCCGGCGTGCTCGGCGCCTACCTGATCCTGTCCTTCTACAGCGTCATCGGCGGCTGGGCGCTGGCCTTCATCGCCGACGCGGCCAGTGGCAGTTTCGAAACCCTGACCTCTGACACGGCCGGTAGCCTGTTCGGCGGTCTGCTGGGGGATCCGACTACACTGCTGGCCTGGCACAGTGCCTTCATGCTGATGGTGATCCTGGTCGTGGCCGGCGGGGTCGCCGGTGGCCTGGAGCGTGCCGCCAAGATTCTGATGCCGCTGCTGGCGGTGATGTTGATCGTGCTGGTCGGCTACGCCGCCACCACCGATGGCTTCGCTGATGCGGCCGCCTGGCTGCTGACGCCGGACTTCTCCAAGCTCGACAAGGATGGCGTGCTGGCGGCCATGGGGCATGCCTTCTTCACCCTGTCACTGGGCATGGGCATCATGATGGCCTACGGCTCCTACCTCTCCGATGACGTCAACATCGGGCGTACCGCGCTGGTCGTGGTGGTACTGGATACCGTCATCGCCCTGCTGGCCGGTCTGGCCATCTTCCCGGTGGTGTTCTCCAACGGCCTCGACGCCGCCGCGGGCCCGGGCCTGATCTTCCAGACCCTGCCGCTGGCCTTCGGTCACATGCCGGGCGGTGAAGTCTTCGGCGTGGTGTTCTTCGTGCTGCTGGTCTTCGCGGCCTGGACCTCAGGCATCTCGCTGCTGGAGCCCATTGTCGAATGGCTCGAAGAGAAGACGCCGATGTCTCGCGTCGGCTCGGCCTGGGTCGCGGGTATCGCCACCTGGCTGCTGGGCATCGCCACCATCCTGTCCTTCAACCTGTGGAGTGATGTGGCGCCGCTGGGCATGTTCGCCAAGTTCGAGGGCATGACCATCTTCGATCTGCTCGACTACGCGACCAGCAAGCTGATGCTGCCGCTGACCGGTCTGGCGACCATCGTCTTCGTCGGCTGGTTCATGGGTCGTGACGAAGTGCGCAGCCAGCTCAACATGAGCGACTCGGCCTTCTCGCTGTGGAGCTTCGTGGCGCGCTATATCGCCCCGGTCGGTGTGGTCGTGGTGTTCGCGTCCAGCCTGTAGATCTCGTGAGATCTCGAGGGATCTCGAGAGATTTCGTGAAACACTTGCCATGACATGCCTCAGGCATGTCATGGCAAGCAACAGAAAAGGCCTGCCATCCGGCGGGCCTTTTCTGTTGCTGAGCTTTAAGAATCTCAACCCTGCCGCGTGCTTGCCTGGCAGGCGTCATGGCTGGGTAGCACAGCGCAGCGTGGCCGTCGTCTGTCATTCGTTTGACGTAGAAGATTCATCCTTTTCGAGAGGAAAAGTCGCCATCAGGGGTGAGCCCGGTCGCAGGTATTGAGAGGCGCATGGCGGCGGATACGCACTGAAATGGTGCGTCAAGGATGATGAAGGCACGCGACAGATGAGAAATGTGACAAACGAAAGAAGAGCAGTGGGGCAAGAAATGAGGTGAGAAAAAACGAATATCTCGGGATTGATGAGCAGAACCCCATGCATGACAGCGCAGAAGGCACACCCGTCAGGGGGGAAGATGCTGAAATTGCGGGCGAAGGGGGGATGACCATGCTCGAAAGAGATGGTGGAAGGTGTCGCATGGAGCCTGAACCCTGGCGGATCAGAGCGTGAAAACATCACTGATCGGCGGGGAGCGTATCGCCTCCCCGCCTGGAATCAGTGGGTGTCGATATCGCTTTCAGTATCCATTTCCAGCACTTCGATGTCGCTTAAATCCTCGCTTAGGCGCTTGATTTCGTTGTGCAATTCTATTCCACGACGGGCGCGGAGATGGCGGACTGCGCTTTGTTTCTTGCGGGCCTGATGTTCGTCGGCACCGAGAGTCATGAAAATATCGAGAAGCTCTTTCTTGAGCGTATCTACCTGCTCTGAATTACGCATGATTCGACCTCCATGGCATCCAAAGGATGTGGGCTTTCACTGGCGCCACACCGTTTTACTATAGCTCACTTGACAAAATTGTGACTATAGCCTGCCTGTGCAGGCGACACCCCTGGGGGGATGACGTAAGCTCAGGCATGCCCATGAAGTCTGCAAGGAGTGTGCCGTGAGCCATGCCATCTTCGACGACCTGAGGAGCCGGATGGAGAATTTCCGCCGCTCTGAACAAAAGGTCGCACGCTATGTCCTTCGCCATCCGGAGGAAGTGATTCACATGCGGATCGTCGATCTGGCCAGCGAGTCATCGGTCAGTGAGCCGACGGTCGTGCGTTTCTGTCGGGCAATGGGCTTTGCCGGCTTCCAGGATTTCAAGCTGCAGCTGGCGCAACGCCTCGCCACCGGCACCCAGTTCGCCCAGTTCTCCATGAATGACTCCGACAGCGTGGCCGAGTTCTCGCACTCGCTGTTCGATTCCACCATCGGCACCCTGCTGTCAGTGCGTGACCGCCTGGACGCCGAAGCCGTCGCGCGCGCCATCCACTCGCTGGCCTCCGCCAGCCGGGTCGAGTTCTACGGCTATGGTGCCTCGGGCGCCGTGGCTCACGATGCCCAGCACAAGTTCTTCCGCCTGCAGATCTCCACCGCCGCCTACACCGACCCGCATATGCAGAACATGTCAGCGGTGACGCTGGGGCCGCGCGACGTGGTGGTGGCCATCTCCCAGACCGGCCGCACCAAGGCACTGATCGCCAGCGTGCGCCTGGCGCGTGATGCCGGCGCGACCGTCATCGGGCTGTGCCCGAGTGGCTCGCCACTGGCGGATGAAGTCACGCTGCCGCTGCACATCGATGTGCACGAAGACACCGAGATCTACACCCCGATGAGCTCGCGTATCGCGCACCTGGTGATCGTCGATACGCTGGCGGTCGGTGTCGCCAAGGCGCGTGGACCCAAGCTCAAGGAGCAGCTGGAGGCGGTCAAGAAGAGCCTCGCCACCCTGCGCATCGACGACCACGACTTCGATACCCACTGAGCACCGCCCGGGCATCATCTGTCTTGAAGGCAAGTGCTAGGAACGTATGTGCCGGGAAGACCGGCGTGGGGAAGAGCAGGGCAGGCCGCTGTGATAAGGTGGATGCCTGAACAGGGGCAGCGAATCTCACGCTGCTCCGCTCCTCGACTCCTCTGCCCTGTGGTGAGCCCTGCATGTCCGAATCGCCCCTCCTCGATCACCTCAACACGCATCAGCGTGAGGCCGTGTCCGCGCCGCCGGGCAACATGCTGGTACTGGCGGGGGCCGGTTCCGGCAAGACCCGCGTGCTGGTTCACCGCATCGCCTGGCTGATGGACCAATATCAGTTCTCGCCCTACGCCATCCTGTCGGTGACCTTCACCAACAAGGCCTCGCGGGAGATGCGCACGCGTCTCGAGGCGCTCAATGGCAGCAGCCTGCGCCACATGTGGGTCGGCACCTTCCACTCCATCAGTCATCGTCTACTGCGCACCCACTGGCAGGAGGCGCGCCTGCCTGAGCACTTCCAGATCATCGACAGCGATGACCAGCTGCGCATGGTCAAGCGGCTGCTCAAGGAGCACAACGTCGATGATGAGCGCTGGCCGCCCAAGCAGGTCCAGTACTTCATCGCCGGCTGCAAGGAGGAAGGTCTGCGCGCCCATCAGGTACAGACCCATGGCGATGCCTACATGGGCAAGATGGTCGAGATGTACGAGCTCTATCAGCTCGCCTGTGAACGCGGCGGGCTGGTCGATTTCGGCGAGCTGCTGCTGCGCTCGCTGGAGCTGCTGCGCGATACGCCGCATCTGCTGACGCATTACCGCGAGCGCTTCGCCCACCTGCTGGTCGACGAGTTCCAGGATACCAACACCCTGCAGTACGCCTGGCTGAAGCTTCTGGCCGGTGATCGCGAGTGCATGACCGTGGTCGGCGATGATGACCAGTCCATCTATGGCTGGCGTGGTGCACGGGTCGAGAACATCCAGCGCTTCACCGAAGAATTCGCCAACACCCGGGTGGTGCGTCTGGAGCAGAACTACCGCTCGTCCAGCGCCATTCTGGAGGCCGCCAACGCTCTGATCAGCCACAACGGCGGGCGCATGGGCAAGGAGCTATGGACCGACAGCGGTCGCGGTGAGCGCATTCGTGTCTATGCCGGTTTCAATGACATTGACGAGTCGCGCTATATCGCCGACACCATCCGCGAACTGGTCAACGAGCATGGTTACAGCCGCGACGAGATCGCGATCCTGTATCGCTCCAACGCCCAGTCACGCGTGCTGGAGGAGACGCTGATCCGACAGGGCATGCCGTATCGCATCTATGGCGGCCAGCGCTTCTACGAGCGTCTCGAGATCAAGAATGCGCTCGCCTATCTGCGTCTGATGAACAATCGCGAGGACGATGCCGCCCTGGAGCGCGTGATCAACGTGCCGGCGCGCGGCATCGGCATGCGCACCGTCGAGCAGCTGCGCGAGCGCGCGCGCTACGGCAATCTGACCATGTGGCAGGCGATGAGCGATGCGGTCTCCGACGGTGCTCTCAAGGGGCGCGCCGCCACCGCCGTGCGTGCTTTCGCCGACATCATCGATGGTCTCGACAATGACACCGCCGGCATGGCGCTGCATGAGCTGGTCGAGCACGTCATCCACGTCTCCGGCCTGCGTGAGCATCACGCCGCCGAGAAGGGCGAGAAGGGCCAGGCGCGCCTCGAGAATCTCTCGGAGCTGGTCAACGCCTGCCGCGCCTTCAGTCAGGGTGAGCGCATGGACCCGGAAGCCCCCAGCGAAGGGGCCGAGGCGCTGGAGCCCTTCCTCGCTGAAGCCGCGCTGGATGCCGGCGATCACGAAGCCGCCGAAGGCGAGGAATGCGTGCAGATGATGACGCTGCACTCCGCCAAGGGGCTCGAATTCCCGGTGGTATTCGTCGCCGGGGTCGAGGAGGGGCTGTTCCCGCACAAGATGTCGCTGGAAGAGCCGGGGCGTCTCGAGGAAGAGCGTCGCCTGTGCTACGTCGGTGTCACTCGCGCCATGCAACGTCTCTACCTGACCTACGCCGAGCTGCGTCGCATGCACGGCAAGGAGACCTTCCAGCGGCCGTCGCGCTTCCTGCGTGAATTGCCGGAAGAGCTGATGGAAGAAGTGCGTCTGCGTGGCCAGGTCTCGCGTCCGGTCTCGACCCAGCGTGCCACGCCGAATCGTCGTCCTTCCGGCCCGCGTCAGGAGAGTGTCGAAGCCAATGGCGACATGCCGGCACTCTCGCTCGGCAGCCTGGTACGGCATCCGCTGTTCGGCGAGGGCGTGGTCATCAACGCCGAAGGCCAGGGCGAGCGCGCGCGTGTCCAGATCAGCTTCGAGGGCGAAGGCGACAAGTGGCTGGTGCTGGGCTTCGCCAAGCTGGAAGTGCTGAGCTGAAGAGAGGTGAAGGCCGAGAGAGCATGAGACGCGGTATTCGTGCGCCATTACGGCCTTGGTGCAGTTGTGGGCCATCCATGGGTCGCGGCATAGTGGCAGATACTCTGCTGTCTCGATGCCGCGTCATGCATTGCCCACAACTCGAACAAGGAACGTCCCATGCAACGCCGTCGTTTTCTCTCTGCTCTGGGGGCCGGTGCTGCCGGTCTCGCCGCCGCGCCTTTCGTGTCCACCGCCAATGCCGCCGAGGGCGAGACCATCCACTGGAAGATGGTCACCTCCTGGCCGAAGAACTTCCCTGCGCTCGGCACCGGTGCCAATGAATTCGCCAGCCTGATCGGTCAGCTTTCCGGTGGCCGTCTGCAGGTCAAGGTCTATGGCGCCGGCGAGATGGTGCCGGCGCTGGAAGTCTTCGATGCCGTGTCCTCCGGCACCGCCCAGATGGGCCACTCGGCCTCCTACTACTGGAAGGGTAAGGTGCCTGCGGCCCAGTTCTTCACCGCCGTGCCCTTCGGCATGAATACCACCGAGACCAACGCCTGGCTGTATCACGGCGATGGCATGAAGCTGTGGGACGAAATCTACGCGCGTCACAACCTCAAGCCGCTGGCGGTGGGCAACACCGGTACCCAGATGGCCGGCTGGTTCAACAAGGAAGTGAACAGTCTCGCGGACATGAAGGGTCTGAAGATTCGTCTGCCGGGGCTGGCGGGCGAAGTGATGAATCGCATCGGCGCCAGCGCGGTCAATCTGCCGGGCAGCGAGATCTTCACCGCGATGGAAACCGGCGTGATCGATGCCACCGACTGGGTCGGCCCCTACAATGATCTGGCCTTCGGCCTGCATCAGGTGGCCAAGTATTACTACTCCCCGGCCTGGAACGAGCCCTCCGCCATCCTCGAGGGCACCGTCAATCTCGAGGCCTGGCAGGCACTGCCGGAAGACCTGCAGCAGGTGGTGATCCAGGCGGCCAGAATCGCTAATCACGCCATGGTGGATGAATTCGCGCTGCGCAACGCCACTGCGCTGACCTCGCTGGTCGAGGAGCACGGTGTGGAGCTGCGTGAATTCCCCGAGGACGTCTATGCGGCACTGTTCGATGCCTCCAACGAGGTGCTGGACGAGTTCATCGCCAAGGACGAGGACGCCAGGCGCGTCTATGAGTCCTACCGCGCCTTCCAGCAGCGGGTCGCGCCCTGGTCGCGCATCGGTGAGCAAGCCTATCTGGATGCGCGTGGTCGGGTGCTCGGCGAAGCCTGAGCGAGTCTCTTTCGGACTGTCTGCCGGACTGTCTGAGCGCGTGACTGATTGTTGACGAAAAAGCCGCCCCTGAGGGCGGCTTTTTCTTGGCGTGTGGCTGACAGGAAGAGAGGCGAGGCGCCTGGCTCAGTCTTGCTCAAAATCAGTCTTGCTCAAGATCAGTCCTGCTCCTCGATGATGGCGGTGCTGGCCTGCTCCGGTACGGCACGGATGCGGCCATTGTCATCGAGCGCCACCATCACGTAGCAGGCTTCGGTCACCTTGGTCAGCGCGTGTTGATTGCGCTCCTGCGGCGGGCGGATCCAGACCTCGACGGAGAGCCTGATCGAACTGCGCCCGACCTCGGCCACCTGAGTGAAGATATTGACCACCGAGCCGATACGCACCGGCGACAGGAAATCGAGGCCCTCGACGGCCACGGTGGCAGTACGCCCGTGGGCGACGCGCCCGGCGGCCAGCTCACAGGCCTCGTCCATGCGGTGCATCAGCCAGCCGCCGCTGATGTCGCCATAGAGATTGGTGTCCTGGCGCTGGGCGATCAATTTGAGCGTCAGTGTGCCGTTCGGCGTCGGGATATCATCCAGAGCTTGCATGTCATGACTCGCTATCTTGTTGTTATAAAATGGTCATTTCATTTCTGCACCCTTCCATCTGAAAAAGGTGCGTCTTTTGGCGCAGGGCGCTGCCTTGCACAGGGTGCTTCCTTGTACAGGACACTTCGGCAATGGCCGAGGAAAGTCACCGGGTGCCATCGATAGCATCAGCGCGACGCAGACCATGGCGGATGAGCCGCAGCGGCTTCATCATCTCCTGTATCCTACTCCGGCGGACAAAGCACTGTCCTCACTGACATGGAGCTGTCAGGAGATTTTTTGCGCTGCAGCATGGGGAATCGTTCCTCAACGAAGCAATGACGGATACTCGCTGTCTTTCGCCATGCTGCACGGGCCGCCTTGTTCCACCGTCGCCTGCCCGTCATCACGGGCGCGGCAAGCCGTGGTCAGCTCCGTGTCGCATCGTCATCTCGTTCATTCTCTGGTGGGAAGTCGCCATGTCAGTTTCCGTCGGGTCGCTTGTCCGTTCAGGCTTTCGCGCCGTGTTCGCGTCGCGTCGCGGATCATCCGTGTCCTCCTCACGTGTGCCCTCCTCATGCGCTATCTGCCTGCGCTCAGGGCTGCCGTCGCTGCGGCTGATGTCGCTTGCCTGCCTGCTGGGGCTCTCGACGCTCTCGGCTCCGGCACTGGCCGACAAGGTGCCCGAATATCGCCCGGCGTCCGGGGTAGTGGGCAACCTGACGGCGGTGGGCTCCGATACCCTGTCGGTGCTGGTGACGCGCTGGGCTGCCCAGCTGCGCCGCTATCATCCGGGGGTGCGCGTGCAGCTGCAGGCCGCGGGCTCCTCGACGGCACCGCCGGCATTGATCGCCGGCACCACCCGCATCGGCCTGATGTCGCGCCCGATGAGCGACCAGGAGCGTCAGGACTTCACGCGTGAATTCGGCTATCCGCCGCTGGGCGTGCCCGTGGCGCTGGATGCGATGGGCATCATCGTGCATCGCAGCAATCCGCTGGAGGAGATCAGCATCGCGCAGCTGGATGCCATCTTCTCCGCCACGCAAAACTGTGGCGGCCAGGCGGCCAGTCGCTGGGGCCAGCTCGGGCTGAGTGATGAGTGGAATGATCGTCAGATCACGCGCTTCGGGCGCAGTGCCACCTCGGGCACCTACGGCGCCTTCCGCCGTATCGCGCTGTGCGGTGGTGACTTCCGCCTCGATGTCAGTGAACAGCCGGGCTCGGCCTCCATCATCGGTGCGGTGGGCTCCTCACCCAATGGCATCGGCTATGCCAGCTTCAGCACTTCTTCGCCGCTGGTGAAACAGCTGTCCGTCAGCCGTGAGGCGGGTGGCCACGCTGTCTTCCCGAGCCGGGCCAGCATTCGTGATGGCCGCTATCCGCTGACCCGTGCGCTGTACATCTACGTCAATCGCGTACCGGATGAGCCGCTCCCGGCACTGGAGCAGGCCTTCCTGTCATTGATCATGTCGCGGCAGGGCCAGCAGGCCATCCTGCGTGGTGGCTATGTGCCGCTGCCGGAAAAGCAGCTGCTGCACTGGCGTCAGCAATTGGGGCTTTAGGATGTTGATGTCCTTTGATTCGCCTTTGTCATCTCTCTGTCATCACTTGGACATAATCTCGGTGCCATACCCGCTTCATGCGTCTGCGGAGTCGACACTCCAGGGCGCGAATCCTTTCGTGGTGATACTTCATGTCGGCAGTTGATGCCTCCCGAATGCAGCGTCGTCGTCTGCGGCATGACCGTCTTGCCAGTCTGTGGCTGACAGCGGCCGGACTGGGCGTGATGGTCATCGTCGTCGTGATGCTGGCCTATCTGGTCAGCGTGTCGTGGCCGCTGCTCAAGCCCGCCAGCGTCACGTCGCTTCCTCAGCAGGCGCTCGAACAGCAAGTGAGCGACCAGCAGATGCCTGCCGCTCAGTCCGACCTTGACTGGCTGGTCGATCCTGACTGGCTGAGCGCCTTGCCTGACATGCCGCTTGCCGCGCGTGACGGTCTGCCTCCCGTGCTGGCCAGTGATGATTCGACGGCGGATTCGCGCACCTCGCCGCTGGCGGGTGTCTGGCTCGCGGATGATCGCCTGCAGGTGGTTCAGCAGTCCGCCGCTGGCGTGCGCCTGCGCGGCAGTGCCATCGAGGTACCCGCAGGGCTTGAGCGCCGCCAGGCAAGTCTGGTGCTCAGTCGTGACCAGCTGTGGCTGCGCATTCCGTCCGAGGAGGGCGATGGCCTGTGGCTGGCGCGTCTGGCCTTGTCATCTCCACACGCCTCCGCAGGCGAGCTGGATGACGATGCAGCAAGCCAGACTCCGCACTCCGAGTGGCAGCAGCAGTGGTTGCCGGGCGCGGCCAGGCTGTCTTCGCTGAAGGGGCGTCTGCTGGTCACCGCTGACCGCGATGGTTTCACCCAGTGGCAACTGAGCGAGGCCCCCAGCGGGACCAGGCCGCTGGCGCGCAAGCTGGCACATCACGCTGTGGCCTCTGCGTCATCGCCAGCGATCACCGCGCTCAGTGTCCTGCGCGGCGGCAGAAGCCTGATCGTCGGGGACGCCGCCGGTGGCCTGACCCATTATCTGTTGCCGGCGCACGCGCAGCCGCTGGTCAAGGCCGGTGTCTTTGACAGTGGCCTGTCGGCGCCGGTAGTGACGATGGCTGCCGCCCATCACAGCCTCGGCTTTGCCGCGCTGGACGCCAACGGTCGCCTTGGCCTCTATCTGGCCACCAGCGAGCGCCGCCGTCAGGTGGTGGACTGGCTGGATGCCTCTCGGGTCGCGGCAGGCGTGGCGCTGGAATTCGGCAATGATGATCGCCGCTTGCTGGCATCGGCGCCCCGGGAGGCAAGGCTGCCCGGTCAGCTCGCACAGGACGCACCGCTGGAGGGGCTCGGCAAGGCCTATGCGGGGCTTGCGATACACGACCCGCATCAGGCCGTCGGGCTCGACGCCATCTTCGGCAAGGTCTGGTATGAGGGGCGCGCTGCGCCGGAGTGGATCTGGCAGCTGGAGAGCACCGGCACCCACGAACCCCGTCTGTCGCTGGTGCCCATCATGTGGGGCACGCTCAAGGCGGCACTGGTCGGGCTGCTGTTTGCCGTGCCGTTGGGGCTGGGTTGTGCCATCCATGTCGCCTGCTTCATGGCGCCGCGCCAGCGTTCCCGTATCAAGCCGCTGCTGGAGATGATGGAGGCGCTGCCGACCGTGGTGATCGGCTTCATCGCCGCCCTGGTGGTCGCGCCCTTCGTCGAGCGTGAGCTGATGGCGGTGTTGCTGGGGCTGATCCTGATTCCAGTGGGCACCATGGTGGCCGGCTTCCTGTGGACCCTGTCGCCGCGCGTATGGCGCAATCTGCTGCCGGAAAACATGGCGGCCTTCGGGCTGTTGCCGCTGCTGTTCGTGCTGCTGTGGCTGGATGTGACCATCGCCGGCCAGGTCGAGCAGTGGTGGTTCGACGGCGACCTCCGTCAGTGGCTGTTCAGCCACTACGGTATCGACTATGCCCAGCGCAATACCCTGGTGACCGGCATGGCGCTGGGACTGGCGGTGATGCCGACCCTGTTCACGCTCAGCGAGGATGCCCTCTCGTCGGTGCCGCGCGGTCTGGCCGCCGGCTCCGCGGCGCTTGGCGCGACGCCATGGCAGAGTCTGCGCCGCGTCATCCTGCCTGCCGCCGCCGTCGGGCTGTTCTCGGCGATGATGATCGGCATGGGGCGCGCCGTCGGTGAGACGATGATCGTGCTGATGGTGGCCGGCAATACGCCGCTGGTGGATGCCAGCCTGTTCGAGGGCCTGCGCTCACTGGCCGCGACCCTGGCCATCGAGCTGCCGGAGGCTGAGGTCGGCAGCAGTCACTACCGCTTGCTGTTCCTCGCTGCCCTGGCATTGTTCGTCTTCACCTTCGTGGTCAATACGCTGGCGGAAGTGCTGCGACAGCGCTTCACGCCGCCCAATCAGGGGAGCTGGGGATGAGTCATCCTGACACCAATCGCGCCAGCTCCTCCTTGCTGCGCCCGCGCGAGCCGCTGGTCGGACGTCTGCAGCGCTACTGGCGCGACGGCGGCCCGTGGGGCTGGCTGAATGCCATGGCGGTCAGTGTCTCGCTGGTGCTGGTGCTGGGTCTGCTCAGCCTGCTGGTGGTGGGCTCCTTCAGTCACTTCTGGCCCTCCCGGCTGGTCGAGGTGGAGCTGACGGCACAGCCGGGCCAGAGCCCTACGGCCCTGACCACCACGCGGGGTGAGCCGGCGGCCGACAATCGCCATCTGCTCGGCGAGCTGATGCACGAGGAGATGCGCCGTGTCGCCTCGGGCGTGGGAGATGACGCTCGCCAGCAATGGTGGTTGCTGCAGACATCCTCGCGTGACGGGGCCGCGGCCAGCTGGCAGTGGCTGCCGGAGACGCTGCTCGACAGGATGGCCTTCCCAAGCCAGGCGCTGATGCTGGAAATGCGTGATGGGCGCACCCTCTACGGTATGCCTCGGGCGCTGAGTGACCCGATGACAGGGGAGATGGACCATACGCCTGATGTCGACGACGGGCCTGCCCGGCCCTTGTCCGAGGACGCCGAGCCGCTGTTTGCGCGTCTGAAGATGATCGAGAGCGAGCGCCGCCAGTTGCAGGCGCTGCGCCTGGACAGTGAAGCCTTGAGCAGTCGCTATCAGGCGCTGCAGCAGTCTCTCGAATCACGGCGCAGCGCCATTGCTGACGGTGACGCGGCGCAGACTCAAGAGGACGCTGCGCTCGAACAGGAGATGCAGGAGGAGTTGGAAGAGGTACGCAGCGCCTTCATCGAGCGTGAAGGTCAGCTGAGTGCCCTGCGTGATGCGCTGGCGGGCGGTCAGTTGCTGCTGGGCGGCAATGGCGGCTACGAAGGCCGCATCGCGCTCGATGATATCCGCAATGCCTGGCGGCCCAATGCGATGGGCTTCAGCGGCCGGCTGATGATGACGCTCAAGCGTTTCCGCGACTTCGTGGCCGGCGCGCCCACCGAGGGCTTCGGCGGCGTCTGGCCCGCCATCTTCGGCACCGTGCTGATGGTGGTGCTGATGTCGATCATGGTGATGCCCTTCGGCGTGATGGCGGCGCTCTATCTGCACGAGGTGGCCCACCAGGGACGCCTGACGCGCCTGACGCGCATCGCGCTGCGCAACCTGGCCGGGGTGCCCTCCATCGTCTATGGCGTATTCGGTCTCGGTTTCTTCGTCTATGGGCTGGGCGCCGGAATTGACGAGCTGTTCTACTCCGAGCGGCTGCCGACGCCGACCTTCGGGACCGGCGGCATTCTGTGGGCCTCGCTGACGCTGGCCCTGCTGACCTTGCCGGTGGTGATCGTCGCCACGGAAGAGGGGTTGGCGCGCGTGCCGCGTCGTCTGCGCGAAGGCGCGCTGGCGCTGGGGGCGACACGCCTGGAAACGCTAAAGCGCGTGGTGATTCCGGCCGCCTCGCCGGCGCTGATGACGGGGCTGATTCTGGCCGTGGCGCGTGCGGCGGGTGAAGTCGCGCCGCTGATGCTGGTCGGGGTGGTCAAGCTGGCCCCGGATCTGCCACTGGATGACAGCTTTCCATGGTTGCATCTGGACCGGAAATTCATGCATCTGGGGCATCAGGTCTATGATCTGGCCTTCCAGAGCAGCGATGCCTTCAGCAGTCGGCCACTGGTCTACGCGACCGCGCTGGTGTTGGTGGTCGTGATTCTATGCCTCAATCTGAGTGCCATTCGCCTGCGGCACATGCTGGCACAACGCTACAAGGGAGCCACCGAATGAGGCGTGACTCTGAACAGCCCAAGCCCCAGTTGTTTCTTCAGGAGACGCCTGCGCGGCCGGCTGAGGACATCTGCCTGGAAACCCGCCACCTGAGCCTCGATTATCAGGCACGTGTCGGCAAGGAGAACCAGACACGCCGCGCACTGGAGGATGTCAGCCTGCAGATCGCACGCAAGCGCGTGACGGCCTTCATCGGCCCTTCCGGCTGCGGCAAGTCGAGTCTGTTGCGTACCTTCAATCGCATGACCGATCTCGACGAACAGTCACGTCTTTCCGGCAAGGTACTGCTCGAGGGCGAGGACATTCATGCGCGCGGCGTGGACGTGCCGATGCTGCGCCGCCGGATCGGCATGGTCTTCCAGACGCCCAATCCCTTTCCGATGTCGGTCTACGAGAACGTGGCCTTCGGACTGCGGCTGGTCGGCGAGAATGACAAGCGCCACCTCGATGACAAGGTCGAAGCCTGCCTGCGCTCCGCGGCGCTGTGGGAAGAAGTGAAGGACCGCCTGCACGACAGCGCGCTGGGGCTCTCGGGGGGCCAGCAACAGCGGCTGGTGATCGCGCGGACACTGGCGGTCGAGCCGGAGGTGCTGCTGCTGGATGAACCGGCCTCGGCGCTGGACCCCATCTCGACCCTCAAGATCGAGGAACTGATCCGTTCGCTGCGCTCGCGCCTGACGCTGATCATCGTCACGCACAACATGCAGCAGGCCGCGCGGGTGTCAGACGATACCGCCTTCCTGCACGAGGGCCGGCTGGTGGAATTCGCCCCGACCGACCAGCTGTTCACCAATCCGCGGCGCCGTCAGACGGAAGACTACATCACGGGGCGTTTCGGTTAGCGTTCTCATGCGCGAATGTGCAGCCAGGTAGCCTTTTCGCCCTGATATTGCTGACGATGGCGGCCAGATACCGCTTTCGCGCCATGGGTGAAACATTACTGCAATCAAGTGTCGGCATGCTGAGGGGGAGCCCGCTGTGTCAGTCAGCAGTGGGCCATACTTGTCACGTCATTCATGTCACGCCCCCTGACTCGGTGGGCGACTTTCCGGGAGAGGGAAATGGATATCACCAGCGATTCGCACGGCAAGCATATCTCAGAGCAGTTCAATCACGAGCTGGATGCACTGAAGACACACCTGCTGGCCATGGGCGGACTGGTAGAGAAGCAGCTGCAGGATGCCGTCACGGCATTGCTGGAAGGCGACAGTGAAACCGCCACGCGGGTGCGCGACAACGACAAGGCTGTCAACGACATGCAGCTCAAGATCGATGACGAGTGCACCCGGGTGCTGGCCCGCCGTCAGCCGGCGGCCTCCGACCTGCGCCTGGTGCTGGCCGTCATCCGCGCCACCTCCGATCTCGAGCGTATCGGTGATGAATCGAGCAAGATCGCACGCAACGCCATCTCGCTGGTCGAGAATGGCCAGAGTCCGCGCGGCATGGTCGAAGTGCGTCATCTCAGTCAGCACGTGCGCAGCATGGTGCGTGACTCCCTGACGGCCTTCGCGCGCTTCGATACCGACCTGGCGCTCAAGGTGCTGCGTGAAGATGCCTCGGTGGATCTGGAATATCAGAGCGCCATGCGCTCGCTGATGACCTTCATGATGGAAGACGCGCGCCAGATCACGCCGGTGCTCAACGTGATGTGGATTCTGCGTGCGCTGGAACGTATCGGGGACCACGCCGACAACCTGGCCGAGTACGTCATCTTCCTGGTCAAGGGCGTGGACGTGCGTCACACCGATACCCATGACCTCAAGCCGCAGGACCTGGACAAGAAGTGAGCTGACACGCTTCCCTGCCCCTGTGTCGCCTCTTTCGCCCCGCACCTGCCCACCGGCAGGCCGCGGGGCGATTGCGTCGTGGGAGCGCGAGCGGTGTCAGGTGGCCGACAACTGCGCCGCGCAGGCGGGAGTGCTAGGGTGTGGCTCCGGTCAGCCCGCTGGCTGGCCGGTTCTTTTGAGATGACGAGGACGTCGCATGATTGATGCCGTATCGGCGCTGGTCCGCGGGACCCGCATGGTCTATACCCCCGGGCTGCGCCGCTTCGTATTCGTACCGCTGGCGATCAACCTGGTGCTCTACAGCATCACGCTGTGGGTGTTGTTCAACCAGTTCGGTGGCTGGATCGATTACTGGATGCTCAAGGTACCGGCGTGGCTGGACTGGCTCAGCTGGTTGATCTGGCCGGTGCTGGTGGTGAGTCTGTTGCTGGTGGTGTTCTTCACCTTCAGTCTGGTGACCAACCTGATCGCCGCGCCCTTCTACGGCATTCTGGCCGAGAAGGTCGAGCATCGTCTGGATGGCACCCTGATCGATGATGACCGTGGCCTGATGAAGATCGGTGTCGACTCGCTGGGGCGTGAAATGGCCAAGCTGGGCTATTTCATCCCGCGCATGATCGCGCTGTTCATCATCGGCTTCATCCCGGGCCTGAACCTGATCTCGCCGCTGTTGTGGGGGCTGTTCTCGGCCTGGAGCATGTCGATCCAGTATCTCGACTACCCGATGGACAACCATCAGGTCAGCTTCGGTGACATGAAGCAGCGCCTCAAGGCGCGCTGGTGGCCCTCGTTGACCTTCGGTGCCGCGGTGTTCGTCATGACGCTGGTGCCGCTGGCCAATCTGCTGTTCATCCCGGGCGCCGTCGCCGGGGCGGTGTTGATGTGGCAGAGCCACTACCGTCAGTTGCCGGCACCGCGTCGCTGAGACAGCCTGTCGCAGCTGGCTCATCGCTGATCTGGCTTGTCGCTGTACTGGCTTGTCGCTTTACTGGCTAGTCGTTGAGGTCGCCGCAGCGTCGTCTGACGGACCAAAGGAAACGCCCCGCAGTCGCCTCCTTTCGAGGTGGCTGCGGGGCGTTCTGCGTTGGGCTGGCGTCCGGGTCAGATCATCACGGAATCAGCCCATCACTGGGCTAGCGCACTGCTGGCTTGGGGAGCGCTCGCCTGACAGGCGCGCTCGTCGGGGAAGTGACAGCGGAAGCGCGCACCCTCGCCGGGGTGGCTGTCGATCTCCAGATGGCCCTGATGACGAATCAGCACATGCTTGACGATGGCAAGGCCGAGGCCGGTGCCTCCCGTGGCGGTGCTGCGGCCCTTGTCGATGCGATAGAAGCGCTCGGTCAGGCGCGGCAGGTGGACCGGGTCGATGCCATCCCCGTCATCTTCCACCTCGACCAGCAGGCCCTGGTCATCTGCCTTCCAGCGCAGGGTGATATGGCAGTCTTCGGGGGTGTAGCGCACCGCATTGAAGACCAGATTCGAGATCGCGCTGCGCAGCTCCTGCTCCTCGCCGCGCAGAGACAGGCTGGCATCGGCCTCGATGGTAAAGGTGTGGCGTCCCTGGGACAGGCCTTCGGCATCGTCGCGGATATGGGCGAGCAGGGCACTCATGTCGATGCAGCGACCGTTGTCGGACAGTTCGTCGGTTTCCAGGCGTGACAGGGTCAGCAGGTCCTCGACCAGGTGCTGCATGCGGTCGGTCTGGCTCTGCATCTGGCCAAGCCCACGCTGCCAGCGCGGTGGCAGGTCATCCGCGTAATCGGAGTAGGTCTCGAGATAGCCGGCCAGCACCGTCAGCGGCGTGCGCAGCTCATGGGAGACATTGGCCACGAAGTCGCGGCGCATCTCTTCAAGACGATAGAGGCGGGTCACGTCACGCAGCATGACCAGACGCTCGTTGTCACCGTACAGGGTGATGGAGATCTGCAGCGTCAGGTTGTCAGACAGCGGTGACTGGAGTGTCAACGGCTCGCGATAGGCCAGCCGATTGAAGTAGTCGATGAAGACGGGGTCACGCAGGTAATTGGTGATGTGCTGGCCGCGGTCGTGGCTGGCCTTGAGACCGACCAGCTGCTCGGCCGCGCTGTTCCACCATTCCATGTCACCGTGGTTGTCCAGCATCACCAGGCCGTCGCGCATGGCCTCGGAGGATTCCTGGATACGGTTGAGGATGCTGCGCAGTCGCTCCTGAGCCTGACGCTGGCCCTTCTGGTAGCGGTAAAGGCGATCGAGCAGGTCTCCCCAGACGCCATCGCCAGGCGGTGGCTCTTCATGGGGATTGGTGATCAGCCAGGTGTAGAGGCTCTTCAAATGCTTGAGATGGACGAACAGATACAGCGAAAGCCCCAGCGCCAGGCCCCAGCCAAGATGGCCCAGCAGGCCACCGATCAGGCCGAAGCCACCGGCAAGGTAGCCGAGGCGCCATAGCTCGTTGGTCCAATAGCGCATGAATCCCTCAGGCCTGAGCGCTGAAGCGGTAACCGGTGCCGCGGACAGTCTGGATCAGATGCTGATGGCCTGTGCCCAGCGCCTTGCGCAGGCGGCGGATGTGCACGTCCACGGTGCGCTCCTCGACATAGACGTTACCGCCCCATACCTGATCGAGCAGCTGGCTGCGCGTGTAGGCACGCTCCTGATGCGTCATGAAGAACTGCAGCAGGCGATATTCGGTCGGGCCGACATCCAGCGAGTTGCCGTGGGCGGTGACGCGGTGGCTGGCCGGATCGAGCATCAGGCCCTCGACTTCCACCGCCTCCTCGACTCCCTTGGGCGTGGTGCGACGCAGCACGGCCTTGAGACGGGCGACCAGCTCGCGCGGCGAGAAGGGCTTGGTGATGTAGTCATCGGCCCCGGCTTCCAGGCCTTGAATCTTGTTGTCTTCCTCGCCCTTGGCGGTCAACAGGATGATCGGCAACTCCGAGGTAGTCTCGTCACGCTTGAGACGCCGCGCGAGCTCCAGGCCACTGGTGCCCGGCATCATCCAATCCAGCAACAGCAGATCGGGCTTTTCATCGACGACGATGGCGTGGGCGTCCTGGGCATTGTCTGCCTCCAGTACGCGGTAATCCGCCATTTCGAGGGCAACGGCGATCATCTCGCGAATCGAGGATTCATCGTCGACAATCAGTACGGTCTTGGAGCTCATCGCTAGATCCCATGCAGCAGTCGGCGCACGCGCCAGAATGACAAGTCGATGACGATTACAACCCGCTTATATGACAACGAGATGACAACTGCCAGCATGGCAGCTTGCACGCAAGCCTGCCAGCCGCCTCTGAAGGGTGGGCGGCCGGCATGAATCGTGGGCTGGGGAGTAACCGGGAGCAGGGGTCGCTTTAAATCAAATAAAACTGATGTTCATGCAGACGTCAGCTCATCGGCCAGGTCGCCAGGGCGATACCGGCGAAGATCAGCAGACCCGTCCAATGATTGTTGAGGAAGGCCTGGAAGCAGGGCGCACGCTCACGCTCACGGATCAGACGTTGCTGCCAGACGAAGGTGACAGCGGCGGCAGCCAGCCCCAGCCAGTAGAAGATACCCAGCGCCAGGTGCAGGCCGATGCCGATCAACACCGCCAGCATGCCCAGCTGCAGAAGGCCGATCATCAACTTGTCGGCACGCCCGAACAGCACGGCGGTGGACTTGATGCCTACCTTGAGGTCGTCGTTGCGATCGACCATTGCATAGGCGGTATCGTAGGCCACCGTCCACATCAGATTGGCCGCGAACAGCCACCAGCCGTAGGTCGGCACTTCCCCCAGCGTCGCGGCGAAGGCCATCGGAATCGCCCAGCCGAAGGCGGCGCCCAGCACCACCTGGGGCAGATGATGGAAGCGCTTCATGAACGGGTAGCTGGCCGCCAGCAGCACGGCGACGATCGACAGCAGTACCGTGGTCAGGTTGGTGAAGCACACCAGCACGAAGGCGGCCGCGACCAGCCCCCCGAACAGCGTCAGCGCCTCGCGCTCCGAAATGCGCCCCGAGGTCAGCGGCCGGTCACGCGTGCGCTCGACATGCTTGTCCCAGTGGCGGTCGGCGTAGTCGTTGATCACGCAGCCGGCGGCGCGCATCAGATAGACCCCGGCGATGAAGATCAGCAGGGTCGTGCGCTCGGGAATGCCATCTGCCGCCAGCCACAGTGCCCACAGGGTCGGCCACATCAGCAGCCAGGTGCCGATGGGGCGATTCAGCCGTGTCAGGGCGAGGTAGTCGGCCAGTCTGGAAGGACGCGAAGCGGCGGAAGTGGATGACGCGGTCATCGGGGCTCCTGGGCGGGTGGTGGTGGGCAAGGGAAGAGAGGGAAACGAGGCCGGTCGGCCGCAAGACTCAGGCCAGCTGCAGCGCGTGCTGGAAGGCTGGTGTGAAGCCCTCCTGCACCAGCACCTTGAAGCGACCATGCGAGAACATCGAGCGGCGCATCCACAGGCTGGTGGTGCGGGCCAGCGGTCTGCGACTCGAAAGCACCAGCGGGGCGCGGCTGACATCGATGGCGCTGCGGGTCAGGTCCGGCTGGCGAAACAGCCAATGGCCCAGCGAGCGCTCGCCCAGCGTCGAGAGGCGATGACCGTGGGCCAGGTCCAGCGCCGCCAGCGAACGTGCGATCACCCATGGCGTATCGCCATGACAGAGCGCCACTTCACGCCGCCAGACATGCCGACGTGGGCCGATGCCCAACAGGCGCGCTTCATCCAGGCGTGCGGGGCCGGTGTCCTGCAGCAGCAGGCGCACGCGCAGGCCCTGAATGGGCTGGTCATCGCGTTCAGCCTGCTGCTGCATGGCGCTGGCAAGACGCTGGGTCAGCGAGTCCGTCGAGGAGAGCCACGCCCACCAGCCGGCCGGCATGACCCCCTGCAGCGCGGCAGCCGGCTGCCAATGGCGGCGCACCGCCGCCGAAACGGCGGGCGCGGCGCGCGTGGGCGAAGGCCAGCGAGGCGCAGGCTGGCACAGGGACTCGGCTGACGAATGAGGCGCCTCACAGGTGGAGGTCTGTGGCGTGAGCGCTGCGCGATGAGGCTCGCCTGCTGGGCATCGGACCACGGTGAATTCCCTGTCAGGATGACGAAATGGCGAGTCTAGCATGGCAGGGCGACAAGGCCTCCCGCTCAGGCATGCCGGCACTGCTGGTGGGCTGGTATGCTGGGCGCATTCTTTGGCGTTCATGACTGACGCTGCTGGCGCTCTTTCATCAGCGCTTCTCTCGGATCGATCTCAGGAGATGGTGCCATGCGCGACCCTCGCACCCTTGTCATCATTGGTACCGGCATGGCGGGCATTGCTCTGGCGCGCGCGCTGCGTGCGCGTGACAAGGACAGCCGGCTGATCCTCATCAGCCAGGACAGCGGCCACGATTACGCCAAGCCCATGCTGTCCACCGCCTTCGCCAAGAAGATGTCGGCCACCGACCTGTCGCGTCAGGCACCGGTGGCGCTGGCGGACGAGCTGAATGCCGAGCTGCGTACCCATCAACGTGTCACTGCCATCGACGGTGATGCCCGCCAGCTCTGGCTGGGCGAGGAGTGTCTGGCCTATGACGAGCTGGTGCTGGCACTCGGTGCCGCGCCCCGTCGTCCCTTCCCCGTCGCCGCGGAAGTGGCTTCGCGGGTGCAGAGCATCAATGATCTCGACGACTACGCGGCCTTCTGCGTGACGCTGGCGAAGGCCCGTGAGCGCGGGGAAGACGGGCACGTGGTGATTGTCGGTGCCGGGCTGGTCGGCTGTGAATACGCCAATGATCTGACGGCCGCCGGCCATCGCGTCACCTTGGTCGCGCCGGAGGAAACTCCGCTGGATGGGCTGCTGCCGCAAGCGCTGGGGCAGCGTCTGGGGGCGGCGCTGGATGGACTCGGCGTGACGCGTCGCCAGGGCGAGATGGTCGAGACCATCGCCGCCAGCTCGGGCGAGGAGGCCGAACGCCAGGCCGCGCCGGTCGAAGTGCGCCTGCAGAGTGGTCGTCGCCTGACGGGCTCCGTGGTTCTGCTGGCCACCGGCCTGGCACCGCGCATTCGTCTGGCGCAGGCCGCGGGCCTGAGTGCAGGTGGTGACGGCATCCGTGTCGACCGCCACCTGGCCACCTCTCGGCCGCATATCTGGGCACTGGGCGATTGCGCCAGCGTCGAGGGCGTCAATGCCATGTACGTCCAGCCGCTGCAGATGGCTGCGCGCACCCTGGCGGCCAACCTGTGTGGCGAGCCGAGCGTGCTCGACTGGAAGGCGTGGCCGGTACTGGTCAAGACACCGGTCTTGCCGGTGGTGGCCTATCCGCCGCGTTCGGCCGTGGCGCGCTGGGAAATCACCGGTGAAGGCGATGACCTCGAAGCGCGTGCACTGGATATGAACGAACGCTTGATTGGATATGCGTTGACAGGCGCCGCCGTTCGCAGGAAAGTCGAGCTAGCGCGGCAGGCGCCGCCGTTGCTAGGCTAGGCGATGCCATGATCGATGGTCGTAAATCCCTTGCTGCCAGCGCGGTCAGGCACGATAGTGAATGCTCCGTCAGACATGCTGCTCAGCGTGCGTCGTCTGACAGATTGCTGCCATCGACAGGTTTGATACGGCAAAGCTTGCCGGGAGCGGATCGCGTCGCCGCCATACGCCACCGCTAGCAAGTGCAAGAACAACAATGGAAACGGCGGCTTGGCCGCCCGTGCAGAATGCCAAACCAGGAGGGCTTTTCATGCGCAAGCCAGAACTCGCTGCGGCCATCGCCGAGCGTGCGGATCTATCCAAGGACAAGGCCAGTCAGGTACTGAACGTGATTCTCGACGAGATCACTCATACCGTGGCCAAAGGCAATGACGTCTCACTGATCGGTTTCGGGTCATTCACCGTGCGCCAGCGTGCGGCGCGTACCGGCAAGAACCCTCAGACAGGCAAGCCGCTGACCATCCCGGCCAGCAAGACCGTTGCCTTCAAACCCGGCAAGTCGTTGAAGGATGCAGTGACCAAGTAAGCTCGGCTCGTGCTTCAGCGCAGACCCGGGGTGGCTGTCGCCATGGCTTTCAATCGTCGTCATCAAAAGCCCTGTCGGCTGTCATGCTGATGCCATCGGTTCCGCCCTGCGGGGCCGGTGGCATTTTCATATGGCCTGCGTGAACGACGCTTCGCGATTCAAGGAATGACACCATGAAGCTCAAGATATTGCTGTGGGTGCTGGGTCTGCTGCTCAAGCGGGCCTTCAAGCGTGACCCCGAATTTCGTGCCGAGCTGGAAAAGCGCCCGCTGGACTGGGGCGTCGCGACCGAAGACATGAGCATCGCGCGTCACTACCGCATGTCCCACGCGGGCGTCACCACCGGCAGTGGCCTGCCGGTGGATACCGAGCTTGAGCTGCGCTTCGACGATAGCGACAGTGCGGTGGCCTTTCTGCTCAAGCCTTCGCCGCGTGCCTTCCTGCAAGGCCTGATGGACCAGCGCGTGCGGCTGGTCGGTGATTCGGCCCAGCTCAACCGCTTGCAGTCATTGCTCAAGCGCATTCGCTGAATGGTCCTGTGTCGTGTCTGCATGAACGAAAGACGCCCCGCTGATTCTCTCAGCGGGGCGTTCTTTTTTGCGATGAACCCTTTTGCCACCAGGCTTTCGTTTGTCGCGAGCCTTTCTTTTGTCGCGAGCCTTTCTTTTGTCGCGAGGCTCTCTTGGGGGGCGTCACAGCAGCTGCTTGAGGCCCGGAATGCCTTCGAGCACCTGATCGACCACGCCATCGCCGGCTTCTTCGCGAGCATAGCTCAGCGTCTCATCGGCCACGCCGCGCGCCTGGTCCATGTTCAGGTCCAGCCCCATCAGTTTCTGGCCCAGTTCCAGCGCACCGCCACCGCTGCCGCCGGTGAAGGCGCTGACGGCGCCCATCAGGCCGCCCATGAGGCCACCGCCACCGGACTCGGCGGCTTCCTCGCCTGCGCTGCCGATCAGGCCTTCCGCTCCCGGAATGGCGCCCAGCAGTGAAGCGGCCTGGCCATCCGGCCCCTGCTCACGCACGAACTTGAGAACCATGCCGACCGCCTGCTCGGCGATTTCCGGTGACAGCCCGAGGGAGCCTGTGACGCGTTCGATTAGAGGATGCATCGGTATTCTCCATGAAAGCCAATGAGGTCAGGAGTCTTCAGAGTGGCACGTCGCGGCGATTCGACATTCGACGCGCCTGCCAACGCTTGCATGCGCCATGGCTCTCGGACACGGCAGAACGGGGTGTTATGCTAGCGATATAAATCTAAAGTCTAATGCGCTGCTCGGCGCCCTGGTCACGGAACACTTCATGACACGCTCTCTCCTGGACTCCCTCATGCACTCCCTGCGTCGTCTGTGGACGCTGGATGCCTTCAGCTATTCGCTACGCATGTTGATCGCGCTGGGTGGCGTGATGGCGGTGGGGTTCTGGCTCGACGAGATGGCGGTGGTGATTCCGCTGTTTCTGGGCGTGATCGCCTCGGGGCTGGCGGAAACCGATGATCACTGGCGCGGCCGACTGCGTGCGCTGGGCATGACGCTGGCCTGCTTCAGCATCGCCGCCGTCTCGGTGGAGCTGTTGTTCGGCATGCCGCTGCCTTTCGTGATCGGGCTGGCGCTGGCCACCTTCGCGATGCCGATGCTGGGCGCCATCGATGCTCGCTACGGCGCCATCGCGCGCGCCTCGTTGATTCTGGCCGTCTACACCATGATCAGTCTCGAGCAGCAGCATGGAGATGGTCAGATCGCGGTGATGGAGCGCAGCCTACCCGAATGGCTGCGTGAGCCGGGGCTGGGCATCAATCTGGTGCAGCCGTTGCTGCTGGTGGTCGGGGCGACCTGGTATGGCCTGCTCTCGGTCGTGTGGTGCGCGCTGTTCTCGCGCCAGCCGCTCAAGCACAGCATGGCGACGCTCTACCGTGAGCTGGGGCGCTACCTGATTCTCAAGGCACAGCTGTTCGAGCCGCTGCGCAATGTCGACCAGTCCGCCCGGCGTCTGGCGCTGGCCGAGCAGAACGGCCGCGTGGTGGTGGCGCTCAATCAGACCAAGGAGATGGTCTTCCGGCGACTCGCCGGGCGGCGCGATACCACCAAGCTTGACCGCTATCTGCGGCTCTACTTCATCGCCCAGGACCTCCATGAGCGCGCCAGCTCCAGCCATTATCCCTACGGCCAGCTCACTGACGCCTTCTTCCATCACGACATCCTGTTTCGCTGTCAGCGCCTGCTGGAGCAGCAGGGGCGCGCCTGTCGCGGGCTCGGCAAGGCGCTGTTGATGCGCCAGCCCTTCGATGCCAGTGACAGCCAGCAGGCGCTGGAAGACCTCAATGCCTCGCTCGTCTATCTCAAGCAACAGCAGCGGCCCGAGTGGCACCATCTGATGCAGGCGCTGGAAGCCCTCGCCAGCAACCTGCGCCTGATCGAAGGCCAGATCGCGCGCCTGAATGATCTCGAAGCCGTCAGCAATGAAAGCGACAACAGCCTGCTGGACCGCTCGCCCCACGGCACGCGCGACATGTTCGAGCGTATCCGCAGTCACCTGACGCCGCGCTCGCCGATCTTCCGCCATGCGCTGCGTCTGACCGCGACGCTGGTGGCCGGCTATGGGGTGCTGCTGGCGGTGCACCCGACCCAGGGCTACTGGATTCTGCTGACCGGGCTGTTCGTGTGCCGTCCCAGCTACGGCGATACGCGCCGCACGCTGGCGCAGCGGATTCTGGGCACGCTGATCGGTCTGGTTGCCGGCTGGGCGCTGATCAGTCTGTTCCCGGCGCCCACGATCCAGGCCGGTATCGCCGTGGTCGCGGGGGTGCTGTTCTTCGCTACCCGCGGCTCGCGCTATACCCTGGCCACCGCCGCCATCACGCTGATGGTGCTGGCGTGCTTCAACCAGGTCGGCGATGGCTTCGATCTCATCTGGCCGCGCCTGTTCGATACGCTGGTCGGCGGCCTGCTGGCCGGGCTGTCGGTGGTGTTGATCCTGCCGGACTGGCAGGGCCGCAAGCTCTATCGCCAGGCCGGCGTCAGCCTCAAGACCAGCGGCCGCTATCTGGGTGAGGTGCTGTCCCAGTACCGTCACGGCAAGCGCGATGATCTGGCCTACCGCCTGGCACGCCGCAATGCCCACAATGCCGATGCGGCCTTCTCCAACCTGCTGGCCACGGCCCGCAAGGAACCCGGCCACTTCCGTCGTGATGTCGAGCCGGGCTTCGGCTTCCTGCTCCACGCGCATACCGTGCTCGGTTATCTCTCGGCACTGGCAGCGCATCGTGGCGAACTGGAATCGACCGCCTCGGCCAGCAGCGGCATCGAGACGCTGTTGCGCCATGGCGAGCGCCTGAGTCAGCAGCTGACGGCGCTGGGGGAACAGTTGGAGGCGGGCGGCGAGATTGCCGTCACGCTGGACAGCGAAGACGAGATCACGGCGCTGGAAGCCGAGGTCGAGCAGGTCGAATCCACCACCGGGCGTCTGGCGCTGTCACAGCTGATTCTGGTGCTGCGGCTGTTGCAGCCGCTGGAAAGCGCCGGCACCCAGCTGATCAAGGCCAGCCGCGCCAGCTGAGTCGCTGGCGCGTGGCGGGAGGGAGATGGCGCTCAGACGGCGCCGTATTGCCCGGCCGCCTCGCCCAGCCAGCGGCGAATCAAGGGCTCCGCGGCCTGCGGGGCCTCGCTGAGGATGGCATCGGCCAGCGTGGTGGTCGGGGCGATCAGGTCACTGTCGCGCTCGAGATCGGCGATCTTCATCCCCGCCAGCCCCGTCTGGCGCGTGCCCAGCACTTCACCGGGTCCGCGTAGTTCCAGATCCTTCTCGGCGATCTTGAAGCCGTCCGTCGTCTCGCGCATCACCGCCAGGCGCTGCTTGGAGTGTTGCGACAGCGGCGGATGATAGAGCAGCACACAGAAGCTCTCGGTGCTGCCGCGCCCGACACGGCCACGCAGCTGGTGCAGCTGCGACAGGCCGAGACGCTCGGGATTGTCGATCACCATCAGGCTGGCATTCGGCACATCGACCCCGACCTCGATCACCGTGGTCGCCACCAGCAGATCATGCTCGCCGTCCTTGAATGCTGCCATCACCTCGGCCTTCTCCGCCGCCTTCATGCGGCCATGGACCAGTCCGATGGACAGCTCCGGCAGCGCCTCGGTCAGCTCGTCACGCGTCACCTCGGCGGCCTGACAGGTCATCACCTCAGATTCCTCGATCAGCGTACACACCCAATAGGCCTGACGACCCTCGGAGCAGGCGGCGCGGATGCGCTCGACCACCTCGGGGCGGCGCGGGTCGGCCACCGCGACGGTCTGCACCGGGGTGCGTCCCGGCGGCAGCTCGTCGATCACCGACAGGTCGAGATCAGCGTAGGCGCTCATCGCCAGGGTGCGCGGAATCGGCGTCGCGGTCATGATCAGCTGGTGCGGTGTCAGACCACCGGCTTCCCCCTTCGCCCGCAATGCGAGACGCTGATGCACGCCGAAGCGGTGCTGCTCATCGACGATCGCCAGCCCCAGGCGCTGGAAGGTCACATCGGCCTGGAACAGCGCATGCGTGCCGACCACCATGCGTGCGCGGCCATCGGCGATGGCGGCCTTGGCATCCAGCCGCGCCTTGCCCTTGAGCTTGCCGGCCAGCCACGCCACCTCGATGCCCAACGGCTCCAGCCATTCGCGGAAGTTGCGGTAGTGCTGCTCGGCGAGAATCTCGGTGGGCGCCATCAAGGCCGCCTGACAGCCGCCGCCGATGGCGATCAGCGCCGCCATTGCCGCCACCACCGTCTTGCCCGAGCCCACGTCGCCCTGTACCAGACGCAGCATCGGGACCTCGCGCGCCAGATCACGGCGCACGTCATCCAGCACGCGGCGCTGGGCACCGGTCAGCGAGAAGGGCAACTGGGCAAGAAAGCGCGTGCTCAGGCCACCGCTGGCGCTCAATGAGGGCGCGCCGTCCTGCTGGATACGCGCGCGCACCTGACGCAGGCTCAACTGATGGGCGAGCAGCTCTTCCTGGGCGAGACGCCGCTGACTGGGATGCACGCCATCGCTCATCTGATCGACGGGGGCATCGGGGGGCGGTTCATGCAGAAAGCGCAGACACTCGATCACGCCGGGCAGGCGAAAGCGTGTGCGCAGCGCCTCGGGAATCAGGTCCGGCAGTTCGTGGGGTGTTTCCTCGAGCTGCTTGAGCGCCTGGGCGATCAGGGCGCGCAGGCGCGCCTGATTGAGGCCTTCGGTGGCCGGATAGATGGGCGTGAGGTGGTCTTCCACCGGCGCGGCGCCCTGGCCGAGCAGGCGGTATTCCGGATGGTAGATCTCGAGACCGGTGGCCCCGGCGCGTGCCTCGCCGAAGCAGCGCACGCTATGGCCACGCTGGAATTGCTGCTGCTGGGCAGGAGAGAAGTGGAAGAAGCGCAGACTGAGGATGCCGCTGCCGTCGCGCAGGCGTACCAGCAGACTGCGGCGGCGGCCCTTGACGATGTCGCAGGCCGTCACCTCGCCTTCCACCACCGCCTCCATGCCGCTCTTGAGCGTGCCGATGGGCGTGACGCGGGTCCGGTCCTGATAGCGCAGCGGGAGATGGAACAGCAGGTCTGCGACGCGTTCCAGTCCGAGGCGCGACAGCTTCTCGCTCAGCGCGGGGCCGACGCCGCTCAGGCTGTCCAGCGGTTGGGCCAGCGCGCCGGTGGCGAAGACACCGGCGCTGGCGGGCCCGGCAGATGAGGCTTCCGTGCCCGCCCTGCTCATGCCGGTTCGTGGCTCTGGGAAGCGGAACCCTGCATGCCGTTCTCATTGCTCTGGCGCGCACGATTGGAGCACTCGGCGATCGCCTGACTGATCACGTCGATGGCCTTGGGGCGCGGGAAGCTGGCACGCCATGCCAGCGCCACGCTGCGGCTGGGGGCCGGGTCCTTGAAGGGACGCGTCTCGAGCACGCCGCTCTCGTAGTGACCGGTACCGGTCGCCGAGTAGGGCAGCACGGTGATGCCGAGACCGGAGGCGACCATGTGGCGGATGGTTTCCAGCGAGCCGCCTTCGGCGATCAGCGTATTTTCGGGGTTGTTGATCTGATTGCCGATGGCCGGGCAGGCCTCGAGAATCTGATCACGGAAGCAGTGGCCCTCGCCGAGCATCAGCAGCCGCTCGTTGATCAACTGCTCCTTGGCGATGCTGTCCTGCTCGAGCAGGGAGTGGCCGGCCGGCAGCAGGACTTCGAAGGGCTCTTCGTAGAGGATCTTCGTCAGCACGTCGGTCTCGGTGAACGGCAGCGCGACGATGATCACGTCCAGCTCGCCATTTCTGAGCTTGCGACGCAGGTCGCCAGTCATGCCTTCCTCGATGTAGAGCGGCATCTTCGGTGCACGCCGCGTCAGTTCCGGCACCAGGTGCGGGAAAAGATACGGTCCAATGGTATAGATGGCGCCGATGCGCAACGGGCTGGAGAGCTGGTCCTTGCCGGAATTGGCCAGTTCCTTGATCACGCTGGACTGCTCCAGCACGCGCTGGGCCTGCTGAACGATCTTCTCGCCGAGCGGTGTGACCTGTACGGTGGACTTGGAACGCTCGAACAGTGCGACTCCCAGCTCTTCCTCAAGCTTCTTGACGGCCACCGACAGGGTGGGCTGCGAGACGAAGCAGCGCTCTGCGGCGCGTCCGAAATGACGCTCCTGGGCCAAGGTTACGATGTAGCGGAGTTCTGTTAGAGTCATGATTCCTGCCCGGAACTGGCATCCTGGGATGCGGTGGGTACCGATTCGTTTTACCAAGGAGCACGGCAAAGGTGAAGAAGACGAGTCTCATCCTCGGTTGTGGCGACGTTGGCAGCGCGCTGGCGCGCGAACTGCTCAAGGCCGGTCAGCACGTCATTGGTGTCAGGCGCGATGTGTCCAGGCTTGCGGATCTCGGCATCGAGACGCTGGCATTGGACATCACTGCCGAAGGTGCACTGGCCAGCTTGCCAGATGCCGACACGGTGGTACATGTGCTGAGCGCCGACCGTTTCGACGAAGAGGCCTATCGCGCCGCTTACGTCGACGGCATTCGGGCGCTGGTGACGGAGCTCGAGTCGCGCGCCAATCCGCCGACCCGCGTGCTGTTCGTGTCCTCGACCTCCGTCTACGCCCAGAAGGATGGCGAGGAAGTCGACGAGCAGTCGCCCACCGATGCCACCAGCTTCTCGGGCCAGTTGATGCGCGAAGGCGAGCAGGCTCTGCTCGATTCCTCGCTCAACGGCACCGTGGTGCGCTTCTCCGGCATCTACGGGCCGGGCCGCGACATGCTGATCCGCCAGGCGCGTGATGGTCGCATCGCCGCCAGCAACCCGCCACTCTACTCCAACCGCATCCACCGTGACGACTGTGCGGGCGTGTTGGCGCACCTGATCGCGCTGAGCCTCGAGGGCAAGCCGGTCGAGCCGATCTATCTGGCCACCGACTGTGACGGCGCACCGCTGCACGAAGTGATGGCCTGGCTGGCGCGTCAGCTCAAGGTCGAGTCCACCGAGGTGATCCAGTCACCGCTGCGGCGCCGTTCCAGCAAGCGCTGCGGCAATGCCCTGTTGCTCGAGAGCGGCTACACCTTCCGTTACCCCACCTTCCGCGAAGGCTATGCCGAGGTGCTCAAGGAGCACGGCGTGACGGTGCCGAAGAGCGAATTGTCGGGCCGCTGATCTTTCACTTGTCCACATGCGGTTGCGCCTCGAGCCGTTTGACCGGGTGTGGATAAGTTGAAGGTTGATCAAGCATTGACCGATAACTGACAGTGCCCGCCCCGGATTCCCGGGGCGGGCACTGTCGTCTCTGCGTCAGTCACTCCTCGCGGGTGACCTGCCATCGTCAGTGAGCGGGTACTCAGTCACCGATGACCATCACGCCTTCGGCTTCGAAGGCCACGCCCTTGGGCAGTGCCTTGACGCCGACTGCGGCACGCGCCGGGAAGGGCGCGGTGAAGAACTCTTCCATCACCGCGTTGACGCGCGCGAAGTCGTCCAGATCGGTCAGGTAGAGGTTGAGCTTGACGATGTCGCCCAGGCTGCCGGCGGCTTCTTCGCACACGGCATTCAGGTTGGTGAAGACCTGACGCGCCTGCGCCTCGATACCGCCCTCGACGACTTCCATCGTCTGCGGATCCAGCGGAATCTGGCCGGACAGATAGACGGTGTTGCCCGCCTTGATCGCCTGGGAATACGGACCGATGGCAGCAGGGGCCTTGTCGGTGTTGATGATCGCGCGATTGCTCATGACATGCTCCTTGTGACTGCGCTCAAGCCTTGCCGGTTGCGAATGTTGTGCGGTGGCGGCCTTCAGCAGCGGGTTACGATTGTGGTTATAGGGTCTCGCCGTCCACGGCGAGTTCGGTCGCGGTCAAGGACCTGCATTGCCTCGAGCTGACCTACCGTCGAGTTGACATGCATGGCCCTGGCCGCGACACGGGTGTTCAAGAAGAACGTGTCCGATGGCCGCTCTGCGGCAGCCTTGAAAACAAAAACCGCGCCGCCCGCCAGTGGCGGACGACGCGGCCAGTACGGTAGATCAGCTGAGGACGCGGGTGATTCGCTCCACGTGCAACAGGTTGCGCATGCGCTTGATGATGCGCGCCAGATGAATGCGGTCACGCACGGCCAGCGTCAGATTGACGATGGCCAGATGGGCGTCGCGTTCCTCGATGCCGATGCGCTCGATATTGGCTTCGGCATCGGTGACAAGCTCGGCGAGTTCGGCGATCAGGCCGCGCTGGGTCTGTGCCTCGATACGCAGCGCCACCGTGAAGTCCCCTTCGACCTGATCGGCCCAGGTCAGCGGGAAGACGCGTTCCGGATCGCTGGCCAGTTCGGTGATGTTGCTGCATTCCTGACGATGGACCACCAGGCCCTTGCCGGCCGACAGATGACCCATGATCGGCTCGCCGGGCAGCGGGTGACAGCAGCGCGCGTAGCTGGTGACCATGCTGTTGCCACCGCTGACCTGCATCGGGCTGTTGCCGCTGTTCTCCGCCTGGACGTTGCCGTCCTTGGCCGAGAACTTGGGCTGCTGAGTCATGGCGCTGGTCGTGTCGCTCAGAAGGCTCTGGGCCACGCTGTAGGCGGCGCGGGTGCCGAGTCCGATGGACTCGAGCAGATCATCACGCCCGCCTTCGAGCTCCAGCTCCGCAGCCAGCGTATCGAGACGCCTGGACGGCAGCTGCTCTAGGGAAGAGTCCAGGCCGGCGAGCGCCTTGTTGAGCAGGCGCTGGCCCAGGGTCACGGATTCGCTGCGCTGCTGATGCTTGAGGTAATGACGTACGGCAGAGCGCGCCTTGGCCGTGGTGACGAAGTTGAGCCACGCCAGATTGGGCTTGGCGCCCGGCGCGGTGATGACTTCGACGGTCTGGCCACTCTCCAGCGGCGAGGATAGCGGTGCCAGATGACGATCGATGCGGCAGGCGATACAGCTGTTGCCGACATCGGTGTGCACCGCATAGGCAAAATCGACCGCCGTCGCGCCGCGCGGCAATTCCATGATGTCGCCCTTGGGGGTGAACACGTAGGTATCGTCGGGGAAGAGGTCGTTCTTGACGTGCTCGATGAACTCGAGCGAGTTGCCGGCATGGCGCTGCATCTCGAGCAGACCCCGCACCCATTCACGGGCACGCGCATGGCTGCCGGCGCCGATGGGACGGTCGGTCTGGCCGGCCTTGTAGAGCCAGTGCGCCGCGATGCCGTTGTTGGCCATCGCTTCCATCTCGCGGGTACGGATCTGGACCTCGATGGGCATGCCGTTCATGCCGAACAGCGTGGTATGCAGACTCTGGTAGCCGTTGGCCTTGGGGATCGCGATGTAATCCTTGAAGCGACCCGGTACCGGCTTGTAGAGATTGTGCACCACGCCGAGGATGCGATAGCAGCTGTCCACATCATCGGTGATGATGCGGAAGCCGAACACGTCCATCAATTCATTGAAGGGCTTCTGCTGGTCACGCATCTTGCGATAGATGGACAGCAGATGCTTCTGACGACCGATCACCGAGCCGGGCAGCTGATCGCGCTCCAGCGCGTTCTGCAGACTGGCCTGGATCTCGCGCATCAGGGTACGACGATTGCCACGCGCGGCGGTGACGGCACGCTTGATGCGTTCGGAACGCATCGGGTGCAGCGCCTGGAAGGAGAGGTCTTCCAGCTCGACGCGGATGGTATTGATACCGAGACGGTTGGCGACGCGGGCGTAGATCTCGAGCGTCTCACGGGCGATGCGACGCTTCTTCTCGGGGCGCAGGGCACCGAGGGTACGCATGTTGTGGAGACGGTCGGCCAGCTTGACGATGATGACGCGGATGTCCTGGGACATCGCCAGCACCATCTTCTGGAAGTTCTCGGCCTGGGCGACGGCCTTGTCCTCGAAGGTGATCTGGGTCAGCTTCGAGACGCCATCCACCAGCAGGGCGACGGGTTCGCCGAACTGGCCTGCCAGTGCCTCGAAGGTCACGCTGGTGTCTTCGATGACATCGTGCAGCATGGCGGCCATCAGGCTCTGATGGTCCATGTGCATGTTGGCGAGAATGTTCGCCACCGCCAGCGGGTGGGTCACATAGGGCTCACCGGAACGCCGGCGCTGGCCATCGTGGGCCTGCTCGGCGTAATAGAAGGCGCGCCTAACCTGACGGATCTCTTCCTCGGGAAGATAACCGCCCAGGCGGTCTGCCAGGTCATCGATCGTGAACATTCAGCGGCCTTGGCTCAGAGTGATTCCGGGCCCGCACCCCGTGCTCCGGCCGCGAGGGCGGGAGTGGCAGAGGTGCGGAAGCACACATGCAGTCGGCAGGTTGAGCGTGGGCTCAGTCTTCGATCTGCGGCATTACCGGCTTGCGCTGGATCGGAGCTTCGACCGGCTCGTTCAGGATGTCACGACCGACCAGACCGGCCGCCACTTCGCGCAGGGCGAGGACGGTGGGCTTGTCGTTTTCCCACGGCAGTTGGGCGTTGCGGCTGCCGCGTGACAGCTGACGGGCACGACGAGTGGAGATCATCACCAGCTGGAAGCGGTTGTCGACGTTCTCGAGGCAATCTTCTACGGTTACGCGAGCCATGGCGGTGCACCTATCAATAGCGGGATATTCGGGGTTCGCTGTCGGCGTGTAATCAGCGCAGAGTGCCGCGACCGCTAGGGGTCACTTACCCTGATCATCTGACAGTATCTCGCACACGACGCAAGCACAATGCCGCTGAGCCGGCCCGCCAGGGGCGAGACGGCTCAGCGGCCAATGATTCTGAAAGGGAATCGAGTCTACTCGACGCCGTCGTGACATGACAAGTCAGGCGCGATCAACTCCTTCGCCTGGCGCGTCTGTCGGCGGCGTACGCGACCACAGCGCGCATGATCAGGACGAAAGCCGGCAAGTCCTGCCCGACTGTCAGGCTGTCCGAACAGCTGTCAGAACGGCCGGCCGCGCGGCTGACTGAGCGCACTGCTGGCTGAGCAGCCGGATTCCTGCCGCCGTCATCAGTCGGCCAGCAGGGAATCGAGCAGTGCCGCGTGGCGATGCTGCACACGCGGCAGACGCGCACGCTGGGCATTGACGAGTCCGCACAGCTCGTCGAGGGCCTGCTCGAAGTCATCATTGATGACGATCAGGTCGTATTCGTCATAGTGGGACATCTCGCTGACCGCATCGCGCATGCGACGCGCGATCACGTCTTCGCCATCGGTACCGCGACCGGACAGACGCTCGAGCAGCGCTTCACGCGACGGCGGCAGGATGAAGATGGAGACGGCTTCCGGCACCTGGGCGCGCACTTGCTGGGCGCCTTGCCAATCGATCTCGAGGATGACGTCCTCGCCCTTGCTTAGGCGAGCTTCGACCGCCGGACGCGAGGTGCCATAGAAGTTGTCGAAGACCTGGGCGTGCTCGAAGAAGTCGCCCTGCTCGATCATGGTCTTGAAGTGATCGACATCCACGAAGTGGTAGTTGACGGCATCCTGCTCGCCCGGGCGCTGGCCGCGGGTGGTGTGCGAGACGGACACGCCGATACCGTCCATGCGCTCCAGCAGTGCCTTGACCAGGGTGGTCTTGCCGGCGCCGGACGGCGCGGAAATGATGTAGAGCGTGCCACGTGCGTTGCTGGCCGCCGAGGAAGATTCTGAAGAAGTCGAAGACATGGAAGTGATCCGCTTGCTGTCGCTGAATCGCGGCATTATCGCATAATCCACCCCGCTTGGGCTGCACGCGCGCATGACAGCCCCGTGATGCAATGTTGCAGCTCGGGCATCACAGTTGTCGTCGCGAATTGGCTGGGTTGGCGTGGCGTTATCTGCAACAATGGTCGTATATTTAAGTTATCACTCAAGCGTCGGTCAGTTCTCGCGCCGGCCTTTGGGCTTGAAGGGACACACGGTTTGCCGCCGCCTCGCCATGCTGGCCTGAGCTCGCGCACTCCCGTGATTTCCATCGCGCCTCGCCACTTGCCAGACGCGTACATAAGTCGATAGAGCAGCGCCAGACGTGCCGCAGGCCTCCGCCAGAGAGGCCGCGCACGAGCGCATCACCCGTTACCTGTCCCGCGCGCCATTCATTCCCGCCTTCCGGCTGATGATGAATGGCGCGCGGTCTTTTGCCCTGCGTAGCGCCAGCCATGCGCGGGCAATGTCAGCCGTGGCCTGCCCCTGATTGTGGCGCCACGGCTGAGTACGGCCACGGGTGATACCCCCTTTTCAAGTTTCAGGAGACCCGGACATGTCTGCCTCCCCCGTTGCGCGGCATCCGCGCATCGCCGAACTGGCGCTGGCGCTCGGTGCCTTTGCCATCGGCACGACCGAATTCGTGATCATGGGTCTGATGCCCAACATCGCGGCGGACTTCAATGTGTCCTCGCAGCAGGTCGGCTACGCCATCAGTGCCTATGCGATGGGCGTGGTGGTCGGCGCGCCCCTGATCTCGGCGCTGGGTGCACGCCTGCCGCGTCGCGGGCTGTTGATCGGTCTGATGCTGCTGTTCGCGGTCAGCAACGTGGCCAGCCTGCTCGCACCGTCGCTGACCAGCTTTGCCGCGCTGCGCTTCATCGCCGGCCTGCCGCATGGTGTCTATCTGGGCGTCGCGGCCCTGGTGGCGGCGGATGCTGCCCCCGCCGGCGAGCGCGGGCGGGCCGTCGGCCGCGTGATGATGGGCCTGACGGTGGCGATTCTGATCGGGGCGCCAGCGGCGACCTGGTTCGGTAGCCTGTTCGGTTGGCATTCCGCCTTCCTGGTGGTCGGCCTGCTGGCGCTGGCCACGGCGCTGCTGGTGCGCGGCTTCGTGCCCTACCAGGCTGGCAATCAGGACGCGACCCCGCTGACTGAGCTGGCAGCGCTGATTAAGCCGCGGGTGCTCTATACCCTCGGTATCGCCTGCATCGGTTTCGGCGGCATGTTCAGTGTCTACAGCTATGCGGTGGAGACGCTCAATGTCCAGGCCGGGCTGTCCCAGAATCTGGTGCCGATGGTGCTGGCCGTCTTCGGGGTGGGGACCATCATCGGCAACCTGATCGGTAGCCGTGCCGCGGACATCGACCTGATGCGCACCATTCCTGCCGTGCTGATCTGGAGCGCGCTGGTGCAGGGCGGCTTCTACTTCGCCGCCGATGGTGTCTGGAGCGGTATCCTGTTCGTCGGTCTGGTCGGTACCGGCATCGGTCTGGCACCGGCGCTGCAGATGCGCCTGATGGATGTGGCGGAAGACGCCCAGACCATGGCAGCGACGCTCAATCATGCGGCCTTTAACATCGCCAATGCACTGGGCGCCTGGTGTGGTGGCATGGCCTTCGCCTATGGTCCGTCGCATTCCTCCATCGGCCTGGTCGGGGTGGCGATGGCCATCGCGGGCTTGATCGTCTTCCTGCTCGGACAGCGTCATGAGCGCCGCGAGCTGCAGACGGCTTCTGCCTGATGTGGGCCTGAAGCGAGATTGTGAACGCGAGGCCAGGCAAGAGAGGCAAGAAAGCCCCGTGAGCACAAGCCGTAACGCAAGACGCCGCCCTTCGGGGCGGCGTCTTGCGTTTCAGTGGCGGAAAGTCTGTGGAGCGTCGCCGGCAAGTCAGCAACAGGACCCCGTCAGCGCTGCTGACGCGCGCGCGTCGGCGACATGCCGAAGTAATCGCGGAAGCAATGGCTGAAGTGGGTAGTGCTGACGAAGCCACAGGCCACGGTGACCTCGGTGATGCTGGCGTTGCCCTGTGTCAGCAGCTGGCGTGCCCGGGTCAGGCGCAGCTCCAGATAGTAGCGCGAGGGCGTGGTATCCAGATGGCGGGTGAACAGGCGCTCGATCTGGCGGCGTGACAGCGTCACGCAGTGCGAGATCTCGCTCATGCTCAAAGGCTCCTCGAGATTGTTGCTCATCAGCTCGAGAATGGTGCGCAGCGCCTCCGGGTGCTGGCTGTCCGGCGCGGGCAGCGTCTGGTCCGGGTGCCAGGGGCTGGGCGTCGCGGGGCGCTCGCAGGCGAGGATTTCCTCGACACTGCGCGCCAGGTCATCGCCGTGACGCTGGCGCATGGCTTCCAGCATCATGTTCAGAGCGCTGCCGGCATTGGTGCAGCTGAAGCGTGCCGCTTCCACCACCAGCGGGGCACGTGACAGCTCCAGCTGGGGGAATGACTCGCTGAACAGCGCCGCATTCTCGGGATGGATGGTGCAGCGATGGCCCGCCATCACGCCGGCGGCCGCCAGGAAGTAGCTGCCGTTCCACAGACTGCCGAGGCGACAGCCCTGGTGGTCGGCTCGGCGCAAGACCTCGCTCAGCAAGGGAATCTCGTCCAGCTGCACCCGGTAGCCGCCGCACACGATGATCATGTCGATCTGCGCCTGCCCCAGTGACTCGAGCCCGGCGCTGGCCATGATGTCGATGCCCAGATCACTGCGCACGCTGCCCGCCGTCAGCCCGACGGTGTGAATGCGATAGAAGGGAACGTCTCTAAGCAGATTGGCCGTGACCAGCACATCGAGGGCGCTGGTGAAGGCGGGCATCGAGAAATGCTCCAACAGAATGAAGGCGACATTGAGCGGTGCGCTCTGGGTACAGGTCACGTCCTTGAGCAGATGCTGATTGCGACGCTTCATCGCGGGGGTGAAGTCGCGGCGGCGGGGCGAGGTCATGGCTTGCGTTCGTTGCAGGGGCCGCGAGCGGCAGTGGATCGAAGGCGACCGGCAGGGCGGGCCACCGTGAGACTCCATCCTCGCAGCTGCGCGATCCCGCGGCGAGCCTCACGCTGGCGGTTACGGGGTGGCAGGCATGTAATGAGGCTGTTGGCTTGATGATACGTCGCGTTACATGGGTGTAAAAACAATCACTTGTGTCATATTCGGCGCTTTCCCACCTGTTAGACTGCCCCGTCACTCAGATCATGCCCCGAGGCTGACTAATGACGGATACCACCCGGACTGCCTTGTCCGGCTCCGCAACCCAAGCAGCTCCCCTTTCCGATCACGCCGCATCTGTTGCTGATCACACCGCATCCTCTTCTGATAAAGCAGCTTCACTTCCTGATTCCGAACTCAGCGCGCTCAACAGCTCCCGCAGTCTGGATTGGCCGGTCTTCCTCCTCAGTGGAGGCGTGATGGCGCTGTTCGTCGCCGCCGCACTCATCGACCTGGACGGCGTGTCGGCCCTGATCAATCATGCCTTCGACTTCTCGACCACCTACTTCGGTGCCTATTGGCAGGGCTTGATGATCGTGACCTTCCTCGTCGCCGTCGGCATGACCTTCGGGCGCACGGGGCGCGTGGTACTGGGCGGGTTGGCGACGCCTGACATCTCCACACCGCGCTGGATGGCGACCATTCTGTGTACCCTGCTGGCCGGTGGTGGTGTGTTCTGGGCCGCCGCAGAGCCCATCGCGCACTTCGCCTCGCCGCCGCCCGTCTTCGGGCCGGATGCGCCGGTCGGCAATCTCGATGCGGCCTACAATGCGCTGGCGCAGAGCTTCATGCACTGGGGCTTTCTTGGCTGGGCAGTGCTGGGCAGCCTGACGGGTGTCGTCTTCATGCACCTGCACTATGAGAAGGGCCTGCCGCTCAAGCCGCGCACCTTGCTCTATCCGTTGCTTGGCGAGCGTGTGATGCATGGGCCGATCGGCGCGCTGGTCGATGCCTGCTGCGTACTGGCCGTCATCGCGGGCACCGTGGGACCGGTCGGTTTCCTGGGTATCCAGGTCAGTTACGGGCTCAATGCGCTGTTCGGCATTCCCGATACCTACGCGACGCAATTGGTGCTGCTGGCCATCCTGACCCTCGTCTACACCCTGTCCGCCGTCAGTGGCGTGATGCGCGGCATCCAGTTCCTGAGCAGTGCCAACGTGTTGATCGGTGGCGCGATGCTGTTCTTCATCGTGCTCTTCGGGCCGACCGAATTCCTGCTCAAGGCCTTCCCGCTGGGCATGGTCGACTACCTGGACAACATCGTGCCGATGGCGGTCTTCCGCGGCGACAGCGGCTGGCTGGATAGCTGGACGCTGTTCTTCTGGGGCTGGTTCATCGGCTTCGGCCCGCTGATGGCGATGTTGGTCGCGCGTATCTCACGGGGACGTACGCTGCGTCAGATGGTGCTGCTGATCACCATCCTGTCGCCGCTCGCGACCTGTGTCTGGTTCACCATTCTCGGCGGCAGCGGCCTGGCCTTCGAACTGGCGAATCCGGGCAGTGTCTCGGGGCCGTTCACCGGCTTCAACCTGTCGGCGGCCTTGATCGCCATCACCCAGCAGCTACCGTTCGGCTTCATCATGTCGGTGCTGTTCCTGATTCTGTCGGCGCTGTTCGTGGCCACGACCGGGGATTCGATGACCTACGCCATCTCGATGGTGATGAGTGGCCACGATAACCCGCCACGCAGCGTGCGTGTGTTCTGGAGCCTGATCATGGGTGTCGTGGCAGCCATCCTGATCTCGATGGGCAACGGCGGCATCAATGCGCTGCAATCCTTCATCGTGGTGACCGCGGTGCCCGTCTCGCTGGTGCTGTTGCCCAGCCTGTGGAATGCCCCACGTATCGCGCGGCAGATGGCGCGTGAGCAAGGGCTGTAACTGGCTGTGCCTGGACTTGAAAAAGGCCGCCCACTCGGGCGGCCTTTTCGTGTCGCCATGCACGGATCAGTCTGACATGGCCCAAAGAGGGCAGCCGAGGGAGGTCATGAGTTGTTATCACCGATGCCCGGATGTAAAACGGCTGTAGGCTTGGTGATACGTCGCGTTACATAGGTGTAAAAACAGCGTCTTGTGTCATAGTTCAGCGTTTTACGGCTGATACACTGCACCGTCACTCAGATCATGCCCAGAGGCTGACTAATGACGGATTCTTCCCGGACTGTTTCGTCCGGCTCCGCCACACCGGTAAATCCCCCCGCTGAACCCGCCCACACCCCGCAAGGTATCGACTGGCCCGTCTTCATCATCAGTGGTGGCGTATTGGCAGTGTTCGCCATCGCCGCACTGGTGGATCTCGAGGCTGTCTCCGCGCTCATCCAGAGTGCCTTCGGTGTCTCGACCCAATACTTCGGTGCCTACTGGCAAGCGCTGATGCTGGCGACCTTCGTCATCGCCATCGTGCTGACCATCGGCCGTACCGGGCGGGTGCGCATGGGCGGACTGGCAGCGCCGGATATCTCGACGCTGCGCTGGATGGCCATCATCCTGTGCACGCTGCTGGCTGGGGGTGGTGTCTTCTGGGCAGCGGCAGAGCCGATCGCTCACTTCACCTCACCGCCGCCGGTGTTCGGCGCGGACGCCCCGACGGGCAATGCCGATGCCGCCTACAACGCGCTGGCGCAGAGCTTCATGCACTGGGGCTTTCTGGCCTGGGCGATGCTCGGCAGCCTGACCGGCATCATCTTCATGTACCTGCACTACGAGAAGGGCCTGCCGCTCAAACCGCGCACGCTGCTCTATCCGCTGTTCGGCGACCGCGTCATGCGTGGCCCCATCGGTGCACTGGTCGATGCCTGTTGCGTGCTGGCAGTGGTGGCTGGAACCGTCGGCCCCATCGGCTTCCTCGGTCTGCAGGTCAGCTATGGGCTCAATGCGCTGTTCGGCATTCCCGATACCTACGCGACCCAGCTCACGCTGCTGCTCGTGCTGACCGTCATCTACACCCTGTCCGCCGTCAGCGGCGTGACCCGTGGCATCCAGTTCCTGAGCAGCACCAACGTCCTGCTCGGCGGCGCGCTGTTGCTGTTCATCCTGATCATGGGCCCGACCGGCTTCCTGCTCGAAGCCTTCCCGCAGGGCCTGGTGCGCTACGTCGGTGACTTCGTCGCCATGTCCACCTTCCGGGCTGATGATGGCTGGCTGAATGGCTGGACGCTGTTCTTCTGGGGCTGGTTCATCGGCTATGGTCCGCTGATGGCGATGTTCGTCGCGCGTATCTCGCGTGGCCGCACCCTGCGTCAGATGGTGCTGTTGATCGCGGTCATCTCGCCACTGGTCACCTGCCTGTGGTTCACCATCATCGGTGGCAGCGGACTGGCCTTCGAGCTGAGCAACCCGGGCAGCGTCTCTGGCCCGTTCACCGGATTCAACCTGCCGGCAGCACTGATCGCCATCACCCAGCAGCTGCCGTTCGGCTTCACCATCTCGGTGTTGTTCCTGGTGCTGACCACGCTGTTCGTCGCCACCACCGGTGACTCGATGACCTATGCCGTCTCGATGGTGATGAGCGGCCACGACAATCCGCCGCGTGGCGTGCGCGTGTTCTGGAGCCTGATGATGGGCGTGGTCGCGGCGCTGCTGATCTCGATGGGCGATGGCGGCATCAATGCGCTGCAATCCTTCATCGTCGTCACCGCCGTGCCAGTGTCGCTGATTCTGCTTCCCAGCCTGTGGAACGCTCCGCTGATTGCCCGCCGCATGGCACGTGAGCAGGGCGTCTGATCGGCTCGCACGCTCGAGAGCAATGAGCGTGTCGCACCATCAAAAACGCCGCCCCGAGGGGCGGCGTTTTCGTGTCTGGCGATCAGTCGCCAGTCATCAGACGCTGACGTTCAGCGTCACATCGATGTTGCCACGCGTCGCGTTGGAGTAAGGGCACACCTGGTGCGCCTTCTCGACCAGCGCATCCGCCTCGGCCTTGTCCATGCCCGGCAGACTGATATCCAGCGCCACTTCGATACCGAAACCGGCCGGAATCTGGCCGATACCCACCTTGCCGGTGATCTCCAAGCCTTCCGGCAGCGTCACGCCGTCAGTGCTGGCCACGTGCTTCATGGCACCGATGAAGCAGGCAGAGTAACCCGCCGCGAACAGCTGCTCCGGGTTGGTACCTTCACCGCCACCACCGCCCAGCTCCTTCGGCGTGCTCAGGGTGACATCCAACGCACCATCGGAAGAACGCGACTTGCCCTCACGACCCCCAGTGGTGGTGGCTTCTGCACGGTACAGCACTTGTTCGATAGACATGCCTGACTCCTTGAGCGGAAAAGCCCTCAGTTGAGGGATGCAGACAAGATTGTGGCTGTGGGGCTGAGTTTCAATTGCTAGGACACGGGAGCCAGCCATTCACAGTAGATGTGCGCGATAGCTTTGCGGATTGAGCGTCAATTGCGGGTAAAGATCCCCCCTCAAGCAGTACATGTTGGGTTGGGTTAAGAAGCTAAAGATGCGGAAAAGATGGTAGTGCTCAGGATTGGCTTGCGAGCATTTGAGTTCATTTGGCGTGATGAAAAAAGCGCACTCTTTGGCGAATGCCGTCGTCTTCACCTCGATCCAGCGCTCTCGTCCATCCGCATCAAAAGACAGGACGTCATAGCCCAATCCATCGCCTTGGGTTTCCGCCACATGCTCGACCTTCTCGGCCAGCGATGTGTGGCCTTCTTTTCTGAGGCGCATCTTTTCAAAGGCCACCACAAAGCGCTCGCCAGCACTCCCTAGAGCATGGTTGCGGGCTTCTCGCGCCAAGTAGTCGCGCTTAACCGGCGTGGGCGTCGCGTAACGCTGTTTGGCTTCCTGCACGCTGGTCTGAGGTGTTTTAGACTCCGGCGGTGTGACAATAATGGAAGTATCTTTTGGGGCCGGCGCATCAATGACTGGCCGGTCTGCTGCATTGCGTGCTGCCTGATCGAATAGCTCTGTACGAAGTAGGTGGCGCTCAACAACATCGACCAGCATGCCCTGATAATTGCTCATCGGCTTGTAGCCATTGATATAGGGGCAGTCAGCATCTCGTAGTACGGCACTGATGTTTTGATGCTTAAATTCGATAGAAGCCTTTGAGCGATTATTTAATTTCTCGGCAAGCTCACGATTGTGGTCTGTTTTCACGTAATGCTGGCCACACAGTTCTGCAACCAGCATCTTCTTGTACGTTTCGACAATCGCTGTGACTTCTTCACCACTCCATGGTTCGGGTCTGCTCATCCGGCTAACTCCTTTGGCGGGATATCACTCGATATTCTGAATCTGCTCACGCATCTGTTCGATCAGCACCTTGAGCTCGACGGCGCAGCGGGTGGTGTCGGCGACGACGGATTTGGAGGAGAGGGTGTTGGCTTCGCGGTTGAGTTCCTGCATCAGGAAGTCGAGGCGGCGGCCGATGGGGCCTTTCTGGGTGAGCTGACGACGGACTTCGCCGACGTGGGTGTCGAGGCGGTCGAGCTCTTCGTCGACATCGGCCTTCTGGGCCATCAGAGTCAGTTCGGCTTCCAGGCGTTGCGGATCGAGGGTGGCACGGACTTCTTCGAGGCGGGCGAGCAGGTTCTCGCGCTGACGGGCGAGGATGTCCGGCATCAGGCGACGGACTTCGGCGACGTGGGTGTCGACGCCATCGAGGCGTGCGCTGATCAGCTCGGCGAGGCGTTCGCCTTCGCGGGCGCGGCCTTCGATGTGCTCGTCCAGTGCGCGCTTGAACAGGCTGAGGGCATCGGCCTTGATACGCTCCTGATCGGCGCCTTCGCGCACCAGCACGCCGGGGTAGTCGAGCAGGGCGAGGCGTGAGGGCTGCGGGGCGTCCGGGCAGTGCTGACCGACTTCGGCGAGCACGCGGCTGAGTTCGCCCAGGCGTCTGGCATCGACGGCGAGGCTGTCGGCACCGGCTTCGGCGTCAAAGCGCAGCGAGAGTTCGACCTTGCCGCGATTGAGGCGCTTGCGCAGGCCCTCGCGGAAGGTGCTTTCGAGTTCGCGCAGGCTGTCGGGTAGGCGGAAGTGCGGTTCGAGATAGCGCTGGTTCACCGAGCGCAGCTCCAGCGTCAGGGTGCCGTAGTCGGCTTCATGGGTCTGGCGGCTGAAGGCGGTCATGCTGTGGACCATGACGTGCTCCTTGTCGGTTGGCTGTCGAGAGAGAGGCGGCGCATGAGCGACCGCACTGATAGCCTGAAGTGTACGCGTGCCGCTCTTGAGCGCCCAGTGATCCGGGGCAGGTCTGGCCAGCGCGGCGCGAAGGTCGTCGCCCGTGGCTGCGGCGTGTAGACTCTGGCCTCCCGAATACTGCAACAAGGAATCCCCATGAGCGAAGCCAACGTGACCCGTCCCAGTGGCCGTACCCCGGAGCAGCCGCGCGAGATCCGCCTGACCCGTGAGTTCACTCGTCACGCCGAGGGTTCGGTGCTGGTGGAGTTCGGGGAGACCCGCGTGCTGTGCACCGCCTCTGTCGTGGCGGGCGTGCCGCGCTGGCTGCGCGGTTCCGGCAAGGGCTGGCTGACCGCCGAGTACGGCATGCTGCCGCGGGCGACCCATACCCGCAATGACCGTGAAGCGGCGCGTGGCAAGCAGGGTGGCCGCACGGTGGAGATCCAGCGTCTGATCGGCCGTGCGCTGCGCGCCGCGGTGGACCTCAAGAAGCTGGGTGAATACACCATCACCATCGATTGCGATGTGCTGCAGGCCGATGGCGGCACGCGTACCGCGGCGATCACCGGTGGCTGTGTGGCACTGGTCGATGCGCTGCAGGGCCTGCAGCGTGAGCGCAAGATCAAGACTGATCCGCTGGTGAGCCTGGTCAGCGCCGTGTCGGTCGGCATCTACAAGGGCGTGCCGGTCACCGATCTCGACTATCCGGAAGACAGCAAGGCCGATACCGACATGAATGTCGTGATGGCCGAAGGCAAGGGGCTGATCGAGGTGCAGGGCACGGCAGAAGGCGCGGCCTTCGATCGCGCCGAGCTAAATGCCCTGCTGGATCTCGCCGAGCGTACCGGTGAGCAGTTGTTCGCCGCGCAGCGCGCCGCACTCGGCATGCCGGCCGACGCCTGAGCCCTGCGGCCCGGCGCTGTGTCATCAGAGCCATGTCATGAGAGCGGTGTCATGAGCGCTTGAGGCCAGACAGAAAACGCCCCCACCGCTTGCGCGATGGGGGCGTTTTCGTCAGTGCCCTAAGGCACATCATGCGACTGGCAGGGTGGCCCGAGGCCGAACGCTCAAGGGGTGACAGCGTGCATCACAGCTCGAGGTCGTACTCGACGATGACCGGTGCGAACTCGCTGAAGGTGGCATCGGTGTCGATCCAGGCGTCCTTGATATGACGACGCAGGTTCGGGTCGATGACCTGATAGTCGAGGCGCCAGCCTTCCTGACGGGCGCGCGGCTGGTCACTGTCCAGCGCTGGCCACCAGGAGTACTGGTCGGCATCGCGATTGACTTCGCGGAAGGCGTCGATGAAGCCGATCGGGCCGAAGACCTGATCCATCCATGCGCGCTCTTCCGGCTTGAAGCCCGGCGTCATCTGATTGTCGGACCAGTTGGCGAGGTCGACAGTCTTGTGGGCCACATGCCAGGTGCCGCAGATCATGTAATCACGACGCTTGCGGCGCAGCTTGCTGAGGTATTCCTGGTACTGCTCCATGAAGGCGCCCTTGGCAGCCGGATCACTGCCGTCAGGCATCAGGAAAGAGCAGATGCTGAAGCGGTCGTAATCGGCCTGCAGGTAGCGGCCTTCGTTATCGCACTGCTCGAAGCCCAGTCCATACATGATGGCCTTGGGAATCTGGCGGCAATAGAGGCCAACCCCTGAGAAGCCGTCTTTTTCGGCGTCCAGGAAGTAGCCTTCGTACCCTTCCGGGTAGAGGATGCTGTCGTCGAGCTCGAAGCTCTTGGCCTTGAGGTTCTGGATGCAGACGACGTCGGCGTCCTGACTGGCAAGCCAGTCGAGGAAGCCGCGGCTGACCGCTTCTCGAATACCATTGACGTTAACTGTAGCGATTTTCATACGTGGTCCCTGGTTCGTCGCGCCTGTATGATACCCGAGCTTTAGACGATTTGGTAAATGGCTAACGAATTCAAAGGTGATATCGGATGCAGGACTACCAGCGGGAGTTCATTGAGTTTGCCATCGAGCAGGGCGTGCTGCGGTTTGGCGAGTTTACGCTCAAGTCCGGGCGGGTGAGCCCCTACTTCTTCAATGCTGGTCTATTCCGCTCCGGACAGGCCCTGGCACGTCTGGGACGCTTCTACGCGCGTGCCATCGTCGAATCAGGCCTGGAGGCCGATGTGCTGTTCGGCCCGGCGTACAAGGGTATCCCGCTGGGCGCCGTGACGGCCGTGGCGCTGGCGGATCATCATGATCGTGACATGCCGTTTACCTTCAATCGCAAGGAAGCCAAGACCCACGGTGAAGGGGGCTCGTTGGTCGGCGCGCCCCTCGAAGGGCGCGTGATGATCATCGATGATGTCATTACCGCCGGCACCGCCATCGGCGAAGTGATGGAGATCATCCACGCCGAGAGTGCCAAGGCGGCGGGCGTCGTGATCGCACTGGACCGTCAGGAGCGCGCTCCCGATGGTCAGGGAGGCCTGAAGGCGAACAGCGCCATTCAGGAAGTGGAGGCACGTTTCTCCATGCCCGTGGTCAGTATCGTGACGCTCGACCAGGTGCTCGAATATCTGGAACAATACGCACAGCAGGAACTGTCTGGGCATGCGGTCGCGATTCGCGACTACCGTGCGCAATACGGTCTCCAGGGCGCCTGAGAGCGTTCATGACCCGCGCAGCATTACCTTCCCAGTCACGTACAGAGGTGCATACATGACAGCTCACCGTAACATTCTCGGCCTTTCGGCAGCCATCCTCGCGGCCAGTCTGTCCGCCCCGGCCATGGCCGGCAACGCTGACCTCAACCTGAATACTGAAGCCGTTCAGGGCGAAATCAATGGCGAGATCAGCAATGGCGTCCAGCTCGGCGGCGGTATCCTGTCCAGCGATGACCACGACGACGTTACTGCCGGTCACGTCCAGCTGCTGGGCACCGAGCGCACCAGCGAATACGACGTGGGCCTCGGCGCACGCTGGAGCCAGTACGACACCGACCACGGTGACGGCGGCGGTCTGGGCCTCGGCGGCTACGGCTACTACTACCTGCCGGGCGCACCGCGCGTCTCGCTGGGTGGCTACGGCTACGTGACCCCGGACGTCGCGACCAGCAACGACCTCGAGCACAGCTATGAATACGGCCTGCGCGCACGGTATCAGGTCATCGACAACGTCGAAGGCTATGTCGGCTACCGCAAGGTGAAGGCCGACTTCGAGAACCGTGACGAACGCACGCTGGATTCCGGCCCGCTGGTCGGCATGCGTCTGCAGTTCTGAGTATGGTTCTCGGCAACGCGTGCTCCGCGTGAGTCACGCATTGCGGTAAGATGGCGGGCCCTTCGGGGCCCGCTTTGCGTTGTCATGGCCAGGTGATTATCACCGGCCAGCCCCCTGTTTTCGCCTTCTGCCGCGAGTCTGCTCATGCTCGATATCGTGCTCTATCAGCCCGAGATTCCGCCCAATACCGGCAATATCATCCGGCTGTGTGCCAATACCGGTTACCGCCTGCATCTGATCGAGCCGTTGGGGTTCGAGCTGGATGACAAGCGCCTGCGCCGCGCCGGTCTCGATTATCATGAGTGGGCGCGTGTGCAGCGTCATGCCAGCCTCGAGGACTTCGTCGCAACCGTGAAGCCTGCGCGCATCTTCGCGCTCTCGACGCGAGGGCGTACCGCGCCGCATGAGGCCAGCTTCCAGGCCGGTGATGCGCTGGTGTTCGGCCCCGAGACACGCGGCCTGCCACAGGCGATGCTCGATAGTCTGCCCCGCGAGCAGGTATTGCGCCTGCCGATGCTGGCTGACAGTCGCAGCATGAACCTGTCGAATGCCGTTGCCGTGGTCGTCTATGAAAGCTGGCGTCAGCTGGATTTCGCCGGCGCCGCAGTTCTTGATTGATCTGACGCATAGCGTTTGAGATGACCCACTCCCCCTCGCCCAGCAGGACACCGTGATGACCGAGATCCGTGATCGCCTCGCCAAGCTCAATCCCCGCCAGCAGGAAGCCGTGCGCGCCATCGATGGCCCCTGTCTGGTACTGGCTGGTGCCGGATCAGGCAAGACCAGCGTGATCACGACCAAGATCGCCTATCTGGTGCAGGAATGCGGCATGAAGGCACGCAACATTGCCGCCGTGACCTTCACCAACAAGGCGGCACGCGAGATGAAGGAGCGTGTCGGCAAGATGCTCAAGGGCCGCGAGGGCCACGGGCTGATCGTCTCGACCTTCCACACCCTCGGGCTGACCATCATCCGCGGTGAGCTGAAGACGCTGGGCTACAAGCCGGGCTTCTCGCTGTTCGACACCGATGACGCCAAGGTGTTGATCAAGGAGCTGATGCACAAGGAAGCCGACACCGACGCCGAGCAGATCAATGCGGTGCAGAGTCAGATCTCCACCTGGAAGAATGACCTGATCCTGCCCGGGGCGGCGCTGTCGCATGCCGAGGATGAAGACGCCCAGTACGCCGCGGTGATCTACGAGGCCTACAACCGGCACCTCAAGGCCTACAACGCGGTCGACTTCGATGACCTGATCCTGCTGCCCGTGGTGCTGTTCCGTGATCACCCCGAGGTGCTGGCGCGCTGGCAGCGGCGCATCCACTACATGCTGGTCGATGAGTATCAGGACACCAACATCAGCCAGTACCTGCTGGTGAAGATGCTGATGCAGGAGCGCCAGACCTTCACGGTGGTGGGCGATGATGACCAGTCGATCTACGCCTGGCGCGGCGCGCGCCCCGAGAACCTCGTCACTCTTGGTGAGGACTTCCCGCGCCTGAACCTGATCAAGCTGGAGCAGAACTATCGCTCCACCGGCATCATCCTGCGCGCGGCGAACACCCTGATCGCCAACAACCCTCACGTCTACGACAAGACACTGTGGTCGCAGATGGGCGATGGCGACCCGATCCGCATCATCATGAATCGCAACGAAGAGGCCGAGGCCGAGCGCGTGGCGGGGGAGATCCTCACGCGGCGCATCAAGGAAGGCGCCGAATGGCGTGACTTCGCGGTGCTCTATCGCGGCAACTTCCAGGCGCGCCTGCTGGAACTGAAGCTGCAGCACTACCAGATTCCCTACAAGCTCTCCGGCGGCACCTCCTTCTTCGGGCGCAACGAGATCAAGGACGCGATGGCCTACCTGCGTCTGCTGATCAATCCGGCGGACGACAACGCCTTCCTGCGTATCGTCAACGTGCCGCGGCGGGAAGTCGGGCCGGGCACGCTGGAGAAGCTGGCCAACTACGCCACCGGGCGTGGCGTGTCGCTCTACGCCGCTTGCAGCGAGATGGGCCTGCGCGAGCAGCTCAGCGAGCGTGCGCTGGACCGCCTCGGCCGCTTCACCCACACGCTGGACCGCGTGCGCCGCGAGATGGATGCCGGCCAGTCGATCAGCGCCATCCGTGAGCTGTTCCGCGAGGTGGATTACGAAGGCTGGCTGTACCAGAACGCCAGTGCGCCCAAGATCGCCGAGCGGCGCATGGCCAACGTCTGGATTCTGGTCGATCAGCTGGAGAAGTCGATCAGCGGCAATCCGCAGGAAGAGGTGGAGGAGCTGGAAGGCAGCGAGGCGATGATCGGCGATACCGAGACTGGCGATGTCGCGGCGGCCATCTCACGTCTGGTGCTGCGCGACATTCTCGAGCAGCAGGCCGAGGAAGATGACTCGGACCGCGTGCAGCTGCTGACGCTGCATGCCTCCAAGGGGCTGGAGTTTCCGCATGTCTACGTGCTGGGGCTGGAGGAAGACCTGCTGCCGCACCGCAACTCCATCGAGATGGACACGGTGGAGGAGGAGCGCCGCCTCGCCTACGTGGGCATCACCCGGGCTCGCCGCACGCTGGTGCTGACACTGGCGCGCCAGCGCAAGACCTACGGCGAGATGATGGACTGCGTGCCGAGCCGCTTCCTGGATGAGCTGCCGCCGGAAGACCTCGAGTGGGAAGGGCGGGCCGACAAGCCTCAGGATCAGGAGAAGAAGGTCGCCCGCGGACGGGATGCCATCGCGGGCCTGCGCTCGCTGCTGGGCTGATGTTGATTGTCGGGTACTGTGCGCTGAGACTCAGCGCACGGAATCGAGCAGGTAATCCACCGCGGCCTTCACTTCCTCATCGGAAAGCGCCGGGTTGCCGCCCTTGGCCGGCATGGCATTGAAGCCTTCGATGGCGTGGGTGTAGAGCGTCTCGTCGCCCTTGGAGAGGCGGTCTTCCCAGTCGCCGGCCTCGCCCAGGCGCGGGGCACCGGCGGCGCCAGTGGTGTGACAGGCCATGCAGATACCACCGTAGACCTTCTCGCCGTCTATCGCGCTGGCGGCATTGGCTTGCCCGCCAGCGCCGCTGTCCGCCGGTTGCGAGCTCGCTGCTGAGCCATCACCGGCGCAGGCATCACCCTTCACGCATAGCTCGCCCACCGGCTTGAGTCGCTCGGCAATCGCCTCGCGGGAGTTGTCTGCGGCCTGTGCGGACGCGCTGACTAGCACGCTGAACAGCATCGCGCTCAATGAAAGTGACAGGGAAGAGCGCTTGTGGGGAAAAGCGGCTGGCCGGCGAGCTTGCATGGCGTGCACCTTTTGGGGCTGTGTATCGAGCCAGTATAGCGCTCGCCGGAGGCGCAGCAACCGCGTGGCTGGCGGGATATCTCGACATCGTAGAATCAAGACGTTACCATAAGCGCGCCTCGGTTCACTGCAACCCTGGCATGCGCGCCCATAGCTCAGCTGGATAGAGTACTGCCCTCCGAAGGCAGGGGTCGCAGGTTCAAATCCTGCTGGGCGCGCCAACGAATTCCCGTCACCGGCGCCATTGCCGGTCGACACCCGAAAAGCCCTCGTACCTCACGGTGCGGGGGCTTTTTGCATTGCGGCGCGCGGCAGCGGCGCAGGCGACTTTCTTTGACGCCATCAAACGAGTGTTCTAAAACGGGATGAGCCACGCTGACGATTCTTCTCGCGCCGGCCGCTGTCGCCTGGCACGACATACTCGTGGCTGTCTGCCTTCGCTGCTGGCTTCGCCGGCCCTCACTGGATGTCCTCATGACAACTGCCGCCCCTGTTGATCCTGCTGCGCCTGAATCTGCTACCTCGCCTGCTGGCTCATCTACTGAGAGCAGCGAGGCTGCCACCTTTGAAATCACGCGCATGCAGGCGCTGCTGGAAGACCAGCGAGCCGCCTACGGCCTGTCACCGATGCCCAGCGCCAACGAGCGCCTGGCCTGGCTGACATCACTGCGTGATGCGCTCAAGTCACACGAGGAGGCCTTGATCACGGCGATCAGCGCCGATTTCGGCCACCGCAGCGCCCATGAGACGCGTCTGGCCGAACTGGTACCGAGCTATGAAGGCATTCGTCATGCACGCCGTCATCTGAAGGGCTGGATGAAGCCCTCGAAACGTCATGTCAGCGCCGCCTTCCAGCCGGCCTCTGCGCGCGTCGTCTATCAGCCGCTGGGCGTGGTCGGCATCATCGTGCCCTGGAACTATCCTCTCTATCTGGCGATCGGCCCCTTGATCTGCGCCCTGAGTGCCGGCAATCGGGTGATGATCAAGATGAGCGAGTTCACCCCCGAGACCGCCGAGGCGCTGCGCGTGATGCTGCTCGATGCCTTCGATGAGGTGCAGGTGGCCGTCGTGACGGGTGAGGCCGATGTGGCGGCGGCCTTCTCGGCCTTGCCCTTCGACCACCTGCTGTTCACCGGCAGCACGGCGGTCGGCAAGCATGTGATGCGTGCCGCGGCGGACAACCTGACCCCCGTGACGCTGGAACTGGGTGGCAAGTCGCCGGTGATCATGTCGCGTGAGCTGATGGCGGATGAGGCGCAGCGTCGTGAAGCGGCAGGGCGGCTGGCCTTCGGCAAGGGCATGAACGCCGGCCAGACCTGCGTCGCGCCGGACTACGTGCTGTGCAGTGACGACCAGGTCCCGCTGCTGGTCACGGCGCTGGGCGAGGCCTTCCAGCGCTTCTATCCTCGCTTCTGCGAGACGCAGGACTATTCGCGCATCATCAATCGGCGTCAGTACCAGCGCTTGCGAGAGGTGCTCGAGGACGCCCTGGCGAAGGGCGCGACGCTCAGGCCTCTGGTCGACAGCCCCGACTGGAATGACCCGGCGCTGGTCGAGAAGCGTCTGATGCCGCCGCTGGCGTTGCTCGATGTGACCGATGAGATGCGCGTGATGCAGGAGGAAATCTTCGGCCCGTTGCTGCCGATCGTTGGCCTGGCGGTCGCGGGGGCAGCGGATGAGGCGGATAGCGAGACGAGCGAGAAGGGCAGGTTGCTGGATGCAGCGGCGGATGCGCTATCCGTCGCGATGGCCTATGTGAACGCCCGGCCCCGGCCGCTGGCACTGTATTACTTCGGCCACGACAAGCACGAACAGCAGCGCGTCACCGAAGGCACGCATGCGGGCGGAATGTGCCTGAACGACACCCTGCTGCATGTGGCGCAGGATGACATGCCGTTCGGCGGCATCGGGCCGTCCGGAATGGGCCATTATCATGGCAAGGAAGGTTTCCAGACACTCAGCAAGGCCAAGGGAATCTTCGCCAAGGGGCGCATGAATGGCGCGCGGCTGATGTACCCGCCCTATGCGGACGGGCCGACAGCGCGCGCCATCCATGGTCTGATTCGCCGTCTGCTGATGCGCTAGGCGCTGTCAGCGGTGCAGGTCGCCGGCGCTTTCCGGCTGGTAATGCAGCGCCTCGATACGCACCTCATGCAGGCTGCCATCCGGCAGCCGCCACTCGATGAGGCTGCCGACCTTGAGACCGAGCAGGGCAGCTCCCAGTGGCGCCAGCACCGACAGGCCATCCTGCTGGCCGGGCAATGCATGCGGATAGACCAGCGTGCGCACCAGAGTCTGCTGGCGGGTCAGGTCCGTGAACTCCACGCGGCTGTTCATGCTGACGATATCGGCGGGCACCTCGTGAGGCTCGACGACCTCGGCGCGCTCCAGCTCGTCCTCAAGCTGTTCTGCCACCTGACGGTCGGTGGCGGCAACGCGATCAATCAGACGCTCGAGGCGTTCGGCGTCCAGGCGATTGATGATGATCGAGGGAAGTGTGGCCATGAGACCTCCTGTCAGTCATGGTGTCAGCCCCTTGCGAGCAAGTCCTTGCTGGACACCAAAAAAACAGTCCTCCGCCGGGAAGGGCGAAGGACTGTGTGCAGAAGTCATCATATAAACTTCGCTCGACGATGGATAGCCCATTCAGGCAACTTGTGGTCAGTGCGAGGGCATTGACTGGACAGGGGGTGGGCACTGGAAGAGCCGGGAGAGAGCAGGGGGAGACCCACTCACTCCCGCGTCAGGTGCTGGAGCTGACGAACAGCCAGTCAGTGATCTCGTCGCGATTGAGCACGACCAGCTGCTGGGCGCGCGGAGACTCTTCCAGATGGTCCGGATTGATGCCCAGCTCGCGCAGGACGTATTGCACCAGAGCACCACGTGTCGGCAGGTGCAGCTCGCCATCCACCATGCCGTGGTCCTGTTCAATCAGGCCGCGTTCGGCGGGTGTCAGGCGCGGGTCGGCGCCCAGCTTCAAGGTGACTCGCGTCTCCCAGCCTTCATCACACTCGCGCTGACTGCCCTCGAGGGCTTCACCGAATAGCTCCGGCACCGCGCGGAATCGAGACAGCACGAAGTCGCGAAAAGCCCGGTTCTTCTCGCAGAAGGCGCGCACATGCCAGCGGCCAGCGGCGTAGACCAGCGTATGCGGACACAGGATACGCTCCTCCCCCTGGGGAGAGTTGAGAGAGGCGTAGGTCACCTCGAGACGCGCGCCCTGACTGGCGGCTTCGATCAAGGCTCTGACCACCGGCGGACTGGCGCTGCGTGACGGCAGGCGCAGGGCCTCGGTGTTTGCCTGGCCTAGCCCCAACCCGGTGAAATGCGGATTCAGATTGTCGTGATTGCCCAGCAATTGCAGGTATTCATCGACTTCGCCCCGCGTCAGCATGGGGCAGAAATTTGCCGACGGACGGTAGCCCTTGATGACGGGGTCATACTCGAGATTGTTCTCGGCGACCGTCTCGCGGTAGGTCTTCATGACGCGCGAGGCTTGCTGTCTGGCGATACCGAAGGCGTTGCCCAGATGACGCGAAGTGACTCGCCCCTCCCACAAGGCGATGATCTCGATCAGGCGGTAACGCGCCAGCGTGTCCCATGGCAGGACTTCGAGGCGTTGCTTGATGCTCATTGCTGAATCCTTTCAAACGGGTCTTCTGGAGCGTATTCGTGACGCATTGCACACACCTGGCTTGGCAATGGCGACACATGGCGAGTGCTCACGAGGATCGGTAAGAGGACCCTGCTCCGGGTGGCGTGTGGCGAACAAGTCTTCGTTAACTGCAGGATATGCATAAAGAAAGCTCCGGCAGAAGATACCTGCTCCGTTGCGTTGACCCTAGTGACTGCGCATCGACGTCTCGTTTTTGCGTCGTTCAAACGCGACGCATAATTAGAATTCGACGATTTATCCTCGCTCGGTGTCGTGTGATTGCGCGCTATCAACAGATCAAGACATTAGGTTGCGCAGGGGCGTTGGCCGCGAGTGGCATGCTCTGGATGAAGACGCTATATGCGCAACACGAATATGCCTCATATAACTCTCATTTAAGTGTTAGAGATGCCTCAGGCCAAGGTATCGCGCAAAGTTCCCTTATTCTGCGAGCCCTAATAGCGACGCACTTCCTGCAATGACATTCATAAGTATTAGAGAGATGGTCATGCTGCCCTTTGCGGCAACAGCGAAAAGTGCTCAAACGCAAAAGACCCGCCGAGTTGGCGGGTCTTTTGCGTTTGAGCACGATGCCCCTGCCATCAGGCAGGGGCAGGCTGGGCCAGCTTACTTGCTGGCGCGCTTGCGCTCGTTCTCTTTCAGGTACTTCTTGCGGATACGGATGTGCAGCGGAGTGACTTCCACCAGCTCATCGGAATCCAGGAACTCGATCGCCTGTTCCAGGGTGAAGCGAATCGGCGGCGTCAGCACGATGTTTTCATCGTTGCCGGTAGAACGCATGTTATCCAGCTTCTTGGCCTTGGTCGGGTTCACGACCAGGTCATTGGCGCGGTTGTGGATACCGACCAGCATGCCTTCATAGACTTCGGTACCGTGACCGATGATCAGCTTGCCACGTTCCTGCAGGGTGTACAGGGCGTAGGACAGCGCCTTGCCCGGTACCATGGAGATCATGACGCCGTTGCGACGCTCGACGCCTGCGCCTTCCTTCAGGTCACCGTAGTGATCGAAGCGGCTGGTCAGGATGCCGGTACCGGAGGTCAGGGTCAGGAACTGACCACGGAAGCCGATCAGACCGCGAGACGGGATGATGAAGTCCAGACGCACACGACCCTTGCCATCCGGGTTCATGTTGGTCAGCTCGCCCTTGCGGTAGCCCAGCTCTTCCATGATGGAGCCCTGGTGCTGCTCTTCACAGTCGATGATGACTTCTTCGTACGGCTCCTGCTTCTTGCCGTCGATTTCCTTGATGATGACTTCCGGACGGCCCACGGCCAGCTCGAAGCCTTCACGACGCATGGATTCGATCAGAACGGAGAGGTGAAGCTCACCACGACCGGAGACGACGAATTTCTCCGGCGTCTCACCCTGTTCGACGCGCAGGGCGACGTTGTGGATCAGTTCCTGGTCCAGACGCTCACGGATGTTGCGGCTGGTGACGAACTTGCCGTCCTGACCGGCGAACGGAGAGTCATTGACCTGGAAGGTCATGGAGACGGTCGGCTCATCGACGGTCAGCGGCGGCAGCGCCTCGACAGTGGCGGTGTCGCAGATGGTGTCGGAGATCGCGAGGTTCTCGATACCGGTGATGCAGACGATGTCGCCGGCAGTCGCCTTGTCGGTCTGCACGCGGTCCAGACCCATGTGAGTCATGACCTGGCCGATCTTGCCCTTACGGACAGCGCCTTCCTTGGTGATGATGGAAACCTGCTGACCCGGGCTGACAGCGCCACGCTTGATGCGACCCAGACCGATGACGCCGACGTAGCTGTTGTAGTCCAGTGCGGAGATCTGCATCTGGAACGGGCCGTCCAGCTCGACCTTCGGCGGCTCGACGATGTCGACGATGGACTGGAACATCGGGTCCATGGTGTCTTTCAGGTCTTCCGGATCCATACCGGCAATGCCGTTGAGGGCAGAGCAGTAGATGATCGGGAAGTCGAGCTGCTCGTCAGTCGCGCCCAGGTTGTCGAACAGATCGAAGATCTGGTCAACGACCCAGTCAGGACGAGAGCCCGGACGGTCGATCTTGTTGACGACGACGATCGGCTTCAGGCCCTGGGCGAATGCCTTCTGGGTCACGAAGCGAGTCTGCGGCATCGGGCCATCGACGGCATCGACCAGCAGCAGCACGGAATCGACCATGGACATCACGCGCTCGACTTCGCCACCGAAGTCAGCGTGCCCGGGGGTATCCACGATGTTGATGTGGTAGTCGTTCCACTGGATCGCGGTGTTCTTCGCGAGAATGGTGATGCCGCGCTCTTTTTCCTGGTCGTTGGAATCCATGATGCGTTCCTGACCCTCGGCCTTGCGGTCCAGGGTGCCGGACTGACTCAGGAGCTTGTCGACCAGGGTAGTTTTACCGTGGTCAACGTGGGCGATGATGGCTATGTTGCGAAGTTTCTCGATCACGACGGGAACCTGTGCGGAAAATGGGCGCTCGCGTACCGGGCGCTTGTGATTTGGGGCGCATTATAGGGGGCATGGCATGCCTCCTGCCAGCATCGTGCATTCACGAGGCGAGTCAGCGAGTGCCTTCAACTGGCCTGAAGTGCCCAAATGATTGTCTCTCAAGTCTTTTCCGCGTCCTTGTCGCGGACGAAAAAAACTTGTGGATTGAGGCAAACGCGAGGAGGAAAGGAAGAAATGACCGCAATGTGATGCTGACGTGATCATCGAGTGGGAGTGGAGAAATACCGCGCATTCAGCATTTTGCACCAATGTAGAGCAATGGCGTTTTTTGGTGCACTCAAATGATGAATCTGCACTGCGCGACAAGAATTTTTGCACCTTGTCGGCTCATCTTTGGTCGGTTTTTTGCGCTTGATGCATGAAGATAGTGATGTTTTTTTTCAGCATATTCATGAGCTTACTGAAATGGCCGATGAGGCGTGCGCCATTCTGGCACGCTCGCTGCATTGTTAGAGCATCCTGTCTGATGGCTGGCATAACGACGCCGACCATGAGAGAAAAGGCTTACAAAATAGAGCAATAACCCCAGACAACGCTGACACCAACTGTAACCAGAGCCGCCGGCTCCATCGGAGAATTACCATGGCTGAGAAGACACTTGCCCTGATTGAAGAACACGAAGTCAAGTGGGTTGATCTGCGCTTCACCGACACCAAGGGCAAGGAGCAGCACGTCTCCATCCCGGCGCGTTCAGTGGATGAGGAATTCTTCGAGAACGGCCAGATGTTCGATGGTTCCTCCATCGAAGGTTGGAAGGGCATCAACGAATCCGACATGATCCTGATGCCGGATGACGGTACTGCCTTCCTCGACCCGTTCACCGAAGACACCACCCTGGTGCTGCGCTGCGACGTCATCGAGCCGGCCACCATGCAGGGCTATGAGCGCGATCCGCGCTCCGTCGCCAAGCGCGCCGAGGAATACCTGAAGTCCACCGGTCTGGGCGACACCGCCTTCTTCGGCCCGGAGCCGGAATTCTTCATCTTCGATGAAGTGCACTGGAAGAACGAGATGAACGGTTCCATGTTCAAGATCTCTTCCGAAGAAGGTGCCTGGGCGACCGATTCCACGCCGGAAGGCGGCAACCTGGGTCACCGTCCGCGACTGAAGGGCGGCTACTTCCCGGTCCCGCCGATCGACAGCTTCCACGATATCCGTGCTGCCATGTGCAACACCCTGGAAGCCATCGGTCAGGAAGTCGAAGTTCACCACCACGAAGTGGCGAACGCCGGCCAGAACGAGATCGGTGTCAAGTTCAACACCCTGGTCAAGAAGGCCGATGAAGTTCAGGAACTCAAGTACGTGATCCACAACGTGGCTCACGCCTACGGCAAGTCCGCGACCTTCATGCCCAAGCCGCTGGTCGGTGACAACGGTTCCGGCATGCACGTTCACCAGTCCTTCTGGAAGGATGGCGACAACCAGTTCGCCGGTGACGAGTACGCGGGTCTGTCCGAAATGGCCCTCTACTACATTGGCGGCATCATCAAGCACGCTCGTGCCCTGAACGCCTTCACCAATGCGTCCACCAACTCCTACAAGCGTCTGGTGCCGGGCTTCGAAGCGCCGGTCATGCTGGCCTACTCTGCCCGCAACCGTTCCGCTTCCATCCGTATCCCGTACACCGCCAGCCCGAAAGGCAAGCGTGTCGAGGCTCGCTTCCCGGATCCGACGGCCAACCCGTACCTGGCGTTCTCCGCGATGCTGATGGCCGGTATCGACGGTATCAAGAACAAGATCCACCCGGGCGACGCGATGGACAAGAACCTCTACGACCTGCCGGCCGAAGAAGCCAAGTCCATCCCGACCGTGGCCGAGAGCCTCGAACAGGCCCTGACCGCGCTGGACGGCGATCGTGAGTTCCTGACCCAGGGCGGCGTCTTCACCGACGACATGATCGATGCCTACCTCGAGCTGAAGGGCGAAGACGTCCAGCGCCTTCGCATGGCGACTCACCCGCTCGAATTCGACATGTACTACAGCGTCTAAGTACTGCAGCGTCTAAGCACTGCAGAGGTTGAGGCAGACATTCGCTAGCCACGCCATCTGACGGAGTGCCTTCTAGGTGAAGGCAAGCCACGACGATGACGACAGCAGGGCCATACCGACAGGTGTGGCCCTGTTTTTCGTTGTGGCCCTGTTTTTCAATATGGCCCTGTTTCGTTCTATCTCTTTGCTCTGATCCTTTGCTCTGCCCCTGATCCTTTTCCCTGAGATCGGCCATGCTGCTGACAGATATGCAGGGCGCGGTGGTAGCCTTGTGTGACAGTCAATGCCCACAGGCATCTTGTCGAAGGCCCCAAATGCTGGCATCAACGCGATAAGCTTTGTAACTTGTTAGCCTTGTCATCAGGCAGCAGGATCGCCTGCCGATAGACCCAACCCGCTGGAGCTGCCTGCGGCTTCTGGCCTCCCATGACTCTCTTCAGGAATCTTCGGATGTGGCCCTTCGTATCCTCCTTGCACGTCGCGAACCCCGCGACTGACTCGCGTGTACTGCCAGCAGCGCGCCCCGAGCCACTGCAGTGCCTGTTGCTGGCAGCGACGCTGATGCTGTCGAGCCTGTCGTTCGATATTCAGGCGGCCCAGGTCTATCGTCACGTCGATGCCAACGGCAACGTGGTCTTCAGTGATCAGCCTGCGGGCGGCAGCAAGGTGCAGCTGACGCCGCTCAGCGTGGTGCCGTCGACGGAATCCCTGCCGCCGCGGCGCAGCACGCCGTCGCGCGTGAGTACTGCCTCATCCAGCGAGAGCACCCGCACCCGGGCACCTGCGGTGGATGTGGCCTTCCGTGGCTATACCACCTTCACCATCCAGAGCCCGTCCAACGAGGAAACGCTGCAGACCGGGCAGGCGGGCAATCTGGCGGTACGCCTGGGGATCGAGCCCAAGCTGCGCCCGGAAGACAAGGTGCGCGTGACCGTGGACGGCGCGCCGTCTCAATCCGCCATGCACAGCACTGTCTTCATGGTGCCGGCGCTGGAGCGTGGCAAGCATGTCATCCAGGCGGAGTTGCTGGATTCCACCGGCCGCGTACGCCAGACCAGCGAGCCGAAGGTGGTCTATGTGCAGCGCGCCAGCGTCAATCTGCCTCGCAACCCCAACAACCCTGCCAATGCAGGCGGAGGCTAGCAGCGTAAGGGCGGCCTGCGTTCTTCGTGCGTTTCTCCTTCGCTGACAGGCCGCCTTCGGGCGGCTTTTTCGTGTCTGGGCCAGTCGATATCGGGCCATCTGGTGGCGGAGTGAGGCAACGCGAGCTCGAGCACGATTTTTCGTCTGCACCATTTTGGTGCCAATATGAGGGGCCAGAAATGGTTGCACAGCATCGGACGCCGTGTTCTCGGTGCCTGCACCAGACTGGCGCGGTTATTGCAGAACAGGGAGACGTACTGCAGATGGCGAACAAACCCATGCATCAACGACTGCTCGAACACCTGAACACTGCCGTGGTGGTGCTGGACTCACAGCTGCAGATGGTCTGGATGAATCCCGCCGCGGAGACGCTGCTGGCGGTGAGTCTGGTGCGCGTGAAGGGCAGTACGCCCGACAACATGACCGGGCTGGATGACACCCTGATCAATGTGCTGCGCAAGGCGCTGGAGGAACAGCACCCCTACACCCAGCGTGAGGCCGAGATCATCAACGCGGCCAATGAAGCGCTGACGGTGGATTTCACCGCGACGCCCATCAGCGCCAATGAACTGCTGGTCGAGATAGAGCCGCGTGACCGCCTGATGCAGATCTCGCGCGAAGAAGCGCTGATCGCCCGCCAGGAGGCGGTCAAGGTGCTGACGCGTGGTCTCGCGCATGAGGTCAAGAATCCTCTTGGCGGCATTCGTGGCGCCGCCCAGCTTCTCGAACGTGACCTGCCCGAACCGCAGATGGTGGAGTTCACGCGCATCATCATCGAGGAGGTGGACCGTCTGCGTGATCTGGTCGATCGCATGCTCGGGCCGAACCGGCCGCCGCTGCAGGCGCCGGTCAATGTGCATGCGGTGACCGAGCGGGTGCGGGCCTTGCTGCAGGCGGAAGGCAGCGCCATCACCTTGAGCGCCGACTATGACCCGAGCCTGCCGGAGGTGATCGGCGACGAAGGCCAGCTGATCCAGGCGGTGCTCAACATCGCGCGCAACGCCACCCAGGCCCTCAATGAGCAGCCACAGCCCGATTCACCGCAGCCCGATGCCGCCCCCTACGAGATCACGCTGCGGACCCGCGCTCGTCGTCAGTTCACGCTGGGCCACGAGCGTCACCGGCTGGTCTGCGAGCTGGCGATCATCGACAACGGTCCCGGCATTCCGGAGAGCCTGCGCGAGACGCTGTTCTACCCGATGGTCTCGGGGCGCGCCGAAGGCTCAGGGCTCGGGCTGTCGATCGCCCAGGGCATCCTGCACCAGCATCAGGGGCTGATCGAGTGTGACTCGCGCCCCGGCCATACCGAATTCCGATTACTCATTCCGCTAGCCGGCACTTCTGGAGATCACACATGAGCGAGACTGCCCGCGTCTGTATCGTCGATGACGACCGTGCCATTCGCTGGGTGCTGGAGCGCGCTCTGGCACAACCCGACCTCGAGGTGGAAACCTTCGAGCGGGCCGATCAGGCCGAAGCCAGCATCATGCGTCAGTGCCCGGATGTCCTGATCACCGATATCCGCATGCCCGGAACCGATGGCCTCGATCTGATGGCGCGCGTGCGCGAGAAGTACCCGGACCTGCCCGTCATCGTGATGACGGCGCATTCCGACCTCGACAGCGCCGTGGCCTCCTATCAGGGTGGCGCCTTCGAATATCTGCCCAAGCCGTTCGATGTCGATGAGGCGCTGGCGCTGGTACGGCGCGCCGTGGCACATGCCCGTGAGTCCAAGGCCCCCGCCGCCGTGCCGGAAGGGCTGACCAAGGAAATCATCGGCGAAGCGCCGGCGATGCAGGAAGTCTTTCGCGCCATCGGCCGCCTGTCTCAGTCGCATATCACCGTCTTGATCAACGGTGAGTCCGGTACCGGCAAGGAGCGCGTGGCCCAGGCGCTGCATCAGCACTCGCCGCGCGCCGCCAAGCCGTTCATCGCACTCAACATGGCCGCGATTCCCAAGGACCTGATGGAATCGGAGCTGTTCGGCCACGAGAAGGGCGCCTTCACCGGCGCCACGGCGCTGCGCCGCGGGCGCTTCGAGCAGGCCGATGGCGGCACGCTGTTCCTCGATGAGATCGGTGACATGCCCGCCGAGACCCAGACCCGTCTGCTGCGCGTACTGGCCGATGGCGAGTTCTATCGTGTCGGTGGCATCACGCCGGTCAAGGTCGACGTGCGCATCATCGCCGCGACGCACCAGCACCTGGAAAAGCTGGTCGAGGATGGGCGTTTCCGTGAGGATCTCTTCCACCGCCTCAATGTGATTCGCGTGCATCTGCCGCGCCTGTCGGAGCGTCGCGAAGACATTCCGCGCCTGATGAGCCACTTCCTGGGCGAGGCTGCGCGTGAACTGTCGACCGAACCCAAGGTACTGACGGAGGCCGCGGAGAAGCATCTGACGCGCTTCGACTGGCCGGGCAACGTGCGCCAGCTCGAGAACACCTGTCGCTGGCTGACGGTGATGGCCTCGGGACGTGAAGTGATGATCGAGGACCTGCCGCCGGAGCTGCGCGATGCCAGCGGCACCGAGGCGGCCTCCGGCGATTGGCGTGGTGCCTTCCGCGAGTGGGCGGACCGCGCACTCGCCGCCGGCCACACCCATCTGCTCGAGGAGGCGGTGCCCGATTTCGAGCGCATCCTGATCGAGACGGCCCTCAAGCATACCGGTGGTCGCAAGGGTGAAGCCGCCGAGCTGCTGGGCTGGGGGCGCAACACCCTGACCCGCAAGCTCAAGGTGCTGCTGCCGGCGCTGGCCGAGGACTGAGGATAGTCTGAGCGGGTCAGGGGACAGCCTGAGCGGTCTGGAGAGAAAGAGAGCAGGGTGCCACAATCCCTGTTCTCTTTTTTTTATGCGCGTCATTCACCTGTTATCTGCTCGCCGGCGCCAGTACACGGCGCCTGCCAAGGAGTTGCCTGATGTCATCGATGAGCTGGGAGCGACTGCTGGAACCGAGTCGCCTGCATGACGCACCGGGCACCGTATCGCGGGAGATGGGGCGGACTCCCTTCCACAAGGACCACGACCGCATCGTATTCGCGGGTTCCTTCCGTCGCCTGGGGCGCAAGACCCAGGTCCACCCGCTGACCGACAATGACCACATCCACACGCGTCTGACCCACTCGCTGGAAGTCGGCTGCGTCGGCCGCTCGCTGGGCATGATGGTCGGCGAGAAGCTCAAGGAGCAGCTGCCCGACTGGATCACGCCGTCGGATCTCGGCGTCATCGTCCAGACCGGCTGCCTGGGGCATGACATCGGCAACCCGCCCTTCGGGCACGCCGGGGAGTACGCCATCCGCGACTGGTTCGCCGCCGAGGCCGCCAGTGATCACGGTCGGCTGGCCGGGCTGAGCGATGCCGAGCGCGAGGACCTGCTCACCTACGAAGGCAATGCCCAGGGCTTTCGTATCGTCACCCAGATCGAATACAACCAGTTCCATGGCGGCATGCGCCTGACGGCAGCGACGCTGGGCACGCTGCTCAAGTACCCGTGGACGGTGGAGCACGCCACGGCCGGCGGCAAGTTCGGCTGCTATCAGAGCGAGCGCGTGCTGCTGGATCAGGTCGCCGAGCGTTGCGGGTTGCTGGCGCGGGCCGATGGCCGCTGGTGCCGTCACCCGCTGGCGTGGCTGGTCGAGGCCGCCGATGACATCTGCTATGCACTGCTGGACCTGGAAGATGGCCTCGAGATGGGCATCCTGCAGTTCGAGGAAGTGTTCGAGATTCTCACCGGCATCAGCGGGGGTGAGCCGCGCGAATATCAGGAAATGGTCGCCCGCGGCACCTCCCAGCGGCGCAAGGTGGCGGCTCTGAGAGGCGCGGCGATGGAGCGTGCCGTCAATGATGTCGCTGAGGCTTTCGTGCAGCGCGAGGCGGAACTGCTGGCCGGCACGCTCAGTGAAGACCTGCTCGACCTGTGCCACCCCGACCTCGGCTGGGGCGTGCGAGAAGCCAAGAATCTGGCGCGCCAGAAGATCTTTCGCAACGAGCGCAAGGCCAAGCTGGAGATCGGCGCCTACACCACGCTGGGGATTCTGCTCGAGGCCTTCATCGGCGCTGCGCATGAGCTGCATACCAAGGGGCGTTCCAGCTTCAAGCATCAACGTGTGCTGGCATTGATCGGCGAGAACACACCGACCAAGGACTGGGATCTCTACCGCAGCTATCGGCGCATGCTCGACTTCATCGGCGGCATGACGGACCACTTCGCGGTGGATCTCGCCCAGGAGATGGGCGGGCGCCTGCGCGGCGACTGAGAGCGAGGCGCCATCAGCTCGATCATCTCAAGTCTGATTACTTCCACCAGGAGACGGCAGCAATGCCGTTCCCTGGTGGATGCCTGCTGTCCGGTCTGACATCTGCTGCCTTTGCTGCGCCTTCCCTGCGTCTTACCCCTCTGTGGCTGCCCACCTCTGCGCTGCCTGTTCTGGCTGTGTCTTCCCTGCTGATTTGCCTGTCGCTCTCAGCCCTGTCGTTGTGCTTCCTGTTCCTCCCTTGGCCTTAACGCCAAGGACTGCCATGCGCTAATAAATGACTTGCTTGCGTTAAATTATCTTTACGTAAGCGCTTGGATCGTTGTACTAGGATTGTACGCAGTGGAGATGCGTGTATCGCAATCACTCATGATAAGCTGTTATCATGTACGGCAATAACGATAAGTGAGGCTTATATATGAGCAAGGAAACCCGAAAGGTATCCGCCAGAACGGAGGGGGATCGGTCTGAAAAGCCCTTCGACATGATCGACAAGCCGACTTTCTTCGGCTCGATCTTTCTGCTGTTGGCAGTGACGCTGCCGCTGGTCATCTTCCCCGAGCAAGGCGCGATGTGGGTATCGGCGGCCAAGAACTTCGTCACCAGCAAGCTCGGCGTGCTCTATCTGCTGCTCGGCGTGGGGGCCGGCGGCTTCATGATCTACATCATCTTCAGCGACATCGGTCAGATAAAGCTCGGTGATGCCGAGGAGAAGCCCGAATTCTCCATCGTGTCGTGGGCGGCGATGCTGTTCTGTGCCGGTATCGGGGCCTCCATCCTGTACTGGTCGATGATCGAATGGGTCTACTACTACCAGTCGCCCCCGTTCCATGTGGAAGGCCGGACGCCGGAAGCTGCGGAATGGGCCGCGGCCTATGGCATCTTCCACTGGGGACCGCTGGCATGGGCGATCTACCTGATTCCTGCCGTGCCGATCGCCTACTTCTACTATGTGCGTCATCACAGCGTCCTGAAGATTTCCGAAGCGCTGATGCCGGTGCTGGGCGAAAAGCTGGCGCATGGCTGGCTGGGCAAGCTGATCGATATCAGCTTCATCTTCGGCATGCTGGGCGGCGGTGCGACCACGCTGGGCCTGGCGGCACCGATGATCAACGAGGGGGTGCACGAGCTGTTCGGGGTGCCCAAGTCGCTGACCACGCAGATCGTGGTGCTGCTGGTGTGTACCGCCCTGTTCGGCTACAGCGCCTACGTGGGGCTCAAGAAGGGCATCAAGCTGCTGTCAGACATCAACTTCTGGCTGGCGGTCGGCCTGTTGCTGTTCATCTTCATCGCGGGGCCGACCCTGTTCATGGCCAACACCGGTCTGGATGCGCTGGGCCGCGTGATGAGCAACCTGATCCACATGGCCACCTGGCTTGAGCCGTTCGCCGAGTTCAAGGGCTTCGAGGACACGCACTTCCCGCAGGACTGGACCATCTTCTACTGGGCCTGGTGGCTGGTGTTCGCGCCCAGCGTGGGGCTGTTCATCGCGCGTATCTCGCGCGGCCGCACCATCCGCGCCATGGTCGCCGGTTCGATGTTCTTCGGCACCATGGGCTGCTTCCTGTTCTTCATGGTGATGGGCAACTACGGCCTCTACCTGCAGCTGTCCGGTGAGCTGGACGTGGTCACCATCCTCAATGACCAGAGCCCGACCGCGGCCATCTTCGCGATGCTGCACACCCTGCCGCTGGACTACGTGGTGATCTTCGCCTTCACGCTACTGGCGCTGATCTTCACCGCGACCACCTTCGACTCCATCTCCTACATTCTGGCCGCTGTGGTCCAGAAGGAAGTCGACGAAGAGCCGATGCGCTGGAACCGCCTGTTCTGGGCCTTCGCCCTGTCGTTCATGCCCATCGTGCTGATGTTCATCGGCGGGCTGGAGACCCTGCAGACGGCCTCCATCATCGGGGGTGTGCCGCTATTGGCAGTGGCCTTGATGCTGTGCATCTCCATCGTGCGTGCCGCGCACTATGACCTGCGCTACCAGCCGGATTACACGGTCAAGGAAATCAACATCGAGGAGTTCCCGGAAGACGACCCCTGGACCGAAGAAGGCACTTGGGAAATACCCGACGAGGACGTGCCGGCAGCAGGCAAGCCGCGGCAGGACCCGCCCAAGGATCATATCGAAGGCGACCCGCACAGCCGTCCCTCACGCCTGTGAGAAAATGAGCCGCCCTGTGAGGAGATAAGCCGGCTGGCCAGTTGAACGGTCAGTACCAAACGACAAGACGTCGCCCATTGGGCGGCGTCTTGTCGTTCAGGGCAGGCAGGGGCGCAACATGATGACGCGCCCACGAGGTGTCAGGCGGTTTCCTTGAGTGTCGCGCGGCGCACGCGGCGTGGTGTCAGTAGTGGCGTCGTCGGGTCCTTGTCGTCATTGTCGAGGGCCAGATAGCGACTGATGGCGGCACCGATACGCCGTGAACTGTCCTGAATGCCCTGATTGCCGAACAGACGATTGAACTCGAACACGATGGGATGGCTATCGACCATCGCGATATCGAAGCCGGCATGGTCGACACCCAATGCCTCGGCCAGGTGCAGCGCCAGCTCGATGGCGGGCACAGGGATGTTGTCATAGGCCGTCTCGCCGCCCTGGCTGACATTGGAGCGGTAGCCACCCAGCGGCGTGACACGCCAGTAGGCGGTGATGACTTCGCCACCCACCACCACGATGCGCAGATCGCGGTCGATGTCCAGGCGCGGCTGGGCATACAGCACTGGATGCTCCGCTGCATGCGCTTCCAGTTCGCTACGCGACTGGATCAGTTTCACGCCGACACCCATCGAGCTTTTGACTTCCTTGACGATCAGCGGGTAGCCGAAGCGCGCCTCGATATCGTCGATAGCCTGACGGCTGGCGCCACGAATCTCGGTCGGCGGCACATTGTCCGGGCAGATGGCCTGAAAGACGCGTGTCTGCTCGACCTTGTCATGACCGATCGCGTAGCTGGGCAGGCTGGGGAAGATGCGTTTGCCGAGGCCGTAGACCAGGGTGGTGATCTGCCAGTATTCGGGAAACAGCAGGATATCGGCGGCGCGGATCTCGTCGAGGTGATCCAGCATGCGCTCCGGCTTGATATAACGGACACCGGGAATGCCGAGGGTACGAAAAGCGTCGAAGGTGATGAGTTTCATGCGGGATATGTCGCCAATAGCGCCATCATTGCGATAGCGCGCTAAGGTTGCCAAGGCTGGACCGGCGCGTATTTAACGACGGGCGGGACGCCTTGGCAAGCCTTTGTCCGGCGCTGCCATGCTCCGAGGGAGTGAAGCATGGCGGAGGATCAACTGGTGGCGAGGCGCTCGGCCTGAACGCGGTCGAGAATCGCCTCATTGATGCGCTGCTTGAGGGCGTCATCTAGGGTCGGGCAGCCATCTTCGGGAGCCATGCAATGGGTGCTCAGCCACTCGGCCAGGCCCTCGCCATTGACGACCTCTGGGTCGTTCTCGCGCTGGGCACCTTCGCGCACGATCTGCCAGCCGGGCAGTGCCAACAGCCCCTGCACCGGCACGTCGACACCGCATTCACGCTTCAGCCAGGCCGCGGTCCAGTCGCGCGCGGTACGTGTCTCGCGTAGTGGCTTGCGCTCGCGATAGCCCGGGAAGTACAGGCGACCATCCTTGAGCTTGACCTCATCCTTGAGTGCGCCCAGTGCATCCAGCGGCCGCGAGCGCGCCTTGGTGCGAATGGCGTAGGCTCCGGCGGGGGTGACCACCAGATGATCGATGTGGAAGCCGTCGGCAGGCACGTCGTGATAGACCATGCTGGTCAGCTGTTCCGGGCGGATGAGCTGGTCGAGCTCCTGACCGATGGACAGCTCGCAGGCCAGCCCCAGCTTGAGTTTGCGGATACGCTGGAAGTGCCGCGTCAGGCGCAGCGCGAAGATCAGCACGAACAGCGCACAGGCGAGGCCATAGCCTGCCCACTCGAGCCAGTTCTGCTCTTCGCTGAACACCATGCGCCCCATGCCGTAGACCAGCGGACTCAATGTGATGAGCGGCCCGAGTGCCCCGTCGAGAAACAGCGCCTGGAAGGCATCATCGAGACGGTCACGCAGGCTCTGGCCCGGTTCACGCAGCTGGCGGCGGGTCAGTGGCGACTGGATGCGCCGCTCATGCAGACCACGCATGCCCAGCACCACCAGCGCGATGGCACCCAGTGGGGTAAGGAAGAAGACAGGTAACAGGTATTCCAGCCAATCCATTGGAGTGTCCTATCTATGGGCTATGAGCCATTGCCCCTGAGAGAGGGGCGTGAGCGAGCTCAGGAGCCCGGTGCATGATCAATGCCCCAGTGCCCGCGGCAGCGGCGTGAGCGGGATCTCGACCTCGCCCTGTGAGGTGCTGGCGTCACCCAGCACCGGCACCGCGCTGTCATTGATCCAATACAGACGGCCCTCGCTGCGCACATCGGCTTGCAGCGCATAACGATGGCCTTCCTCGATGGCGTTGCGATCGTACTGCAGGCTGACCGGGAAAGGCCCTTCACGCAGGCCGCCATAGCGGGTACTGGCAATCAGTCCGGCCTCGGTGTCGGCGCGGGAGACATCCACCAGGCGCACTTCCAGCATCGCATCCGCCGGTGCCGTGAAGGCCTGCTGTGGCACCACGCGCGCCTCCAGCTGCGTGAAGTCCGGGCCGGTCATGCAGCCACCCAGCCCGAGCGTGGCCAGCAGCAGGCCAGAGAGCGAGAGCGTGTGAGCCGAAGGCCGGCGTGGCGTGATGAAGTTCAGCATGGGAATCCCTTGTGCAGCGAGATGGAAGGCAATGGTGCGCGCAGCAGGCGTTCAGCCACCGGCCAGCTTGACGGTATAGCCCATCCGCGTGAGTTCAGCCTTGAGCGTCTCGCGATGATCGCCCTGGATCTCCACGATGCCATCCTTGAGGCTGCCGCCAGTGCCGCACCGCTGCTTGAGAGTCTTGGCCAGGGCCTTGAGTTCCTTCTCGGCGAGCGGAATCCCGCTCACGGTGGTCACGCCCTTGCCCTTGCGACCGCTGGTCTCGCGACGGATACGCACCACGCCATCGAGGCTTGCCAGGCGTTCACGCTCGGCGAGGTCGGCACATTCGCACTCGGCTTCGGCACGCCGACACTCAGGGCAGGTTGCGCCATGTTCGGTGGAATAGACAAGCCCGGACAGTTGATCCTTGAGCGAGGCCATGATGTCTCCTGCGATACGATGATGAATGATCAATGCCAGATGGAATCTCGAAAGGATACCTGCGTGCGCGAGAGGCTGGCACCCTGAGGCGCATAAAAAAGGCGACCCCCGAAGGGTCGCCTTTCTCTTCATTTCCTGCCTGCTGCGTGTGGGCAGGCAGGGAGACCTTGGCGTGTGCCGTCCGATCAGTTGATCTTCGGGTCCAGCTCGCCACGGTGGTAACGCTCGAACATCGCTTCGAGGTTGATCGGGTCGATCTTGCTGCCATGGCCGGCGGCACCGAAGGCTTCGTAGCGGGCGATGCAGATGTCGCGCATCGCCTTCACGGATTCCTTCAGGTACTTGCGCGGGTCGAATTCAGACGGGTTCTGCGCCATGAAGCGACGGATGGAACCGGTAGAGGCCAGACGCAGATCGGTGTCGACGTTGATCTTGCGCACGCCGTGCTTGATGCCTTCGACGATCTCGTCGACCGGCACGCCGTAGGTCTCCGGAATCTTGCCGCCGTATTCGTTGATGATTTCCAGCCAGTCCTGCGGCACGGAGGAAGAGCCATGCATCACCAGGTGAGTCTCCGGGATGCGGGCGTGGATTTCCTTGATGCGCTGGATGGACAGGGTGTCACCCGTTGGCGGCTTGGTGAACTTGTAGGCGCCGTGGGAGGTGCCGATGGCGATGGCCAGGGCATCGACGTGGGTCTTCTTGACGAAGTCGGCGGCTTCTTCCGGGTCGGTCAGCATCTGGTCGTGGTCCAGCTTGCCTTCGGCACCGATGCCGTCTTCTTCTCCGGCCATGCCGGTTTCCAACGAGCCGAGGCAACCCAGCTCGCCTTCGACGGACACGCCACAGGCGTGGGCCATCTCGACGGTGCGACGGGTCACATCGACATTGTATTCGTAGCTGGTCGGGGTCTTGCCGTCTTCGCCCAGCGAGCCGTCCATCATCACCGAGCTGAAGCCCAGCTGGATGGAGCGCTGGCAGACTGCCGGCGAGGTGCCGTGATCCTGGTGCATGACCACCGGGATATGCGGGAATTCTTCCACCGCAGCCAGGATGAGGTGGCGAAGGAACGGCGCGCCCGCGTATTTGCGTGCGCCGGCGGAGGCCTGGACGATCACCGGAGAATCGGTGTGATCGGCGGCTTCCATGATGGCGCGCATCTGCTCGAGGTTGTTGACGTTGAACGCCGGGATGCCGTATCCGTACTCGGCTGCGTGGTCCAACATCTGGCGCATGCTGATCAATGCCATGACATCACCTGTCTTTTTGAGGAATCGAGTGGAGAAGCGTCGGGTGCCCCCCGTCAGCTGACGGGGAGCGACCTTGTGGCCGTGACTCTAAGCCTGCGCCAGTGAGGACACAGGCGGGTTCAGCTTGCTGCGGCTTCCAATGCCGCAACGGCCGGCAGTACCTTGCCTTCCACGTATTCGAGGAAGGCGCCGCCACCGGTAGAAATGTAGGAGACGCGCGACTCGACGTCGTACTTGTCGATGGCCGCCAGGGTGTCGCCACCGCCGGCGATGGAGAAGGCGTCGCTCTCGGCGATGGCCATCGCCAGCTGCTCGGTGCCATTGGCGAACTGTTCGATCTCGAACACGCCGACCGGACCGTTCCACAGAATGGTGCCGGCGTCCTTGAGCAGCGCACCGAAGCGCGAGGCGGTCTCCGGACCGATATCCAGGATCATCTCGTCGTCCTGGACGTCGGCGACGGCGCGCACGACGGCTTCGGCCTTGTCGGAGAACTCGGTGGCGACGACGACGTCGGTCGGCAGCGGAATCTCGACCTTGTCCATCAGCGCGCGAGCGGTATCGAGCAGGTCAGCCTCGTAGAGGGACTTGCCGACGTTGTAACCGGCCGCCGCGATGAAGGTGTTGGCGATGCCGCCACCGACGATCAGCTGATGGCACTTGTCGGACAGCGCCTTGAGCACGTCGAGCTTGGTGGAGACCTTGGAGCCACCGACGATGGCGACCATCGGCGCACGCGGTGCGGCGAGTGCCTTCTCGAGGGCTTCCAGCTCGGCGGCCAGCAGCGGGCCGGCGCAGGCGTCCGGCGCGAAGCGTGCCACGCCATGGGTCGAGGCCTGGGCACGGTGCGCGGTGCCGAAGGCATCCATCACGTAGACATCGCACAGCGCGGCATAGGCACGGGACAGAGTTTCCTCGTCCTTCTTCTCGCCCTTGTTGAAGCGCACGTTCTCCAGCAGCACGACCTCGCCTTCGGCGATATCCGGTGCCGTGTCGAGGTAGTCATTGATCAGGCGCACCGGGCTGCCCAGCAGCTCGCCCAGATGTGCCGCGACCGGTGCCAGCGAGAACTGGTCTTCCGGCTCACCCTCGGTGGGGCGGCCCAGATGACTCATCAGCATCACGCGTGCGCCGGCGTCACGTGCCGCCTTGATGGTCGGCAGGCTGGCACGGATGCGCGCGTCGCTGGTCACCTGACCGTCGCGGATCGGCACGTTGAGATCTTCGCGGATCAGCACACGCTTTCCGGACAGGTCGAGGGCGGTCATCGTTTGCACGTTCATGACGGGTTCCTTGGTCGTGAATCGGTGGAGAGAGCTTCCCTCGCCAGAGGCGTTGTCATCTCGCAGGCGTGCCAATGGGTGGCGACGTCCAGCATGCGATTGGCAAAGCCCCATTCGTTGTCGAACCAGCACAGCATCTTGATCAGCCGGCCGCCGGCAACACGGGTCTGGGTCGCATCCACGATACCCGAGCGCGGATCGTGGTTGAAGTCGATGGAAGCCGTCGGCTCCTCGCTCAATCCCATCAGGCCCTGCAGGCGTTGTGCGCAGGCCTCGCGCAGCAGGTCATTGACCTCGCTCGCCGTCACATCACGCTTCACCTCGATGGACATGTCCATGCAGGACACGTTGATGGTCGGCACCCGCAGGTGCAGACACTCGAAGCGTCCTTCCAGATGCGGCATCAGGCGGTTGATGCCTTTGGCCAGCCCCGTATCCACCGGCACGATCGAACTCATCGCCGAGCGCGTCAGGCGCAGGTCCGTCTGGTGGTAGGCGTCGATCACCGGCTGGTCGTTCATCGCCGAATGCACCGTGGTGGTGACGCCACGCTCCAGCCCGAAGGCCTGCTCCAGCACCGTGAGGATCGGGATCAGGCAATTGGTCGTACACGACGCCGCCGAGACGATGCGCATGCCGCCAGCGTCCTGCCCTGTCCCGGCGGGGGCCAGCGCCGACTGGTTGATGCCGCACACGATGGTGGCATCGACATCGGCGTCGGTATCGCCGGGCTGGGAGAACAGCAGCCGTCCCGCGCCTGCCGACAGATGGCGCTCGGCGGTGGCCCGGTCCTTGAAGCTGCCGGAGCACTCCAGGACCAGGTCAATCCCCAGTGCCCGCCAGGGCAGGCAGTCTGGATTGGCCTCGGACAGGATGCTGATCGCATGCCCGTTGACGACCAGCTGGCCGTCGCGCTGCTCCACCGTGCCGGGGAAGCGGCCATGGGTGGTGTCGTAGCGTGTCAGATAGGTGATGGTGTCCAGGTCTGACAGCTCGTTGATCGCCACCACTTCCAGTGGCAGCGTCTCGCCACGTGCTTCACGTTCCACCAGCGCTCTCAGCACACACTGACCGATGCGTCCGTAGCCATTGATGGCCACTCGCAAGGGGGCGTTCCCCTGGCGAAGGCGCATGCTGGCCTCCTGGGAGGCGTCGGAGGTGGGCAGAGGGGACTGATGGCTCAATGAGGTCTCGTTCCGGGTGTTTTTCAGGGGGTCCATGGTAGCGCATCGCTTTGCTGGGCGGAGGGAGCGAAAGGCGCGCAAGCGCCTGATTTCTGGTTTTTTTCGTCTAAGAACACGTAGTCACACTACCCAACTGGAGGGGTTGTGTAGTCGCCATCCACGCTGTCTGTCGAGGGCTGGATCGCCGGAGAATGACCGTTCATGCAGGATGAATCGTGTCATCAAGCTGTGACTGACATGGAGCGCGTCGACTACAGGCGACAGCCGGTGACGGTGGAGGGCTTCTCGAGTGTCGCACAGACGAAAACGCCGCCGCTCCCATCGGGAGGCGGCGGCGTCGATCTGCATCCCACTCCGTCATGGACGGGGTGAGTCAGGCGGTGATCAGCCCAGCAGCGTGTTGGCGCGTTCGACCACGTTCTCGACCGTGAAGCCGAAGTGCTTGAACAGGTCGCCAGCCGGCGCGGATTCCCCGAAGGTCTCCATGCCGATGATGTCGCCGTTCAGGCCGACATACTTGAACCAGTAGTCACGATGCCCGGCTTCGATCGCCACGCGCGCGGTGACGGAGGACGGCAGCACGGATTCGCGGTATTCCGCGTCCTGGGCATCGAACAGGTCGGTGGCCGGCATGGACACGACACGCACGGCGCGACCGGCGGCTTCCAGCTCGGCGGCGGCATCCATCGCCAGACCGACTTCGGAGCCGGTGGCGATCAGGATCAGTTCCGGCTGGCCGTTGGCGGCGTCCTTCAGCACGTAACCGCCACGGCTGATGTTGGCCAGCTGGGCCTTGTCGCGGTTCTGGTGCGGCAGGTTCTGACGCGACAGGATCAGCGCGGTCGGGCCGGAGTGACGCTTGATGGCCGCATCCCAGGCGGCTGCGGTCTCCACGGCATCCGCCGGACGCCAGGTGGACAGGTTCGGCGTGGTGCGCAGGCTGGTCAGCTGCTCGATCGGCTGGTGCGTCGGGCCATCTTCGCCCAGACCGATGGAGTCGTGGGTGAAGACGTAGACGGCCTGCTGACCCATCAGGGCGGCCATGCGAACGGCGTTGCGCATGTATTCCATGAAGATCAGGAAGGTCGCGCCGTACGGGATGAAGCCGCCGTGCAGACCGGCGCCGTTCATGATCGCGCCCATGCCGAACTCACGCACACCGTAGTGCAGGTAGTTGCCGCTGAAGTCTTCGCGGGTGATCGCCTGGGCGCCCTTCCAGAAGGTCAGGTTGGACGGGGCGAGGTCGGCGCTGCCGCCGAGCAGTTCCGGCAGCTGCGGGCCGAGCTGGTTCAGGCACTCGAAGGAGGCCTTGCGCGAGGCCGGGCTGTCGCCGGCGGCCTGAGCATCCTCGATCATCTTCTCGCTGCTCAGGGCGTGCGGCAGCTTGCCTTCCAGACGACGGGTGAACTCGGCGGCCAGTTCCGGGTGCGCGTCGGCGTAACGGGCGAAGCGCGCATCCCAGTCACTCTCGAGCTTGGCGCCGCGCTCGCTGGCATCCCAGCCCTGATAGATGTCTTCCGGGATGTGGAAGGGTGCGTGGGTCCAGCCCAGCTTCTCGCGGGTCGCCGCGACTTCGTCGTCACCCAGCGGAGCGCCGTGGCAGGACTCGGTGCCTTCCTTGTTCGGGGAGCCGAAGCCGATGACGGTCTTGCAGATGATCAGGCTCGGCTTGTCGTCGTGGCTCTTGGCCAGGGCGATGGCGGCGTTGATCTCTTCCGGCTTGTGGCCGTCGACGTTGGCCACGACGTGCCAGCCATAGGCTTCGAAGCGCTTGGCGGTGTCATCGGTGAACCAGCCTTCGACTTCCCCATCGATGGAGATGCCGTTGTCGTCATACAGGGCGATCAGCTTGCCCAGACCCAGGGTGCCGGCCAGCGAGCCGACCTCATGGGAGATGCCTTCCATCAGGCAGCCATCGCCCAGGAAGCACCAGGTGGTGTGGTCGACGACGGTGTGGCCGGGACGGTTGAACTGCGCCGCCAGTGTCTTCTCGGCGATCGCCATGCCCACGGCATTGGCCAGCCCCTGGCCCAGCGGGCCGGTGGTGGTCTCGATACCCGGCGCATAACCGTATTCCGGGTGACCGGCGGTCTTGGAATGCAGTTGGCGGAAGTTCTGCAGATCTTCAAGGCTCAGCTGGTAGCCCGTGAGGTGCAGCAGGGAGTAGAGCAGCATGGAGCCGTGGCCGTTGGACAGCACGAAGCGGTCACGGTCGGCCCAGTTCGGGTTGGCCGGGTTGTGCTTGAGGTGGTCGTTCCAGAGCACTTCAGCGATGTCGGCCATGCCCATGGGGGCGCCGGGGTGGCCAGACTTGGCCTTCTGAACGGCGTCCATGGAAAGTGCACGGATGGCGTTGGCCAGGTCAAAACGGGAAGGCATGCAATAGCTCCTCGCCTGCGGGGCGTCAAGAGTGTGGCAATGAATCACGGCGTTCTGCCTGTGGTGCGCAGCGCGCCGGAAAGGACAGTGCGTCGCGTGAACCTTGTGCGTACGAAGCTTCGCCCGTACGCGATCTCCGGGCCAGTATTGTCACCGAGATGACGGGGCGCGGCAAATCGCATCCGGGCCCCGCAGCCGTCCATGCGTCTTGCTGACTTATGCCGGTTGGTGTCCTTCTTGTGGCAAAAAGGTCTCGAAACGGCCGTCGTGCAGTCCGCATGGCGCTAGGCACTCACATAAGTGGCGTGTAAACTCGCCCCCCCGAGGCCGGGCCGTCTGTGTCAGTCCTCAACGTGCGCCGCAAGCGTGTTTCTACTCGGTCTCAAGCAGCCATCTGCCGTCAGTGGCCGAATCATCCCCGCATCCGAAAAGAGGGTCGAGGACCAATGAGCGAATACTCACTCTTCACATCCGAGTCCGTGTCCGAAGGGCACCCGGACAAGATTGCCGACCAGATTTCCGATGCCGTGCTCGATGCCATCATCGCGCGCGACAAGCAGGCACGCGTGGCGTGCGAAACGCTCGTCAAGACAGGCGTGGCCATCGTGGCCGGTGAGATCTCCACCAGCGCGTGGGTCGATCTCGAGGAGCTGGTACGTCGTGTCATCACGGACATCGGCTACACCTCTTCCGATGTCGGTTTCGACGGCGAGACCTGTGGTGTCCTGAACCTGATCGGCAAGCAGAGCGTCGATATCGCCCAGGGCGTCGATCGCACCAAGCCGGAAGATCAGGGCGCGGGCGACCAGGGCCTGATGTTCGGCTATGCCACCAACGAGACCGACTCCTTCATGCCGGCGCCGATCCACTACGCTCACCGTCTGGTGGAACGTCAGGCGGAACTGCGCAAGAACGGTATGCTGCCGTGGCTGCGTCCGGATGCGAAGAGTCAGGTCACCTTCCGCTACGACGAAGCCGGCAAGCCGGTCGCCGTCGAAGCCGTCGTGCTGTCCACCCAGCATGACCCGGAAGTGTCCCAGGAAGACCTGCGCGCGATGGTCAAGCGCGAGATCATCGAGCAGGTCCTGCCGGCCGAGTGGCTGTCCGAGACCACCGAATACCACATCAACCCGACCGGCAACTTCGTCATCGGTGGCCCGGTGGGTGACTGTGGTCTGACGGGCCGCAAGATCATCGTCGACACCTACGGCGGCATGGCCCGTCACGGTGGTGGTGCCTTCTCCGGCAAGGACCCGTCCAAGGTCGATCGCAGCGCCGCCTATGCCGGTCGTTACGTGGCCAAGAACGTCGTCGCCAGCGGTCTGGCCGACAAGTGCGAGATCCAGGTCTCCTACGCCATCGGTGTCGCCGAGCCGACCTCCGTCTCGATCAACACCTTCGGCACCGGCAAGATCAGCGATGCCAAGATCGTCGAGCTGGTGCGCGAGCACTTCGACCTGCGTCCGTATGCCATCACCACCATGCTGGATCTGGCGCACCCGATGTATCAGCTGACCGCTGCCTACGGCCACTTCGGTCGTGAGCCGTTCGAGCACAGCTACAGCTGGACCGACGTGACCGGCGAGCAGAAGACCGAAACCTTCACCGCCTTCCCGTGGGAAAAGACCGACCGTGCCGCTGGCCTCAAGGCTGCTGCCGGCCTGTAAGGTCGTCAGCTCGACAGGCCTGGCAGGGGAGGAACATCTCGCCCCTGCCGGCTCAGTGTCATGACAGGAAAACCCGCTTCGGCGGGTTTTCCTGTCTCTAGTGGAGCGTTAGCGGCGCGAGCCCGACTGACACGCAGGTCTGACCCTTTGTGGGACAGCAACAGGAGAGAGGTCCAGTGGCTGATCTACGCTATCTCAAGGGCTACGGCCCCGAGATCCAACAGCAGGCGAGTGAACTGCTGGAGTCCGGCAAGACGGCAGCCTTCTTTCTCGGCAAGTATCCCGAGCCTCATCAGCTGCAGGGCGCGCGGGCGCTGCATGACTACACCATGGCCCTGAAGAATCGGTATCTGCGTAGCTCGGCGCCGATCAGCAAGGTGATCTACGACGACCGGATTCACGTCATCGATAACGCCCTGGGGCTGCACACTTTCGTGTCGCGGGTGCAGGGCAACAAGCTCAAGGCCAAGCATGAGATTCGCATCTCATCGCTGTTCCGGCGCCTGCCGGAGCCACTGCTCAACATGATCGTGGTCCATGAGCTGGCGCATCTGCGCGAGAAGGCCCACGACAAGGCGTTCTATCGACTCTGCTGTCACATGCAGCCGGAGTATCATCAACGTGAGTTCGAGCTGCGTCTCTATCTCTGCCACCGTGAACGCCACGGCGATCTCTGGTAGCCGCGCTCCGCTCTGGTAGCCGCGCTCCGCTCTGGTAGCCGCGCTCCGCTCTGGTAGCCATGAGCCGCTCTGGACAGTCACGCTCAGTTCAGACAGCCACGCGGCCGCTCACGACACAGAAGAACCGGAAAGAATGACAAGGACGTCATGCCATCAGGGGTATCGGCGCCACTGCAAAGGACCGTTTTCGGATGCTCAATCTCGCTGCACTGTTCGTCACCATCACTGCCGTGTGCATGTGGTTCAATCATCGCGTCCTGCGTCTGCCGCCGACCATCGGCGTGATGGCCATCGGCCTGGTGCTGTCGCTGGGCGTGATCGGGCTCGATCACTTCGCGGTGACCACCGTCGTGGCCGATACCGCGGAAGACTGGCTGGGGCGCATCAACTTCAACAGCCTGCTGATGGACGGCATGCTGTCCTTCCTGCTGTTCGCCGGCGCGCTGCACGTGGATCTCTCGCGTCTGAAGGCCTATCGGCGCTCCATCGGCCTGCTGGCCACGCTGGGCGTGCTGATCTCGACGCTGGTGATCGGCTCCGCCGCCTGGTGGCTGTTCCAGTGGGCCGGCATCGAGGTGCCCTATCTATATTGCCTGGTGTTCGGTGCGCTGATCTCGCCCACCGACCCGATCGCCGTGCTCGGCATCATGCGCAGCGCCGGCGCGCCTGCCGACATGGAGATCCGCATCGTCGGCGAGTCTCTGTTCAATGATGGCGTGGCGGTGGTGCTGTTCACCGCGCTGCTGAGCGCGGCCTCGGCGGGCAGCGGTGAGGTCGAGCTCGGCCACATGGGGCTCCTGTTCCTCGAGGAAGCCGGCGGCGGCATTCTGCTCGGGCTGGCACTGGGGGCGCTGGTCTATCAGCTGATGCGCAGCATCGACCAGTATCAGGTCGAGGTGATGCTGAGCCTGGCGCTGGTGCTGGGCGGCTACGCGCTGGCCTCGGCGCTGCACGTCTCGGGGCCCATCGCGATGGTGGTGGCGGGGCTGATCATCGGCAACATGGCGCGTGATGGCGCCATGTCCGACAACACCCGCCGCTATCTGGACGGCTTCTGGGAACTGGTCGACGAGATTCTCAACGCGGTGCTGTTCGTGCTGATCGGTCTCGAGCTGGTGCTGATGCCGATCACCCTGACCTCGATCGGCATCGCCCTGGCGCTGGTGGCGGTGATCCTGCTCTCGCGTCTGGCGCTGATCGGCCTGCCGCTGAGCCTCTTGCGGCGCTGGTATACCTTCCGTGCCGGTACCACACGCGTGCTCACCTGGGGTGGCCTGCGCGGCGGCATCTCGGTGGCGCTGGCGCTGGCGATTCCCGAGGGTGACTTCCGCGAGCCGCTGGTGGTCACCACCTACATCATCGTGCTGTTCTCGATCCTCGTGCAGGGGTTGAGCATCGGCAAGCTGGTGACGGCAGTGGTCGGTGATCGCCGTCATTCGCAGGAGTCGAACGACCAGCATTGAGTCAGGGCCTGCCAAGAGAAACGCCCCCTCACTGACAGCAGTGAGGGGGCGTTTTCGTTGCTGTCGCTAGAGGCAAGCCAGGGGCATCTCGCTTGCGGCTCAGAGGGCCGCCAGGCCTCGGGCAAAGACGCCGCTGAGCGGCTTTTCCTCGCCGCCCGGTGCCGCGCGGGTGACGGCGGGCTGGCGCATCAATGTCAGCAGCAGGTCCCGTCCCGCCAGCAGCGGGTCGATCACCGGCAGACCGATCCGTGTCGCGATGGCATCGCGCAACGGCCCCATCGCGGCGCAACCCAGCACGATGCTGCCGACACCGCTGGCCTTGGCCTGCTCACAGCTCTCAAGCAGCGCCTGCGGGGGAGTGCGCGCCTCTGAAAGCGCCAGTACCGGGACGTCACAGGCCAGCAGGGCCTTGCACAGCGGACGCATCGCATAGCGCTCCAGCAGCTGCTCGGACATCGGCAGCGTACTGGTCATGCTGGTGACGATGGCAAAGGAGGGAGCCGCCAGCGTGGCCATGTGCATGGCGGCCTGGGCGATGCCGATCACCGGGACTGGGCTCAACTCACGTGCAGCCTCCAGGCCGGGGTCACCGAAGCAGGCCAGCAGATAGCCATCGGCGGGGGGCGTGTCCAGCAGGCCCTCACGATCACGGGCGATCAGATTCAGCAGCGCGACCACCGCCATGGCTTCCTCGACGGCCGTCTCGATGCTGGGGGCGCCATGCTCGGCGGTCAGTACCTCGAGCCGGACGTCATCCGCGAGCTGTCGTTGCAGCGAGTGCGCCATCTGCTGGCTCATCGTCTGGCTGGTGTTGGGATTGATGACCTTGAGGCGCAACATGGCGCGTGTCTCCTGTGATGGGCTCGGCTGGCAGGGTTGGGTGAGACGTTCGAGCAGAGTGGACAATAAGTGAGCAGCATCCGTGCCAGTCCGGTGATACCCACTGCCGCAACGTTGGTTTCATCGTCAGCGCACTTCTGTGGTGCATATGGCTAATACAGCGGAAGTTGATGGTGCCCGATGTTTCAGGAGTCGCCACGTACATGGCGTTGCTGGCAGGGACGTCGTGCAGAGAGGGCCTTGGGAAAAACGCTGGAAGATTGAAAATCCGCAACAAGTGTTTCACTGGCACGCTTGTTGATAAGGGGAGGGTATGGCGAGGCATGCCGCCTCGTGAATGGCCGATGGCCCACAAGCCCCTCTGGAGACAACAATGACACCCCAGACCCCCCCTGATCTGAGCAACGCGAGCAAGCGGCTCATCAACGAGGACCTCGCCCCCTGCGAGCAGAACTGGAACTGGTACAACATCTTCTCGTTCTGGATGTCCGATGTGCACAGTGTCGGTGGCTACGTCTTCGCCGCCAGCCTGTTCACTCTGGGGCTGGCCAGCTGGCAGATTCTGGTCTCGATGCTGGTCGGCATTCTGGTGGTGCAGGTGTTCGCCAATCTGATCTCGCGACCCAGCCAGCAGACGGGGGTGCCCTTCCCGGTAGTATGCCGTCAGTCCTTCGGCATCTATGGCGCCAATATCCCGGCGATCATCCGCGGGCTGATCGCGGTGGTGTGGTACGGCATCCAGACGTATCTGGCGGCGCATGCCCTGATGCTGGTGCTGCTGCGTTACGTGCCGTCACTGGAAGGGTTGACCGAGACCCAGCTGTTCGGGCTCTCGCAGCTGGGCTGGTACTGCTTCCTGTTCATGTGGGTGCTGCAGGCACTGGTGTTCTGGTGGGGCATGAATGCGGTGCGCCGCTTCATCGATTTCGCCGGGCCAGCGGTCTATGTGGTGATGTTCGCGCTGGCGGGCTGGATCGTCTGGCAGGCCGGCTGGGACAACATCAGCTTCACCCTGGGCAGCAAGACGCTCTCGGGCAGCGACGCCCTGTGGCAGATGGTGATCGCCGCGGCTCTGGTGGCGGGCTACTTCGCCGGGCCGACGCTCAACTTCGGGGACTTCTCGCGCTACTGCGCTACTCCCGGTGATGTAAAGCGCGGCAATTTCTGGGGCCTGCCGGTCAACTTCCTGCTGTTTGCCGTCATCACCGTGGTGGTGGTGTCCGGCACCCAGCCCATCTTCGGCGAGATGCTGCATGACCCGATGGAGACCGTCGCCCGCATCGACAATGGTGTCGCGGCAGCGCTGGGTATCCTGACCCTGGTGCTGGCGACCATCGGTATCAACATCGTGGCCAACTTCGTGTCACCGGCGTTCGACTTCTCCAATGTGGCCCCGTCCCGCATCAGCTGGCGCATGGGCGGCATGCTGGCCGCCGTCGGCTCCATCTTCATCACGCCGTGGAATCTGTTCAACAATCCGGAAATCATCCAGTACACCGTGGGCATTCTCGCCGCGGCCATCGGCCCGGTGTATGGCGTGATCCTGTTCGATCACTACCTGGTCAACAAGGGCGGCATCAACACCCGGGCGTTGTTCACCGACAGCGCGCAGGGCGAATATTTCTTCGAGAAGGGCGTCAATGTCGCGGCGGTCAAGGCGTTGCTGGCCTCCTCGGCGGTGACGCTGGTCATCAGCTTCCTGCCGCTGGGTGACATCACCCACTTCACGCTGTTCATCGGCGGCCTGATGGCGGCAGGGCTGTATGGCATCTTCTCGGGATATTGGCTGGGAGATGCCGCTTCCGCGCGCATCTATGTGCCTGCTGGTTCACGCGGCAAGGTCGTCTGACCGCAGGCGAAAGGCGCGAGTCACGTCGAGACGCTCAGGGCCCGTACCTTCCCGGTATCGGGCCCTGAGTGCATCTCGCCGCCAGGACACGTGGCAGTAGCGTTGGCGGGACGCGAGCCGACGGGATAGGGGGAGGCTGGCGGCAGGTGTAGCATGAGGCCATGCCCCAGCTTTCCGAGAGGACGTGCCGTGTCGTTCCATGATCACCTCATGCCATGCAGTGAGATGGAGGATGAGGAGTCTCGCCATTATCGGGCGCGACTCAATCATACCTTCGTGCTGTTCGCGATGGCGGGTCTGGCGTGCTTTCTGCTGTTCGACTACTTCCAGGTCCCTGACGCCTGGCCGACCCTGTGGCTCGGGCGCTTCCTGCTTCTCGGTGTCTGTGTGCTGTGTGTGACGCTACTGCGTCGCCAGCCACGTCGGCCCGACGATATCGCATTGCTCGGCGCCGTCTGCGCCAATCTGTATTTCTGCTTCGGCGCGACGATGATCCAGGATGCCATCACGCTATCGCTGTGGAACCTGAGCTTCTCGACCTCCATGCTGATCGCCATGCCGGCGTGGCTGGTGTGGGGCTGGCGGTACCAGCTGGTCAGCAGTCTGCCGTTGATACTGGGCTATCTGCCGCTCTTTCTATGGCTGAGCCCGCTCTCGCTCAAGGACCTTGCCGGCGCGGGAGGTGCCTACATGATCGCGACGATGATCATGGCGCCGGCGCTGGCGCACGCCCGCAGCTCCACCTTCCTGCGTACCGTCAAGCTGCGCCGGGCACTGGAGGTGCGCAACGCCGAGCTCAGCCACATGAATCAGCAGCTGCTCACGCAGCAGCATGAGCTGGAATACCGTGCCAATCACGATCTGCTGACGGGGCTGCCCAATCGCCGTTTCGGCTTCGATTTTCTCGAGCGGATGCTGGCCGAGAGCACGAGCACCCGGCAATGCATGTCGATCCTGTTCGTGGATGTCGACCGCCTGAAGCACGTCAACGACAGTTTCGGGCACGCCGAGGGTGATCGCCTGATCCAGCTGGTGGCCCGGAGTGTCGGCCTGGCGGCCGGTGAAGACGGGCTGGCATGCCGCCTGGGCGGCGATGAATTTCTGGTCGTGATGCCCGGTGCCTGTGATATGGCCAGCCAGCAGGCGACGACCCAGCTGATGCGCCATCTTCAGGAGCAACGCCTGCAGCAGCAAATCCCCTTCCCGGTCGAGGTCAGCATCGGGCGCGTCACCCATGACCCGGTATTGCAGGGCGATGTGGATGTCGATGATCTGATCCATATCGCGGATGACCGCATGTATCGTCAGAAGCGCGCTCGGCGGCGGGCCATGGCGGGCGCCAACGACCCCCAGGCGTGAGAAAGCCCGCGATCTTCCCCTCATTCATGCTGCAAGTGATTGATGGCAATGGCTGTCATCGCTTTTTCATGTCGCTGTTACGGGTATGTCATCGCCTCCCCTCAGTCTTGCTGGGCAACGACAGGGGCCATCTGGGCCTCGCCTGTCGATTCCGCCTGGCAACCCAGAGGTGACTGACATGACCGCTCCGCAATCGGCTCTCCGTGCTGAAATGCCGCCTGCCCCCGACGCTCTCGGTCAGGTTCGCACGCTGTTCATCTCCGATGTGCATCTGGGAACTCCGGACTGCCAGGCGGCGCTGCTTGCAAGGCTGCTGCGCCGCGTGCGTCCCGAACGCCTGTATCTGGTCGGCGATATCGTCGACCTGCTGGCGATGCGCAAGCGTGCAGTGCTCGACAAGGACCAGCAGGCGCTGGTGGCGCGGGTGCTGCGTCTGGCGCGCAGCGGCTGCGAGGTCATCTACATTCCCGGCAATCATGATGCCGCCTTCCGTCGCCTGTGTGGTCTGAAGCTGCACAACGTGAGCATCGAGCGGCGCGCGATCCATACCACCAGCAGTGGTCGTCGCCTGCTGGTCTCCCATGGCGATGAATTCGACACCCATGTGCGCATCGCACCGTGGCTGCTCAAGCTGGGCGATGGCATGCACGGCTTCATCCTGTCGCTCAATCGCTGGTGCAATCGCGCGCGTGGCATGTTCGGGCTGCCGTACTGGTCGCTGGCCAGCGCGCTCAAGCGGCGTAGCGGCACCGCCCAGCGCTATGTGGCCCAGTTCGAGGAAGCCGCCATGCGCCAGGCGCGTCTTGAAGGCCTGGACGGCTATGTCGGAGGACACATCCACCAGGCGGGCTTTCGGGTCGAGGAAGGCGTGCTCTACTGCAACGACGGTGATTGGGTCGAGCACTGCACTGCGCTGGCGGAAGATGCCGAAGGCGCGCTGCACCTGATCGACTGGCAGGGGCAGATCATCGAGACGGCGCCGCGCCATCTGATGCCGCGTCAGGCGCCGGCCGCGTCGCCTGACGCCGTCACGCCCGGGATGGTCGGCGCCTGAGCCTCACCCCAGGCCGCTGATCGCCAGCATCCATGACAGGTATAGCGGGATGATCAGCGGCGCCGCCAGCGTGGTCAGCATCACCGCGATCGCGCCCTTGGCCGGCTGGATATTCAGCTCGATGGCCAGCACCACCACATTGGCGGCCATCGGCACCACGCCCAGCAGCAGCAACACCCGGGCCAGCACCGGGTCGAGGGCGAACAGGCTGCCCAGCAGCATCACGCTGCCAAGACTCAGCAGCGGCCACATCACGAAACGCAGGGCGGTCGCGGCCAGGATGAAGCGCGCGTCGACCTCGCGCAGGCTGACACCGCCCAGCGTCATGCCGATGATCATCATGCCCAATACCGTATAGCTGTACTTGAAGTAGTCGAGTCCCTCCATCACCGCCCCCGGCACCTCGAGCCCCAGCGTCCCCACCAGCAGGGCGGCCAGAAAGGCATAGATCAGCGGCAGACGCACGATCTTCACCAGACTCTGGCGCATCGAGAACTGCCCGCGCGCACTGACGTAGAAGCCCAGGGTGAACTCATACAGCGTGATGCCGAGCAGGCAGAACAGGTACTGGGTCACGCCTTCCGGCGGCAGCAACAGCATCGCGACCGGCAGGCCGAAGTAGCCGGTATTGCCGGTACCGGAGGAGAAGGCGAGCAGGGCGGCTTCCTGCGGCGGGAAGAACTTCGCGGCCAGCGGGCGCACCAGCAGACAGATGCTGCTGGCCAGCGAGAACAGCCCCAGCGTCAGGCCCAGATCACTCGGCGATGGCGCGCCGAGCACCAGCCCGCGGAAGAAGGTCAGCGGCGCGATCACATAGATCAGCAAGGTGGCGATGGGGCGCGGGTCGATCGCGAGGCGGCGTGCACAGAGGGCACCGAGGGCGACGAAGGTGATCAGCATCCAGAGCGGTTGCTGCAGATCGATGTGGTCCATCACGGTTCCTTGTGAAGCGTCATTGTCCTTTTGGCTCATCATGCCGTGTGGCCCCTGTCAGCGTCATCCCATGAATGTCACTCATTGCGTCTTTCCTTCATCAGGCTTTGGGTCTCGCATCAGGCTTTGGCTCGCGTGGTTGCGCGGCTGGTGAGGGGCAGGACTGAGGGGCAGGACGACGCTGTCAGCAATGGTTATAAACACGCACTTTCTTATATGAATGGCATTGAAGTTGTGGCGAAAACCTTTCATTGGCCGGGGTCGGCGGCGGCGGTCAGAATGCTCGACATGCAGTGCAAGGGCGGTGGCGTGACGCGCCGGACGTGTATTGCTGCACGCACACCGCGAAGTGTGCGGCGATAACGACATCAATGCCGGACACGACGACCACGAGGGCCGCCCCATGAGTGCAAGCGAACATCCGTCAGGAATCAGCTTCGAATTCTTCCCGCCGAATACCGAGGCCGGGCGTGAAAAGCTCAAGGGGGTTCGTGATCAGCTGGCGGCGCTGGAGCCGGAGTTCTTCTCCGTCACCTATGGCGCGGGTGGCTCCACGCGCGAGCGCACCTTCAACACCGTGCAGTCAGTCAGCGCCAGCGGAATCTGCACCGCGCCGCACCTGTCGTGTGTCGGCAGTGACCGCGGTGAGCTGCGCGAGATCCTGGCGCAATATCGTGAGCAGGGCGTCAAGCGCCTGGTGGCGTTGCGCGGGGACCTGCCCTCCGGGATGGGCTCGCGCAGCGAGCTGCGTTACGCCAACGAGCTGGTCGAGTTCGTGCGCGAGGAGACCGGTGATCACTTCGAGATCGCGGTGGCGGCCTATCCGGAGTGCCATCCGCAGGCCGACAACTACCACAGCGATCTCGAGAACTTCGCGCGCAAGATGCAGGCCGGCGCCGATATCGCCATCACCCAGTACTTCTTCAATGCCGATGCCTACTTCCACTTCGTGGAGCGCGCGCGTGCCGCCGGCATCCAGCAGCCGATCATCCCGGGGATCATGCCGATCACCAACTACACCAAGCTGGCGCGTTTCTCCGATTCCTGCGGGGCGGACATCCCGCGCTGGCTCCGCCGGCAGCTCGAGAGCTATGGCGATGACAGCGAGAGCCTCCAGGCCTTCGGCACCGAGGTGATCTCGCGCATGAGTCAACGTCTGCTGGATGGCGGCGCGCCGGGCCTGCACTTCTATACCCTCAATCAGGCCGAGCCGTGTCTCAAGGTGCTGGAAAATCTGGGGATCTCTTCTCGTTGAGTCACGCGCGCCGGGTGTGCGCGACAAGTAATTGGAAGAGCGGTGTTGAATGTGGCGTCGCTCGCCCTGAGGTCTGACGGGTAGCCGCTTGTGACAGCGGCCCGCAAGCCACTCAAGGCGTCGGCAGTGACGCCGGCCTCAGTGATGGAGAGATTGCTCATGAATCACGAGACACAGCACACGGCATCCTTTACGACCTCTTCCAGGAAGCCTCTCAAGACCGCCGCGACGGTGGCGCTCGGCGCCTGGTTGTTCGGCGGCGTCGCCCAGGCCGCCACCGAGGTGGAAATGCATCGCGTCAGCAGTGATGGCGTCGGTGAGTCCGTCGGCAGTGTCATGGCCGAGGATACCGATGATGGTCTGCTGTTGACGCCGAAGCTCGAGGGGCTCGAGAGCGGCATCCACGGTTTCCACCTGCATGCCAATGCCAGCTGCGAACCGGCCGAGAAGGATGGCGAGACCGTCGCCGCGGCCGCGGCAGGTAGCCACTTTGACCCAGAAGAGACCGGCACCCACCAGGGCCCCTACGGGGATGGCCACTTGGGGGATCTTCCGGCACTGACCGTCGACGCCGATGGCAAGATCTCGCTGCCGGTGCTGGCGCCGCGCCTCAAGGAAAGCGATCTCAGCGGCCATGCGCTGATGATCCATTCCGGGGGTGACAACTACACCGATACGCCATCACTGGGCGGTGGCGGCTCGCGCGTCGCCTGCGGTGTGGTTGACTGAACGGTGGTCGACTGACCTGTGGTCAATTGATGGAATACCCAGTCGAGATGACATGAAAAAGCCCCGCCAACCGGCGGGGCTTTTTCATGTCGCAGCGCTACAGCAGATGTCAGTGCAGCTTGCCCGGGTCCAGAATGCGCACCGGCTGAACCTCATCGCTCGCCGGCGTCTCGCGGGGGTCGCTCACGCGCGTGGAAATCTCGGCGAGGGTCGGCGGCTCCTCGATGGCCTGCTGTTCGAAGAAGTCGCAGGACACGCAGTCACGGTAGCGGGTCTCGTTCTGCTCCCAGGTGCGCAGGCGGTCCATTGCTCCGCAGCGTGGGCAGACGGCACCGGCGATGAAGCGCTTGATGGTAGACATGGTGCCTCCAGTCAGGGTCAGGGTAGGTCTGGCAATCCCGCCTCGGGCGGATGATGCGCCATATGATACGCCCCCGACCGATAAAGGTCAGGGGCGCATGGCCAGCAGCATATGATCCGCAGTGTCAGCTCAGCGGCTCGTGGTCAGGCTTGCGCCATCACGAGGCAAGGCGAGATCAGGCCGCCTGGGCACCGATGCCGGAGTGACGCAGCAGGGCGTCGACCTGCGGGTCACGGCCACGGAAGGCGCGGAATAGTTCAGCGGCATCACGCGAGCCTCCCTTGGCGAGCACTTCCTCACGGAAGCGCTGACCAGTGGCGGTATCGAAGACCGCGCTTTCCTCGAAGGCGCTGAAGGCATCCGCCGACAGCACCTCGGCCCACTTGTAGCTGTAGTAGCCCGCGGCGTAACCACCGGCGAAGATGTGGCTGAAGCCATTCTGGAAGCGGTTGAACTCGACCGCTGGCACCACGGCGACCTTGCTGCGCACCTCGTCGAGCAGCGCCTGGACATCGCTGGCCGACGGCTTGTCGAGCTCATGGTGCAGGCGGAAGTCGAACAGCGAGAACTCCAGCTGGCGGACCATGGTCATCGCCGCCTGGAAGTTGCGGGCTGCCTGCAGACGCTCGAGCATGTCATCGGGCAGGCGCTCGCCGGTGTCCACGTGACGTGCGATCAGATCCAGCCCTTCACGCTCGTAGCAGAAGTTCTCCATGAACTGGCTGGGCAGTTCGACGGCGTCCCATGCCACGCCATTGATGCCGGAGACTTCGGCGACTTCCTGGCGGGTCAGCATGTGATGCAGACCGTGACCGAATTCATGAAACAGCGTGACCACTTCATCGTGGGTCAGCAGCGCCGGGCGATCGCCCACCGGGCGGGTGAAGTTGCAGGTCAGGTAGGCGACCGGCAACTGCAGGCTGCCATCCTCGCGGCGGCGACGGACGCGGCACTCATCCATCCAGGCACCGCCTCGCTTGCCTTCACGCGCGTAGAGGTCGAGATAGAAGCCGGCGATCGGGGTGTCATTCTCGATCACCTCGTAGTAGCTGACGTCCTCGTGCCATACCGGCACGTCACGCTGCTTGAAGGTGATGCCGTAGAGGCGATTGACCACCTCGAACAGCCCGTCGATGGCCTGTGGCGCCGGGAAGTAGGGGCGCAGTTGTTCCTGATTGATCGCGTAGCGCGACTCGCGCAGCTTCTCGCTGGCGTAGCCGACATCCCACGGCTGCAGGTTGTCGATGCCAAGGCTCTCGGCAGCGTAGGCGGACAGCTCGTTGAACTCTTCACGCGCCTGCGGCACGGCGCGGGTGGCGAGGTCATCCAGGAAGGCGATGACCTGCGCCGGTGAGTCGGCCATCTTGGTCGCCAGCGACAGCGAAGCGTAGTCGTCGAAGCCGATCAGCGCGGCCAGCTCCTGACGCAGGGCCAGAATCTCCTCGATCACCGGGCCATTGTCGAACTCACCGGCGTTGGGGCCCTTCTCCGAGGCACGGGTGACGAAGGCGGTGTAGACCTCCTCACGCAGCTCGCGGTTGTCGGCATAGCTGAGCACCGGGAAGAAACTCGGGAAGTCCAGGGTGATGCGATAGCCTTCCAGACCCTTGGCTTCGGCATTGGCCTTGAGCGCTTCAAGGCCGCTTTCCGGCACGCCTGCCAGCGCCTCTTCGCCGACATCCTTGTGCCAGGCCTGGGTGGCGTCCAGCACATGGTTGGAGAAGGTATTGGAGAGTTCGGACAGGCGCGCCTGGATCTCGCCATAGCGCTGCTTCTTGTCTTGCGGCAGATCGACACCGGCGAGACGGAAGTCGCGCAGGCTGTTGGTGATCGCCTTCTGCTGGGCTTCATCGAGGGTGGCGAACTCATCGCTGTCCGCAAGGCGTTGATAGGCCGCGGCCAGATCACTGTTCTGACCCACCCAGGTGGAGTAGGCCGACAGCTTGGCGAGACAGGCCTGGTAGGCCTCGCGCAGCTTGGGCGAGTTCATGGTCGAGTTGAGGTGCGAGACCGGCGACCAGGCCTGGCTCAGGCGATCACCCAGCGCTTCCAGCGGCGCGGCGAAGTTGTCCCAGCGAGTGTCGTCGCGGGTGGCCTCGATCAGGCGCTCGATCTCCTGCTGGTTGTGCTCCAGCAGTTCGCTGATCGCATCCTCGACGTGCTCGGCCTTGAGGGTGTCGAAGGGGGGCAGTGTGTTGCGTTCCAGCAGGGGATTGATCGACATCATGTACCTCGCGTCATTCGGGTGGGCGGCAGCGGTGAGCGATAAAGAAGAACCTGCGCATCAATAGCGCCGTGAAAACGGCGTCACCGCTGCCGCGGGGATACCTAGAATGTGAGGCCTCGGCGCGTGTTATTCAATCTATCGCCTCGATAGGCGGGCGCTGCCACGCGCATGTCGCATTGGCCGAGGCCGGTACGGCTGCTATCTTGCTGGCCTTGGCCCCTGAGTGGGGCCCGTATCCTTCCCCCGTACCGAGACCACGAGAGCAGACATGAGCGAAACCACCGAACGCTGGGGCAGTCGCCGAGCCTTCATTCTGGCCGTGACCGGCGCCGCCGTAGGGCTGGGCAACATCTGGCGCTTCCCCTACATGACCGGCGAGAACGGCGGTTCCGCGTTTCTGCTGCTGTATATCGGTTTCGTGCTGTTGCTGGGGCTGCCGGTGATGATGGCCGAGATCATGATCGGGCGTGCCGGACGTCGCGGGCCGATGCAGGCGCTGGCCCATCTGGCCGTCAGCGGCGGTCGGACCCCGCACTGGCGCTGGCTGGGACTGTTCGGCGCCATCACCATGTTCTTCATCCTGTCGTTCTATTCGGTGGTATCAGGCTGGTCGATCGAGTACCTGGTCGATTCGCTGAAGGGTGACTTCAGCGGCATGAGCCCACCGGAGATCGGCGCTTCCTTTGCTGCCTTCCTGGAAGACCCGGTGACGATGACCTTCAACCACACCGTCTTCATGCTGATGACGATGAGCGTGGTCGCCGCCGGCATCTCTTCCGGACTCGAGCGCCTCAACAACCTGATGATGCCGCTGCTTTACGTGCTGTTGCTGGCGCTGGCGGGTTACAGCATCAGCACGCCCGGCTTCGGCCCGGCGTTGAGCTGGCTGTTCATGCCCAACCCGAGTGCCATCACGCTGGACGTGATACTCAATGCCATGGGGCACGCCTTCTTCACGCTGGCGGTCGGCGCCTGTGCCCTGATGGCCTACGGCGCCTACATGCCGGAGCGCCAGAGTCTGCCGACGGCCGCGATCGCCGTGGCGGCACTGGATATCGGCGTGGCACTGCTGGCGGGTATCGCCATCTTCGCGGCGGTCTTCAGCCAGGGCATGGACCCGGCCTCCGGCCCCGGCCTGATGTTCGTCAGCCTGCCGATCGCCTTCGCCAATCTGCCGGGCGGCAGCGTGCTGCTGGCGCTGTTCTTCCTGCTGCTGCTGCTGGCGACCTGGACCAGCTCGATCAACATCGCCGAGCCCATCGTCGAGGTGCTGGAGGGGTGGGGGCTCAAGCGTCGCCAAGCGGCACTGGTGGTCGGTGTCTCGGTGTGGGCGATGGGGCTGTTGTCGGTGCTGTCCTTCTCGAGCCTCAAGGATGTGCACGTGCTGGGCGAGATGAATGTCTTCGATGCAGTGACGACGATTCCGCCGGACTTCTTCCTGCCGATCGGCGGGCTGCTGATCGCCATGTTCGCGGCCTGGGTGATGCCGCAGAATCGTGCGCTGGCAGGCCTGGGGACATCGCGTGGCTTCTTCCGCACCTGGCGTTGGGTGCTGCGCTGGATCTCGATTCCGCTGGTTGTCGTCGTGCTGGGCTGGAGCTTCTTCAAGTAAGCCCGCTTGCGCCATCGGTGCGTAAATCTGTCGTTGAATCGGCGCGCGACGTGGCGCGATGCGCGGGGCGTGTCGAGCCTGATAGCGGGTCGTCGTGACAGGGTGTCGAAAACACCGCAACGCGAGTCAGGCCGTTGCGCTATTGGCATCCCGGTGTTTGGCGCAGTAGGCTGGTTGCCTAATTCAGGAGGTAAGGCATGAGCATTAGATCCTTCAAGGGCCTGACGCCGCGACTGGGCGAGCGGGTTTTCATCGATCCGGCCAGTGTGGTGCTGGGTGATGTCGCCCTCGGGGATGACAGCTCGGTATGGCCGCTGGCGGTGATTCGCGGCGACATGCACCGTATCCGCATCGGCGCGCGCACCAGCGTGCAGGATGGCGCGGTACTGCATATCACCCACGCCAGTGACTTCAATCCGGGCGGTTATCCGCTGGAAATCGGCGATGACGTCACCATCGGTCACAAGGCCGTGTTGCATGGCTGCACCATCCACGACCGCGTGCTGGTCGGCATGGGCGCCATCGTGATGGACGGCGTGGTGGTGGAAGATGAAGTCATCATCGCGGCGGGTGCGCTGGTGCCGCCGGGCAAGCGTCTCGAGGGCGGGCATGTATATGCCGGCAACCCGGCCAAGGCACTGCGCCCCATCAAGGATAGTGAGCGTGAGTTCTTTACCTATTCGGCGGTGAACTACGTCAAGCTGAAGGATCAGCATCTGGCCGAAGACTACGCCGACTGAAACTCCACGATGGAGAGTGTCGAGCGCATGAAAGACTGCTCCCCCGCTGGCTGACGCTAGTGGGGGAGCAGTCGTTTTGGGGGCCGCTTTTCTCGAGCGTTGAAGGGCGAAGAGTCATCTGAGCTTACAAACTCAGACAAGCCATTGTTTTTCATGAAATGCTTGCGTCATAATCTGGACGTATATCCAGTGCCTGCGTGTGGCGTCTGGTCCAGTGACATCGTCGAGGGCTCGCGACCCGTATTTCATGGCCAATTTTCGTACCCATATCACCGTAGCGGCCTTTGCTGGCGGCATCGTCGCGGCGGCGGGCTGGCAGGGCGGCCTGTGGTCGCTGGCGGAGGGAGTTCCGCTGGCAAGCCTGACCACCTTCGGCGGTATCCTGCCGGATATCGACTCCGACAACTCGCGTGCCATTCGTATCCTGTTCACGCTGTTTGCGGTATTGGCGACCATGGCCTGCGTGCTGCTGCTGCAGGACCGTCTGCTGGCGGGGCCTCTGATGATGGCGGGTGGCGCCACCTATCTGGGCGTGCGCTATGTGGCCAGCGCCATCTTCAAGCGCTTCACCGTCCATCGCGGTATCTGGCACTCGCTGCTGGCGTCACTGCTGTGCTCGCTGGGCGTGACGGCCGCCAGCCTGCATGTGCTGGGTCAGAGTGAAGAGCAGGCCTGGTGGCAGGGCGCGGCCCTGTTGTTCGGTGCCATGATTCACCTGCTGCTTGATGAGATGTACAGCGTCGACATGGTCGGGGCACGCCTGAAGCGCAGCTTCGGCACCGCCTTCAAGCTGTTCGATTATCGTGAGCCGGGCAACTCGCTGGCGATGGTGGCGGTGATCGCCGCCATGACCCCCTGGCTGCCGCCATTGTCAGTGCTGGTGGACATCATGCATCTGCAGGGGCCGCTGTCCGTGTTCGGTGCAGGCCTGTCACGGCTGATGGCGGGTGTCTGACGTCAGCGCATGGATGCTCACAAGCGATGCCGCCGTTGTGAGGAATCAGGGGCGATGCATCAGAAGCGATGTCTCAGGATCGATAGGGCTCGGCGCTGAGGCCGTGCTTCTTGAGCTTGTCGTAGAGCGTCTTGCGCGGCAGCCCCAGCCGTTCGCAGGCCATCACCACCTGACCTTTGCTGGCCGTCAGGGCTTCGCGAATCAGCGCGGCCTCGAAGGCCTCCATGCGCTGCGGCAGCGATTGCGCCTGCGTGGCTGCCTTCACGTCGTGCTCCAGTTCCCCCAGCTCGCCTGATTCCCTCGATGCTCCTGACGCATCCCGCCCGCCCATGCCGGTGGTGATGTCCTCTCTGTCCGCCACTCCTGATGCTCCCGTGCAGTTCACGGCCGGGCCACTCGTGCCCGCGGTGAGCGGTCGCCCTTCCGCCATGCTGTCGCCGATGTTGCCCTCCAGCCCGCCCAGCAGCACATGGCGTTCCGCACAGTTTCTCAGTTCACGCACGTTGCCCGGCCAGTCATGCGCCAGCAGTGCCTGCAGGGTGGTGGCATCCAGCGGCGGGACTTCCAGACTGGTGCGTTCACTGGCCAGAATCGCGAAGTGCCGGAACAGCTGAAGAATATCCTCGGCATGCTCGCGCAGTGGCGGCAGGAATAACGTGACCACGTTCAGGCGGTAGTAGAGGTCCTCGCGAAACTCGCCGGCGCTGGCCGCTTCGCGCAGATCCCGTTTGGTGGCGGCGATGACGCGGATATCGATGGGGCGTGGTGTATTGCTGCCGAGTCGCTCGATGCTGCGCTCCTGCAGCACCCGCAACAGCTTGATCTGCAACGACATCGGCATCGATTCGATCTCATCGAGAAACAGGGTGCCGCCATCGGCGTGTTCCAGCTTGCCGATGCGGCGCTCGCTGGCACCGGTGAAGGCACCTTTCTCATGGCCGAAAAGTTCCGACTCGATCAACGTCTCCGGCATGCCGCCACAGTTGAGCGCCACGAAGGGCTTGCTGGCGCGGGCGCTGCGCTCGTGCAGACAGCGGGCGACACGGTCCTTGCCGGCACCGGTCTCGCCATACAGCAGGGTATCGGCATCGACCGCCGCCAGGCGTGATACCTGGGCATCCAGGCGCTGCATGATGTCACTGCTGCCCACCAGTCTGGGGCCGGCGCTGTTGCGCTGGGTATCCAGCTGTTCGCGCAGCGAGCGGTTCTCCAGCGCCAGCCGGCGGGCGGCCACCGCACGACGCACGCCATCGAGCATGCGCTCGCGATCGAAGGGTTTCTCGATGAAATCCCAGGCGCCGGCCTGCATGGCCGCGACGGCGGTATCGATGTCGCCATGCCCGGTCATCACGATCACCGGCAGCTCGTCATCCACGGCATGCGCCGCGTGCAGCAGGCTCAGGCCATCCATTCCCGGCATGCGAATGTCCGTGATCACCACACCCTCGAAGGGCGCTTCGGCGCGCAGGATCGCCAGTGCCTGCTCGGCACTGGCCAGCGGGCGTGTGCGGTAATCGGCCAGCATCAGGCTCTGGCTCAGGCTGTCGCGCAGGTGCGGTTCGTCATCTACCACCAGCACCTGCATGTCGGTATTCGTGACGTCGCTCATGACGGCTCCCGTGAATGGTTGGCGGTGGGTGGCATCGGGGGTTGTGAGGGCATCGAGAGTGTCGGCAGTGTCAGCCGGAACAGCGCGCCACCCAGCGGCGAGGGATGCGCCTCGAGGGCGCCGCCGAGGTCGGCGACGATACGCGCGCTGATCGATAGCCCCAGCCCGAGCCCCTGGCCGTCGGCGCGCTGGGTATAGAAGGGTTCGAACACGCGCACCAGTTGCGATGGCTCAAGGCCGGGGCCGTTGTCGTGGACTTCCAGCACGACCTGATTGCCTGCGCTGCCCGCTTGCTCATGCAGGTTGAGCTGGATGCTGGGGGGCTGTGTGCGCTCCGGGGGCATGTCGGCAAGCGCATCCAGTGCATTGCCGATCAGGTTGACCAATACCTGCTCCAGCCTCACGGGTTCGGCGCGCACCTGAGCCAGCTCCGGGCTCGTAGTGCGGGTGATCGTCACGCCGAATGCCTCACAGCGTGCATGCAGCAGACGCAGGGCGTAGTCGAGGCTGGTGGTGAGATCGATGGCTTCAAGACGGTCACCGCTCTTGCGTGAGAATTGACGCAGCTGCGCGCTGATCTCGCCCATGCGCTGGGTCAGCTCGGTAATCTGACGCAGGTTGCTCTCGACCTGGGGGGGCTGCTCGCGGGCGAGGAAGGCGCTGGCGTTCTCGGCATAGGCGCGGATGGCGGCCAGCGGCTGGTTGAGCTCGTGATTGATACCGGCGGCCAGTTCCCCCAGTACCGCCAGCTTGGCAGTCTGGATCAATTCATCACGCGTCTCGCGCAGCTCGCGTTCGGCGCGGGTGCGCTCCTCGACTTCGGCGCTCAGGCGCGTGTTGCTGGCGGCGAGGTCGCGGGTACGCTCGACCACCCGTTGCTCGAAGGCATCACGTGCCTGGGCGAGCTGTTCGGCCTGGGCGCGGCGTTCGCTGACATCGAAGACCGTGACCAGCCAGCGTGGACCGTTAGGGCTGGGCAGCGGCGAGCAGGAAAGCTCCAGTGGCACCGCGACACCCTCGCGCAGGCCGTGCACTTCCAGCGGTCCGACGGAGCGGGCCTGGGTCAGGTGGTCCAGCAGGTGGCGCTCGGCTGGCAGGAAGAGTTCGCGCAGATCACGCCCTTCGCGGGCGCTGGGCTGGCGCGTGTCGTCCGGTGAGGCATCGGCACTCAAGGGCGAGCCGAACAGCGCGATGGCCGTCGGATTGAGATACACCAGCCGGGCCTGCTCATCGAGGATGCACAGGCCAGCCTGAGTGCGATCGATGATGCCGCGCACCCGCTTCTGGCCTGCGGCGAGATTCTGGCGCTCGCGTTCGGCGAACAGGCGACGCTCACGCAGGATACGCAGTCGCTGCCAGCCCAGCCCTGCCAGCAGACACAGCAAGGCATAGCCACCGGCCGCGAGCCCGGCCGCTTGCCAGATACCGCTGCGCAGCGGTGCCAGTGGCTTGAGCACATGCAGGCGCCAGCCGATATCCGGCAGTGGCCGGGACAGGCTCAACCAGGCGTGCTGCCAGAGATCCCCCGGTGTCAGCTGCAACAGTTCGATGGAGGTCGTGTCGCGGCGCGACTCAAGGGGCGGGCCCAGCAGCTCCGGTAGCGCCTCACGGTGATGCAGGCGTAGCGGGCGCAGGCGCTGATTGGCATAGCGCTGGGTGTCGAGCAGCCGGTTGCGTGTCTCCTCGCTGAGTGGCTCCAGCGTGCGCAGTACCCGCTGCGCCTGGCTGGCGATGAAGATCACGCCATGCGGATCAGTGACCATGATGTCGGCATTCTGGTCGAGCCACGCCGCCTCCAGCGCCTCTATCTGCACCTTGACCACGGCCACGCCACGTCGTCCCTGGGGGCTGGTGACGGCAGCGCTGAAGAAATAACCGCGCTCACCGGAGCTGGTGCCCAAGCCATAGAAGCGCCCCTCGCCGCCATTGATGGCGTCTTGCCAGTAGGGGCGGAAGCGGTAGTTCTGACCGATGAAGGTGTTGGCGGAGCGCCAGTTGCTGGCGGCGATGGTGGTGCCGGTGTCATCGGCCAGATAGAGGTCCGAGATGCCGGCCAGCTCACGCATGCGGTCCAGGCGCTGATTGAGCGCCACTTCCGCGCTGGGGTCTTCTGGGTGATCGAGAAAGTCGCGCAGCTGATCATTTTCTGCCACCAGCCTGGGCAGATAGGCGTGGCGATTCAGCTGGCCACGCAGACTGGCGGCGGTCAGGCGCAGTTCGTTGTCTGCCTCATGCCCCAGGCGCTCCAGACCCTGGCTGCGCGCCATCGAGACCGCCTGCCACACGCACAGCATCAGCCCCAGCGGTAGCACGACCGCCAGTATGAGACGCCACAGCTGGGGCAGGCGCGTGTCCTTCATCGGCAAGCCTTCATGTTCAGGCCCTCATCTCAAGCACTGCATATCCGGAGCTTCATATTCAGCCAGAGCGTCATGACTGAGCGTCATGAGCCATCCGGCACCGCCTGGGCACGACGTAAGGCGCGCTGGGCACGAGTCTCGGCGCGTTCCAGTTCCAGCAGCGAATCCTCGACGAACACCAGATGCTCATGGGCGGCGTTGCGCGCATCCTCGGCACGGCCTTGCATGATCGCCTCGAACAGGCTGCGGTGCTGCTGGATCAGGCGCGGGCGTGATTCCGGCTTCTCGAACAGGTGGCGCAGGTTGGCCACGATGCTCTTCTCCAGCAACTGGAACAGGCTGCGCATCGAGTGCAGCAGCACCACGTTGTGCGCGGCCTCGGCGATGGCGAGGTGGAAGGCGGCATCGGCGCCGGCCTCGCGCTCCGGGTCACGTCCCTCGAAGCTCTTCTCCAGGTCCTCGAAGCGCTGGCGCAGCATTGCCTTGTCGGCAGGTGTGGAGCGCATGGCGGCGTAGTAGGCGCTGATGCCCTCCAGCGCATCGCGAAATTCCAGCAGATCGAGGTTGAACTCGCCGTGGCGACCCAGCAGCGCGCTGAGAGGATCCGACCAGGCGCGCGCCAGCTCTTCAGAGACATAGGTGCCGCCGCCCTGGCGTGAGGTCAGCAGTCCGCGCGCGGCCAGCTTCTGGATGGCCTCCCGCACGGAGGGGCGCGAGACCTCGAACTGCTCGGCCAGAGTGCGCTCCGGTGGCAGGCGCTCGCCGGGTTTCAGGCTGCCTTCGATGATCATGCTCTCGAGGCGCTCGGTGAGTACATCGGCGATGCGAGGCTGGCGGACAGGGGCGTAACGCATGGAAGTGTCCTTGCGGCAAAGGTGAAAGGCGGCGCCGAACGCTGGAATGCCGGTGTGCGGCATGCAAGAGAGGGGCGCTTGCGGCGCTGCCGATGATCAGTGTGGCCCGTGGGCATTCCACGCCACAGCCGACATTGGTCTTACCAATATGTGTGATAACCACGCCTTGCGTGAGAGATTGGTGTTCTCAGCAATTGGTAAGACCAATTTTACGCAATGAAGCTGCTTTGACCAATGTCTAGATACCTTGCACCACATGATGTTTGACCCCTTTCAAGGCGACGCCTAGATTATGCCGAAGCACAGCAAGGTAAATTGGTATGACCAATTTATCGGAAGGCCTGACCCAAAGGGTGCGCCAACCCCCGAGTCCTTCACTGCCGTGCCAGACAACAATCACAACAATTCGCCTGCGGAGTTTCCGTCATGTCCGAGCCATTGCTGGCCTTGCTGGCCTTCACCCCTATCCTGCTGGCGGGCATCCTGCTCGTCGGCCTGCAATGGCCCGCGCGTCGCGCCATGCCATTGGTCTTCCTCGTCACTGCTGCCATCGGCTATTTCGTGTGGCAGATGTCGCTGACGCGCATTCTGGCCTCCACGCTGCAGGGGCTGATGGTGACCGTCTCGGTGCTGTGGATCATCTTCGGCGCCATCTTTCTGCTCAATACGCTCAAGCATTCCGGGGCGATCGCGGTGATCCGCGGCGCCTTCACCACCGTCAGTCCCGACCGTCGCGTACAGGCCATCATCATTGCCTGGCTGTTCGGCAGCTTCATCGAGGGGGCTTCCGGATTCGGGACGCCCGCAGCGATTGCCGCGCCCTTGCTGGTCGCCATCGGCTTCCCGGCGTTGGGGGCGGTGATGGTGGGCATGATGATCCAGTCGACGCCGGTATCATTCGGGGCGGTGGGCACGCCGATCGTGATCGGCGTGAATGCAGGCCTCGACAAGGCCAATCTCGGTGAGCAGCTGCTGGCGAACCATTCCAGCTGGGAGGCCTTCATGCAGTTGATCACCTCGGAGGTCGCCATCGTGCATGGCATCGTCGGCCTGCTGATGCCGCTGTTCATGACCGTGATGATGACGCGCTTCTTCGGCGCGAAGAAAAGCTGGAGCGAGGGGCTGTCGATTGCGCCGTTCGCGCTGTTCGCCGGCCTGTGCTTCACGCTGCCCTACGTGGCGGCGGGTATCTTCCTCGGCCCGGAATTCCCGTCGCTGATCGGCGCTCTGGTCGGCTTGATCCTCGTGGTGCCAGCGGCGCGTGCCGGATTTCTACTGCCGAAGGACAGCTGGGATTTTCCGCCCGAGGCCGAGTGGCCCAAGCATTGGCTGGGTGACCTGACGCTGGAGCGTGATGACGTCGAGGCCGCCGCGGCAGGCAGAAAGCCGCTGCCTCTGTGGCTGGCGTGGTTGCCCTATGGGCTGATCGCGCTGTTGCTGGTCGCCTCGCGCGTATCGAGTGACTTCAAGGGCTGGCTGGTCAGCGTGCAATTCAGTGCCACTGACCTGCTGGGGGCCAGCGGTATCTCCGGCGCGATTCAGCCGCTCTATCTGCCGGGCGGCATCATGGTCTTCGTGGCGCTGATCACGCTGCTGCTGCATCGCATGCAGACACGCCAGCTGATGGCGGCGGCCAGTGAGTCCTGGCGCACGCTGATCGGCGCCGGCTTCGTGCTGGTGTTCACCATTCCGATGGTGCGCATCCTGATCAACTCCGGCGTCAACCTGAACGATCTGGCGTCCATGCCGGTGGTAATGGCGGACGTGGTGGCCGATAGCCTCGGTCAGGCGTACCCGTTGTTCGCCTCGGGCATCGGCGCGCTGGGGGCCTTCATCGCCGGCTCCAATACGGTTTCCAACATGATGCTGTCCCAGTTCCAGTTCAATGTCGCCGCCCAGCTCGGGCTGTCGGGAGCACTGATGGTGGCGCTGCAGGCGGTCGGGGCCGCGGCCGGCAACATGATCGCCATCCATAACGTCGTGGCGGCCTCGGCGACCGTCGGTTTGCTGGGGCGTGAGGGCCGTACCCTTCGCATGACGGCGATTCCGACCGCCTACTATCTATTGGCCTCCGGCGTGCTGGGGTTGCTGGCGTTCCACTTGCTGGGCATGAGTGATCCGCTTCTGCGCTGAGCGGGCTGGCCGTTGCCTGATAGCCTGAAAGACATCCTGACTGATAAAAGACGAGACTGGCCATGACTGCCGCCGCTGATACTGCTCCTGACACCACGACTCATCCTGCGAGGAATGGGGGCGCCTCGCCTCGGGCGCATGCTGCTGCCTATGACGCCCTGCGCGCGGCACTGGCGCAGCACATTCCCGGCGAGCGCCTGATCCATGATCCGCTGCGTACCCTGGCCTACGGAACGGATGCCAGCTTCTATCGGCTGGTCCCGCAGCTGGTGGTGCGGGTGCATGACGAGCAGGAGCTGGGGCATGTGTTGCGCGAGTGCCGGGCGCGCAAGCTGCCGGTGACCTTCCGCGCGGCAGGGACGTCGCTGTCCGGTCAGGCGCTGACGGATTCGGTGCTCATCCAGCTGGGCGGTGAGTGGCGTGGGGCACAGGTGTTGGAGCAGGGCAGTCGCATCCGTCTGCAGCCAGGAGTGATCGGGGCGCGTGCCAATCAGTTGCTTGCCCCCTTCGGGCGCAAGATCGGTCCGGACCCGGCCTCCATCAACAGCTGCATGATCGGCGGCATCGCGGCCAACAATGCCTCCGGCATGTGCTGTGGTACTGCGCACAACAGCTATCGCACCGTGGAGGACCTTCGCGTCATTCTCGCCGATGGCACCTGCCTGGATACGGCCTCGCCGGAGAGTGTGCAGGCCTTTCGTACCAGTCATGCCGCTCTGCTGGCGGAGCTGGAACACATGGCGGCCAGTGCGCGCGACGATCAGGCGCTGGCCGAGCGCATCCGTCACAAGTATCGGCTCAAGAACACCACCGGCTATAGCCTCAATGCGCTGGTCGACTATGCCGATGGTCTCGAGATCCTCAAGCATCTGATGATCGGTTCGGAAGGCACGCTGGGCTTCATTGCCTCCATCACCTATCGCACCGTGATCGAGGAGCCACACAAGGCAGCGGCGCTGGTGTACTACCCGAACATCGATGCGGCCTGTCGAGCCACCATGCTGCTGAAGACGGCGCCGGTCGCGGCAGTCGAGCTGATGGACCGCGCGGCGCTGCGCTCCGTGGAGGACGCACCGGGCATGCCGGACGTGTTGCGCACCCTGCCGGAAGCGGCGGTCGCGCTGCTGGTTGATGTACGCGGCGCGCATCAGCAGGAGTTGGAGGCGCGTATGGCCGATGTCGCTCTCGTTCTGGAAGGCATCGAGACCTGTGAGGCGTGGTCCTTCACCCAGGATGCGCAGCGTTATGCGCTGTACTGGAAGATCCGCAAGGGATTGTTTCCAGCGGTCGGCGCGGTGCGTGACCTGGGGACCACCGTGATCATCGAGGATGTCGCCTTCCCCATCGAGCGGCTGGCGGAAGGCGTCGGCGCCCTGACGGAGGTCTTCCGGCGGCATGGTTACTCCCAGGCGATTTTGTTTGGCCACGCGCTGGAAGGCAATCTGCACTTCGTTTTCCCACAGGGTTTCGAAGGAGAGGGGGAGGTCGAGCGCTATCAAGCGCTGATGGATGACGTCGCACAGCTGGTGGGGCAGGAATATGGTGGCTCGCTCAAGGCCGAGCATGGTACCGGACGCAACATGGCGCCTTATGTAGAGCTTGAGTGGGGCAAGGATGCCTATGCCCTGATGTGGCGTATCAAGGCGGCCTTCGATCCGGACAATCTGCTCAATCCGGAAGTCATCCTGACACGCAATTCTCGCCTGCATCTGGAAAACCTCAAGCCATTGCCGGCGGCAGACCCGCTGGTCGATCGCTGTATCGAGTGCGGATTCTGTGAATCGGTCTGCCCGTCGAAGAATCTGAGCCTGACGCCGCGCCAGCGCATCGTCATCCGGCGGGAGATCGCGCGCCTGGCTGCGCTCGAGGCACCGAATGATGCACAGCGCGACCAACTGGCAGTGCTCAGGAAGGAATATGCCTATCAGGGCATGGAGACCTGTGCGGGAGATGGCCTGTGCGCGACCCAGTGCCCGGTCGGCATCAATACCGGGGATCTGATCCGGGGGCTGCGTCATGAGGAGAACGCCGGTGCCGATCACCCAGGCAAGGTGAAGGTGGCACATTGGGCCGGCGAGCACTTCATACGTGTCACCAGTGGCATGCGTGGCTTGCTCAGGCTAGCGGATGGGCTGCATGGTGTGGTCGGTACGCGCAACATGCGGCGCCTGACTCAGGCTGCTCGCAAGGTGTCCGGTGACAGGGTGCAGCAATGGATTCCCAGCATGCCGGCGGCCGCGCCACGCCCGTATCTCAAGCATCTGGCACAACCCCTGGGTCGCAGTGCAGCGCCCAATGGGCATGTCGTCTATTTCCCGTCCTGCGCTACGCGTGTCTTCGGGGTCGCGACTGACGACATCGATCCGCGCAGCGCCACCGAGATGGCGCTGGCCTTGATGGACAAGGCCGGCTTTGAGGTAGTGCTGCCCAAGGGAGTGGAGGCTCTGTGCTGTGGTATGGCCTTCCAGTCCAAGGGGCAGTTCGAGGCCGGGAATGCCAAGGCCGCCGAGCTGGCAGCCGCGCTGGTCGAAGCGAGCGATGGCGGACGTCTGCCGATCTTCTGTGATACCAGTCCATGTCTGGCACAGGCTCAGGCGTATGCGCGCGAGCATCTCGAGGTATCGCTGACGCTGGTCGAGCCGGTGCAGCTGGTCCTCGACTACCTATTGCCCTATCTCTCGATCACACCGCTCAAGGCGAAAGTCGCGGTGCATGTCACCTGTTCCAGTGTGCGCATGGGGCTGGCGGAGCAGTTCGTGGCACTGGCGCGGCAGTGCGCGACCGAGATCGTCGTGCCGGAGGAGATCACCTGCTGCGGTTTCGCGGGAGACAAGGGCTTCAGTACACCGGAACTCAATGCCTCGGCATTGAAGGGGCTGAAGGAGGTAGTGGCCGACTGCGACTACGGGGTATCCAACTCGCGGACCTGCGAGATAGGGCTGAGTGAGCACTCCGGGCTCAGTTATCAGTCGATTCTTGGCCTGGTGGATCGTGCCTCGGCACCTAGGCAAGGATAGAGGATAGGGAGAAGAGAGAGTGTGACGCTCCGTGACAGCGTGATGACAATCTCTTGAAAAAGCCCTTGTGCTCAGCCCGGTTCCTGCGTAAAGTACGCATCCGCTGCCGGGGACGCATGGCGTTACCAGCGGTGAAAGAGGTTTGCAGGTGGTTGTTTCGCTTGATGTTTTTGAAGTCCGCTTCGAAATCATCGATTGACAATCCCGGGCGATTCGCTAGAATACGCCGCACTCCTTACGGAACAGGTGATCGAGCAACGCTCCTCACCGCTGGATGATGCTTAGAGGCAGTCGACTGACTCATCATCAAGTGCTTGACTTCTCAAGCGTTCCGGGTAGAATATGCCTCCTCGCTTAACAGCGACGCTCTTTAAAAATTTGATCAGGTAATTCGTGTGAG